>Ga0334887_1000673_pt1 | contig 52245 bp, 46 predicted proteins | sample GraSluR1_MG_10_FD_207217 | JGI IMG/M metagenome (GOLD analysis project Ga0334887, IMG submission 207217) | Sludge microbial communities from methane-producing bioreactor in Wageningen University, Netherlands - Granular Sludge_18_07-R1 | ecosystem: Engineered > Bioreactor > Anaerobic >...
TTTTCATATAGGGACGCCTCCTCAATCTTTTGTTTTGTGCCTTTCTTCTCCGGATCAGCACAATTCAATTGTATTGAACGGCGTCTCTTTTTTCAAAGACCTCTGTTAAGCTTTACAGGAATGCTCCCACTTTGAATAATACAGTTTTCGAGTATGTGCTTCGGTACTCATTACTTGTTCAATTGAATTCCCTTCCTGAAGAGATTTCCTGAACATATCTATCTTGACACAGGTATCCTCAAATTCACGCTTCTCCAGATTACGCCGAATATTATGAATAGCGCCTTCCACAAATATCCTGGCAAGTTCCAGACGCTTATTGTTATCAAGATAATGTTCAACCTGTTTGACCACTAAGAATCCGGACAACTGAGCATCCCGGGGAACAAAGCTTCCCGAGTAGTGTCCATAGTAATTAAAGAAATGAATACAAATCTGTTTCTGGCCCAAAAAGTCCAGCAGTTTACTGTTCAGATCCAGTTCAGAAAAACAGTAAATGTGATCAACATCCTCTACCGGAATCATTCGGCGTTCAGATTCTGTTTCCAATGCCAGGGTGTTATCTTTTCGGAGTAATCTACCTGGTGAAAATAAATAATATGTTCTGCTTATGAAAAATCACCTCTAATCATGCGAAACAAAAATCAAAATAGGCACAACGTGAACATACTTTTTTCCCCGCTTTTCTTGGAGGCAGGGACTGTTTTAATATATCTTGTATTCCTGACAGGGCTTGCTCCAATAGCAGCTTGTCATCCTCGGTATATTCAATATCCACTTTCCGCATACTTGAAGGATAGTGGATTACTCCTGATGAACAATTTATACCTTTGGTCTGTAAGGAATGAATATAGTATTTAACCTGCCAGGTATGTGCTTCCTCAAATTTTTTGCTCTTTTTTACCTCATGAACATAAACCTGATCACCAAAACGCAAAAAATCAATTTTCACCCTATCAAAGTCTACTTCCTTATTCGTTTCCCTTTTAAAGCGGTCTTCATGAAGGGCTTTTCCCTTTATCACATCTACGTTGCCGGACACATTTTCCAGGTTAAGCCCTTTGGAAAAAAGCCAGAGTTTTCGATGACAAATAAAGTAGTAAGCTACCATGGTACCAGTAATTTGCAGATTCTCAATAGACAATTCATTTATTCTCATAATATTCCACACCCATTAAGCTACTATAATTAATATCAACTATTAAAATATTTTTTAAGTTTTTATACAACCAATCACTAATATAATTAAAATCATTTGAATCCTGCATAATATCACCAATTAATTCATGAATATCATTCACAGTTATAAATCTAAGCTCATCCCCTTCCCTTTCCATTCGTTTTATTTGGTAATATGGAATACTAACAACATACTCTGATAAGACCTCATTCTTAAAAGAACGGTAGCTGCATTTATATTTACGTGAACTGTTATGGTTTTCACAATCATTTCCCAACCATTTCAAAACACTTCCCCTGAAATCTGAATAGTATTTCAGGGGAATTACATCTTGATCATTGATATCACGAAATAGCTTTTGGGCTTCGGCTCTACTCCTAGAACAGTATCCATTATCAAGTATTTCCAGTATTTCAAAATACTCTTTTAAATAATTTGCTCGTTCATTTAATCCAAGCAGGTTTCTCCCATCCTTGCCCCTTTTCCCCAAATGCAACTGTAACTCCCAATAGGACATTTCCACCCATAACTGCTTCATACTTTCTGATAAACAAATAGAATTCTCCCATAATGACAACTTGTTTATCAAATTCTTATTAGCCTCATCCGAGCCTGCTCCTTTGCTAAAACAACAAGAGTATTTACCTGCATTCAAAATCGGCATTTCTTTATCGGGATTCCAAAACTCAGATATCTTAGCATCCTGCGAAATTTCTAATAAAATGAGCAAGGAAATTGTTGTTAGATCACGATTATATACCCTTCCTATTCCTGAAGCTAACTTCGGATTTTTGTCGCCGGAGCCACTATTATAGATAATATAAACATTAGGTTCTTCCAGCACTTCAGTAACAAGTCTACGTGCATCTTCCCGTCTAACTCGTCCCATACGTTGTATTAAGCTATCAGCAGGAGCTGGTTCGGTAAAGAGTATATCTGCATAGATGTCCAATGATGCCTCAACTACCTGGGTTGCAATAACTAAACAGCCCTCTTGGTCAGAAGAACGATCTTTCTTTAAACTTTCCTCCAAATCGGCTTCGTGCTCACTCCGGTGCTTTTTGGTGTAACGAGAATGTATAAGCAGCAATTTTTCAATTCTTTTCTCGCATTTTTTGTAGAAATGCTGCGCCCTTTCTACTGTATTGAAGACCGCAAGTACTCTTTTACCGGCCTTTACTGATTCCAGCATCAGATCAACAAGCTCTTCGGCTTCGTCAGTAACCGATATTAACCTCAGTTTATGCCGAATGGAATCTTCAAGACTCTTAAGTACTGGCTGAGCAAGTGCTTCCTTTACTTGAACTGACTCCATACCCAATCTCTTAATTAACTCATCCTTGATAAATAAAGGAAGAGTAGCTGTTATCAATAAGGTAGTACCTCCAAGCATTTGATTTTGTTGAAGTAAGTGAGTAACAATAGCTGCCGCTCGTGGATCATATGCCTGTACCTCATCAATTATCAAGGCCGAATTCATTAAAACTGACTGAGTTTTCTCATAACCGGGAAAACGTAATGCTGAAGGCGCGATTTGATCAGCGGTAGCAATAATATACTGACCTCCTAGACTTCTAGCTAATTCCATAATTTGACCTATTTCAAACTCAGGATCATCATCCTTAAAATAATTATCATTGGAATTCTCAAAATATAAATTGGAATCCGCATCGCTATGCAATAAGGTAATAACCTTGTTAATATCCATATCTGAAGCTATAAACGGTTTAAGTATTTTACGGGTTCTCTGCCAAATTTTATTTGTTGCCGCCCGAAGTGGCAGGAGAAATATGTTTTTCTTCCCTGCTCCCCACAGGTAAGCAAATTCAGTTTTACCTAAACCTGTAGGGGCTACTAAAATAAGGTCTGAGTTAATCAATTGTTCGTTATCATCGAAAAATTGCTTTTGCCAGGGAAAATCTCTAGTAGTGGGTTCGAGAATTTTCCCCATTTCATTAAAAGAACAATTTATACGAGATTCAATATCATCAAACGATAAATCATAGTCATTACTTTCTAACATGGAAGCAAAATGATCTGCCCGCATCAAGTTACCAGTAAGAAATATTCGTCTGCGTTCCCTGGGATAAGAATCATGTCTTATAATGTTAGCAGGTAAAAATATCATGGTATACGGAGGCAAAACAATGTTACTCCCCCCAATGTTGTTAAATTGAAAATATTCTATTAATGTTCTATTTAATTCAAATAAACCTGTATCTATCTCATATTCCTCGGCTACAGGCATAAGTTCTATCCTGGCACAGTTGACCAGTTTTTCCCATTGATTAATGTCTTTTGCTATTATTTGAGCTTTGGAGTTTAATGTCTGCGCATATCCCCCCGTCCCCAATATCATCTCAGGGAAATAACTTTTCCAGTGATGAAACATAATTGCAGATAACGCCTCTTTTCCCCATGAATTATCCATCAATTTTGAATGAATAAACAGCAGAGCAAAAAGACTATGATGTACTTCCACGCCATCAATCTTGAATCTGTCATCAGGAAAATCCGTATTTTTTAGAATCTTTACCTGAAAGCCCGGGTCTATTTTACCAATATCATGCAACCAGCCCACATTATATAAAATTGGCCACCAATCAGTATTGTCAGGATTTTTATTGAACCTCTCCAGAACCTTTATAGTATTCAACACATCTGCAGTGTGTCTGGCTAATGAAACTGGTTGGGAATCCTTGAAACGCTTACTCTTTCCCCAAAATAACAAAAATATCAATCCTCCCCGCACTCTCAACCTGCTTTATTGGCACCAAAAATATCAGTTAAAAAAACAGGAATTGCATATTCGGTGTCAACCCACAGCTCTGGTGTTTGTACTCCTGCAAAAAATGGTACTTGACCATGAAATAATTTTACCGGGACATGATGGAAATTTCTGATTTCTCGACTTTCGTTCTCAATTTTTATTTCCTTTAGTTCATATCTGGAACTGATTAGCATACTAACTGCAGATAAATCCTTATAGAACTGTTCCTGTCCAATAGTAATTTCGTTGTTTTCACTACGATATTCATAATTAGTACCGGGTACCCAATGATAATAGCGTCGGATTGAATCCTTTTTTGAATTATCACCCTTAACACTCGACTTTGAGTCTCTTTTCACCCTATTTGTTGTCCATCTTAAGGAAGACTGCCGACTGGCTGATTCAAGTTTAATAAGATCAAATTGCTCTATTTTTATCCAGTCTTCCGCACGTCCTAAATGCAAATGGGAAAACCAGTTCTCAGGTTTAAGCATATTATCCTGCAATAAATTTAATTGGGGATGAACTATATATATGAGTGTTTTTACATTATTTAAAGTGTTTACAGTTACCGGTGACTGCCCGCCCGGATGTTCAGGGATACTGTCTCTTATTCTATTGCTACTGTTACCAAATCGAGCCTGATGTTGTCCGCTGTTAAAATTTCTCATCCATATATATTCATTGCTTATTGTTTCATAAGTACCAGCTATGCCTATCCCCAGTTCAGAAACTATAAAATTCTGTTCAATCAAATCCTTATTCCCAATTATGTTGCATAGCATTCCTATTACCGTCGAGTAAGGCGCCAGAGGATATGTCTGTCTATAGTTTGAGGTGGTAAATGGTATGCGATAATGAGCTGACAATCCCGAACTTACGATTCTCAATACTTCCATAAACATTCTCCTTTAAATATTCAAACATAAATTTGGTATTTTCAACCATCGGTTGGTTCTTTTTGCCCTTCTTGAGGTTTTTTTCCCAAACATAAATCTACTATTTCTCCTATCTTTTTCGTATCAATTGGGCAATTAAGGTCATTAAATTTGTCCAATTTATTCTTATCTTCTCGTAACGGTTCTTCAAGAAAACCTTCTTTCATTTTCTTTTCCATATCAGGTTTTATATCAAGATAAATATTTTGTATATAGCAGTTTTTTATACCATACATTAAATCATCCAGGCTAAGTCTCCCCATTCGGTCTATAACTATGGCATCATGCATTACAGAGACCGGAACTTTTAAGAGACTGATGGCTTTAAACTGAGCATTAACATCTGCCTTTTCATGGACCTGCAAAATAAGGCCACTGGTCAACACTTCAATTAAACTTTTTAGGCGTTTTTCCTTTTCTTCATCAGTTACGATAAAGCAAACCATCGTTTTTTCTCTTTGAATTTCTCCTACAAAACCCAGATTTCCCCCATCCGAATTGCAGATCATAGTCCATACAGCATCCTTTTTTTCGCCTTTTGTAGCTTTTTTGCTTTTCTCTGGCTGAATTTTTTCAATTTCTTTTTCCAATCGTTCCAGGTAAAAACACGTAGAACATTTTTCTTTAACATTTTTAAAATTTGATGCTTCTGCAAATTTGTTCCTCTTCATATTTTCTAATTTGTTCCTTATTTTTTCAATTGCAGAAAGTTTCTTTTCTTTAGAAGAATCCTTTTTAGGAGGATTTTTAAAATAACATTCCTGATAACCAAAACGACATAAATCCAGGGTAAATGTTACTTTAAATAAGGAGATATTTTCTTCTTTGGTAAAAGGATCAGGAGTAGCAAGGTTTTCGCTGTTATCGCTTCCCTGACTGTTTAATCGTCTTACTAAATCATGATTTGCACCAAAACTGGTGTCTCCCTGCCAAGGTTCCAGGGCAATTGCCCGCGTAATACCTAGTGGGGCTTTACGAGTGGGATTTTCATTAGCTGTATACATAAATCCGAAAAGATCAATTTCCGGATATTCAATTATATTAGCTTCGGGAAAATCAAACTGAATAACTTTCTTTTTCTTTTCTTCACCAACCAAAGCTATGGGAGCCTCTTGCCACAGTTCATTATCAAAGTAGTTTAGTGCTGTAAAAAGATAGTGACGTATAGCCTGTTTACTGTAATAAGAATAAGTTCCATTTGGTCTGGCAATTTTCTTTATGGGAATAACACTTCCGCCCAGTTTGTCATCATGATTCAAAGCCGGTGCCTCAAATACCATCGTATAGCTGATTCCTTTAATCATCTGAAACACTTCCTTCCTTCGATGTCGTTTTTTCATTGTCAGCCTGTTTTTTCGTAAAGTTTAAACCAGAAATATAGGCATAAATATAGTTTTTAAAATCATCCGTATGCTCGAGCTGGAATACAGTATTTAGTTCAGGTGGTAACTGCTTGCCTTCGGCCAGATAAGCACGCAGCAAAACATAGTAAACCTCATTACGCTTACCCAGGCGGGTCAGTTCCAGCAGTTTAAAAATCAAACCACTAACACTCCCACTCTGAGATTTTACTGTCAAGGATGCGGGCGCAGTATCTGCACACTTAATAAGATCCTGTGGTATAAGCCTTCCCAATTGTAGCAGCCTCCTCTCATCGGCAAATTCTTTGATAAGTACTTGGTACAATAAAATACAATTTTGAATAAAGCTATTTTGCTTCTCATAACGAAGACCTTTTTTTATTTCCATTTTCTCGTCAAATAAATCACTATTCAGATATCTATCTTTTGGCCGGTCTTCTTTTTTCGAAAAACTAAACCCAGCCAGACACCTGTTTAAATGCTTATAAATCACCAGCAAAAAATCAGCTATCTTTTGATCCAGCACCAGTTCTTCCAGAGGATTATTTTCATACCGTAACTTCCCAAGTAAATTTTGTATCTCGAAATTCAGCATTATATCCAAGATGTGATCTGAAATCTCATATACTTTAACATCTGATCCAGAAATTTTTATTACTTCAATACCCTGCTTGGCCCACATACCCATTAATCCTTTTACCTGTTCACTCTTTTGGCTAAGTAAGGTAGAACTCTTTCCCGTTTTATCGTTCTCTCCAAGTAACCTTTTAATATGCCAGTTCACAGATAAATTACCGGTATTAACAAAGGAAACATCTCTCAATCTAGCGTCAGCTATTAGATGAAAACAAATGAAAAAGGACCGGCATTGATCACACATGACTAACATTGAATTACTATCCCAAAATGAATTAGGAAACTCGCCGACTGAACTACCCAGCATTTTTGACAATTCCAAACTAAAAAGAGTTTTTCTTGAGGTGTCCCCAACAGTACATGGTGAATTACAAAAACTACAAATTAATTCTCCTTTAGTTGTCTTACAAAACCAATCATTTAGAAATCTTATCTTATGACTTCTTAGCTGGGAAGTCTCTCCTCTTATCAATTGAGTAAGATTTTGATATGTTTTTCCTTTAGAAAACATTTGCCTGAATACGAACTCCATCAAAACATTTTTTTGCTTATCTTCGGCTAGTTTGCACCAATAAAGGTTGTTTGCGATTACTAGAGTTACATCTTCCACATTCCATTTATTGCCATCACATTTACTGTAACCAAATTCATTAAGATTTTTTGCTATTTTTTCTATCCCTTCCCCAATTAAAAACAGGTTAAATACTTCATCAACGACTTCTTCAGGTACATCTACAAAATGATTAACGGAAAAAATATTACCGGTATATTCTACCCACCACCATGCAATTCGTTTAAGTTCTTGTAGTTCACCTGGTACTTCCTTAAATTCATATTTTTGCGGGAACTTAGTTCCCTGTGAACTAAAAATCGCCTCCACCAATTCGCCAGGAATTACTACCCTGCCATCATCCTGCAAAAATTGCTCTTCTACGATCTGCGGGCCGTTTTCTCCCAATCCCCAGGCCAGGACTTCCAAAAAACCCTGTACACAGGCATTGTAATACCATGAAGAAGGATATATAACTACATCTTTCACAGCTCATTCACCACCTCCAGCAAGCCAAACCCCTGTCCCGTCCGTACCCCCAGGCCGAAATCATACAGGAACTGTAAAGCTTCGGGGCTGCCGGCCAGACGAATTTTTCCCTGCAAGGTAGTCAACTGGCCACCATAGTGATAGCAAACACCTTTACGATACTCTGCAGGTGGCAGAACTCTAACTGCTGTAATTTTATTCTCAGGCAATTCCGAATTGTCTCCATTTCTGAGGAATCCTGCCTTAGTAACCAAATGGGTATTTATTGCTTCCTCAAGCTCGCCAATATTTGAACCGTCCACATAGTCTTCCGCACTCCGTAGAACTGCATGACCGGCAATTTTAAATTCCACCATATTAGAACGGATTTGTTTTAGAGGAAGTAATTGTACATCCTGCACCGTCAGTCCCAGCACCGTTTTTTCCCCTTTGGACACAATTGCGCCATTGCAGATTGCAGTTATAGGGTCAAATAATCCGCTGGATACGGTCATAGTTATTGGCGGCTTTACAGTCATTTCCTGTAACGTTCTATTAATATCGATAATTTGTTTGAAATTAATTGAAAAAACATAGGGACTATATCCAGGCCTTTCTTCTTCAAACCGGGTAAAGGCCTGAGAACCCTTTATCATGGTTTTAATAAAGGAAATAAAATGTCGTCTGAAATCCAGAGGCATCTTAATTTCTTGCTCCGAACTTGCTCTAGCAAGTGTAATCTTTACTCGCAAAGTAGACACACCTCCTTAAAAGAAAGGTATTTATATGATTCACCATAAATCCCTCAATTCACCCACCTTCCCCCTCATCATCCTTTTCATACCATTATAATTCTACATTATCCAAGTATTTCCTTTATTTTTAACAGATTCTAGGGACAAGTGAATGTCACCAAATAATAATTATTTTAAAAAAACACTATTTCATAAATTTCAATTTCTACTTGCTTTGACGAAGGCAATTATATTTATCACTTCTCAGGCACATTTGCTCCTCCACATTCATTTTTCTCTGCAAGTATTCTTTTCCCGCCAGCGTATTAAAAATAAAAAGCGAGGAGCATTCCTGTAATCCTTAAATAGGATCTTTGAAAAAAGAGACGCCAGTCTCTACAATGAAATTGTGCTAAAACCGACAAAAGTTGGCACAAATCAAAATTGAGGAGGCGTCCCTATATGAAAAGTACACAAAATGAGAAGATTTCGCAAATCAAATTTTCGACTCTGGTGGTAGGTATTGATGTAGCCAAGGAAACCCATTACGCAAGAGCCTTTGATTTCAGGGGGATAGAGCTATCTAAGCTGCTTAGATTCAGCAACACAGCGGAAGGTTTTCAAAGACTGGACGAGTGGATGCAAAACATATGTCAGCAGCACAACAAGACGGAAATTATCGTCGGCTTTGAACCCACTGGACATTACTGGTTTACACTTGGAGATTACCTGAAAAGCCAGGGACATAAATTGGCAATGGTTAACCCGTTTCATGTCAAACGAACTAAAGAATTAGATGACAACAGTCCAAGCAAGAATGACAGAAAAGATCCAAAAACCATTGCTATGCTGGTGAAAGATGGTCGCTACCGGGAAGTGTACATTCCCGAAGACGTGTATCAGGAACTGCGTGAAGCGGTATCTGAAAGAGATCGTTTGGTGCAGCGGATGAGTTCCATCAGCAACCAGGTAACCAGGTGGCTGGATATTCATTTTCCAGAGTTTAATACCATATTCAAAGACTGGCGACGTCAGGCAGCATTACAGATTTTAAGGAACTTCTCCACACCAGAGAAGATCGTAGCAGCTGGCGCAGTGAAGATTGAAGAAACCTGGAAATCAACCATGAAACGCACAGCAGGCTTAAAACGTGCCCAGGAACTGGTAAAAGTAGCCGGTACAAGTATCGGTAGAAAAACCGGTTTGGTAGCAGCAGAAAGCAGCCTGCAGAATCTTTTGAATGAACATGAACTCTATAGCCAGCAGTATCAGCAACTGGAGCAGCTGATGTTGGAACTCCTGCAACAGGTACCCAATGCGGAGAAATTGTTGGATATCAAAGGAGTGGGCTTGATCACTGCAGCAACCTTTGTTGGTGAAGTCGGAGATATCAGACGCTTTCAAGATCCACGTCAGATCCAGAAGCTGGCCGGATTTAACCTGGTGGAAAACAGTTCCGGCAAACACAAAGGCAAAAGCAGAATTAGCCGTCGGGGCCGAAGAAGATTGAGGCATGGTCTATTCATGGCCATGATAACGATTCTGGCCACGAATCCAGAGTTCAGGCATTTGCACAAGAAAAACATTACCAGAGAAAACAACCCGTTAAACAAGATGCAGTCGATCATTGCGCTCTGTGGCAAGCTAATTCGTGTATTCTATGCACTCTTAAGAACAGGCAGTGATTACAGTGCAGATAAAATGCTGGGAGACATTGAACTGGGTATGAAGGCAGCTGCTTAATCAACCAGGCAGATACCCCCTTGGTTCAGAGTAGACCAGACCGCGGTAGCTCAAGGAGCCAATAAGTAAAAACACAGATTCATAAGAACATGAAGAGCCGGGACAGTCAGGTTGAATTTATCCATAAGGGCAAAGACCCGGCGAGGGAGCATGACTGACGTTCCACCTCTTGGATAGGCAGGACGAAGGAATTAAGGGCAATGACCCAGGAAGACATGGGAGGTTTGCTGCCAGGAGTTTAATGTGGAATCCCTCTGGCCGACATACTAAACAGCAGCGGTTTAGCGGGATGTACCTATTAACAACCAAAATTACACAAAGTTGTAATTAACAAGAGGGCTGCTTTTCAAAACAAAAATGAAATACTGTGATTTCGAGAGATATTGAAAGAAAATGAAAGTTTATTAAGGGAGGGATAATATGTTTTCATCCGCTAAGAATGCCCGGTGGATGGTGTTTGTACTTATGCTGACGCTGCTGGTGTTTACCGCTTCTTCCATGGTTTTTGGATATGTTGATAAAGATTCGGCCGGGGACCAGGAAAAGGAAGCTGTAGAACCTCTGCCGGTAGTGGGTTCTTTTGATAATCTGCAGAAGCTTGTGGAGGAATATACTTCACAGGGATTTGGTGCAGGAGAATCATTGGAAAAGTCACTTGCTCCGGTGAGAGCAATGAATCAAATGGCTGCTGATACTGCTGACACGGCACAAAATAGCAAAGAAGAAAGCTATTCCACTACCAATATTCAGGTAGAAGGGGTTGATGAAGCAGACCTCATTAAAACTGATGGAAAGTACATATACCAGCTCAGCGAAGAGGAGCTTTTGATTATCAAGGCTATTCCCGCCAATGACATGCGCGTGCTTTCCAGGATTGATTTTAGCGATCAGGGTTTTTGTCCCGGGGAATTGTACATTGATGACAGGTATCTGGTCGTGCTTGGCAGTAATAACAATAACCATAATCCAGAACCCCTGATGAAGTCCAAAGCCAATGTCTCTCTCCAACCCTGTGGAAAAAGGGAGCTTACTACTATGGCAATTGTCTATGATATCTCTGATAAAGAAAATCTCCGGCAGTTAAGGGAAATAGAAATTGAGGGACGCTATCTCTCATCAAGAAAAATAGGATCAGCGGTCTACTTTCTCAGCAATCGCAATATAGCCTATCATTATTCCGATTCTGATGAACCTCAACTACCTTTCTACAGGGATTCAGCAATTGCTGAAGAGAAAATAAGCGTGGACTATGACAAAATCAGTTATTTTCCTGGGGATATTTATCCGGCTTATATAATGATTGCAGGCTTTAATATAGATAAGCCCGAAGAAAAAGCGGTTGTTCAGACTTATCTGGGCAATGGTGAAAATATTTATGCCTCTGTCAATAACCTCTATATCGCGGTCAGTCGCTATGAAGAGAATCAAGCCTTGATCCGGGACAGCAATTTTCCAGATTCGCCATCTGGAGAACAAACACGGATTTATAGATTCGGCCTGCAAGATGGTGAAATCAATTACGCAGCCAAAGGTGAAGTTCCGGGGAGAATCCTGAACCAGTTTTCCATGGATGAAAACGAAGGCTATTTCCGCATTGCAACTACTACCGGTGATATGTGGCGCAGTGATGAATACACCTCGAAAAACAATATCTATGTCCTGGATGGCAAACTCGATATAAAGGGGAAACTGGAGGATATAGCTCCCGGAGAACGGATATATTCCAGCAGGTTCATGGGAGATCGTGCTTATCTGGTTACTTTCAGAGATGTTGATCCTTTCTTTGTTATCGATATGAAAAATCCTGAAAATCCTGTAATTCTGGGCAAATTAAAAATTCCAGGTTACAGCGATTATCTGCACCCTTATGATGAAAACCATATTATCGGTTTTGGCAAAGATACTATAGAACTGAAAAACGGGAGCAATGACGATTCGCAGGCATATTATCAGGGTTTGAAAATTGCCATTTTCGATGTCAGTGATGTCAGTAAGCCAATTGAAATGTGCAAAGAGATTATCGGTGACCGGGGAACCGACTCCGAACTCTTAAGAAACCATAAGGCATTATTGTTTTCCCGGGACAGAAATCTCCTGGCTTTTCCGCTTACTTTAATGGAAAGAGCAGAAAACGATAATGATTCAAACAGAAAACTTCAGCGCGGCTCTTTTACTTTCCAGGGAGCATATGTATATCACATTGATCTGGATGAAGGTTTTAAACTCCGGGGACGGATAAGTCACCTGGAAGCAGAGGACTATCTGAAAGCAGGCAGCCACTGGTATAACAGTGAGTTGAATGTAGAACGGGTATTGTATATAGATGATACGCTTTATAGCCTTTCCCCCAGGATGATTCAGGCTCATAGTCTATCGGATCTTGAACATATTAATACTCTTCCTCTTCAATAAGACACAAGCTGGCAGAGCGAGCAAAAAAGGTGAAGGTCAAGGAATTACTTGAACGCCGCTGTTGAGACGTACGAAAGATACGCTGATTAGCTGATTGAGCTTTGAGTAATGACGCCGAACAACGTCCTGATGCAGCGCTGATGGCAAGGAACTCTGCGATACCTTTTTGACGCTCTGAGGGGGCAGGTTTTTATTCACCTGCCCCCTCTTTATATCCTGGTTTTTCTGTCTAATTATCTTCAGGTTTTATTTCCAGGTTAAGCATACCGATAGGTTTTAAAGGTGCTACTGTTGAAATAGCATGTTTATATACCAACTGCTGCTTTTGATCCTGTTCCACTATAACCGTAAAATTGTCAAATCCCTTTACTAGGCCCTTTATTTGAAATCCATTTACCAGGAAAATGGTAACCGGTGTTTTTTCCTTTCTAACGTGATTCAGAAATGCGTCCTGCAGGTTTATCTGATTTTTACCCATGTGTCTAGCCCCCTATAATTATAATGTATATATCATACTATTAATTCTACGCCCTGTATAGCACTCCCTTCCAATAAGAAACAATTTTTTTTGCCAGAAGTTTATCATCGGCAAACGCCTTTATGTTAAGCCATAAAATACGTCTGTCTTTTTTAAACCAGGTATACTGTCTTTTGGCATAGCGCCGGGTTTCTTTCTTGATTTCCTCTATCATTTCCTCCTTATTGATAAATCCCTGCAAATAATAGTAAACCTGCTTGTAACCCAGGGCCTGCATGGAATTATTGGAAAGATCATAGCCCTGTTCTCTCAAGTATTCTACTTCTTCAATGAGCCCGTCCTGCAACATCTTGTCTACCCTTTGCTCAATTCTGCTGTATAAATCCTGCCTTTCCAAATATAATCCCACTACCGCGAGATCATATGCGTTTTCCTTTTTCATTTGATGGCTGGAAAATGTTTTACCGGTCAATTCATATACCTCCAGGGCACGCACTATCCTTTTCTGATCATTGGAACTTATTTTTTCAGCATATTCAGGATCAATAGATTGCAGATAGTGATAAACAGCTTCCAGGCCTTTCTCCTTAATAATTGCATTCCACTTTTCGCGGACTCTATCCCTGGACTGCATGGGAAAAAAGACATAGCTGTCAACCACTGATTGATAATAAAGCCCGGTTCCGCCAACAAGAATAGGAAGCTTATTTTCGCCATTCAATTTCTCTATTAATTTTACTGCCAGTTTTTGGTAATCTGCAACACTGAACTGTCTATCTGCTTCAACTATGTCAATCAAATGGTGCCCCACCTTAGCCTGTTCTTCTTCACTGGCTTTGGCTGTACCGATGTCCATACCTTTGTATATCTGCATGGAATCACAGGATATTATTTCACCATTTAATTCCCGGGCTACTTTTATGGCAATACTGGTTTTTCCCACTGCTGTTGGACCAACAATAGCAGCCAATTTATACAATGCTTGTCATCCCCTGTTCCTCAACAAAAGTTTACAAATAATACTTTATTTCGCTATGACTCCGCACGCACAACAATCCCTGCTCACCCATCAATTGTTTAGCAAATGTCAATTATACCGAAAGCAATTTTATTGTGCCGGCTCCCTATCACCTTTTCTATACCCAGTCTGCTGAACTCTGAGCCGGATGGCATTTCCTTCACTACCACACGTTTCCGGGCTACCCTGCAGGCTTCTTCTATGACTTTTTTCTCCAGGGGAAGAGGATTCGCCAAAAGTCTTAATGGTCCAATGGCCTTGCTTTTCATAAGTGGTTTTCTAAACATGGGATCGAAATAAACAATATCATAGGAATTATCTTTTTGCTCTCTTAGATATTGTCCATGATCGCAGTTAATTACCTCGATTCTTTTGATTGCTTCGTTAAGCCAGCGGATCTGAGAATTATAGAGTTTCATCCCCCATTTCACGATACCTGCTATAGCTGGTGAAGACTCCAGCCCTCTTACTTTTCCTGAAGGACAAAAATACGAGGCCACAATAGCATCTGCTCCCAAGCCCAGTGTACAATCGAGAAAGCTATCATTGTCTTGAAGGGCACATGCTTTTACCATGGGATCTGGAACAGAGAATTTCCTGAAAGATGCCAGACGGTTTTTGGCCATGCTGGGGTGAAAAAAAAATTTCTCCGGTCCGCAGTATAATACAGGGCCTTCGGAAAGCCACACCACTACTCCCTGAGCATTGTTTTCCCTGAGCAGACATTCAAGGCTTTTCTTCTTCCTGGCTGCGAAAGGAAACCCGCTGTCCTTAAGGAATTGAGCAAAATCCTGGTCAATATCGGCAACTGACTGCGGTGTCGTGGCAATAATGTGCATATTCATGACTCCCTCTAAAACTATAGTAGGCTTATCTCTTGAACATTCTGTCCAGTTCCCCGTGTTCCAAAATCATTATAGTTGGCCTGCCATGCGGACAGTGCCTGTAATTTGCGACTGAATAGAGTTCTTTTATAATGGCTTCCATTTCTGTAAGCCTTAAAGGAGTCCCCGCCTTTACTGCTTTTTTGCAGGACATCATTGCCAGTGCTTCGTGTTTCAGGTTGATTTTCTTTTTTTCCTCCAATAACTGTATTATATCGAGCAATGTTTCTGTTTCCTGTCCGGATATGGGGGCAGGAACTGCTCTGAGGGCAATGGAAGTATGGCCAATTACTTCAAACTGAAACCCAAGTGTCTGCAGGAATTCAGCATTATTTTCCAGTAGTTCGATTTCCCCTGAAGATAGCTCCACCGGCAGCGGAAAAGCAAGTATCTGTGAAGCTTCTGCTCCAGACTTATAGATTTCCTGCAAACGGGCATACATTATTCTTTCATGGGCTGCATGCTGGTCTGCAATACAAAGAGCATCATTCTCTTCATAGAGTATATATGAGTTCAGGCATTGCCCAACTATCCGAATATCCTTGTCCACTTCCCTGGAATCAGCTTCGCTGATCTCAGCTTCTATAAGGGCGCTGGCTTCTTCAACTGTCTCATGGACTGCGGCAAAAGAAGCAAATCCCCTTAAAGGCTGTTCATGAAACCGCTGCTGAACCGTGTTATTGGGCTGCTCGGGAAGGTAAGCCCTGGATTTGCTGGAGATGAAATCTCCACTTATTCTATGATCACTTCCATCCAGGCTGTCTCTGATTACTTGATTCAGTAAAGTAAATACCGATTTTTCATCCTGAAAGCGAACTTCGGTTTTTTGCGGATGAACATTGACATCAACATTGGCAGCAGGCATGGAGATATTCAGTATCACCATCGGGTGCTCCCTGGATATCAGCAATCCCCTGTATGCTGTATCAACAGCCTTATAGAGCATAGGACTCCTGACCGGCCGCCGGTTTACAAAGAAATGCTGCATTTTGCGATTCATCCGGCTTGTTTCCGGATTGGAAATTAAACCTTTCAGGGAATAAGTCTCACCCTGATATTCTATCTCCTGAAGCCTGGCGGCCATATCCCGGCCGTATATGGCTATTACTGTATCCATTAGTTTGCCATTTCCCGGTGTCTTGAAAAAGGTTTTTTTATCATTGTCAAAGCTGAAGGAAATATCCGCTCTGGCCAGGGCATATCTGCATATCAATTCGTACACATGCTTGCCTTCAGTCACCGGGGTTTTCAGGAAATTTTTGCGTGCCGGTGTATTGTAGAACAGATCTTTGACGATTATTTTGCTTCCCTGCGGGCAGGGAAAGGGTTTGATGTCCAGGACTTCTCCCCTTTCCAGGCTGGCATAAACACCTTCATCATCTTCTCTCTTGCTGTATATCTCTATCCTGGATACCGAGGCGATGCTCGGCAGGGCTTCACCCCTGAAACCCAGGGTATGGATATTGAAAAGATCATCATGTTTGCTGATTTTACTGGTGGCATGGCGCAAAAAAGCCAGCGGGAGTTGGGCAGGGCTTATCCCTTCCCCATCGTCTTCAACTTCTATTCTATCCATGCCGGCATTATTTATCCTTACGCTTATTTTGCCGGAACCGGCATCAATAGAGTTTTCCAGCAGTTCTTTTACGATTGATGCCGGTCTTTCAATCACTTCCCCTGCAGCAATCTTGTTAATCAGTTCATCATTCAGGAGTTTAATTGTCATATCAGAGAACCTTTTCCAAGTCTTTTTGCAGGTCAAAACTACGGTATTCATCCCCCAACCTGTCCTGCAAATAAACAAAATCATAATGATTGTAAGTGCTCATATCCCGGTAAACCCTCCTGGCCTGTTCCTGGCATTGACTGCAGGCATTTGCCGGCACAGAAATGCAGGACACCTTGTAAAGCCTGCCATTATGGTGCTGGCAGCTGGAGTTAATGACCCTGAACCCACTGCACTGCGGACACATGCGCAGTTCATTCCTCTGATCCTCATGCAGGTATTCAGTATCATAGAATATGCTCCTGTGGTAGCTGTGGAAATCCCCGGCTTTTTGCCGGTTTTCAGCTATTATTTCTTCGCGTTTGCGGAAGACATTTAACTGTTTTTCTACCATATCTTTTATATAATCAAGATTCCTCTTTGATTCTTTAAAGCGGCTGGGAACATAATCCGGTTCCCGCAGGTTGGAATAGTCTATATTGGCCATAGCCATTATTAAAGCCATATTGATGTAAGGCAAAGCGGTCTCTACCGAATAGCCCCCCTCCAGTACAGCGATATCCGGCTTGAGCTTTTTGTTCAGATCAGCGTAGCCTTTTGCGGAAAAGGCCATATTGGCCAGCGGATCGCTGTAATGATTATCCTGCCCGGCTGAATTGATTATCAGTTCGGGTTTGAATTCTTCCAGCATGGGTAGAATCAGGTTGTCAATAGCATAGTTAATACCGGTATCAGTAGTTTTGGGAGCCAGTGGGATATTAATGGTCGTTCCATAGGCCAGCGGTCCTCCGAGTTCATCCATAAAGCCTGAACCGGGATAGAGGGTCCTGCCATCCTGATGGAAGGAAACAAACAAAACATCGGGGTCATTATAGTAAATTTCCTGAGTGCCGTCTCCATGATGAACATCTGTATCTATAATAGCAATGCGCTTGACTCCATATTTTTTTCTCAGGTATTCAATCATTATGGCCTCATTATTGATATTGCAAAAACCACGATTACCATGGGTGACTGTCATGGCATGATGACCTGGGGGACGAATAATGGCAAAACCATTTCTGACTTCACCCTGCATGACCGCGTCGGCCATTAAGAGGGCTGATCCTGCCGATACCAGATGAGCTTCGGTTATATGAGTATCGATGTCGGGAACACAGAAATGAACCCGGGCTATATCTTTGGCAGTGGCAAGTCCCGGCTGGTATTCCCTGATTTGCGGAAAATCCATTATCCCTTCTTCAAATATCTGATCCCTGGTATACAGCAAACGTTCCTCACGCTCAGGATGAGTGGGTGATATGGCCCAGTCAAATGCCGGAAAGAATAGAATCCCTGTGGGTTTCATATTTCCACCCCCTTGTATTCCTTGATAAATCCTGGGGAAACCTGGAGCCCGAGATCAAATATTTTTCCTGACCTGCTCCAGCCCCGGATAACATTGAACTGTTCTTCCATATAAAAACTCGATTCCGCAGCGTATTCTTCCATGCCTCTTTCCCTGCACACCTTATCCAGGTGGGTGCGGGCCAGCTGCCGGGCATCCTCCAGCTGCCAGTCACCGGCTTTGCGCAGTTCTTCCTTTAAGCCGCCGGGATCAACAGTATAGTAATTGTTCTGAGTATCAATATGCAGGTCAACTGCCAGGGTTGGCCTGACTACACTGGCACCAAGAGCATTGGCTACAGGTGAATACTCATGAATAAGGCAGTCTACCTGCATACGCTCGGCAACCATAGGAATAATAGACTTCGCAGCAGCTCCGATTCCTATTATCCGGTCCAGATGGAATTTCCGTTTGTTTATTACTTCCCATACCTTATAGGCTGGTTCATTCTCCCATTCCCTGAACATATCCCTTATAGTCCGGGTCAAACGCTCGACTGCCATATCTACTATATTCGCTGTCAGGTCAGCCGAATCCATGCCTGCTTTCCCGGCAAGTTTTTCTATTGAGGCGGTTGACATTTCTGAATTGCCAATCCCCAGGTTCAGATGATAATTAAATACATCGGTTACTGTAGCATGCTCCCCGCCAAAACAGGCAGCTACACCCTGCCTCTGAGGGCCTATCTGTATTATGTCTTCATCATGCCAGATAAGGCTGTCGCCTCCCAGGGCAATAGATCGGAGAGCAAAGGCATTAACATGGGTAAACTTGTCTTCTATTCTGGCACCCCTGGAAGCATAAAGGGGCTGGCCTGATATAATAAGGGAAATATCAGAAGTCGTTCCTCCAATGTCCACTACCACAGAATTCTTTTCATTCTGATCCAATGCCAGTCCTCCCATAGTACTGGCTGCCGGTCCGGAAAATACGGTTTCACATGGCCTCTTTCGGGAAATCTGCAAAGGCATGGTTCCCCCATCTGCTTTCAGTATATGTATTTCCGTTTGCAAGCCTCTTGCTTTTATGGCTTCTTCGATTTCATCAGCAAATTCATTCCACTTATCAATAGTCATGGCAGTAAAATAGGTGCTCACTGCCCGACGGGGAAAGTTCAATTTACTGGAGATTTCAGAACTTATAGAAACAGATATCTCAGGGCATTTTTCCTGAACAGCTTTTTTTACAGCTATTTCATGTTCAGCATTCCTATTGCAAAACTTGGAGGCTATAGCCAGTTTTTTAACCCCGGACAGCTGAATGTCGTTAATTATCTGAGCAAGCTGGGCTTTATCCAGGGACTCGGTTTCCTTCCCCCTGAAATCAATACTTCCTTTGAGAAAATAGGTCTCCGGGCAAATCTTATACTCGGAATAAGGCAGGCTTCTTCCAGGCAATAAAATCAAAGCAGTCCTCTCTCCCTTGCCGGTAGCCAGAATATTGGTTACCAGGGTAGTACTGAGCACAATTCTCTTGATTTCTGCCTTTCCTGCCGCCTTCAGTAATTCGTCAAGAACCTGCAGCAATGTGTTCTTTAAATCGTTTTCATCAGTCGGCCTTTTTTCAGCAGCAATTATTGAATTACCGTGGAACAATACACCATCAGTATAAGTACCGCCAACATCAATTCCAATCAACAATTAGCACTCACCCCCCGTAGTTTTTAAAAACGTAAATCCTTATCCTTCATGAAAACACCCTTATTATCTATTATTAACTATTTCTTTCCATTGATACAAGAGCATCAGAGCATCCCGGGGACTCACCCTATCCAGATCGAGTTTCTGCAATTCAGATATTACCGGCTCTTCAGCTTCAAACAGTCTGCCCTGAAAAACGCTTTCTTTTTTCTCCGGTTTCTTTTCCAGTTCCTCAAGTATTTCTTCAGCCCTTTGAATAACCTCTGCAGGAAGGCCAGCCAGGCGGGCCACATGTATCCCATAACTCTTGTCCGCTTTTCCCTGCAGTACTTTTTTGAGAAATATGACAGTATCCCCGCTTTCCTTCACGGAAACAGAGAGGTTCTGAATTCCCTCATTCTTTTCAGTCAATGCTGTAAGTTCGTGATAATGAGTAGCAAACAGGGTTTTGGCCCTGGTTCTTTTCAGTATATATTCGCTTACTGACCGGGCAATACTGAGACCATCATAGGTACTGGTTCCCCTGCCAATTTCATCTAGGATTATCAGACTGTCTTCACTGGCATTGTTTAAAATATTAGCTACTTCCAGCATTTCCACCATGAAGGTACTCTGTCCCGCGGCCAGATCATCTGCCGCGCCGACTCGGGTAAAAATCTTGTCCACCAGTCCTATTCGTGCACTATCAGCAGGGATAAAGCTGCCCATTTGGGCCATAATCACTATAAGGGCCGTCTGCCGCATAAAGGTGCTTTTCCCTCCCATATTAGGACCGGTGATAATGGCAAAGCGATATTTAGCTTTATCCATTTTCAAGTCATTGGGGACAAATCGCGAAGAAGCCAAAAGTGCCTTTTCCACAACCGGATGCCGTCCACCCTTGATTTCAATTCTGCCGCTATGGTCAAGCCGGGGGCGAACATAGTCGTTGGCATAAGCAGTTTCGGCCAGGGAGTACAAAACATCCAGATATGCTATATCCTGAGCAGTCTTTTGTATCCGGGCGATATATTGATTTATGCTATCACGAATATCGAGAAATTCTTCATATTCCAGAGAAAACAGTCTTTCCCTGGCCCCCAGAATTTTTTCTTCATATTTCTTTAATTCATCACATATAAAGCGTTCAGTATTAACCAGGGTCTGTTTTCTGACATAATCAGCAGGAGCCATATGCAGATTCGATTTGCTTATTTCTATATAGTAGCCAAATACCTTATTAAAGCCAATTTTTAAATACTTAATACCGGTACGCTCTTTTTCCTGTTGTTCAAAATTAATGAGCCAGCTGGAACCCTGCCGGGACATTTCCCTGAGTTCATCGATCTCTTTATTATAAGCTGCTTTAAAAATGTTTCCTTCTTTTATAGTCAGCGGTGCTTCGTCATTTATGGCATTTTCGATTAGTTCCCTGACTTCCTCAACTGTGTCTATTTTCGCCATTGTCCTTAGTATGAAGCTTTGACATTTTCCCAGGACTGCCTGCAGATCAGCAACAGCAGTCAGGGAGAGCTTCAATGCCAGAAGATCACGGGGATTGGCCAGGCCGCTGCCAATTTTCCCTGCTATTCTTTCCAGGTCATAAATACTATCCAGTACCTTCTGCAGTTCATTTCTCAGAGCAATATCATTTTTTATCTCTTCCACACTATCCAGCCGGCGGTGAATTTCTTCAATATCTCTCAAGGGTTGTTCCAGCCATTTTTTAAGGCCTCTTTTTCCCATGGAAGTACAGCAGCTGTCCAGTATAGACAGCAAAGATCCATCTCTCTTGCCTTCGCGAATGCTTGTAGACAATTCCAGGTTTCTATAACTGTAATAATCTATCTCCAGAAAGCTTTCCTGCCTGTATGGACGAATATTCTGTATATATTCCAGTTTCTGTTTCTGGGTATTTTTCAGAAACTCAATAATGCTGGCAGCAGATTTTATACCGGATGAAAAATCCTTCAGACCGAAGCCTTCCAGCGAAGCTACGGCAAAATGCCTTAGCAAAATAGTTCTTGCTCTCTCCATATCCATTTCTTCTTCTATTCTGTTTACCAGGGTATTTAAAGTCATGCGCCAGTTTTCTTCCAGTACTGACAAAAGGCTGCCGGCACTATCTGCTATCAAACACTCAGCAGGGGAAAGACGAAGCAATTCGGATTCCATCCTGGCAAAGGCATCCAAACCTGAAAATTCCGTAACCCGAAACTCTGCAGTAGAAATATCTATATAGGCAAAACCGATAACGCCTTTTTCTTCTATTATTGCTGCCAGGTAGTTGTTTTTATTCTCTTCCAGCATGCTGTCATCCATAACCGTTCCCGGAGAAATAATTTTCACCACTTCTCGTTTTACTATTCCTTTACTTTCCCCGGGATTTTCCAGCTGTTCGCATATTGCTATCTTATGACCGCGATTAATTAGCCTGGCTATGTAATTATTGGCCGAATGATATGGGACTCCGCACATAGGAATCTTGTTTTCCCCACTGCCTCTGGCTGTAAGCACTATTTCCAATTCCCGGGCTGCCAGTTTTGCATCTTCATAAAACATCTCATAAAAATCACCCAGGCGAAAAAATAGTATAGCATCCTGATGCTGGTTTTTTATTTCCCAATACTGTTCAATCATAGGAGTTAATACAGCCACGTTTTTATGAACCTCCCAGCCTTATATTTAATACATTTTGATTCCAGCGCCAAAGCCTTTATTTGATTGCATATTATTGAAGACTTTGCATAATTAGCTTTTTCGTATCATTAGGCAGGTACTTTGGTACTGTCATCCTGAGGCAAAGCCGAAGGATCTTAAGATGTATCCTCCGGGCACTACTTCACGATTAAGGTGACTTCGCTAACTCAGAATGGCATGTTGGATTTTTGAATTATGTAAAACCCTCTATTGAATACTAGCAATTATCAATTCCAATGTATATTATGACTTTATGCAACTAACATTGAAAAAGAAAGACTCAGCAAAACCAAGTCCTTCTTTGATTCTATTCTGTTTCTCTCCTGAACTACATTCCGCAACCGCCGCCGCAAGAATCACATCCTGCCGAACAACCGCCTGACATGGCCTGGTTCATGGCAAAATATACAGCCTGCATAAGATTGTTGAATTTTTCCTGAGCTATCATTAATTCTTTTATCATAGCATTATTATTCAACTGTTGTTCCAGGATACTCAGGTGATCTTCTTCCGGCTTGGGAATAAGGAGACCATCCTTTAATTTGTTGTCCATTTTCGTCTTGGCTTCCTGATAATTCATGATAAGATCATAAGCAACCTTATCTTCCGTAACCTTGTCTTGAAGAGCTTTTACCTCTTCGATCTCATCTGACTGGGCCACTGCATTACCCAGTTCAAATGCCATTTTGATAATTTCTTCTGAATTCAAATTTCTTTCCTCCTAATCTTATTTCCATCCTTAAATCTGGATAATTTCGCCAAAAAGCGAAAAAGTTTTGGCTTCTGTTATTCTAACATTTATTATCTGTCCTATTAAGTCTTTTGAACCAGAAAAAATGACTATCCTGTTTGTACGTGTCCTGGAGGTCATTTTTTCTTCGTTGGTTTTGCTGGGGCCCTCAACCAGAACTTCCTGAATACTGCCTTCCAGTGATTGATTGATTTCAGTGGCAATTCTGTATTGTATGGAATTCAAAATACTTAAGCGCTCTTTTTTATCTTCTATGGACAGATGATCCTTAAATTCGGCGGCTCTGGTACCGCTCCTGCTGGAATACATAAACGTAAAGGCGGAATCAAACCTGACCTTTTCCACTATATCCAGGGTCTCTTTAAAATCATCTTCCGTCTCACCGGGAAAACCCACAATAATATCAGTAGTAATCGCCAGACCCGGTATGCGTTCGCGCATCTTGCGGGTCAAATCCAGGTAATGTTCCCTGGTATAATGACGATTCATCCTTTTCAATACCTGATTACTGCCTGCCTGTAAGGCAACATGAATATGTTCACAAATTTTGCGGTTTTGAGCCATAGTAGTGATCAGCTTGTCTGATACATCCTTGGGGTGAGAGGTGGTAAAACGAATACGCTCTATTCCATCTACTTCACAGGCCATCTGTAATAAATCTGCAAAATCTACTCTGTTCTCCAAGCCTATGCCATAGGAATTCACGTTTTGCCCCAGGAGAGTAACCTCCTTAAATCCATCTCTCCTCAGTTCGCGCAATTCTCCAATAATCTCTTCCGGACACCGGCTTCTTTCCCGGCCTCTGGTATAAGGTACAATACAGTAGGCACAAAAATTGTTGCAGCCGTACATTATATTTATAAAAGCACTGACCCCTGATTTTCTCACCGAAGGCAGGGATTCAACTATCGGCCCTTCACTTTCCCAAACATTAAAAACAGCCTTTTGGCTATTATAAAATTCTTTAATCAGTTCAGGAAGCTGATGAATATTATGGGTGCCAAAAACTATATCCACTCCCAGCTTCTTCAATCTCTGCCTGACCTCGGGCAACTGTGCCATACATCCGCCAAAAGCAATAACAAGACCGGGGTTTTTCCTCTTTAATCCCATTATTTCTCCCAGTTTTCCATATACCTTGTTTTCTGCCGAATGCCTGACACTGCAGGTATTGAATACAATCAGATCAGCATCTGCAGAGGATAGAGACTCCTTATATCCCATACCTTCGAGCAGTCCGGATATGATTTCCGAATCCCTGACATTCATCTGACAGCCATAGGTCAATATTCGATATTTATTAGCCCCGGCAAATTCTTCTTTCATATTATCGGGCCTCCTCCAATTTATATATTATAACCCTTTTCCAGTCTCTATTCACTGCATAAGAGCAGAAAAAACAGAAGAGAGGTATTCCCCCCTCCTGTTAATCAAAAAACGCTATCATCGCTTCTCTTTTATAATATGCCCCTCAAGGCCTCAGCCCTATCTAATTAGATTTTTCAAACAATTCATCTACTATTTTCTTTATTTCATTAATTTTGATTCCTCCTGCATATTTGGGTTCACCATTTATAAGGGTAATTGGATATGGATAACCCATCTGCAGAACCTGATTCATTATCGGGTACTTATCCAGGCCAACTTTTTCAACATCAACAAAGTTTACTTCGACTTTATCTCCATAGCTGGCTTGCATTTCCTTTTCCATCTGCTCAACAATTTTTTCAAAATCTACTGCAGTTGATCCACAACTGGCAGCCGATGCTCAACCGCTACATCCAGATGCCTGACTTCCCTGCAGTACTTCCACAAGAATCCTTTCACTGTTCATAAATAAGCCTCCCTATTTTCTTGCTTTTTTTATACCAAGTTTAGCTTGTTTGTTGAATAATAACAGGAAAAATGAAAGAATTCAAGGCAGCAAATTATAATTCTGCATTGCTCAGAATTACTTATAGGATTTTATTTTGCCAACCCTGGTCAACAGCAATACAATTACTATCCCCATAATTATACCCAGAGCCTCTGCTATGCCGAATCTGTCAGGCACAACTGCGAATGCTGAACCAATAATCAAGCCACTGAGACCTGCCATCAGCACAGAGCGATGTCTGCGCAGCAAATATGAGAGAATCCAGGCGAGCCCTATTACACCTATTAGGGCAGATATGGAAAAAACCCCAATAATCTTCAGATTAAAATCTGTTAAGGCTTGCAGCATGGTCTGATACATACCAATCATAACCAGCATGGTTGCTCCGCTTATTCCTGGAAGAAGCATTGATACTGAACCCAGAATACCTGCTGCCGCAACTTTTCCCACGGCAGGAATTGCAGAATTGCCAGCCGCCGCTGTATTGGCAGATATCCCTAATGCCAGCAGGAAACCACAAATACCAGAGACTACAGCCTGGTAATTGAATTTATTAACATCCTTGATAGTAATGCCAGCCGAGCTGAGTATCAAACCAAATATCAGGGCAAACATAAAGGCAGGGAAATGTTCCATCAGGCCGCCTATTAAACCTGCAGTCAGCAAAATACCTAAAACAGCTCCAGAGGCTACCGGGAGCAATACCCGCAAGCGCATAAGTTTCAGGGCATCAATAATCTCTTCATAAACACCAAGCACCAGGGCTATGGTACCACCGCTTATTCCGGGTAATATATTGGATATCCCTATAGGAATTCCCTTCAAGAGCAAAACGAAAAGCTCTTTATTCACATTTTCCCTCTCCCACACTATACGATATCAGCAGGGCAAAAACACCATAAAGACAGATACTATAACAAGCCCATGCCCGGCAGTTTTATCAAAAGCAGACCCTGGAAACATAGGACTCTCTAAATCACCCAAATAGCACCGCTGATTTAAAACCAATGTCCAGGTGAATTATACGGTAAACAATTTTCTTCCTTCGCGAAAGGCGGCAAGATTTACATCCAGAGCCCTGGGAGGAACCATTTCCTGAATAGCCTTTTCCACTTCTGCTTCAGGCAGTGATATAGCTTTGCTTAATACTCCCAGCAGTACTACATTTGCTGCTTTGATATTCCCACAGGATTCTGCGATTTTGCTGGCATCAACTATTACCGTATTTTCGACCAGACCCTTTATTCGTTCTGCAATATCTTCGGGATATTTTTCCTTACCGCTCATCACCGGCAGGGGATCTACCCTGTCATTGTTAATAATCACCATACCACCCGGCTTCAGATAATCGAGCATACGAGCTGCCTCTAATTTCTCAAAAGCCAGAATTACATCAGCGTCACCCTTTTTAATGATAGGTGAATAAACCTTTTCTCCATAGCGCACCTGGGAAACCACACTTCCTCCTCGCTGGGCCATACCATGAACCTCAGAAACCTTTACATCATAAGACATTTGTACTGCCACCTGAGCAATTATCCTACTGGTTAAGAGGGTTCCCTGTCCTCCAACACCAACAATCAGAATGTTTTTTATTCCTTTATCCATAACTATCCCTCCACTACCTTGATGGCATCAAATTTACAAACCTGAGGACACAGGCCACAGCTTACACAGGTATTGGGATTGATAACTGCTTTTTTATCTTCATCCAAATAGTAGATTCCCGTGCAACCGATCTTTATACAGAGTTTACAACCGGTACACAGTTCATTATCAACATAATACCTTTTTTGAGCAGCTTCTCTTTCCAGGAGAACACAGGGCCTTTTGGCAATTATTACCGAAGCTTCATTTCTTGCCAATTCTTCTGCAAGAGCAGTTTCCAATTCTTTAAGATTAAGTGGGTCAACAACTCTTACATTCTTTATACCAATTGCTCTGACCAGTGCTTCAATATCCAGTTTTCTGGTGGGTTCTTTCCTTATAGTCAAACCTGTAGCCGGATGATCCTGGTGCCCGGTCATGGCAGTAGTATCATTATCCAGAATAATAACGGTCGATTTACCCTGATTATAAACTATATCAATAAGAGGCGTTATGCCAGAATGAACAAAGGTCGAGTCCCCTATAACCGCTACTACTTTTTTGGCAAACTCTTCCCCACGAGCCTTTTCCATTCCCAGAGCAGTTCCAATACTGGCTCCCATGCAGATACAGGAATCCATCCCCTGCAAAGGCGGCAAGGCTCCCAGAGTATAACAACCAATATCACCTGTTACCACCAGTTTCATTTTTTTCACAGTATGGAATACACCACGATGAGGACATCCGGGACACATCAAAGGAGGCCGGGCCGGGATCTGACTCTCCAGTGAGAAACTCTGCCCGGCGTTTTCTCCAGCCAGACATGCAGCCAGCATTTCCGGGCTGTATTCCCCGACTATTGACAAGAGCTCTTTTCCTTCCACTTTAATTCCCAATGCTCTAATCTGCTCTTCAATTACCGGCTCCAGTTCTTCGACAACAAGCAGCCTGTCGACTTCACTGGCAAAAGATTCTATTAATTTCTCAGGAAGGGGATTGCTAAGACCCAGCTTAAGAATTGAAGCATCCGGCAGTACCTCTTTGACATACTGGTAGACAACACCACTGGTAATTATGCCCAGGTTTTTTTCTCCCCATTCGATACGGTTCAAATCTGTTTCTTCCGCAAATTCCTTGAGTTTGAGCATGCGTTTTTCTACTTCTACATGCCTTCCCCGGGCAAAGCCAGGCAGCATAACATACTTGGCCGCATTCTTTTTATATTCTTTTAACTCCGGTTTTTGAACTTCTCCTTCTTCCACCAGGGTTTGGGAATGAGCTAATCTGGTAGTAATTCTCAGCATAACCGGAGTATCAAATCTTTCACTGATATCAAACGCCATTCTGGTAAAGTCCTTGGCTTCCTGGCTGTCAGCCGGCTCTATAACCGGTATTTTAGCAAAACGTCCATAGCCACGATTGTCCTGTTCATTCTGCGAAGAATGCATACCCGGATCATCGGCAGAAATCAGAACCAATCCACCGTTTACGCCGGTGTAGGCAAAGGTATAAAGCGGGTCGGCAGCAACATTAACCCCTACATGTTTCATTGCCACCAGGGTACGAGCCCCCCCGATAGAAGACCCTACTCCGACTTCCAGGGCAACCTTTTCATTGGGTGCCCATTCAGCATATACCCCTTCAAAGCCGGCAAAATTGCTAACGATCTCTGTACTGGGTGTTCCCGGATAAGCAGCAGCCACCGTTGCCCCAGCTTCAAAAGCCCCCCTGGCTATTGCCTCATTGCCAATCATCAGTCTCTTCATTGTATTCCTCCTTAGCCCCGTCATGATATATAATTATTAAACCTCTCATCCGCTAAGGATGAGAGGTTTAATGCTTTTAATCCTCTGCGGCATCCGCTGCTGAGAAAAATTTTTATAGAACTCTAAAAAGATATAATTCCAGAACGATAATACCACAAAAATTCTCGTCGTGTAAACGCCAGGCAATACCAGGCTAGTTGTCCCGGCTCCTGTTATATATTTCGTATACAGCCTCACTGACAAGACTGGCCATGTGATATACGTTTCTAAAACTGCCTGCATTAAGGTAATCTTTGTTTCTTTTGTCAAACCTTTTTCCAAGTATCCCGGTTATGGAATAATCTCCAACAGGAGGCAGTCTCTTGGACAGAGCCTTTCCAGGCAAGAGCGGGCCTTCTTTAAGCCTGAGTACGCCAATATCTTCTTCCTTACCGGTTGCAGCATCAACAGCAATTTTGATTCTACCGGGGAAGTCCTTTTCGATTAATGGCAGTTCTCTTTTTAAATTACCGGCATGAAGTGGTTTGTCTAGTGTCCCTAACACCACGCAGGCTGGAATTTTTTCAGCTATCATGGAACCGGCAAGCGGCCCAAAACAATCCAGAATATGGCGGTCTGAACCTATACAAACAAAAAGCGCTTCCCTGTTATTTTCCACAAGGATATTTTCTAAGGCATCCCGCAGCAAAACTGCCGTATTTGAATCATCGTAATGCTTACTTAGAATAACCATGGATTTATCTTTATGCCTCCAGAATAGTTTTCAAGCTTTCTATGAATCTCTGGTTTTCCTCCATAGTCCCCACAGTAACACGAATAAAGCTGGGAAACCCAAAAATATCACCGGTACGGATAATGACACCCATTTTCAGGAGTTTATGAAAAACCTCCTGGCTATCCTTGCCGGTATCCACAAATATAAAATTGGCATCAGTCTTTACATAATTAAGGCCCATTTTCTCAAATTCCCCATACAAATACTTTTTGCCCTGAGAATTGACTTGATAGCCCTTATTGATGTGCTTTATATCATCCAGAGCTGCTATGGCTCCTGACTGTGCCAGACTGTTCACGTTAAAGGGTTCCATTACCCTTTCAATTGCGCCGACAATCTCGGGAGTGCTTAATCCATAACCAACCCGCAGAGCAGCCAGGCCATATATTTTGGAAAAAGTACGCAATACAATGGCATTTCTGCCTTCCTTGACATATTCCAGCCCACTCAGGAATTGAGGATTTTCATTGTACTCATAGTAAGCCTCATCAAAAATGACTATCACATCATCAGGCAAACGCAAGACAAAATCCTTTAATTCATCAGCAGTCACTATAGTACCCGTTGGATTATTGGGATTACAAACATATACTATCTTGGTTTTTTCATTTACTGCTGCCAAAACAGCTTCCAGATCATATTTAAAATCCAGCAAGGGAACAGCAATACATTTTGCTCCCATAATTTTGGCAGTGAACTCGTATTCAACAAATGATGGATCGCCATAGATTACTTCATCTTCCTTATTGAGAAAGGTCTCTGCTATGAGCTTCAGAAGTTCATCAGAGCCATTTCCTATTAAAATACAATTTTCCGGCATTCCCAAAAAATCGCTCAATCTTTTTTTAAGGTGGAAACAATTGCTGTCAGGATAAAGATGCAGCTGGTTCAAGCTGTCCTCTATCGCTTGAATGGCTTTAGGCGAAGCCCCCAGAGGATTCTCATTGGATGCCAGTTTGATAATGTCTTCCAGCCCAAGTTCTCTTTTTACTTCATCAATAGGTTTACCAGGAACATACGGCTTCAAAGAAAAGATTTCTTTTCTCGCCTTATTTTCGAGAAATTCGCTCATAATTATTTCCCCCTTATTTAAACTCTCTCATATCAACAACCCTTTTGGCCTTGCCAGGAGACCTTTCCAGGCTATGTGGCTCAACCAGTTTCACTTTAGGATTTAAGGCCAGGGTTTTATACAATTGTTGCTTGAGCTTTTCTTCGATAGCCTCCAACTGGGAGTAATTATCCGTGAAAATATTCTCGTTTACTTCCACTCTGATTTCCAGGTCTTCAAGAAAGCCCTTGTTATAGCGAATAATCTGGTAATGCGGAGCCAGTCCTTCTATGTTAACCAATACACTTTCAATCTGTGAAGGAAACACGTTTACACCCCTGATTACCATCATATCGTCACTGCGTCCGCTGATTTTGCTCAACCTGGCAGTGGTTCTCCCGCAATCACAGGGTTCATAGTTGATCGAGCTGATATCCTTGGTTCGGTATCTTATTACCGGCACTGCTTCCCGGCCCAGGGTAGTCAATACCACTTCCCCTTTTTCACCGGGCTTTACCGGTTCCAGTGTAACAGGATCTATGATTTCCGTAATATAGCAATCTTCAGCAATATGTTGTCCGCAGATTAATGCGCATTCTCCAGAATAACCCGGACCTCCGCATTCACTAAGACCGTAATTATCAGTTGCCAGCATTCCCCACCGTTCTTCGATTTCTTTTCGGTATTCCTCTGAGAATGCTTCCCCTCCAAATAAACCATACTTTACCTTCAGGTCTTTTTTGGGATCAATCCCCATTTTAATAGCTGTCTCTCCCAGGTGTAAAGCATATGTAGGAGTACTTACCAGGACAGTTGTGCCAAAATCCTTCATCAGCATCAACTGCCTCTCCGAATTGCCACTGGAAATAGGAATTACTGTTGCCCCGACTCGCTCCATTCCATATTGCAGCCCGTGAGCACCGGTAAACAATCCATAACCAAAGGCAATCTGAGTCACATCTGAGGAACCAACTCCGGTCATGCTAATCACTCTTGCCAGCAGCTCTGTCCATAATTCCATATCATTTTTCGTGCAGCCAATTACTGTCATCCTGCCAGTAGTGCCTGATGAAGCATGTAATCTTACCACCTTATCCATGGGTACAGCAAACATACCAAAGGGATAATTGTCCCGAAAATCGTCTTTAGTGGTCAGGGGCAATTTTCTTAAATCGCTGAGCTGTTTCAAATCTCCTGGTTTAAAGCCAATTTTATCGAATTTCTTCCTGTATAACGGAGAATACTCATACACATATACCAGGGTTTCTTTTAATCTCTTTAACTGCAATGCCTCCATCTTTTCCCGGGGCATACATTCCATCTCTCTATTCCAGATTTGCATATCCTTCTCCTCCATTTTATTGTTCTTTTTTGGGCTATTGTTAATTGAAATAATTTTCATAATTCACAAAGCCAATATGTGATTCTGAACGTTAGCAAAAACTCTTATGGCCCTTCGGCTTTACCTCAGGATGACAGTAGCAATTACGGCCTAATGATATGAAAACACTAATTCAATTAAATAGTTATTGTTCTCTTAACAGAGCCTCTTTCCCTTCAAAGATATTATGCACATGGTCCAATGAATACTCAGCGGTAATACTGCTCACCACCGGTATAACCATCAGAGGAACAAGCATGGCCAGCGAACTGAAAAAGGGCATCCCCCAATTGCTGAATAATGCCATGATTTCCGGTTTAACAAAAGAAGGGCTAAAAGATATTATATAATAACCTCCCAGGGAAACCAGCAAGCCGGTAATCATTCCAGCCCATGCACCACTGCGGGTCGTTTTAGGCCAGAAAAGCCCAAATAGATAAGGACCCAGAAAAGCTCCCGCTACTGTTCCCCAGGAAAGGGCCATCAATGTAAGTATCACTGCCGGCGGCTTAAGTGCTATGAAAAGTGATAAAGCAATAAAAAGCAAACATAGTATACGCATAAGAAGCATGGTCGCCTTTTCGCTTAATTCAGGAAAAAGCGCGCCTTTTAAGAGGTCTATGGTAACTGAAGAGCTGGAAACCAGAACCAGAGATGATAAGGTAGACATGGATGCAGATAATACCAGAATCATAATAAGGACCGCTACCAATTCAGGTAAGGAAGTGGCAATAATATTGGGCATAATAAGATCAGGACTGGGCTTCCCGTCCAGAAGCGGCAGCCTGTCAAAAAAGAGATGACTCAGCGCCCCCACATAATATGCCCCACCGGTAATCAGTACAGCAAAAACAGTGGAAACAATAGTAGCTCTGGGAATAGCCTCGGCGCTTTTTATGCCATAGAATTTCTGAACCATTTGCGGAAGTCCCCAGGTACCAAAACTGGTCAAAATAATAACGGAGATCAAGCCTACCCATGCCGTTGCACTGCCTGGCATAATAAATGCCGGGTCCATAGCTTTCAGGGAATCATAGGCCCGGGCAAAACCGCCTACCAGATCGTTTCCCTGTACAAAGTATATCATCATAATTACGCCTGCAATCATTACCAATCCCTGAACAAAATCAACCAGCGCGACTGCCATATATCCACCCAGAATCAGGTAAAATCCAGCCATCACTGTCATTATTAATAGAGCAATAATATAAGGAATAGCAAATACCTGTTCAAAAAGGTAACTCAAACCCATAAATACTGAGGCAGAATAAGGAACAAAGAAAATAAAGATAATCATACTGGAAAATACCTTCATATTGATGGAATCATATCTGGCCTCAAGAAAGGAAGGCATGGTAACAACATTCATACGAGCGGTCAATTCTCTGGTCCTGGGAGCCAGAATCTTCCATGCCAGGAAAGTACCCAAAACAGCATTCCCCAAAGCAATCCATAAAGCTGAAAGGCCATAGCCCCAACCCACTTTTCCTGCAAAGCCAATAATAAGCACTGCTGAAAAATAAGCAGTGCCAAAAGAAAAGGCGGACATCCAGGGTCCGATGGACCTGCTTCCCACCACAAAGTCATCTACTGTTTGAGTCTTTTTCCTGCTGTACAATCCCAGGGAAAAAATTACAAGCAAAAACAATAAAATCATAAATATTTTAATAGTCACTCTACCGTCCTCCAATATAAGCATTAGATCAAATATGAATTTTAGATACTACTGGATGTACTACAGTAATTAAACCCCTTAAAAACTCTACCGTACTACTTGAGCATTTCTTTTATAAACGGCGGTAAGGAAAAAGCCGCCTCATGGATTGCTTCATTATAATATTTTAACCCATTTATTATTTCTCTGTCACTAACAATTTGTCTGGGATCACAATCTTTGCTGCCCATGGAAAATGACCACAGGCCACTCACATAAGTCGGAATTGCTGCTGTGTAAACATAAGCCGCCGGAAATACCGCGTTAATATTATTATATACTGATTTGAAAGTGTCCTGATAAAACAATGGAGATTCAGATTGGACAGTCAGTAAACCATCATCATCCAGAGCTGCAAACACATCCCGGTAAAAGGCCTGGCTGAACAACTGGATTGCGGGGCCAATTGGGTCTGAAGAATCAACTATTACTATATCGTATTGCTCTTTGCTATTTTCCACAAATTTGATGCCGTCTTCGACATACAGTCTCAGCCTGGGATCATTATAAGCAGATGAAATCGAAGGGAGATACTGTTTACTGACTTCGATAACCCTATCATCAATTTCGACCATATCAACACTTTTAAGGCAATTATGCTTTACCACTTCTCTGAGAGTGCCGCCATCTCCCCCGCCTATAATCAGTACATTTTCCGGATTTGGATGACTGTGCATTGCTACATGGACTATCATCTCATGGTAGATGAATTCATCTTTTTCGCTAACCTGCAGAGCACCATCGAGAACCAGAGCTTTTCCCCATTCAATGGTATCAATTATTGCCAGATCCTGATACTTGCTCTTTTCACTGTGCAAGACATCTCTTATTTTCCATTTAACCTCATACCCTTCAGTATGAGTCTCCTGAAACCAGAATTTATTCATAAAAAATCCCCCCTAAACTATGGCAGAGGTCGGAATAGCTGAAACGGCCCGGCAGTTTCAGCTATTCTAACTTCTATTATTCACAATATAAAACACCAGGTTAAACAGGTTCTCCTTAATCAGCCTCTCTGGATGCCAGAAGTTCCCTGATTATCTGCATATTATCTTTTAGCGATTTCTCATCCTCAAAATCAATTGCCAGTGCTGTAGCTTTGATAATTTCATCTAGTTCCGATTTATTATTTTCCTTCATCCATTTATACAATAGTTCAAGTAGTTCATCATTGTTTTTTTCCTTGATTACCATTTCCAGTAAAGATAAAAGAAAATCCCTCTCCTCAAGACTTATTTTTTCTTTCAAAAACAAGACATCTGTTAAAAGTGCAGTTTCATCATAAATTTTTTTTAGCTGCTCCCTGCTAACCATTAGCTCGAATGCCTTTCAGCGTCTTTCATTATTTGTTTCTGAAGATCAAAGTTTATAGGGATACGAACCCCGCTTCTGCCATCTCTGTTCTTATCTATATAGATATAGTAATTGGGATCAAGATACTTTCTCAATTCCTCGTTTTCTTCCAGTTCCTCTTTAGGTATAGGGCTCAATTTAAGCATCAGATCACACTCATTTTTCATTCTTTTGGCCCCTTGCAGGCTTCCATCCGGATTTAACTGTACCAGGCACATAACCACAATTTTCAGGTTTTGAGCCAGCATCTTCTGGGTTTTTACTATCTGTTCGAGTATTTGCCACTCCTGCAATTTGGGGTCCACTTTGTCCATTCTACCTATATAGTCTACAATCATCATATCAATATTCTTTTGCACCTTAAATTTACGGGCTATGGAGATGGTTTTCTCCGGTGTCAGATTGGGACAGGGATAAGAATAAAATCCACTTTCTCTAAGTTGGGAATAACCATTGAGTATGACGGACAATTCAGTTTCATTGATATCGCCACTGCGTACCCGATCATGCTCTATTCCGGAAAGAATTGAACCCCAGCGAAGCGCAATCTGTTCCCTGCTCATCTCTGTATTCAAATATAAAATATTTTTTTTATTGTCAACAGCTACTGCCCTTGCCGTATGCAAAGCAAATGAGGTTTTGCCATGCCCGGTTTGAGCGCCTAAAATTATCAAGTCACCTGCTTTGTAACCCAGAGTAATATGATTGAGATTATCAAAGCCAGTGGGCAAACCGTCCAGAGGAATTACCCCTTTATGCAGTTCCTTGATTTCCTTGTACCTGAGGAATCGCCGTTCGACTTCATCATAACCAAGGTTGGCTATATCTGCCGGGGTATCGATCCGGTCATCGATCTCCAACGCGGTTAACTTGCTTAACTCTTCCTCAGCTGTCATCAGTATTTCTTCAACATCATCATTTTGTTCTTCAGTAATGAGCTGATGAGTCTTTCTCAAGAATGCTTCGAAATACCGTAGTTTACTCTTCTGCTTTACTCTTTGTATCCAGTAACCCACATTTTCATCTTCAATATAGTGCTCGACTATATATTTTAATTCCTCAATATCCCGCGGGTTAGTGAAAACTCCCAGGCTGTGCCCTTCCTTCAGTAATTCGACAACAGTGGGATTAGTTTCCCTCTCAAAAAGACTGCAGGCTAACTCAAAAACGGTGGCATGGCGGGGAGAATAAAAATCTGAAGCTAAAAGCAGGTTATAGGCTTCTATACAGGCATCTTCCGAATGGAGAATAGCAGATAAAACCCGGCGTTCACTTTCCAGGTCAAAGAGATAGTCCTCAGGTATTTTTTTTTCCAAACTAAGATTCACTTAACCCACCATCCCCTTGAAAACATAAAAAACTCCATTTATTTCTTAATTTCCTCCAGCGCAGGAGGTACAAAAATTTCGTATTCATCGCTAAAACTGCCTTCCTTTTTAGGCAGGGTACGTCCTGATTTCTCGTTTTTCTTCTTTGCCCGGAAATTACTGATTTCCTTTTCCGCTTCTTCAATCTGGCGAATCTCTTTACTCATCCAGTTGCTCAAAACGCTGTCTATGTATTCCAGGCCTCCGTTTTTGGTTCTCTGACACATTATTTCACCGGCCTTCATTATCATTGGATGAGAGAATCTCCAATCATATCTCCATTTATAGTAAACCCTTTTTCTGGCTTCGGCCTTCATGTCAATACCGGTAAAACTTCCAAATTCCATTATATCAGGGTCCCATTGCCGGGTTCGGAACAGCACAGTACTATCTTTGTCAACATAATGCTGAAAATATGATTCAAGACCTTCCACATTAGCTATCGAATATTCTTTGAGATCTCTTACTATTCGACTGATATCAGCAGGGTTATGGATGCTGCGCTCGAAACACAGTTCCAAAACACAAAGCAGAAAATCTGGAGTAAGAGCCATTTCTTCCAACCATTTTTTCAATTCAGCAGCCATTTTTACGCTGAGTAGATTTCCGGTCTTTTTGGAAATAAAATCAGCCATTTTCCTGAAGTCATTAGTGGAACGGGGGTTTATTTCACTGGAGATTCGCAGTTTTTTTTCATTCTCCAGAGCCAGTTCCAACTGTTCAATCTTTTCCCGGTAATCATTAATCAAAACATCGTCAGCTTTATGGAATTCCTTAATAGAAGAATTATCAAAGTCCGGATGATTGGCAATGAGGAATGATTCCAATTTTTTCAGCAAGGGCTCCAGAAAAATCCTGGTTTCGACAAATGCCTTGCTGTTATAATCCACTTCAATTATCTCCAGATTATTATATTTCTTTATTTTCCTGCCGAGTTTTTGTTTACTCAAAGAGGGACATGCTTGCAGAACCTGTCCCATTTTGAGCCCGGTTTGATACAGGGGTTGGGTTCTTTGAAAGGTATAAAAAAAGGCAGCCAGTATGCCTATGTCTTCCATTTCCAGATCGAATTCCTTGGCATATTGAAAAAGTATTCCCGGAACATTTGCGTAACCCCAGCGGAATATTTCCATCCAAGCTGATTTCTCAAGCATTGTTTTTCAGCCTCCAATTCCAGACGTAGAAAAATTATAGCACTTAAACATAAAAACAAAAAGCGGTGGAATCTTGAGCCTTGTTTCTATAATTTTTAAAATTACTTGCAGACTGCCCAGTAAAATGCTCTATTGCTGAAATATGAAACTTGACTGCCAGGAAAAAGGCAATAAATATACAGGCCGGGGTATTCCCCCCGGCTTTATGGCCTATTATTGAATTATTTCCTTATAAACAATCAACAATATGTGGATCTGATTTTATTCAAACAATCGATTATTACGTCATAGTTTTCCTGAGACCAATTCTCTTTAAACATATCATGGAGATATGAACAAACATTTAAGTACATTTTTTCAGCCTGCATTGCCTTTGCAAGATCTTCACTCATATATTCCAGATGGGGATGAACCTCTTCAGAGGGTATTAATTCAACTTCATCCAGCCAATCAGGAACAAATACCGGGAATTTAAGCTCTTCTTGAATATATTGGGCCAGGGACAGCTGTCCCTTTTCTTCCCCATGAACCAGGAATACCCCTTTTACTGGCCGAATAAAGTTTTGCAGCCATGATATTAAGCCGGCACGGTCAGCATGGGCCGAATAGGTCTCAATCCTTTCAATGTCAGCTTTAACACTTACCTTTTCACCATGAATGGTGACAACTTTTTCACCGTCTACAATTCTTCTCCCCAGAGTGCCTTCAGCCTGATAACCTACAAAAAGTATAGTCGATTCAGGCCGCCAGAGATTATGCTTTAAATGATGTTTGATTCTTCCCGCGTCACACATTCCACTGGCAGAAATAATAATTGTATTAGCTTTAATTTGATTTAAGCGCATGGAATCATTCTGGGTTCTCGAAAATTTCAGGCTGGGGAGTTGTAAAATCCCTTCATTAGCCAGTTTTCTGGCACTATCATCGTAATACTCGACATATTTTCTGAATATCTCTGTTGCCGCAATAGCCAGAGGACTATCAATATAAATGTCAATGCCACTATCCAGTTCATTGTTATTGTACAAATGAATCAGATCATACAGGAGATCCTGGGTTCTTTCAACCGCAAAAGCGGGAATAATAAGATTTCCTCCTTTGCGCATGGTCATTTCTATTACTTCTTTCAGCCTTTCAATACGACAATCCAGTTCTTTATGGAATCTGTCACCATAAGTGGACTCCATTATTATATAATCAGCGCTTTCAATTTTTGTTGGGTCTTTGACAATTGGCTGATTTTCATTTCCCAGGTCACCGCTGAATACCAATTTGGTGTTTTTCCCTTTTTCCTCTACCCACACTTCAATCATACATGCACCCAGAATATGACCGGCATCTCTATAACGAACCTCCACACCCGGAGCCAGGTTAATAATTTCATCGAGGTTTATTGAACGGAATTGCGGCAAGCACTCCAGGGCATCCTCAACCGTGTAAATTGGTTCCAGCGTTTCCTGCCCGGCTCGTTTTAGTTTCCGGTTTTTTCTTTCCACCTCTGATTCCTGTATATATCCTGAATCCGGCAACAGTATGCCGGCCAGTTCTTCAGTAACATGAGAACAGTATATCGGTCCTTTAAATCCATGTTTGCATAATTTGGGAATCGCACCAATATGATCTATATGAGCATGAGTAAGCAATATAAAGTCAATTGAAGCCGGATCAACTGCAAACTCATGATAATTCCTTTCCTTTATTACTTTCGGACCCTGAAAGAGACCACAATCAACAGCAAATCGGACATCTGCAGCGTCCATTAAAAAAAACGATCCTGTAACTGTTTTGGCTGCTCCTAAGAATTTAAGCTTCATTAAACTATGCCCCCGTTTACAATGATTATTGTTCTATTATACAGCAACTATATTCCTGGCGTCCTTCCTTTTTGATAATTTATTAAATCCCTGGCAAAACTCAATAATTTCCAGGCGAATAATCTCGGGCTTGCCATTTCTCAATGCCCTTTCCAGATTGGCAAAGCTGTTTCGGGCAAATTCCTTGACCACTTCATTACTGTCAAGATCTTCAATTATTTCACTGTAACGAAGATGAACCTGCTCAAAAATACCATAATACAGATCCTTGATCTGTTGTATTCGTTTGGCAATCTGTACCATGTCCAGGCAATCTCTTTCAGCCAGAAACAGGAGACCATGAAAGAGGTTTTGCAACAGTTTATTGTGAAAAACCGCTATCATTACCTCGCGTTTGTACTGCTTGCACATCAGATAGCGCAAATAATCCTTCAAGTCTTTTTTCCCGCTTTGCCCCAAAGTATGATAAGCATTCAGGAGTTCTATTTCGTCTCTAGTAAATTCACCCAGCACCGAAAAAACCTCCTTTAATAAATATTAATTATTAAAGAAGGTTCCCCAGTCCTGTATTCAATCCCTCTAGTTAATTATCGTATAATTGTTATCATATTCAAGCCCATTCGAGCATATTCTTGTTTGGATGCAATTAATTGTGGCAAATCAGGCATTTCTGTGTCGATACAAGAACCTTCCCATTTTCTCCAGGGCTTCTTCGATGTTTTTTATGCTGGCCGCATAGCAACAGCGGATAAAACCTTCTCCATTACTCCCAAAAGCATTCCCCGGTACTACTGCTACCTGTTCTTCCATCAACAGCTGCTCACAAAAATCTTCGCTGTTCATACCGGAGTTTTTAATCGATGGGAAACAATAAAAAGCTCCCCGGGGTTCAAAACACTCCATTCCGATTTCGTGAAAGCCGGAGAGTATCAGTTTACGACGATGATTATAATCATCCACCATTTTTCTCATTTCACCTTCACCATGGCGCAATGCTTCAAGAGCCGCCTTTTGTCCCATAATCGGAGCACACATGATCGTATACTGATGAATTTTGGTCATTCCTGCAATGATATCCGGATGCCCGCAAGCATAACCAACCCTCCAGCCGGTCATGGCATAAGCCTTGGAAAAGCCGTTCATTAAAACAGTTCTATCCTTCATCCCCGGAAAAGATGTTATGGAAACATGCTTGCCATTATAAGTAAGTTCTGAATATATCTCATCAGATATAACAATCAAATCATTTTTCACTATAATATCGACCAGAGCCTCCAGGTCTTCCCGGTACATTATTCCCCCGGTGGGGTTGTTTGGGTAAGCCAGAACAAGGATTTTGCTTCTGGGACTCAGGCATTTTTCCAGAACATCTGCCCTCAGTCTATACTGATCTTCATCATATGTGGGTACCGGAACAGCCTTACCATAAGCCAGGGTTGCACCAGGTCCATATGAAACATATGAAGGTTCAGGTACCAGCACTTCGTCTCCAGGTTCCAGCAGGGTTCTAAATGCCAGATCTACTGCTTCACTCACACCCACAGTAACCAGTATCTCGTTTTCAGGCTCATAGCTTATACCTATCCGTTTTTTCTCATAAGCAGCAATTTCCTCACGGAGTTCAGGTAAACCATGATTGGAGGTATACATGGTATAACCTTTTTCCAGGGAATAGAAACATGCTTCACGAATATGCCAGGGAGTTACAAAGTCAGGTTCGCCAACACCAAGAGAAATCACCCCTTCGGTCTGGGAAACCAGATCAAAAAACTTCCTGATTCCTGAGGGAGCTATTTCTTTTACTACACTGGATACAAATCTATTCATACTGCTCACGGACTAACCACCAGCCTTTTATCTTCTTCAGGTTCTTCAAATATAAAATTGTCCTGTTTATAGCGTTTCAGGATAAAATGAGTTACGGTACTCTGAACACCATCCAGGGTAGAAAGTTTATGGGATACAAACCAGGCAATATCTTTCATAGTATTACCACAGACCACCACAGACAGATCATAGGTCCCACTCATAAGATATACACATCTTACTTCAGGAAAGCGATAAACTCTCTCGGCCACACTGTTGAAGCCGACTTCCCTTTCCGGCAAGACCTTTACATCTATCATGGCAGTAACTCCTTCTTCCCCACGTCTTTCCCAGTTAATAACAGTATTGTAGCCCAGAATAATTTTATCTTCCTCAAGTTTACTTATGACCGCCTTGATTTTTTCCTCATCCTTATCCAGCATAACCCCTATAGTTTTTGCACTGAGTTTAGCATCCTGTTCGAGCAGTTTGAGAATCTCTTTTTCCAGCTCCATTGCAATTCCTCCCTTAAAAATAATAAAACCCTCATCCCTCAAAGGGACGAGAGTTTATCTCCCGCGGTACCACCCTAGTTGGCCAGTGCCCAGCTCTTTATCAATAACGGTTGAAAGCCGTCCGGCTTGATATCATTAAGGTAGTTCACCGGAACTCTCAGGTGGCGTTCATTACAAAGCCAATACCGGTTCCCAGCTTCCCCGGCTCTCTATAAATCAGCTCTATAACTACTCTTCTGATCATCGCTGTCTTATCTTTAATTCTTATTCATGCTATCACTAGAACTGCATTCAGTCAAGTTGTAAAATTTTATCTTCTTAAACAAAGATTTTCTGAACTATTATTCGTTTATTAGCATATTATTTTTTTAGGCTAAAATCGGAGGTGTATGCTTATGTTTCCACTGACTGTAAAAGAAAAAGAAATAGCCAGTAAAATTGACAATTATTTCAGGTCATCAAGTATGAGCCTCAAGGAAAAAGTCTTTCAGGCCAGGCTCATCGCCCTTTATGATCTGGAAGCACATCAATTCTGTAGTGAAGACGAACGGCTTAGAATAATCGAATTCAAAAAAATACTGGACGGATTGCTGCAAAAAATCAATTAGGAAAAGCCTTCCTCCCCTCCTCCTGTAAATCTTTGCTGTATATAAACGCATCAGGAAGGGCAATCAATAACGTCAGTATCTGCCACTTTTAATTAAAGAGTAAATTAGAAACAGGCCCAATACCACCGCAGTCAAAAAACCAATTTCCACCAGCGGAAGCCGGGTAAGAAAAGTGCTGCCGGCTTTCTCTACTACCAGAGAAGTTCCGATAATAATACTGGCAATAATAATTGCGATGGACAGACGATTTGAAACTATATCCAATCTGGCATTCAGTCTCTGCAAGTTATAATGTTCCATCCTGACTTTTAGCTCTCCTGCCTCAATCAGCTTAAGTATATTGTCGAGCTCACGGGGCAAAGCCCTGAACAAAGCCAGATAATCCAGCAGCAGTTCTCCAATATCCTTTTTTAAGCGTTCCCTGGAAAACCTGTTTATTAAGAGCTTTCTACCATAAGGCTCAGCCATATCTACGATACTTATTTGCGGATCAAGCTGGGTAATAAGACCTTCTACAGTCATCAACATTTTCACCAGCAAGGAAAGCTCTGCCGGAAGGCGCATTTGATGCTTCATGGATAAATCAATTAACTCGGAAAGGGCGGTTCCCACTTTGATCTCTGAAAGAGGCAAGCCATAATATTTCTGCTGCAAGCGGGATACATCTCTCTGGAATTCTTCCTTATTGATGTGCTGACTGCCAATGGCAATATCCAACAGTGCCCTGCTGACCGCATTAACATCATACCTCATCATTCCTATAAGCAGATTGATAGCCTTTTCACGGCTTCGTTGATCGACTATTCCTACCTGTCCAAAATCATAAAAAATCAGCTTTTCCCCCTCACTAACAGCAATATTTCCCGGGTGGGGATCAGCATGAAAGAAACCGTATTCATATACCTGTTTAAACAAGGCATCAATTAAATTGGCTGCTATCTTTTGACTATTGCAGCCAGCCATTTTCAAAGCACTAAAGTCAGATATCTTAATTCCTTCGAGTTCTTCCAGAATCAAAACCTTTTCTGAAGAATAATCCCAGAATACTCTGGGTATTAACACATTCCGGTCTCTGGCGAAGTTTTCATAAAAAGCAGCACAATTTCTGGCTTCCCGGCAAAAATCCAATTCATTACGCAATGCTTCAGCAAGCTCTTCAACCACTTCGCTAAGCTTATAAAAACGTCCCCAGTTGCTTCTTTTTTCTGCCAATTTGCTCAGCTCATAGAGTATTTCCAGATCGGTCGCCACTATTTTGCTTATTCCAGGACGCCGTACCTTTATCACTACTCTTTCCTCTGTTTTTAAAGTGGCTCGATGAACCTGTGCTATGGAAGCAGCAGCCAGAGGCTCAGGATCAATATACACAAAATCTGCCGGATTAATACCTTCTCCCAGCAAAACCTCCTGCAGGATATCAAAGGAAAACGGGGGCACATCGTTTTGAAGTTTTTCCAACTCATTAATATATACTGGGCTCAAAATATCAGGCCTGGTACTCAATAGCTGCCCAATCTTGATATAGGTAGGCCCAAGCTCCTCAAGGGCAATCCTAAGCCTTTTCGCAGTACTGGGACCGTGCAATTCCTTGTTAAGCATGCTGGTTTTTTTCTTTCCATAGGGCTTATGGATAGGAAAACGATCAAAAACCCAGCCAAAACCATGCTTGATCAAAATATTAGCCACTTCTCTATAGCGAGGCAGATGGCTGATATGTTCTATACCAGTACGCAAACCCACTTTAAGCATCCTCCATTATTCACTTGCAGGGTACAGCCCTGCAGAAAAATTTGATTATATTATCTTTACTGTTTTTTCCAATTCCAGGACCCTCTTTTCCAGAGCATCCAGGTCAGAACATCTGGCAAAAGAAAAGTCCTTTTTTATTTCGTCAATTTCTTTTCGGACCAGATTCTGAATCTCTTTCCGTTCCTCTTCACCTTTTTTCACCAGCTCATTCACATATCGCTCAGCTTCTTCGCTGCTCAGCCTGCCCTTATCCACCATTCCGGCAATATATTTCTCTGTTTTCTCCCGGCTCAAACTCACAGCACCCCAGCCCAGGTATAAAATTTTTCTCATCATTTCCGCCTTTTCCTCCTTTAGCAGTTTTCATATATTAGCATTCCACATTATGATTATAATTACTATTTTTAACTATTTTAGCGATGCATAAACCCGCCGGTTTAATCACAGACTCATAATATCCATAATGGGATGTAGCCAAGTGGTAAGGCAACGGACTTTGATTCCGTCATTCGTTGGTTCGAATCCATCCATCCCAGCCATAAAACAAGCAATCCGAATAAAGACCGCTTACAGGTTTGTTATGTACTTGCTTTCCATAAGACTTTTTTCAAAAAGAGTCTTTCTATACCTTGATTTATTATTTAACACGAATTATAATATCAACTGTGACATCTATGGGCCATTAGCTCAACCAGGCAGAGCAGCTGACTCTTAATCAGAAGGTTGAAGGTTCGATTCCTTCATGGCCCACCATCTAAAACACCTATATATAGCCATTTTAAAAGGGGAGAAGTTTTTAAACTTTCTCCCCTTTTTATATTTCGATGCCATAGCTTTTTTACATTGGAGTCGATGGCCGGATTAAGCAGCAAGCTGCTGCGCCTTATAAGATGCTAAAATGCTAAAATTTTGACTTCGTTTTTATGAACGCTCAGCCAGCCAGTCCGATACAGTGGGGAATACTTCTTTTTTAGCCATTTGCCCAAAAAAGATGCCCACATGACCCAGGGGAAATTCGCGGTAAGTCTTATCCGTTGATGACACATGTTCTAAAATTCCTTTGGTCTGTTCTGTAGAAACCAGGTGGTTCTTGCTTCCAGATATCACCAGCAAAGGACAGTTAATTTCTGACAGCTTAACAATTCTGCCTTTGATAACCAGTTCGTCTTTTACCAGTTTGTTTTCACCGTAAAAATCCTTTAACATTTGACGATACATTTCACCCGGAAAATTCGTATTGTCGTTTTGCCATTTATTCAGGGATTTCCAGGCATCGATCGGCTTGCCCTGATCAAGATTTCTCCATAAGCGTGTGTAATTGCCGATATAACTATTGACCGGTCTTATCATTTTGAAGCCATTCATCAAAAAGTCTTTGGGAATGAGTCCGAAAGTATCTGTTACTTTGTCTACATCAAAACCTTCTGCTCCCAACCAAACGTCATAAAGACTGGATCCTGAATAATCGATAGGACTGTTTAACAAGGCCATATTTTTGATCAGCGGTTTGGGAAAAAGAGCCGCATATATGCTGGCAAGGGTTCCTCCGGGTCCAGCACCCAGTATGCTTAATTCTTCTGTATTGGAAAACTGGCAGACTTTACGGACTGCCCGAGCTATATAATCATATATTATATCTCCAAATTTCAGTTCTCGATCTTCCCATTCAAAATTTCCCCAATCCAGCAAATAAACATCAAAACCGGAGTCCACCAGGTGCCTGACCAGGCTCATTTCAGGGGTTAAATCAAGAAGATATGGTTTGTTTACAAAGGTGTAAAGAAGCAGTATCGGTGTACGATACTTGTAGCCCCGGTGGTTGGCATATCTGTATAGCTTTGTCTTGTTCTTTCTCCATACTATGTCTTTGGGAGTCAAGCCTGTTTCAGGCAATGGGTCAAGGGTTATTATTTTCAGCCATTCTTTGGTTGTCTCCAACATACGATCATAGTTTTGCTGAATTTTTACACCAACCTCTTCTGCTGAACCATAAATAAATCCTAATTTTTTCATCTTGTAAGCCTCCACTTGCTAATATTGACCATATCCTACATTGTTCTAGTTCGATAACAGGAGTAATACGTTATCGGGAACGTTCAGCCAACCACCCGGAAACACTGGGGAATACTTCGTTGCGAGCTCGACTGCCGAATACCAGTCCACCATGCCCTACTTTGTATTGGAGATAAGTAGTATCAGTGGAAGAAACGTACTCCAAAATAGGCGTACTCTGATGCGGCAAGACTATGTGATCCGTTTCTCCTGTTAAAACCAATAAAGGACACTCTATTTTTTTTAGCTGCACCGCTCTTCCACCAAGTATGAAACCATCCTTCACCAGTAAATTTTGCTGATAAAGATACTTAATCCATTGACGGTAAGCCCTGCCAGGCATACTTACATTATCGTTTACCCATTTGTTAAGGGCTTTCCAGGCAACAATAGGCAGTTCTTCATCAATGGACTTCCATAGTCGGGTATAAGTAGAAACAAAGTTGTTAACCGGGTTTAACATTTTGACTCCAAAATCAATAAAATCCTTGGGAATAAGTCCAAAAGTATCTGTCACATTATCCACATCAAAAACCGTTGATTCCAACCATATACTTGATATCCCGGCATCCTCAAAATCAATCGGAACTGCCAGCATAATAATATTTTTTATCCGGGGTTGAGGGAAAAGCGCTGCATACATGGCAGTCATCGTCCCCCCCATACAATAGCCCATTATACTTAATTCATCCACACCGGAAAACTGGCATACTTTACGCACTGCACGGGCTATATATTCATCAACCAATTGCCTGAAGCTTATATCTTTATCTTCCCATCCAAATTCGCCCCAATCCAGCAAATAAACATCAAATCCCTCATTTACCAGATGCTCCACCATACTCATTCCGGGAAGCAAGTCCAGGATATATGCCTTGTTAATCAAGGCGTATAATATCAGCAAAGGGGTACGATGTTTGTAGGCATGAGGAGTAACATAACGATATAACCTGGCTTTGTTTTTTCTCCACACAATATCCTTAGGCGTTAATCCGGTTTCCACGAGAGGATCAAGATTCAGAACTTCAATCCATTTACGGGTAGTATCCGCGAATCTATCCACATTTTCCTGTAATTTTGCCCCCACTTCCTCTGCCGGACCATCTAAAAATAAAGATTTTTTCATTACTTTCTACTCCTTAAGCAAATTCCTTTTTTCTTACTTGATAATATGCTCGCGGGGAGGAATAGTAATTGCCTCACCATCCAGAACCATTTCCCCGTTTTGATTAAAACACATAGTCCTGAGTTTTATCCTTCCTTTGGGAAGCTTTTCAATAACTTCTGTTTGTGCTTTGATGGTGTCATTGATAAAGCATGGTTTCAAAAACCTGATATTTTGTGCTTCGTAAATTGTACCCGCCCCCGGCATACGGTTTCCAACAACATTGGAAATCAAGCCAATCAACAACATTCCATGAACAATACGTGTTTTAAAATGGCCCTGTGCAGCCCTTACTTCATTGACATGCAACCAACTGAAGTCACCAGTTATGCCTGCATACTGATAAACATCAGTTTCAGTAATAGTTTTTTCTACACAGGCAGAATCTCCCACTTTTAATTCATCGTAAATATGCTCTATCATTCAGCAAAGCCCCCTTATATTATTCTAAAAACACTATTTATCGCCGCTGTCAGCAGATGTCTTTTTGGATGAGGCTTGTTTTTTGGTCGATTTGCTGCTTTTACTGCCAGTTCCTTTTTTGTTCAGTTCTTCCATCTTGCTGTTAATACTCTCTAGTTCTGTTTTAATAGAGCTCAATTCATCAGAAAATTTTTGCTGGAAGCTCGCCATTTTACCCAGGTTTTCTGCAAGGCTTTTAAAATTGTCATAAAGTTGAAACTCCATTAAATCCACCTTTTCTTCCAGAGATATTACCAGCTCAGCTACTCTGGCAAGATCCTTTTTGGAAGGGATAGGACTATATTCGGAATATTTGTCCACCTGCTGATTGGTAACTTTGGTATAAGCCAAGTACTGCTCCAGGGTCTTGTCCAGCAAGTTAACAAAGGTATCGGTGCTGATAAAATTCTTAAATGTCTGTGACCAGTCGCTTTCATTTTTAAAATACAGCTCTTTCCATAGTTCTGTTAAATCAGGCATCTGAATTTTTTCTGTTTGGGTTCTTTCAGATTTGTTGTTATTGACATCTTCCGACATATACAGTTCTCCTTTCACCAGGTCTGTCTATTATAATTATAAAGTAGACAATGCGGCTATGGCTATGCCATAACCGCTATCCAAACTGTATTCTACAGCATTTTCAAGTCTACAGGTTTTCAACTTTTTTTGATAAATCTTCAATTTTTTTATTTAATTCATTAAAATAATTCATTCCAGGAATGTCTGCGTTTTCAAAGGTGGCGTTTACCGCCTCCTGAATCATCTTTTGCATTTCCTGCTGATTCTTTTTAGCCTGCTGCATCAACTCTTCTACCAGTTTGGTGGTTTCCTCTCTGGCTACTTTTCTCTGTTCCAGATATTTTACAACCATACCTTCAATCTGTTCTTGAGTCCAGGACATACTGCCTAGCGAAACCAACCACATGTCCCAAAATTTCTCAGCCGTATTTTCTCCTATCGCAAATGTTCGAGCAACTTTCTCTTTATTGTTACTACTCATTAATAACCCTCTCCTTTCAATATTAAAAGCTCGAAACCCCAATCCCTGCACTATAGCTCATATCACCTCCTTTAATAGATATAGTTCTATTAAAAAACATATGTGCTTTATTATGAATTTGATTCCTTTTATCAATTCTACCACATTGCAATTATATTAGTTGGAATTTTTGATTAATTTAGTATTAACATTTGGTAAATGAAACAGCGCTAAGCTTTTATGTGAGAACTTGAGAAAACTATGAAGCTAAACAAGTCGATGAGCTAATAATCTGGATGTAACAATCAAGATAGTACAGACAGCAATCTGCATTCTTCAATATCAAAATTGAATTCGTCTGATGTTTTCAAGAAGACTATATCCTTATATTTGTAAACAGCTCTTGATTCTTCGGCATCATAGATGCCGTATGATTTTAACACAAATTCACTCACTCTTGAGCCAAACAGAATAACTATACGGGGGTTCAGTATGGTAATTTCTTCAATTAAATATGGTAAACAAAATAATGCTGCTTCATCACTTGCTTTAACCAAAACCGCATCACATTTTTTACCGGTTAATAAGCAAATATCGTCCATATTCAGCAGCTTACTATTTGAATATATTTCCATATTATTTCTATGCGTACAAGCCTTGGCCTTACACCTTATCATGAATGTATGATATATTTTATCACAATTAAACTCATTATTAATTATTTTACGCAAACGTAGAATCTTTTCCGTATCTCTTGTAAAACTGCTGTCTGATTCAAAAACCATTATAAGATCCGGATCCAGATCCCCTTTGCCCAGAACCGGTCTGGCTGTACATCTTAGCAGAGAATGGCAACGTCTACACTGAGCAATTCTATCTTCCAAAGAAATAATATGGCGAATATTATTCTGTCTAATCCCTGTTGACATTTTATACCTCCAGCTTAAGCAGAAATCAGATCTCTTTTTTATCTGTTTTTTTTAAGCAACCCGTTAAAATCGATTGATTATATCAATTAATAATGATAAGATTTATAATGATAATTTTTTCCTCATCTAAATATTTAGCAAATTTTTCCTTGTATTATACTATATTTAACAAGCAAATACCATATGAATTATGTTAAGCATATCCTGTAAAAAAACCGCTTTACAGCGGCTTTTCGTCTTTAATTCTACATAAATAATCCCTGGTGTGGGAATTAATGCCCCAGGTCGCATCAGAAAGCTTGATTGAAATATAACTTCGCATATTGTCATCGATATCTGGATCTTCTTTATCAAAAATAATATAAAAAGCTCTTAAAACATCAATCATACTGTTGAATATTCTATCCATCGGAGCCTTTTTTAAGAGAGCATCCTTTTTACCATAATAAAAAATCATTCTTTTCAAAACCCATAAGATTTCTGCATTTGACCATAACTTTTTGTTTATTATTTCATCAAGAAGTACTTCGGTTCCTAAGCTATATTCTTTCTTTTCTAATTCTCTCCACTCCTCACTATCGAATACCGTAGCAGGAAGAGAAAAAATATGATTAATATTGTTATCCATAAGCGACCTCCAATATTTTTGTGTATATAAAGCGAGAATTCATTAAGATTATATTTATGTATCAACGCAAAATTCTTCTGGCACCTGTATAGGATTTTGCATAGTAAGATTCACCCAGTGATGAATAAATTACCCCTCCGCTTCTGGGGGAACTGGAATGAATAAACTTATTATTACCACAATAAATTCCAACATGATCAATACCAGAGCTATAACACTTAAAGAACACCAGATCTCCAGCCATAAGGTTGGCTTTGTCAACTGAGATTCCGCTCTGGTACTGAGAAGCAGCCGTCCTGGGCAAATTATAACCGAAAGAGGAATAAACATATTTTACAAATCCCGAACAGTCAAATCCTTGTGGACTTTGTCCACCATAAGAATAAGGTGTACCCAGATATTGAGCTGCCTTTTCCAGAACAGCATTGGGATTAGTATCAAATTCTGAGCCTCTCGAAGGAGTTCCTGGTTCTATATTTAGTTTTTTGCCTGGATTCACCAGCTCAGAGGATAGGTTATTTATATATTTAAGCCTATCGAGATTCATTCCATATTGGTTTGCTATAGCCCAGAGACTGTCACCGGCTTGAACAACATATAGGTTCTCAGCTTCAGTTGCCCTCGAATCGTTTGCGCTCTCTTCCGTTTCTGCAACTGTTTGTCCGGCCGCCTGTGCTTCCAATAACAGTTTCTGTCCAATTTTGAGAAAATCTGAATTCATGCCATTGATTTCTTTGAGTCTGGCGACACTGATATTGTTTTCTCCGGCAATCTTCCATAGATTATCCCCTGCCTTGACATAATACACCGTATTATCGTTGGAAGTATCAGCTTGTACAATCTTATCCTGCAAATATAGTATGTCCCCAACATTTAAAAAATCTGATTCCAGATTATTTATTCTTTTTATCTCTTCTACACTTAATCCATTTTTTTGAGCTATTCCCCATAAGCTGTCTCCTGTCTTTACTGTATAAGAATAATCACTGGCCATTGAATAACTCGCACCAAAATACAATAAAGCAATAATTAATACAGAAAATACACCAATTGTTCTCCTCATGGAATGTCCTGCCCTTCTCATTAATAATATTCAGGTGCTAAATTCTACATGAGAAGGGTTAATTCCTGCTGGCAATCATTTTTTCTGCTTTATTTCACTTTTTTTATCCAGCAATTTTCGCATAAGGTCCTGAGTAATGCCTGTAATACCCAATCTGCTGCGTCCGCTGCCTTCATCCGTACCATGAAAATCAGAGCCGCCAGTTATTACGAGATGATTTTTACGAGCAAGTTCAATGTATTTCTTTATTTGCATCTGATCATGTTCGGGGTAGTAGATTTCAATTCCCTCAATACCCATATCAATAACACCTGATATCAGATCCTGATCAGATATCAAGCCGGGATGTGCCAGGACGGGTATTCCGCCTGCATTTTTCACCAAGTCAATGGCTTCCTCAGGAAGAAACCTATAACGGGGAACATAAGCCGGTTTTCCCTGACCTATATACTTTTCAAAAGCCTCTTTTTCTGAAAATACATAGGCTTTTTCCATCAATGCCCGGGCAATATGGGGACGCCCGATAAGATCACCTCTTGTCAGTTTTTTTACCTGTGCCAAACTAATTATTAGCCCCATTTTGCGAAGCTTATCGATCATTTTTATTGCTCTTTCACTTCTGGCCCTTTTTATTTCTTTAAGCCGCTCGTTTAGCATAGTATTCCGGTAATCTATAAAATACCCCAGGATATGTACTTCCGACCTGCCGACCTCAGTGTTTATTTCTATACCAGGAATAAAATCTATCTCATACTCTTTTTCTCGGATATAGTCTATTGCTGATTCCAAGCCATCTACTGTATCATGATCAGTAAGGGCCAGACCTGCTAACCCAATTTTAAGCGCCATATCAATAATCTGCCGGGGCGTGAACAAGCCATCCGACGCCGTGCTATGCACATGTAAATCATAAAGCATAATATCTCCAATCTTTCACCAGATTATGTCCAAAGCCTTTAACACGCATTCGAAACAGAATGTGAAACAAGGAGAATTTTTTGACACGGGCTCGCTATGCTCGCACACAGATCCTGCGGACGCAGATTAACACGGAGTCTTTTTAGTATTTTTAATTTGGTGGACGTCAAAAATTTAG
>Ga0334887_1000674_pt1 | contig 52219 bp, 38 predicted proteins | sample GraSluR1_MG_10_FD_207217 | JGI IMG/M metagenome (GOLD analysis project Ga0334887, IMG submission 207217) | Sludge microbial communities from methane-producing bioreactor in Wageningen University, Netherlands - Granular Sludge_18_07-R1 | ecosystem: Engineered > Bioreactor > Anaerobic >...
ACGCGCGCCGCATGCGCTAACCCTGAAGCAGCGATTGGCCGCCGTCGATCCACATCTCGGTGCCGGTGATGTGGTTCGAGGCGTCGCCGGCCAGGAAGAGGATCAACTGGGCGACCTGTTCGATGCTGCCAGGCCGGCCGCGAGTGAGCGGAACTTTGCCCTGCGGAAATTCGACCGGATAGCGCGCCGCTTCGACGCCGCGCATTTCAGTGTTATCGCGGATTTCGGTGCCGATCCAGCCCGGACAGATGCAGTTGACGCGCACTTTATAGGGGGCGAGTTCTAGCGCGGTCATTTTGGCGAAGGCAAGTTGGCCCGCTTTGGAGCAGGAGTAGGCTGTAGCGCCGGTGTTGCTGAACATGCGCGTGCCGTTGACCGAGGCGACGACGATCACAGAGCCGCCTTGCCGCTTGAGATAGGGCAGGGCGTACTTGACGGTCAGGAACGTGCCCTTGAGGTTGATGTCGAGCGTCTGGTCCCACTCGTCCGGCGTTAGGTCTTCGAGGGGAGCCCATACGCCGTTGATGCCGGCGTTGGCGACGACAATGTCGATGCGGCCCCAAGCGTCGCCGGCCCGCCGGATGGCCGCCTCCATCTGGTCGGGCTGAGACACGTCCGCCAGTAAACTCACGGCCTGCCCTCCGGCCTGTTCGATCTCGCCGGCTACTTCGGCCAACTGGCTCTCGGTGCGGCCCAGACAGGCGACCTTCGCCCCCTCCTGGGCAAGAATGAGCGCGGCGCCTTTGCCAATGCCGGAACCGGCGCCCGTAACTAGTGCAACTCGTCCTGCTAGTTGCATGGATCGTTCTTTCTGGCTGAATGGCGATATACGTGCGTAACGCGCTTCAGGGTAGCATGAAGCGTGCAATCCGCCAACTGAATCGAGACGGCAAGGTGCGTCCCGAAGTCTTGCCCTGCTCGTCGCACTGAACCGTAGGCGCGCTATCCTGAGCGCACTAGCGCCGACCCTACACATTGTCCGGCTATGAGGCCTGGGCCAAACTTGCACAAGACGCGAGAATAGTGTTGAATCAGGAGGCGCCAGAACATATGGTCTAGCAATCAAATACCCAACACCATCAGGAGGCTTGAAGATGGAGCAGCGCCGCTGCGATTGGGCGGGCAATGACCCGCTCTATATGCGCTATCACGACGAGGAGTGGGGCGTGCCGGTGCACGATGACCGGCAGCTTTTTGAGATGCTGAACCTGGAGGGGGCCCAGGCCGGCCTAAGCTGGATCACGATCCTGCGCAAGCGGGACAATTACCGGGCCGCGTTCGACCACTTCGACGCGACGAAGATCGCGGCCTATGACGAGGCCAAGATCGTCGAGTTGCTCGGCAATCCGGGGATTGTGCGCAACCGGCTGAAGGTGCGCGGCGTGGTGAAGAACGCCCAGGCATTTCTGGCCGTACAGGGGGAGTTCGGCAGCTTCGACGCCTACATCTGGCGCTTCGTGGGGGGAGAGCCGATCGTCCATGAGCGGCAGACGTTGCAAGAGATCCCCGCTCAGTCGCCCGAAGCCGAGGCCATGAGCAAGGACCTGAAGAAGCGCGGCTTTACCTTTGTCGGGCCGACGATCTGTTACGCCTTCATGCAGGCCGTGGGCATGGTCAACGACCACACCGTGGACTGCTTCCGGCATCCGCGCAACGCGGGTCAGCGGTAGTCGCCGTCGCCGCGAATTTGGCCGCGAGCCTGGCGCGAGAAGAGCTTGGCAAGGTTCGCTTCGGCCACTTCTTCGAGGCTGAGGTCCAGTTCGGTGCAGATTTGGGCCAGATACCAGAGCACGTCGCCCAGTTCTTGCTTGAGGGCTTCGCGGTCTGCGGGGGAGATTTCGCCGTTTTTGTCGCGGAAGATCTTCTTGATCTTGCCGGCGACTTCCCCTGCCTCGTTGGCGAGGCCGAGCGTCGGGTAGACGATGGGGTGGTCGGTGTGGATGAGATGCCAGGTCTTGCGCGATTCTTGCTGGTAATGGTCGAAGTTGTCTAGGCTCATCGGGTTGACTCCAGCCGGTATAGCCGGCAAGTCTAGCGGCGCGGGACGACAGGCGGCTCGGGGGCCAAGCCCATCTCCTGCAGCAGGCCGGCCATGCCGAAATTGGCGGCGAGCGCGACCAGGGCGGGGGCCAGTAGAATCAGCGGCAGGGTGATGGCCGTGCTGAGGGCCAGCAACAGGATTTGGAAGAGCAGCAACAGGAATGTGTAGAGCGGGTTGCGCATCGCCAGCACAGCGGCGTTGCGCAGAGCGAGCTTCACGTCCTGTTGGTCCTGTTGCCAGAAGAAGGGGAAAACGAACTGGCCGATCATGAGGGCGATGACGAAGAGCCAGACAAAGACAATGCCGATCATCTGCGGCCAGCCCTCCAGCCGGAAGTAGAACCAAGCGTTGACCGCCATCAGGAGCGGCGCCAACAGGTTGATCAGGTAGAGGAGCCAACCGCGGCCGATCTTCGTGCGGGCGCCTTCCCAGAAGAACGAGTTGTCCACGCGCTTGTAGTTCGCCATGCGGTTGGCGACGTTGTGGATACCGGCCGTGACTGGTGCGGCGGGAACCACGAGAATGGTCCCGATCCACCAGGCGACGCTGAGGAAGACGCAGAGGAACAGCTCGTCATATGCTGCTTTGAAGGTGCGTCCCATGACGACGAATGCTTTCATGTGTTTTTTACCTGTCCGGCGGGTTTGTGTCGTGGCGTAGGCATGAGAAATGACATGAGTATACCACGGAGGTTGGCGGAATCTTTGCCTTTGGATTGCAGTGCCGCTATAATTTCACGATGCGCCGACAATATGGCGCATCTCTTTGAGCACGATCCGGGCGCTCGATTGCTCCGTTGCTTGGGCGTCTCTGCCAAATAGTCCGAACCTCCTGAAAAGCGAGAACGACGATGACGACTCAACCGAAGAAGATCCTGGTCGGCGTAGCCTGGCCTTATGCTAACGGCGAGAAACACATCGGTCAAATTGCGGGGGCCTATTTGCCTCCGGACATCTTCGCGCGCTTTCAGCGCATGGCCGGCAACGACGTCCTCATGGTGAGCGGCTCGGACGTCCACGGCACGCCCGTTACGCTCAAGGCCGAGGCCGAGGGTACCACGCCCGCCGCGGTTGCGGACAAATACCACGAGCTGTTTGTAGACGGCTGCCTTCAGTTGGGCCTAACCTTCGACCTCTATACGCACACCGATACCCAGAACCATTGGGATGTGACGCAAGAGATGTTCCTGCGCCACATCGAGACGGGCTATATCTACAAGGATACGCAGAAGCAGTTGTACGACCCTAAGGCGGGCCGGTTCTTGGCGGACCGCTATGTGGAGGGAATCTGCCCGTATTGCGGCTACGCGGACGCGCGCGGCGACCAGTGCGATAACTGCGGGCGGCTGTACGATGCGCTGGACCTGAAGGACCCGCGCTCCAAGCTGACCGGCTCGACCGACCTGGAGGTGCGCGAGACCGAGCACTTCTTCCTGGATATGGCGAAGATGAACGGCCCGCTGCTGGAGTGGATGGCGCATGGCAAGGAGCACTGGCGCCCCAACGTGGTGAACTTCACGCGCGGGCAGTTGGAACTGCGCGAACTGCGCGGTCGGCCCATCACGCGCGACATCGACTGGGGCATCACCATCCCGCTCGACGGCTATGACGGCAAGCGCATCTATGTGTGGTACGAAGCGGTGATCGGCTACCTGAGCGCGGCCAAAGAGTGGGCCAAGCTGGCAGAGGACGGCGAAGCGTGGCGCCAATGGTGGGACGCCAACGTCAGCCCGGATGCGCTGGTCTACAACTTCATCGGCAAGGACAACATCCCGTTCCACACTATCATCTGGCCGGGGATGCTGATCGGGTATAACGCCGGCGAAAAACGGCTGAATTTGCCCTATGACGTGCCCGCCAACGAGTACCTGAACCTGGGCGGCGAGCAGTTCAGCACCAGCCGCGGCCGGGTGATCGGCTTCAATACGGTGCTGCGCGAGTTCGAGCCGGAGGCGTGGCGCTATGTGTTGACGGCGCTGGCCCCGGAAACGTCCGATGTGGAGTTCACCTGGCGCGAGTTCATGGAGCGCGTCAACAACGAGTTGGTCGCCAACTGGGGCAACCTGGTCAACCGCGTGCTGGGCTTTGCCTATAAGCGGTTCGAGGGACGCATTCCCGCGCCGGGCGCGCTGGACGAGACGGACATTGCGCTCTTGGCCGAGATCCGTTCCGGGTTCGAGTCGGCGGGCGATCTGTACAATGCGGTCAAACTCAAGGCTGCGTTGACCGAGGTGCGACGACTGAGCCAGCGGGTGAACCAGTATCTGAACGAGAAGGCGCCCTGGCAGCGCATCAAGACGGACCCGGCGGCCGCGGCGACGGCAGTCTACGTGGCGCTGCAGGCCATCGACTGGCTGAAGGTGTTGTGGGCGCCGATCCTGCCGCAAAGCAGCGAGCGCATCCACAGCATGTTGGGCTATGACACGACGCTCTTTGGGCGGCAATACACCGAGCGCGTGACTGATAGCCGCGGCGCGCACTTGGTCCTGCGCTACGATCATGGGCAGGCCGTTGGGCGCTGGCAAGCGGAGGAACTGCCCGCGGGCCAAGCCTTGCGCGAGCCGGCGGCTTTGTTTGCCAAACTAGACGACGAGGTCATGGCCGACAAGCTCCAGGCCGTATACTAGGAGGCTTGCGCTGCGGGTTTGACGCGCAGACAAAAGCCGGCCGAGTGACAGGCAATGGTTTCCAGACAGCCGACAATCGTTGTAATTGACCCGCCGGCGGGCGCGTCCGCCGGGACGGATGAACCTGCGGCGGACCAGGCGCTCGCCGCTTTCGACCGTTTGTACATCCGGCATCCCCGCCGGTGGCTGATCGCGATGCTGGGCGCCTACGTCGTAGCGGCCCTGCTCTTCGCTTACCTTACGCCCGCATGGCAGGCGCCTGACGAGCCGGCTCACTACAACTATGTAGCCCATATCGCCCAAACCGGGACGCTGCCCGTTCTGCGCAGCGGCGACTACGATCATGCCTTGCTTAACAGGCTGTTGAACTCCCGCTTTGCGCCGCCAGCGACCACGGAGGCGCTGCGTTATGAGGCGCACCAGCCGCCGCTCTATTATCTGTTGGCGACGCCGGTATTTTGGCTGAGCGGCGGCTCGCTGCGGGCGCTGCGGCTGTTCGGCATCCTGATCGGTGCAGGCGGGATCGTTTTGCTCTATCTTTGCCTGGAACTGGTCTTCCCCGGCAAGCCGTTAGTGGTAGTGGGCGGCACGGCGTTTTCGGCCTTGTTGCCGATGCATGTCGCCGTGAGCGCGGCGGTAAACAACGACGGCATGGCCGAACTGCTGATTATGGCGGCGATGTTGGCGTTGTTGGGCTGGCTGCGCGGCCATTTCTATGACGAACCGGCGGGCGAGGGGCAGCCGTTGAAGGCGCGACGCGGACGACGCCGGCTGCTCCTGCTGGGCGTGCTGCTGGGGCTGGGCATGCTCACGAAGGTGTACGCCTATGTGCTGGCCCCGATCGCCGTGCTGGCTGTGGCCGGCGTGGCCGGTCTGAGGTCGCCTACGCACGCAGCAGGAGGGGCGCGCCAGGTGTGGCGTAACGGCCGGCGCGGCGCGCAACAGGCCTTGTGGGTCGCCTTCCCTGCACTAATCATGGCGCTGCCCTGGTGGGTTCGCAACTGGAGCCTGTACGGCGCGTGGGATGTGCTGGGCTTGGCGCAGCATGACCGTATCGTGGCAGGGCAGCCGCGCACCGCAGAATGGATTGCGCACAATGGCTGGCTTTCCTATAGCGAGCGCGCCTTCAGCTTCACGTTTAAGAGCTTCTGGGGCGTATTCGGCTGGATGGGCGTCTTTCTGGACGACCGCATCTACACGGCGTTGTTGCTCTTTAGCGGCGTGATCTTTCTGGGGCTGCTCTGGGCTACGGTGCGCTTTATTTCGGGGCCGCCCGATACGGACATGGATTCGTTCCAGATTTTCGTGTTGGTGCTGTTCGGCGTCATGTTGTTGGCGGTGACGGCTAGCTACGCCTGGTACAATGTGCAGTTTGTGCAGCACCAGGGGCGCTATTTCTTCTGGGGGCTGCTGCCCATCAGCGCAATCGTCGCACTGGGCTGGCGCGAAGTGTTGCAGCCTTTGCAAGGCGTCATCACCGGCATGTTGGCGCTGGTGCTGACTGCGGGCATCGCGGTCACGGGCTCTGCCGCGGGCACGCTCGACAAGTGGTCGCTGCTATCTACGGGGCTGATTACGCTGATGTTATTGTTGCAGCCGTTACTTTTGGCGAGCACAAGCCGTTATATGATGGGCTGGCTGCCGGCGTCGCTGCGCGGCTGGCTGCAAAGGCCGCGGGTCTGCGCGTTGCTAGGGGGAATGCGCGCTTTTGTGTGGGCGACGCCATTTCTATTGCTTATTGTGCTAAATATTGCAGTTCCGATTGTGTATATCGTCCCGCAGCTTGGCCGTTGACGCGCCGGGCTGCAGAGTGGTGAAGAGGCATGCAATCCATCTCACACCAGGCAAGAACACATCCCAGGATTAAGACCGGTCCGGCAGACTTCGCCGCACTTTTCGCTTTGGTGCTGGTGACCACGCTGCTGGGCGCATTTCTGTTCTGGCAGTATTGGCACGCGGGCCGCATCTATTCCGGCGTAACGATCGGCGGGATTCCGGTCGGCGGCATGACGCGGCCCGAAGCGATGGCCGCAGTAGAGCGCGGGCTAGCTCGCCAGTCGCTGCCGCCGCTTACGGTGGCGTATGCGGGTCGTCAGTGGCCGGTAGCAGCCGGCCAGGTGATGGCGTCGGCCGATGTGCTGGCCGCGGTCAACCAGGCCTATCTGGTGGGGCGGCAGGGAGATACGCTTACCCGGCTGGCGGCGCAACTAGGCGCCGCGCTCGGTCAGGCGGATGTACGGCCGGCGCTCGATCTGGACGTGCCGCAACTTCGCTACGCGTTGAGCCAGATCGCGGCGGATGTGCGTACGCCGGCGCAGCGCGGCGTGCAAGTGGCGGGTTTTACCATCCCGCCGCAGCCCGGCGTCGACGTGGATGTGGAGACGACGCTGGAGGGGTTGGTGGCGCAGTTGGAAGACGCAGCCAAAGGGGCGCCGGTGACCGCCGCGCTGGCTGTGGTTCCGCTAGAGCCGCCGCCTGCCGTGGAGGCGACGCCCGCCGGAGCAGAGACGCTCGCGCTCACGCCGCTCATCCTGCGCGATGCCCGTTTCGGTTACGAGTTCGCGCTCGACCCGGCCGCGGTACAGGCGCTGCTCTATTCTTCCATCCCGCCCCGGCTCGACGAGGACCGGGCGCGTGCGCTGCTGGAACAATGGGCGCGACAGATCGACATTGCGCCTGCAGACGCCCGGCTGCGTTTCGACCCGAATACGGGCGTCGTATCGGTCTCGCAGCCCAGCCGGTCCGGGCGCAAGTTGGATGTGGACGGCACGCTGGCCTCGCTGCGCGAGAGCGTAGAAAAGGGCGCCATGACCGCGGCACTCATCATCCAAGATGTGCCGCCTGCGGTGGACAGCAACCGCGTGGCGGAGATGGGCATTCGCGAGTTGGTTGCCAGCGGCACGACCTATTTCGCCGGCAGCAGCGCGGCGCGCGTGCGCAACATCGAGGTGGCGGCGGAGAAGTTCGACGGCTATGTGATTCCGCCCGGCGGCGTTTTCAGCTTCAACAAAGTGGTGGAGGATGTCTCCTCCGCCAATGGCTTCGAGGACTCGCTAATTATCTGGGGCGACCGCACCGCGGTAGGCGTGGGCGGCGGCGTCTGTCAGGTCAGTACGACGGTTTTTCGGGCCGCGTATGCGGGCGGCTTTCCGATCGTGGAGCGCTATAACCACGGCTATGTGGTGGACTGGTACGGCGAGCCTGGCCTGGACGCGACGATCTACACGCCGTCGGTCGATTTCCGCTTCCGCAACGATACGGGCGCGTATCTGCTCATACAGCCGGTGGTCAACGGAACCGGCGGCACGATCACGTTCAACTTCTACGGCACGAAGCCGAACCGCCAGGTGACGATCAGCGAGCCGGAAATTGCCGAGGTGTCGCCGCCGCCTGAGCCGCTTTACGAAGTTGACGAATCGCTGGCGCTGGGCGAGCGCAAACAGGTCGACTGGGCGAAAGAGGGTATGACCGTGACGGTCACGCGCACCATCGTGGAGAACGGTCAGACGCGCACCGAGACGCTGCGCAGCAAGTACCAGCCGTGGCGCGCCGTCTACCTGGTCGGCCCCGGCACAGAAATTCCGGCGACGCCGACGCCCGCGGCCGCAACGGAGGCCGGGGAGGCGGACGCCGGCCAGGCTGCGCCCGCTGCATCAGACGCGGTTCTGGACGAAGAAGATAACGATGCAACTGAGACTGGAGCGACGCCTGCGCCGTAAGCTGTCGCTGCGTAGGCAGCGCCGCAGCGAACCGTAGGCATCCGGTCCGCGTCGCGCGGATATGCGAAAGCGCTGCATCTGGTATAATCCACTTATGATCATTTGTTCTCCTCGCTCGCCTGGGCCGGTGACGCTGGCCGTTCAAGCGTCATCTTTCTTATGGTGCGCTGCGCTTTCCGGGAAGTCCGGGGTTTATGCGAGGCCGCAGATCGTGTCTGCACGGGGCGATATTCCGTATTCCGTATAAGGCGAAAAGCCGGTACGGCGTTTTCGCAAGACCGAACACAAACGGTGTTCATCTGACTGGAGGAGGAAACGATGCATCGCAAGGCAATCCTGAGTCTATTGATCGCCGCGGCGTTGATGGCGTTGTTGGCGGCGGCCGTCGGCGCGCAGGAGACGCCCGAGGCGGCGGCTACGGAGGTCGCAGTTGAGGAGGCCGCGGTTGAGGATGTCGCAGTCGAAGAGGCAACGGTTGCGGAGATCGCAGAGGGGCTTGAGACCAGCATCGAACCGCTTGTCGCCTTCGTCACCCAGACGGTCCCGCTGACGCTGACGGTCAACATTTCCGGACCGGATGGCATCCAGGCCGTCGCGGTGCCGGTTTGGCTGAACCTAGCCATCCGCCTGGCGTTCACGGACCAGTTGACGGCCACCATAGCAGCCACGACTGAGGTCGCGCTGCCGGTCGAGGAGGTCGAAGCGGAAGAGCCGCCGGCCCCGGCCCCCACAGCCACGCCGGTTCCGGTGACGCCCACGCCGACGCCTGTACCGCCTACGGCTACTCCGGCCGCGCCCACGCCGCGCCCGTTAGCGCCGACCGCTACGCCTGTGCCCGCCGAAGACGCGGAGGCTACAGCGACGCCCATAGCGGAAGATGAAGAGGCCGCTGAAGAGGAAGCAGCGGAGGAGCCGGCAGAAGTCATAGCGCCGCCCGCAGCTTGCCCTGACCCGCGTGCCGTGATCTTCTCGCCGGGCGCAAATGCTACGATCTCCGGGACGGTCGAGATTTTCGGCACGGCCCAACACGAGAACTTCCAATATTACAAGCTGGAATACGCGCCGGGCGCTAATATTGACCCAGCCGCCGAATTCGCTTTTCTCACGGATGTAAACCAGCCGGTGGCGGAAGGGTTGCTGGCGACGGTGAACACCGCCGTCTTCGACAACGGCCCCTATACGCTGCGCCTGACGGTGGTGGATCGGACGGGCAACTTCCCGCCGCCCTGCACCGTTACCGTGCAGATCCAGAACTGAGCAAGCAGGCCGCTAGGCCCGAAGCGCGCGAAGGGGCATAATAGGTCATACGCTGTTCACCGTCCAGGAAGTTCGCAGCTTTCTGGACGGTGTGAACGTTTTCTGATTTCCCCTGCGCGCCGCGCGTTTCCGCGGTATGAAAAAGCCATGACTCTATCTATCGGCAAGATCGTCAAGTCGAATACGCATATCGATTATGTGTGCCAGGTCTATAATCCCGGCGAGATCGCCCCCTGCCCCGAACCGGCGGACTATAGCTTCGGCACGTTCGTTTCTATCGGACTGGGCGAAGGCGAGGCGGGCGGGCGGCTGGTCGGCGTGATCTACAACACGCTGCTGATGAACCCGGACTTTGGCAACCTCGGTCCGCGCCTCAGCCCGCGGCAGGACCTGGAGATCTTCACGCCAGACTACCTGGCGGAGACAGCGACTCTGGTCGGCATTATCGCGCTGGGCTGGATCGACGCGGACGAAGCGTGCCATCAAGGCGTGCCCGCGCTGGCCGCGACCGTCAACGACCGCGTGACGCGCATGGAGGATGACCAGTTGGCCGCGTTCCATCGCGACGGCGCCGGCCGCTTGAGCCTGAAGTATGTGCCTGTGGTGCTCAGCCAGAACAACCCGCTGGCCCCGCCGCTGTTGATCAATGTGGTCGACCGGCTGATGGCGCTCTTCCCGGCGCAGCGCGGGCAGTTGGACTTGCTGCGCACGAACCTGGCGTGGAAGAGCATCGTCCAGCCCGCGGGCTAGCGTCAGACGCGGCAAAGGCGGACAGATGAACCGCGAATGATCGGAAGCGATTAGGGATGGTTTTCGATCATTCGTGAAATTCGTTCAATTCGTGGCAAAGAACGCATTCGGCGGCAGGGATGCCGCCGCTACAGCGAGAGACCACTAAGGGAAACAAAGTAGGGCTATGAACGACGAGTGCATCGGCACAGTGAAGGGGCCGGGCGAGACGCCCAACGAGTTTACGCTGGTGGCGCCCGACCCGGACCGCCGCGTGAAATTCGGCGAGTTCGTCTATTATCTCACCGCGGTGGACGGCGAGGAGCGCCCGATTTTGGGCCGCGTGACCAAACGCCAGTCCATCCGGCTGCTGCCCGACAGCTTCTTGGCGGACCCCAGCGTGCCGCCACACGAGGTGGCCGCGCTGCTGGGCTATGAGAGCGACGCCGGCGAGCTGTTCGAGATCACGGTGACGGTGCTCGGCTATCACAGCGCGGAAATGGACGACTTCATCAACCCGCGCGTGCCGCCCGCAGGCGGCGCGCCCGTCTACATCGCCAGCGACGAACTGCTAACAGAGGTGCTGAGCAAGGCGGACAAGGCGTCGCCGGGCAGCGCGCACCTGGGCAGCCTGCTCAGCCGCCCGGCGGACGCCGTGCCCGTAGCGCTGGACGTGCGCGCTTTCACCAGCACGCACCTAGCGATCATCGCCAGCACGGGCAGCGGCAAGAGCTATTTGGCGGGCGTGCTGCTCGAAGAGCTGCTCATGCCCTACAACCGCGCGTCGGTGCTGATCATCGACCCGCACGGCGAATACGGCACGCTGCAAAAGATGCAGGACCTGAAGCAATTCAGCACGGACGACTACAAGCCGGTGGTGCGCATCTTCCACCCGGACAGCATCCGCGTGCGCATCGACAGCCTGACGCTGGGCGATCTGCGCTACCTGCTGCCCAATCTGTCGGAGAAGATGCACTATCAGTTGACACGGGCGTACAACTACGCGCACCGCACGTTTCGCTCCGGCGGCGAGGCCAAGTACACGCTGGAGCAACTGCTGTTGGCCGTGCGCGAGACCGCCGAGGGCCGCCGCGAACTGAGCGAAGACGGCTCGTCGTTCGAGGACGACCCGACGACCGGCGCGCTGATTTGGCGCCTCAACGGCACGCTAGGCGGGAGCCGCATCTTCAACGACTTCGAGAACCTGGAGCTAGGCGAGTTGTTCCGGCCCGGCCAATGTACGGTGATCCAGCTTAACGAAGTCGACCAGCGCGAGCAGCAGGTGATCGCGGCGACGCTGCTGCGCCGCGTCTATCAGGCGCGCGTCGATACCGCCAAGATGAAGGTCGGGCCGGGCGACAAGACGTATGTGCCGTTCCCCGTGTTCTGTTTGATGGAGGAGGCGCACAACTTCGCGCCCGCCAGCGCCGACGCGGTGAGCACCGACGTGCTTAAGCAGATCCTCAGCGAGGGGCGCAAGTTCGGCGTGAGCGTGGGGCTGATCAGCCAGCGTCCCGGTAAGCTGGACAGCGACGTGCTCAGCCAGTGCATGACGCAGTGCATCATGCGCATCACCAACCCCATCGACCAGAATCGCATTGCCGAATCGGTGGAGAGCGTGGGCCGGGACATGCTGTACGAGTTGCCTAGCCTGAGCAAGGGCCAGGTGATCGTGAGCGGGGCTAGCGTGAATACGCCGGTGATGTTGCGCGTGCGCCGCCGCATAACTCCGCACGGCGGCGAGAGCATCGACGCGCCTGCCGAGTGGCTGAAGTGGTTCACGCAAGGCCGAGGCGCTGCGCAGGCGCGCGATGCCGCTCCGCTTGCCGAGCCGGAGCTAAACTACGAGGACGACGGCAACGTCCTCTGGGCGTAGCCTACTCGCCTGGCAATAACCGCACACAGATCACACGCTTCGAGAGAATTCGCCGCGCCCTGGATGGTGTAGAGTCACGCTTTTTTTGCCACGAATTCTACGAATTCCACGAAATTGAACGGCAGGGTATTCGCTATTCGTGAAATTCGTGCAATTCGTGGCGTGTTTGTTTATGCGCCTTCCGCGTCGGGTGCGCTCTCCAGGCGTTCGATCAGTCGCACAAGGTCCGTACGCGTCACCACGCCAATCACCTTCTCATCTTCGATCACCGGCAGCATGACGGCTTCCGGGTCCAGCATCAGTTCCAGCGCTTCGGCGATGTCGGCGTCCGGCGACACGACCGGCACATCCTCGGTCATCAGTTCGCCGGCGTTGACGGCAAGGGCCTGGCGCAGTTGTTCGCGGTATTCGCGCACCTCGCGCGGGTTGAGGGGGATCACGGCGGAAAGGACGGCTAGGTAGGTCGGTTCCTGTACGGGGGCGTTGCGCGCGATCAGGTCGAGTTCGGTGATGGCGCCGAGCAGCGCGCCTTCGCCATCCACCACCGGCACGCCGCTGATGTGGTGTTCGAGCATGACGCTCGCTACAGAGCGAATGCCGGCGTCGGGGCCGACGGTGATGGCGGGACTGCTCATGATCTCACGAACTTGCATGGTTGGCCTCCTGAAAGATGTGTCCTCGGCCTGTGATGCGCCGTTCAACCTGATGGCGTTCAGTATACCGCCGGCCGCGCTGCGGCGGCAATTACCGTTAAACGGGCTGTAAAGGGCGAGGCGACGTTTGGCTGTGGCTTGGCGACGGAGGCGAATTGGTGATAATGTAGGAACATCGTTCTAACGTTCATTCAGGGCCATTGTACGACAAGGAAGCTTGAAGCATGCGCGCTGTCGGAAGCAGCCTGCCCCGCGTCGACGCTGCGGACAAAGTGACGGGCGCGGCGCACTATCCGGGCGATATCGACCTGCCGGGCCAGTTGTGGATGAAAATCGTCTTTGCGGGCGAGCCGCATGCCCGCATCCGCGGCGTGGACACGCGGGAAGCGCGCAACGCGCCGGGCGTCGTGGCCGTGTTGACCGCCGAGGATGTGCCCGTCAACGAGTACGGGTTGATCATGCCCGACCAGCCGGTGCTGTGCGGCGTGGGCAGTACGGAGCAAGCCCGGACCGTGCGTTGGGAGGCGGATCATGTGGCGCTGGTCGTTGCCGAGAGCCAAGCCCAGGCCGAGGCGGGGGCCAAACTGGTCGCCGTCGACTACGAGCCGCTGCCTGTGGTGACCGACCCCTCCGCGGCCATGCAGCGGGATGCGCCGCGTCTGCACCCTAACCCCTTCCCCTATCCCTACGGCGAGCGCGACGTGCAGTCCAACGTGCTGCTGGCCTATCGCATCCAACACGGCGATGTGGACGCGGGGTTTGCCGAGGCGGACGTGATCGTGGAGAGCACGTACCGCACGCACGCGCAGGAGCACGCCTATTTACAGCCGGAGGCGGGCTTGGCCTTTGTCCGTCCCGACGAGCGCATCGAGGTGATCTGCGGCGGGCAGTGGATGCACGAGGAGCGGGAGCAGATCGCGCATGCGCTGGGCTGGGACGCGGGCCGGATAGTGGTGCGCTACCCGGCCATCGGCGGCGCATTTGGCGGGCGCGAGGACGTTTCCGTGCAGATCGTGCTGGCCCTGGCCGCGTGGAAGACGGGTCGGCCCGTCAAGATCGTGTGGAGCCGCGAGGAGAGCATCGTCGGGCACCACAAGCGACACCCCTTCACGATTTGGGCCAAGTGGGGGGCGACGCGCGACGGGCGCATCGTCGCCGCGCAGGTGGACCTGACGAGCGATGCCGGCGCCTATGCCTATACCAGCACCAAAGTGTTGGGCAACGCGGTGCTGGCCTGCCTCGGCCCGTACGACATCCCGAACGTGCTGGTCGACGGCCGCACGGTCTACACCAACAACTGCCCCAGCGGCGCGTTCCGCGGCTTCGGCGGGCCGCAGGGCCATTTCGCGGCTGAGATGCAGGTGAACAAGCTGGCGGAAGCGCTGGGCATGGACGCGGTGGAACTGCGCATGCGCAACATCTGGCGCGAGGGCGCGGTCCTGCCGACGCGCAGCGGGCTGCCGGCGGGCTGCACCGCGCCGCAGGTGCTGGAGGCGGCTGCGCTGCATGGCGGCTGGCGGCGCGATGAGGCGAACGGCTGGCGTGCGCCGGCGAACGCCGCACCGCAGGCGGGGCCGGGCCGGCCGTTGACCTCGCTGGAGGCCTGCCGCGAGTCTGTGGCGTTCGGGTGCGGCATCGCCGTAAGTTTCAAGAACGTCGGCTACAGCCTCGGCGCGCCCGAGTCGTGCAGCGCCTGGGTGGAATTGCACGGCGCGCACGAGATCGAGCGGGCCATAGTCGGCTGCGTAGGCGCAGATGTCGGACAGGGGGCGCATACGGTGTTTCAGCGCATCGCGGCCGAGGCGCTGGGCATCGATGCACACCAGGTTGAACTGCGCACAGACAACACGGACGTCGCCGGCTCCACCGGCAGCGCGTCGGCTTCGCGCATGACGTTCATGGCCGGCAACGCGGTAAAGGGCGCGGCTGAGGCGGCGCTGCGCGAGTGGGCGAATGAAGAGCGCCCGGCGCGCGCCGAGTATGTCTTTCACCCGCGGCCGACGACTCCCTATGCGCCTCGAACCGGCGAGAGCGACCCCAACATCACCTACGGCTACTGTGCGCAGACGGCGGAGGTGGACGTCGATCTGGAGACCGGGCATGTGACGGTGCGGCGGCTGGTCAGCGCCAACGACGTGGGCAGGGCGATTAACCCGCCGCAGGTGGAGGGGCAGATTGAGGGGGCTGTGGCCCAATCGCTTGGTTGGACGCTGCTTGAGAACTATGTCCAGCAAGATGGGCGCACGTTGACGCCTCATCTCAGCAACTACCTGATCCCCGGCGTGCTGGACGTAGCGGAGATCGTGGAGCCGGTCATTTTGGAACTGCCCGACCCGCAAGGCCCGCTGGGCGCGCGCGGCATGGCTGAGATGCCGTTTATCCCGACCGCGCCGGCCATCGCCGCCGCCATCCACGACGCCACCGGCGTGTGGATCGACGAACTGCCGTATACGCCGGAGCGGGTGTGGGCCGCGCTGCACGGGCGATAGGCGCGGCCTACACGTCACGAGTCATGCGTCATCCGCCAATTTGCCTGCATTTCTCTGTGTTCTCTACGGTATTTTTGCGCTTTTCTCGTCTGTGCGTCTTGCCGTTTCCAAGACAGAGTAGGATATGCATATGCTCCAACCCAAAAGTTATCCTGAAATGATGGGCAAGGCGCTGGTCTTTGAGGCCGAGCCGTTCATCACAATGACGGAGGATGATAACCCCTGGGCGGAAGGCCTGTTCATGGTGGCGATCATGGGCCTGTTGGTCGGGGCGGCGCGGGTGATCGGCTCGCTGCTGTTGTCGGCGAGCATGCCTGATCCGGATGCGTTGCTGTCTGCCACGCTGCAAGGCATTCGCCAGTTGGGGCCGCTGGCGGCATCGTTTGGCCTGGACCCGGCCGCGCTGGAAGGCATCGTCCGGCAGTGGCGGGACGTGGGGTTCGATCTGTTTGGCTATGGCTCCGGCTGGATGCGACTTTTCTGGCTCGTGCTGACGCCCATGCTGCTGATCGGGCGTTGGCTCGTTTTTGGGCTGGTCTGTCATGGTGTGGCGCTGGCGCTGGGCGGCAACGGCAGGTTGAGCCGGACGTTGGGGGCCACGGCCTTGATGGCGGCCCCGCAGGCGCTCATGCTCCTGCAGGTCATCCCCTTTGTCTCGGTGAGCGGCGTGCTGCTGACGGTGTGGAGCGCGCTGATCGTCTACCGGGCGATTGAGGTGAGCCACGATCTGCCGTGGAAAAAGGCGGCTGCTGCTACCTTGACGGCGCTTGCGCTCCTGGCGATCTTGACGATGGCCGGCGGATTTATGACGGCAGTGATTGCGGCTGTGTGGGGAGGTGCGGCATGACCGGCGATCCTTCATTGCAAGAAGGGGCAAGCGCAAACGAGGATGGACGGTCGCGCATCGCGGCGTGGCTGCCCACGCGCAGGCAGATGTTGAACGCTCTGCAATTGAACATCGAGCCTGTGCCCGGCGCGGTTTCGCCGGACAGTGTGACATCCGCCGGTATGCGCCAGGGCATGGGGCTGATCGTGGCGGCTGCGCTGGTCGCGGGATTGCTGCCTACGTTGTTTACCTGGATCATGGCCGCACGCGTGGGGACGGCGGCGCCCCTGGCGCAATTGAGCCAGTTGGCCGAAGCCCGCGCTAATCCCGAGTTGCCAGGGATTGGCGTTGCGCCTGTGGTGGCCGAGACTGCGGCCCTCATCGCCGGGCTGGAGCCGGCTTACTTTCCCGGCTGGCTGGCGGCAGGAGTTACGGCATTGGGCGGGTGGATCAACTGGCCGCTGAGTTGGCTGAACATCTGGATCGTGTATGGCCTCGCCGTGCTGTTGCTCGCCAAGCTGCTGGGCGCCAAGACCACGCTGCAGCAGTTCTACACGCTGACCAGTTTTGCCTTTCTGCCGCTGGTTCTGACGGGGCTCGGCTTCATCCCCTGTCTGGGCATTGTCGTCAATATCGTCGCTCTTTTGTGGGCGGCGGCAATCTACGTGGTGGCCGTGCGCGCCGCGACAGGACTCAACACGGGCTTGACCATCATGTGCGCCTTGTTGCCGGGGGCGGTTGTGGCGCTGCTCGCCGTCGCGCTGGCGTTCACCGTGGCTGCAGGCCTGGCGGCGGCGCTAATCGGTTAGCGAGCCGGGACTTCGGCGGGCGAGTCAAGCAGCGCATTGGCCAATACAGCGCCGGCGGTCAGAAGCCCCTGCACCTGGGCGTCGCTGCGCGCCTCGGCATAGATGCGCAGCACCGGCTCCGTGCCGCTCGGCCGGATCAACAGCCAACTGTCGTCCTGTAGGATATATTTCACCCCATCGCGGCTGTTCACTTCGTGGACAGGCGTGCCGTCGATGGCCGCGGGCGCGGTCGCCAGCAAGGCTTCGACCAGATCGGCCTTGGTGAAAGGCCGCACGGGCTGGTCAAGCCGGGCGTAGTGAAAGTGGCCGATGTCCGGTGCGTCCATCAATTCGTCCAGCATTTGCGACAGCGTCTTCTGGCGCGCCGCAACCATCTCCGCCAGGAGCAGCGCCATGAGCACGCCGTCGCCTTCCGGAATGTGGCCGAGCATGCTGATGCCGCCGCTTTCTTCGCCGCCGAGCAGCACCTGCTCGTGCAGCATCCAGTCGCTGATGTAGTTGAAGCCGACCGGCGTTTCGTGGAGGGGCAGGTCATAGCGCTGGGCGAGACGGTTGAGGATCTGCGTGGTGCTCACCGTTTTGACCACGCTGCCGCGCAGGCCGCGGTCGTTTACCAGATAGTCGAGCAGCAACGCCATAATGCCGTGGGGGTCGATGAAGCGTCCGCCGGGATCGACCGCGCCGATGCGGTCGGCGTCCCCGTCGGTGGCCAGCCCCAAGCGATAGACGCCGGAGCGCATGGCGTCGATCAGCGGGCCGAGGTGGCGAGCGATGGGTTCGGGGTGAATGCCGTTAAAGCCCGGGTTCATCTCGCTGCGCAATTCGGTCACGTCGCAGCCCGCATCCTCCAGCAGGCGGCGCAAATGAATACGCCCGGCCCCATACATGGCGTCGACGACGACGCGCAAGCCGCCGCGGCGGATCAGGTCGAAATCAACGAGGCGGCGCACATGGGCTTCGTAGGCGGGCAGAGGATCGAAGCGTCTGACTTGTCCGCTTGCCAGGGCGGTTTCGATCTCGACGCGCCGCGGCGCGGTCTCCGGCGCGGCGAGCCTCGCTTCCACGGCTTTGGCCATGGCCGGCGGAGCGGAGCCGCCATACGCTGCCTTCAGCTTCAGCCCGTTGTAACGCGGCGGGTTGTGGCTGGCCGTAATCATGACGCCGGCGGCGGCGCGGCGGTCGACAATGGCATAGCTCACTATCGGCGTAGGCGCGTCGGCCTGCGTCAGGTCTGCCTCGATGCCGTTGGCGGCCAAGACTTCGGCTACGGCGACTGCGTAGCGGTCGCTGAGGAAGCGCGTGTCGAAGCCGACGACCATTTTGGGCGGAGTTTCGTCGTCGCTCCGGCGACCGGCGTTCACCTCTTCGGCAATGGCTTGCGAGACCTTGCGCACGTTGTCGAAGGTGAATTCATCGCTGATAACGGCGCGCCAGCCGTCTGTTCCGAAATGAATGGTCATGGACGGCTCTTTCAGGCTGTTTGGGTGCGTTGCCTTCGCAAGAAGGGGGCGTGTCCCAGATAGTGGGCGAGGAAGGCGACGAAGACGCCGAGCACCAAACCGATCATGCCGGCGACGGCCGGTACGAATATCAGGCTGGGGCCGGCGACGGGTTTGGACGGCGGAATCGCAGGCGACCCCATGCGCACCTCGCTGTTGGAAGATGACCGCTCCAGGCCCAACTCCGCAGCCTTGTTGCTCAGCGCGTCGAAGGTGTTCCACGCCAGGTCGCGCTGTTGCATCAGCAGTCTGAAATGCGCTTCTTCGGCGGCGAGTTCGGCGCGCAAGATCTGGATCGAGCGGTCAAGCTGTTCGATGGTAAGGGCGAGGGAGTCTTGACCCTCGGCAGGGCCGTCGAGTTGGCTGAGTTGCACCATGTCTCCGACCTCGAAGAGCTCTGCATAGCTGCGCAAGACGGCTGCACGCAACTCGTTTTGCGCAATCTCGTCCTGCGTCGGCGCAGAGACGGGCATGGAAGCGGTCAGGTTGCGCGTCGTAAGCTGTTCGAGGAACAGATACCCTTCGCCGTCCAACATCGACTGGGAGGTCGCGGCAATGGCTACATCCAGTTCTGCGATGTATTGCCCCAGCGTAGCGACTATGGCTTGAGCGTCGGCGGCTTGCTCGGATGCGGCAGGCGCTGCTGCCGCATCCGCGTTAATGACGAAACTCGAGGCCGGCGCGGAAACCGTGGCCGGAGCCACGACGATGGCCTTGCTCTCGCCTTCGACGAGCGGCGAAAGGGCCGGCTGGGTCATGGCCTGGGCGAATACTTGGGTCTTGAGCATCTGCAGGACGAGATGATTGGTCGCGGCCGCGGCATCGCCGCCCGCTTCGATCTGTTGCTGTAGGTTGCGGGCCTGTTCCAACTGGTGAAGGGCGATGAGGCGGTTGCTGTACAGCCGGTCCAACTCGCTCTGCCGCGCCTGCATTTGCTCAGAGAGGACCGAGAACAGCCCCTGCGACTCGGCGTTGGTCAGGTCCGTGAAAAGCTGGATACGTGCGGTGCGGTCTTGCAGGGCAATAGCGTCTAGGATTTCGTCTCGCCCCAGTTGTAGATTGTCGCGCAACGTGGCCTTTTCTTTGATCTGGCGTTGCAAGGTTTCGATGGGGCTGTCCGCCATGTATTCCTGCAGCGCCGTCTGCGCCCTCTGGTATGTGGCGGAAGCGCTCGTTAACTCGGCCTGAACCGATTCGAGGACTTCCGCGGGCGCCTGGCCAAAGATTGAGTTTACCCGTTGGATGTAATGCTTTGCCCAGATATTGGCGATGACTGCGGCTTTTTCCGGATCGTCGGCGGTCACATTGATGCGAATCAGGTCGCTGGCCGTACGCCCATCCGACGCCGTGGGCGTCTCTGCGCTTACCATCTCGAGTAATTCGGACACATCGCGTTCTTCTTCTGTAAGCAGATCGCCCAGTTCGTCGGCAACAGCCTGAGCAATTGCGGCGCTGCGCACGAGCTGGGAGAGCGCGGCGCGGCGCGATACCGACCCGGCGCTGCCGCCGAGATCATTGCCCGATATCTGGACGCGCTCATCCAACGCAATCTCGCTGAAAAGCCGCGCCATTACGATGTCAGCCTTGGCTTCGTATTGCGGCGTTGCGATCGTGCGCAGAGCGATGATGCCTAGACCGGCGGCCGCGGCAGCGACCACGCCGAGCAATAGGATCTCTTTCCACCAGGCAATCAGGATGTCGAGATACTTGCGGAGGTCGATCTCGTCGTCGTAGGGGCTGTATGTCGGCTGCATTTCCTTGACGCTCGGCTCTGTGGCGCTCATATGACGTGTTTCCTCTCAAAGCGACGTCCGTGCTGTACCGGCGACGACACATTCTGCCGCCGCAGCAAGGATGTTAGTTGCATAGATGCTTTGTCAATGTCGATGCCCATGTTCTGCTGTGACCGCCCTGCTAGGTGGGCAGACCAACCTGCTTGAGGAATTGTATAGCAGGTGCATGGAAAGCGGGAAGTAACGGGATGCAAGGGCTTAGTATGCCCCTCGACCGCGCAGCACAACGGCCACCGTGCGCCACAGTATTTCAATGTCCAGCCACCATGAATAGTGCTGAATGTAATAGAGGTCTTGCTCCGTGTGGAGATGCATGGGGTTGTCGCTGCGGCCGTTGACCTGCCACCAGCCGGTGATGCCCTGCGGGACGGCAAACCGTTTGCGTTGCCACGGCTCGTACTTCTCGACCAGCCACGGCAGTTCCGGTCGCGGGCCCACAAGGCTCATGTCGCCTTTGAGCACGTTGATCAGTTGCGGCAGTTCGTCGATGCTGGTGCGGCGGATAAACCGCCCAATGCGCGTGATGCGCGGGTCGTCGGCGTATTTGAAAAGCAGGTGACCTTCACTGTCTCGCTGGTTGATGAGGTGCTGGAGCTTGTCGGCATTGACCACCATAGAGCGGAATTTGAGCATGCGGAAGAGACGGCCGTTTTCACCGACCCGCTCGGCCCTGTAGAAGACCGGGCCGCGGTCTTCGAGTTTGATGGCCAACGCCACCGCAAGCATGAGCGGGGAGAGCAGCAGCAGCCCAATGCCGGCGAGCCCGATGTCCATCAGACGCTTGCCAAAGCGCTGGAAGCCGTCGATGGCCGGATCGCGCAGGCCGATCAGGGGCAGGCCGCCGACGCTTTCGATCGTGGCTCCATGAAAGGCTAGGTCGAAGTAATCGGGTACGATATGCACGCGCAGGGGCAGCTCATTCAGGCGCGCGACGAGGTTGGCGAGCCGGGCATGCGCATGGAGCGGCAGGGCAATCACGACTTCGTCGATATGGTGCGCTTCGGCAATCGAGACGGCGTCGTCCAGGAAGCCAAGTACCGGAACATCTTCGATCGTGCGCTGCTGTTTGGATGAATCGTCGTCGACGTATCCGACCACTTCCAGGCTCGACCAGTGCTGTTGAGCGAACTCCGCCACCAATTTCCTGCCCACACGGCCGGCGCCAACGACGAGCACCCGTGTGACGCCGGTATTCGACGTGCGCCGGAGCCGGAACCAAAGACGCAGCAGCACGCGGTAGCCGATCAGCAGCACAATGGCGAGTACGAAGAAATAGGCAAAGGTCAGCCGTGGAAGTTCCTTTTTGGCTAGATAGAGCGCCCCGGCAAACATCAGCGTGGCAACCGTGTGGCTGAACAGGACGCGCTGGAACTCCTCGAACCAGAAAACAATGCGCCGCGGCGTGTAGACGGAGGCGAAAAGCATGCTCAACGCCCAGACGACCCCCACGGCAATATAAAGCGGGAGGGTGGGCACGTAGACGATGGTAGACGCCCATTCCGGCAGAAGCGACTGGCCTATAGGCAATACAAAACGCAGACGCGCCCCCAAGGCCAACGCAAGTTGTACCAAGGCCATGTCGACGAGGAAGAGCGTCACCAGATAGTTGGTGCTAAAGCGCTTGAACATGGTTCCCTTGAAAATTATGTCTGCCGCCCTAAAGGCAAGTTTCGGGCGCGAACAGCCACCCATTCACCGGCCGCTATGCATACGCACGGGAAGACTCACCCCCACCCTGCATAGCGCTGGTGCAAATCCGCCCGTATTCTAGCACCGATAAGAGAGGACCGGCAACTGGCATCTGTCGTAGGCATAAGCATCACCGATTGAGGGTGCGCAACAAACAGGCTGAGTCGTGCAGCGGCGAAGGGTCTGGCTGACGGGCGGGCTTGGGTTCGATTCCCGCGGTTCGAAAGAAACGGCTTCTCTCCAAAGAAGCCTTCGTTTCTCGCCCGTGTGATTAGTAGCGCAGCGAAAGGCCTCTGCCTCTAGTACGACTAGATTTTTCAGTTCGCTAACGCTCGCCTCAGAATGACAGGCTCATGGCGAACACACCGCTAGGCGTTGCGGCGACGGCGCCACTTCTGCGCCTCAAAGGCGACAAACGGAATCGTCGCCAACCCAAGGCTCAGGAGCAGATCACGGGCCGACAGCGGCTGCGTATCGAAGAACGCCTGGGCCGGCGGGAAGTAAACAACGATGAGCTGCAACACGAACGTGAGCAGCACCGCGCCCACCATAGCCCGGTTCGACAGGATGCCGATGGCGGAAAGCGACTCCCGCTCAGAGCGAACGGCTAGGGCAAAGGCCATCTGCGACAGCACCAGGGCGGTAAACGTCATGGTCTGCCAGCCGGGGTCGCCGGCCCGCCACGCGAAATAGCCCAAAGCCAGCGGCGCCAGCCCCATCAACAGCCCCATCACGATGATGTCGCGCCCCATGCCGCGGCTGAAGATGCCCTCGGTGGGCGGGACCGGCTTGCGCCGCATGATGTTCGGCTCCGGCGGTTCGACGCCCAAGGCCAGCGCGGGCAGCCCGTCCGTCACCAGGTTCATCCATAGAATCTGGAGGGGCAGCAGCGGCAGCGGCATGCCGGCAAACGGCGCCAGCAACATCACCCAGATCTCGCCCGAGTTGCAGGTCAACAGATAGCGGATGAACTTGCGGATGTTGTCATAGATGGTGCGACCTTCTTCGATGGCCGCCACGATTGTGGCGAAATTGTCATCCTGTAACACCATCTCGGAGGCTTCTTTCGCCACGTCGGTGCCCGTAATGCCCATCGCCACGCCGATGTCGGCCCGCTTGAGCGCCGGCGCATCATTCACGCCGTCGCCCGTCATCGCCACCACGTTACCCTTGCGCTGCAAAGACTGCACGATGTCCAACTTATGCTCCGGCGAGACGCGAGCATAGATGGACACGCCGTCCACCACCTTGTCCAGTTCCTCCGGCGACAGCCCGTCCAGATCGCGCCCGGTAAGCAGCCCTTTCTCCGAGGTGATGCCCAGTTCCTTGGCAATGTGCTGCGCCGTAAGCGGGTGGTCGCCCGTGATCATCATCGGCCGGATACCGGCGCTGATGCTGGTGGCAACAGCGTCTCTCACCTCGGGGCGCGGCGGGTCGATCATGGCAACCAGGCCGACAAAGGTCAGGCTATCCTCCAGCGAGCCGCCTTCTTTCGCCGCGGCGAGATCGTCTAGCGCGCGGAAGCCCACGCCCAAGACGCGCATGCCGTTGGAGGCCAGATCGTCGTTCGCCGCTGCAATACGCTCGCGATACTCCGGCGTCATCGGCTGCACCACGTTGTCGACCCACACATGCGAGGCAATGCCCAACAGGCTGTCGCTCGCGCCTTTGGTAAAAGCCACGAACGGCGCCGGCCCGTTGCCGCCCAGCGTCGCAGACAGCCCTCGCAGCCCTTCCGGCAAGAGCGAAGCGTCAGGCGGCAGTTCGTGAACCGTGGTCATGCGCTTACGCACCGAGTCGAACGGCTCCTCGTCCACGCGCGGCAGCGCCTCTTCGATTGTCGCCTTAAGCAGGCCGGCACGCGCCGCGGCCACCGCCAGCGCGCCTTCCGTCGGATCGCCGATCACGCGGAACGAGTCGGGATCACCGGACTCGACTTCGAGGACGGCGTCATTGCACAGCGCGCCGCCCGCCAATAACAGCGGCACCGCGCCGTGTTCGAGCGCAATCTTCGCCTCGCCGCCGGGGCTGTCCTCGCCGCGCAGCGCGCCGCCGTGCAGCAGGTCGAAGCGGTTCCCCGCCACATCCAGCACCGTCACCGTCATCTGATTCTCAGTCAGGGTGCCTGTCTTGTCCGAACAGATGACCGTGACCGAACCCAGCGCCTCCACGGCGGGCAGCTTGCGGATCAAGGCGTTGCGCCGCAACATGCGCTGAGCGCCGATCGAGAGGGCGATGGTGACCACCGCGGGCAGCCCTTCCGGCACAGCTGCCACGGCCAGGCTCACCGCAGTCAGGAACATCAGGCGCAGGTCCTCGCCGCGCAGCCAGCCGAGCGCGAAGATCACAGCCACGATCGCCAACGCCACTCCGGCCAACACCCTGCCCAGCCGGTCCAGCCGCTTCTGCAACGGCGTCGGCTCATGCTCGACCGTCTGGATCATGTCGGCGATGCGGCCGAGCTGGGTGTTCATGCCCGTCTCGGTCACCACGGCATCGCCATGCCCATAGACGACTATCGTCCCCATGTGGACCATGTTGCGCCGGTCGCCGATGCCGGCGCCCTCGCTTACGGATGCGTCGGGCGACTTCTCGACGGGCACGGACTCGCCTGTAAGCGCCGCCTCTTCCACGCGCAGATTGGCGCTCGAAAGCAGCCGCGCGTCTGCAGGCGCCAGGTCGCCCGCCTCCAACATGATGATGTCGCCGGGGACCAATTCGCGCGCCGAGATCTCGTGGACGCTGCCGTTGCGGCGCACCTTGACCACGGGAACGGCCAGCTTCTTGAGCGCGGCCATGGCCTTTTCCGCGCTGTACTCCTGGCGAAAGCCCAATGCTGCATTCAGAATCACGATCAACATGATGGCCGTCGCGTCCTTGAAATCGCCCAAGAACGCAGAGACGACCGCGGCCACGATCAACACCACGACCAGCGTCGAGGTCAATTGCTCCCAGAATATCCGCCACGGGCTCTTCAACCCGCGCTCGACGAGTTCATTAGGCCCATATTCGGCTTTACGCCGGCCGGCTTCGCTGTCGGATAGGCCGGCTTTTGCATCCGTCTTTAGCTCCGCCAACGTCTCGGCGGCGCTTAACATATACCAACTGCTCATTGGGGCGACTCTTTCGTTGAGTGAGATGCACGATGTGCGCGTTCTCGCGCCCTCACGTCGCGAGAACGCCGGCGGCCTGCGCCGCCCAGCCTTTATGCAAAGCATTATAGAAGATCGGCTCATCTCCTGCACAATACAAACTCTGTGCTATACTGCACTGCTGCAAGCAACGCAGAATCCGGCGCCCCGCGCCGGCGCAATCCGGCCGGATGGATCATTCTCGTTCAGATAAAGCCATGAACAGCTCCGAACCCAACTCGCCCCGCCCGCTTTTGTCAGCGCCCTGGACCGACCAAGACTTCCTGCAACTGATCTTGGCGGCAGCGCCCATCGCCATTGCCCTAGTCGATATAGCCGGCCACATCCTCTATGCCAACCCCAAGCTGCAGGAGATGTTCGACTATAGCTACGATGAACTGGCCGGACAGTCCATCGAACTGCTCATCCCCGAACGGTTCCGCCTCGACCACATGCGCCACCGCACGGAATTCGGCGTCAACCCGCGCCTCCGCCCCATGGGGTCTGGGCTGGACCTGGCCGGACGGCGCAAAGACGGGACCGAATTCCCGCTAGAGGTGGGCCTCAGTTTCCTGGGCCGCGGCGATGAGATGCTGGTCATTGCCTCGGTGACGGACATCACCAAACGCAAACAGGCCGAAGACCTGCTGGAACGCCGCGTCGAGGAGCGCACCCGCGAGTTGGAGCGCCGCCGCCAAGTTTCCGACGGGCTGCGCGATATCGTAGCGGTGCTCAACTCCAACCAGTCGTTGGAGGACATCCTCAGCCACATTACGGAACAGGCGTGCCGGTTGTTGCACGCCGACGCCAGCGCCATCTTCCGCATCCAGAACGATCAGGGCCATCTCAGCTTGCAAGCCAGCTACGGCTTGCCCGATGAGTACGCCCACCGCCTGCACCTTCCGCCCGAAGCCATGTCCGGCGCAGACGGCGGGGACGACCGCAGCGGCGGCGGCATCGACCTTAAAGACTACCTGCTCGACGGCCATTCCTCCACGCCCACCGTGCTCCACACAGCCGACGCGCTCACCATCATCTCGGCCGCCGCGCCCGACGACGCGGACGAAGACTTTGCCGGCCTCCCGCCCCTACGCTATCAGGCGGTCTTCAGCGTTCCGCTCGTGATCAAAGAGGAAGTCTACGGCAACCTCACACTCTACTACCGGGAGCCGCGCAAGTTCTCCGCCGAGGAAATCGAACTCGCCGCTACGGTCGGCGACCAAACCGCGCTTGCCATCGAGAACGCCCGCCTACGCACGCAGGTGGAGCGCACTGCGGTTGCCGCAGAACGCAGCCGCATCGCCCGCGACTTACATGATTCTGTGACACAAACTCTGTTTTCGGCAACCCTTATTGCGGAAGTTCTGCCGCGGCTGTGGGAGCGAAACCGGCCCGAAAGCGAAAAACGCCTCGACGAACTGCGCCAATTGACGCGCGGCGCCCTGGCCGAAATGCGCACCCTGCTCTTGGAACTGCGCCCCGCCACGTTGATCGAGGTCGAACTGACCGAACTGCTGCGCCAACTTACCGAAGCCATCACAGGCCGGGCGCGCGTGCCCATCACCCTAGACATGCATGGCGCCGGCCCCTTGCCGCCGGACGTCAAGATCGCCTTCTACCACATCGCGCAAGAGGCCCTCAACAACGTCGCCAAACACGCACGCGCCAGCCACGCCGCGGTCACGCTCAAGCGCCGGCCGGACCGCGCCCATCTCACGGTCAAAGACGACGGCCGCGGCTTTGTCATCGACAAAGTCACGCCCGAACACCTGGGCCTCACCATCATGCACGAACGCGCCGAGGCCATCGGCGCCAGGATGGAGATCGAGAGCCGCATCGGCCACGGCACCACCGTCACCGTAGCCTGGAAGCGAGGCTGATCGCCGCAGCCGCAGAGTGCGCGATCTTTTCGTTTACCCTGCAAGCGCATATAATGGAGACGCAAACTAGGCATTCGCTTGCGGCCATCTTCGCGGACGCTGCGAACTGGCCGGAGGATTTTTGAGAGCTAATAATAGGTTGATTGTCGGGCTGGCGTCCGTCGCCGGTACGCCAGATGTGAGGCAGTATCCTGTGAGTGAGCAAGCGCCAACCATTCGCGTCATGCTGGTAGATGACCACGCCGTCGTCCGCAGCGGCCTGTCAGCCTTCCTGCTCGCATTCGACGATCTCGAACTGGTAGGAGATGCAGCGGACGGCGCCGAGGCCCTCAACCTGTGTAGTCGCGTCCGTCCCGATGTCGTGCTGATGGACCTCGTGATGCCGCGCATGGACGGAGCCACCGCCACGCGCGCCATCCGCGAGAAGTACCCGGACACTCAAGTGATCGCGCTCACCAGCTTCAAAGAAGATGAGTTGGTGCAAGACGCGCTTAAGGCCGGCGCTATCGGCTACCTGCTCAAGAACATCTCCGCCGACGAGCTTGCCAACGCCATCCGCGCCGCGCACGCCGGGCGGCCCACCCTAGCCCCAGAGGCAGCCCAAGCCCTCATCCACACCGCCCGCAACTCCGATGCGCGCCAGCCAGGCTTCGATCTGACCGAGCGAGAGCGGGAAGTCCTGTCGCTGATGGTCGAAGGTCTCAACAACACCGAGATATCCGACAAACTGATCGTCAGCCGTTCAACCGTCAAGTTCCACGTCAGCAACATCTTGTCCAAGCTGCACGTCTCCAGCCGCACCGAAGCCGTCGCCCTCGCCCTCCAAACAAACCTCGTCAACTGACGGCCCGTCGCGCGGCACGAACGTATTGCGCCCGCCCGTTCCGAGTTTTGCGCCCCACGCGCCCACTTTGCGGAGGTGACCGCCATGCAGCTCGATCTGGCCGCGGTGGAAGCCTACCTCAGCCGCCGCCACGCCCAACCAGTGCAAGTTCTCTCCATCGACCCCCTCAGCGACCGCTCCGTCCGCGCCGCGACAACAGCCAATGGCGAAGCCGTATCGCTCAAAGCCTTCGGCTACGGCCGCCCGCTGCTCATCACCTATCGGCTGGGAAACCAGGAGCAGCGAGTCGTGCTGCACACTGCGCCCGCCAACCAATTCGGGCACGAAACGCGCGCCGACCGCGCCGCAGCTATGCTCCTCGCCTTCGACACCTACAACACGCTCCCCCGCCACGCGTCCGCCCTGGACGTAGGCGTCTTCGCGCCCGCAGAGCCGCTCGCCCAACGCCTGGTCTCGCTCGCTTCCGGCGACGAGTTCTTCCTTCTCACCCGCTTCATTACAGGTACGCCCTATGCGCATGACTTGCAGCGGCTGCGCGACAGCGGGCGGGCCGCGCCGCTGGATCGGCAACGCGCGGCGCTGCTCGCCGCCTACCTCGCAGACATCCACGCCGTCAAACGTCCGCCGCAAGGAACCGCCGCACAAGGTTCGCGGCTCGACGACGGCGATGTCGCGCTCTACCGCCGGCGCATCCGCGACACCATCGGCAGCGGTGAGGGCATCATCGGTCTGATCGACAGCTATCCGGCCGGCTTCGAACTCGCCTCGCCGCAGTGGTTCGCCCGCATCGAAAAAGCCTGCATCGACTGGCGCTGGCGTCTGAAGCCGCTCGTCCACCGTCTGCGCCAGGTCCACGGCGACTTCCACCCCTTCAACATCCTCTTTACGGGCGACCTCGACTTCCTGCTGCTCGACCGCAGCCGCGGCGCGTGGGGCGAACCCGCCGACGACGTTAGCTGCCTGGCTATCAACCACCTCTTCTTTTCCCTCCAGCGCAGCGGGAAACTCGCCCCGCCCTTCTCTGAGCTGTGGGACGAATTCTGGAACGTCTACCTGCAACGCACCGGCGACGCCGAGATTCTCTCTGTCGTCGCCCCGTTCCTGGCCTGGCGCGCCCTCGTCCTTGCCAGCCCCGTCTGGTACAACACCGAGCGCAATGTGCGCCGCGCGCTCCTGCACCTCATCGAAAACGTCCTGGGGGCGGAGACATTCGACCCGGCAAACGTCAACGCCTACCTGCAACCGCCGGCGCCCACCGGCGACTGCGAGGTCGCGCATGCCTAACTCCTCCGCCGTCCCAACCGCCCAACCCGGCTGGACAGTCTGGCTGACCGGCCTGCCCGCCTCCGGCAAGACCACAATCGCCCTGCGCCTTCAACAAGCATTGTCAGAATGCGGGATAATGGCAATTCTTCTTGATTCGGACGCAGTGCGGGCTATCCTGACGCCCCTCCCGCGCTACAGCGCAGCAGAGCGCGACGACTTCTACGCGCGTCTTGCCCTGCTCGCAGGCTTGCTGACCGCTCAGGGAATCAACGTGATCATCGCCGCCACGGCCAACCGCCGCGCCCACCGCGACCAGGCCCGCAATAGCCTGCCGCGCTTCCTCGAAATCTGGGTGCGCTGTTCGCTTGCCATCTGCCAAGCGCGCGACCCCAAGGGGCTCTACGCCAAAGCGGCTGCCGGGGAGATCTCGGATTTTCCCGGCCTGGACGCGCCCTATGAACCGCCGCTCCACCCCGATCTCGTCGTCGATTCCGGCGTACAAACGCCGCAAGCCGCTGTGGACGCCATCCTTGCTGCGTTCCCCTTCCTGGGCAGCGCGGCACGAGCGCCATCCCACCTAGTCAGGTGACCAGGGCAAAAACTCCCCGCTAGTCGGGGAGTGCGGCTAACCATGTGCATGGCGTCAAACCGCGCCCAACTCCCTACACTAAAGCCAGCGTGCAAGGCGCAACCCCTTGCCATGTGCGCATGCAGTCTATTCGGCCTAAGGAGAACGGGAATGTTGCGCGTGTTGCTGGCGGACGACCAGGCATGGCTGCGGTCCGCACTGCGATTCCTCCTCGAACAGGAGTCAGGCGTCGAGGTCATCGGCGAGGCCGGCGACGCACGCGCGCTGCTGTCCAGGGTCGAGAGTGCGCGTCCCGATCTGGTACTGCTCGACTGGGAGCTGCCTGGCATGCGCGCCGCCGGCGGCGAACAGGAAATTCTGGCCGCGCTGCACCAATTCTGTCCGGACCTCTTCGTCATTGTCCTCAGCGGCCGCCCCGAGGCGAGCAGTTCCGCGCTGGACGCGGGCGCAGACTTCTTCGTCAGCAAGGCCGACCCGCCCGAATCGCTGCTGGCCGCGCTGCGCGCCGTTAAGCAAGCCTTCGACGAGCCGGCGGTCCACTAGCGCCCCCCCCAACAACTGCGCCACGAAACGCACAGACATCCGAACAGGCGCTCCGCGTCAGCCAAGATCCCGACCGCGCCAAAGCCCTTTTTTCGCCCGTTGAAACAACTGCACGGACGCGGTACAATGCTGCGCAGGGGAGCAGTCCCGTCTTGCCCCATTGACCGCATCTAAATACTGCTCCGCACACCCGCTGCAGGGAGATAGATAGGGGGATCTGATGGCAACCAGCAAACACATCGGCATCTTGACCGCGGGCGGCGACAGTCCTGGCCTCAACGCGGCCTTGCGCGGCATCGGCAAAGCCGCACGCACTTATCCAGACATGGACGTGATCGGCTTCCGCGACGGCTTCCGCGGCATGATGGAAAACCGCACGGTCTTCCTCGACGGGAACATATTGTCGGGCATCTTGACCATGGGCGGCACGATCTTGGGCACAAGCCGCGACAAGCCCAACCGCATGCCCATCGGCGGCAAGATGATGGACATGACCGAGGTCATCGTCGCCAACTACAACCGCCATCACCTCGACGCGCTCGTCTGCTTGGGCGGGGGCGGCACCCAAAAGAACGCTCTGCTCCTCATGAAGGCGGGCCTCAACATCATCACCCTGCCCAAAACCATCGACAACGACGTCGCCATGACGGACGTCACCTTCGGCTTCGACACAGCCCTGGGCATCGCTACCGAGGCCATCGACCGGCTGCACAGCACCGCCCACAGCCATCATCGCATCATCGTCGTCGAGATCATGGGTCATCGGGCCGGCTGGCTGGCGCTGGGCGCAGGCATCGCCGGCGGCGCCGATGTCATCCTAATCCCCGAAATCCCCTACAACATCGAGCGCGTGGCCGAGGCCATCAACCGGCGCAGCCGAGAGGGCAAACACTTCAGCATCGTCGCCGTCGCCGAAGGCGCTATGGACGTCGAGTACGCGCAAGCGCTCGCCAAGGCCGAGCAAAAACTCGCCGAGGCCAAAGCCGACAAAGATGCGAACAAGAAGAAAAAGAAAGAGGCCAAAGCCAAACTCCTCGAACTGGAGATGCAGCACGTCGGCAATACCGTGCGCCTAGCCGAACAACTGGAAGCGCTGACCGGCCTCGAATCGCGTCTGACCATCCTCGGCTACTTGCAACGCGGCGGCACGCCCTCCGCCGGCGACCGGCTGCTCGCCACCCGCCTGGGCACAGCCTGCGCCGAGTTGGTCAACCAGGGCGTCTATGGCGTCATGGTCGCAGCCCGCGGCGAAGAAACCGAACCCGTCCCGCTCGAAGAGGTTGCCGGCAAGCTAAAGAACGTCCCCCTCGACCATCACTGGATCAACTGCGCGCGGCGCGTCGGCGCCTCGCTGGGCGATTAAGCTTGGCGGATGCCCGGTCGCTCGAGGCGTCGACGGCGCCGCCCGCCAGCGAGATCGCCGCTAAGGCCGGCTTCTCGGCCATCCGTTATGCGCAGTGCTGGGAAGATGCCGACATCCTGCTCGCCGCGCTGGATGTCCAGCCGCATCATGTCTGTCTTTCCATCGCCTCGGCTGGCGACAACACGCTGGCGATCCTGAGTCGCGGCCCCGAACGTGTGCTCGCACTCGACCTCAGCGCCGCCCAGATCGCCTGTCTGGAGCTGCGCGTGGCCGCCTACCGCCGGCTCGACCACCCGCAGTTGCTCGAACTGATCGGCGCCCGCCCTAGCGAGCGTCGCGCCGATCTCTACGCGGCCTGCCGCGCCGGCCTCTCGCCGTCCGCGCAGCGTTTCTGGGATACGCAAGAACACGCCATCGCCGCGGGCTTCGGCAACGCCGGCAAGTTCGAGCGCTATCTGCGCTTTTTTGGCGTGCGCATCCTTCCCCTGCTCCAATCCAAAGCCACGCGCGCCGGCCTGCTGCAGCCGCGCACCCAGGCCGAGCGCGAGCAGTTCTACGATCGTCGCTGGAATAACTGGCGTTGGCGCACAGCCTTCCGCCTCTTCTTCTCGCGCCGGGTGATGGGCTCGTTGGGGCGCGATCCGCACTTCTTCCAGTATGTCACCGGCGATGTCGCCGCCGGCCTGTTGGCTCGCACGCGCTATGCCCTCACCGTCCTCGACCCGGTGGAGAATCCCTACTTGCAGTGGATCGTACTTGGCCGGCACGGCGCCGCGCTGCCCTATGCCTTGCGCCCCGAAAACTTCAAGGCCATCCGCGACAACCTCGACCGGCTCGAATGGCGCCGCCAATCGCTCGAAGAATATTTGGCGAGCGCGCCCGCCATCGACCGCTTCAACCTAAGCGACATCTTTGAATACATATCCGCCGAGAACTACGCTGCCCTGCTCCGCCACATTTGCCTTTGCGCCCGGCCGGGCGCAAGGCTCGCCTACTGGAACATGATGGTTCCCCGGCGTCGTCCCGAAAGCCTGGCGGAACAGATTCGGCCCTTGCACGAACTGGCCGCCGCACTGCACCGCCAAGACAAAGCGTTCTTCTACAGCGATTTCGTAGTCGAAGAGGTCATCTAATGCCGCCCTTACTGCTTAACGGGCTGAAGATCTTTGCTGTCATCGCTTGTACCGCAGCGCTGATGGCCGGCCTGGCTGTCTATCAGCGACGCCGTTCTCCCCATCCGGAGTGGGCGCGCAAGCTCATGCACATGGGATCCGGCCTGATCGCGCTGGCGCTGCCCTGGCTCTTTAGCGAAACCTGGCCGGTCATCGTGTTGGCGCTGTTGGCGTCGGGCGGAATGTTCGCGCTCAAGTACGTGCGCAGACTGCGCAGCGGCCTAGGCGCCGTGACCGGCAGCGTCGTGCGTTCTACGCTGGGCGAGGTTTGGTTTCCTCTGGGCGCGGGCACGGTTTTCGCCCTGTCCGGCGGCGACAAGCTGCTCTACTCCATCCCCATCCTGATCCTCACCTTTGCCGACGCCAGCGCCGCGCTCATCGGCATCTTCTACGGCGTCTATCGCTACACGGCCTCCGACGGTCCTAAGACCCTGGAAGGCTCGCTCGCCTTCTTCCAAACCGCCTTTCTCAGCGCGCTGATCCCCATCCTCCTCTTCACGGAGATCGGCCGCACCGAAACGCTGCTCATCAGCCTGCTCATGGGCCTCCTCTCCATGTTGCTCGACGCCATGGCCTGGCAAGGACTGGACAACTTGCTCATCCCGGTCCTCAGCTTCTTGTTGCTCAGAGCGTTCGTCAATCTGGATGCCGCCGTTCTGCTGGCCCAGTTCGCCGTTACCCTTGCCATGATCGCGTTCGTCATCTTCTGGCGGAAACGCACCACGCTCAACGACAGCGCGCTCATGGGAACCGTAGTCTACGGCTACGTCTGTTGGACGTTGGGCGGCTGGGCTTGGGTGCTGCCGCCGCTTCTGCTCTTCCTGATCTACAACACCGTTTCTTCGCAAGACGCGCCCCGAAGCGAGCCGCTTTATTCCGCCCCGGTCATGCTCGGCGTCGGCGCCGCCGGCCTCTTTTGGCTGATCTGGGGAGACATCCTAAACCGGCCGAGCCTGTTCTTCCCCTTCTTGCTCAGCTTCGCCACGCAGTTGGCGATGATCCGGTCATCGCGCCCGCTGCGCGCCGGAGCCCCCGGCCGCGCCCATCTCCTGCTCGCCCGCAGCGTCGTCATGAGTTGGGCGATCTACGTCCTGCCCTACATGGCCGTCACCGGCTGGACGCGCCACGCCTGGATCTACCCCGCAGCCGGCCTCCTCGCCATCGGCAGCGGCGCCGCGCTCTTCGCCGCCAGCCAGATGGGGCCGGACGGCTATCGCAACACCGCGCCGCGCTGGCTGATCCAGACGCTGTGCGCCGGGCTTGCTTCCGTCTTCGGTTTTGCCGCCGTGCAGCTTGTCTGACGGCACGACAATGCCAAGGAGATGCTATGATCCTGACTCGCGCCGCAACGCCCGCGGAACTAGACGACTTCTGCCGGTTCACCGGGTCGGCGCCGCTCACGCCGAACGCGCCCTCTATACGTCAGGCGGACGCGCACTACATGGTCCGCAGCCAAGCCGCCGCCATTCTGGCGCGCTGCTCCCTCTGGTGGTCGTCCGCGCCCGCCTACCCGGAGCATAGGCTCGGCCTAATCGGCCACTACGCTGCACAGGACGACGCCGCGGCGGCCCTGCTCCTGGATCACGTCTGTCGCCAACTGGCGGAGCGCGGCTGCACGCTTGCAGCCGGCCCAATGGACGGCAGCACCCACCGCCATTACCGCTTCGTAACGGAACGCGCCGTCGATGGCATCGCCCGTCCGCCCTTTTTCCTGGAGCCGGACAACCCCGACGCCTGGCCGGTCCAATTCGCCCGCGCCGGCTTCACGCCCCTGGCGCACTATTTCTCTGCCATCGGCGACCTGCCGGCGCCGGATCCGCGGCTGCCGGCGCTGGTCGAACGCTGCGCCGCCGCGGGCATCACCGTCCGCCCGGTAGACCTGGACGCCTTTGACCTGGAATTGCAGAGCATCTACACAGTCGTTGCCGCCGCCTTCCAAACCAACTTCCTCTACACGCCCATCGACCGCGCCGAGTTTCTCGCCCAATACGCGCCTGTCCGGCCCCACATCCGCCCCGCAACCACGCTCATCGCCGAGCAATCCGGGGCCGCCGTAGGCTTCGCCTTCTCGCTGCCCGACCTGGCCCAAGCGCAGCGCGGCCAACAGATCGACACGCTGATCATCAAGACGGTCGCCGTCCGCCCGGAAGTCAGCGGTTTGGGGCTGGGCAGTCTGCTCACGGCCCGCGTGCATGAGGCGGCGGCAGCGCTCGGCTTTCGCCATGCCGTCCACGCCCTGATGCACGAGACCAATCGCTCGCGCCACATCAGCGCACACACCGCCAAGACGATGCGCCGCTATACGCTTTACAGCCGCCCCCTTGCCGCCGGCTAAGTTCGACGCGGGCCGTAAAACGGCAAGGCTCCCTGCATGCGACAGGAAGCCTTGTGTACGCCTGAGTTTCCGGCGCGAATCGGGCCGGAAACTTGGACCTAATCGCTCAAATCGCCCTCTCGGCTGCGACCGGCAGCTTGGCAAACCGGTCAACTACAGCCTGCGCTGCCGCCGCGTCCAGTTCCACCAGCGGCGGGCGCACCCTAGCCCATGCCGGATCGTTGCGGTAGTGGGCCACTACCGCCTTCAGCGCGGAGATGGCAGAGTAGCCGTCATAGATGGGCCGCACCTGATTGATCGCAGCCTGAAACTGTTCGGCTTCCGGCCCCTCCCAATCCGCGAACAGCCGCTGCTGGATCGGTGCAATCACATTGGCAACCGCATTGATGCTGCCCGCCCCGCCCAGCCGTAGCGTCTGCAGCAAAAACGCCTCCGACCCGGTAAACGTGCCAAAGCCGGGAAAGCGCGTGAGGATGCCGTGCAGGTTGTTCCAATCGCCCGAGCTGTCCTTAATGCCCACGACCGTACCCGGGTAGTCGGTAACAAGTCGCTCGATCAGGTCGAGGCTGAAGCAAACAACGGCTTGCGGCGGAATGTGATACAGGTAGACGCGCAGCCGGTCGTCGCCCACGCGCTCGATCACCTCGGCGATGCTGCGGTAGATGCCTTCATCGCTCACACCCTTGTAGTAGAACGGCGGCAGCATCAACACGCCTCCGCAGCCCAAGCCGACCGCATGCGCGGTCAGGCGCACCGTATCCGTCAGTGCGCTGCACCCTGTGCCCGGCATCAGCTTCGCGGCAGGCACGCCCGCCGCCGTTAACTGCTCCAGCGCGTCGATGCGCTCGTCTACAGAGAACGAAGTCGCTTCGCTGGTCGTGCCGAACGGGCACAAGCCGTCACAGCCATTCGCCAGTAAGGTGCGGCTATGCTCAATCCAACGGGCGACATCGATCCTCAAGTCCTCGTCGACCGGCGTCAACGTAGGCGCGAACACGCCGCGCAATGTACCGCCATGCATTGTATTCACCTCGGTTCTTTTGGGGTTCTAGTGGGGTTGCTATGGGGTTCGGTTCGGACGATTGTCGCCCGCTCGACTCGATCATTCCAGACATCTCAGGGATGCACGCACTCGAAACAGCCTGCGTCGCCATACGGCGGCTCTGCGGCTGGCCGGCATTGCAGCCCCCGCTTCGCTCATTCTAGTGGAGGCCCCCCGGCTTGTCAACGCATCCGAGACAAATGTCGCATCCTGTCACCGTCCTAACCCGCATGACTTCTGTAGCGCGCTTCGCTAAAATAAGCGTAAGGAATGCGCAAGGCGCATCGATTGCGCCCATCACGATGGTAAGGCTCAGTCGTCTCCCGGATGGCGATGCGTTTCCTTTTTTGCGCCGCTAATATGCGGCGCATATTGGCGCTGCATCTCCGTCGCCAAAGCAGTTTGACAGCGTCGCGAGCGCCAACTAGACTGCATGCAACGCGATTAGCGCCCTGCTCGCCTTTTAGCTTCGCCGCATCGCCGGGCCACTTAAAACCGCGAACCCAAAACGAGATGCTCACTTGGCTCCGTCAACTCATTAGCCCCCCGCAATTTCCCGATCCGGAAAAGACGCGCGCCGCGCGTTGGCTCAATTTCGTGCTGTGGATCTTCATCTTTACGCTGACGGCCATCACCATCCCCCTGCCGTTCAGCCCGATGGATCCGGCCACCAAGCTGCGCTTCCTCATTCTGCAATCCGCCAGCTTCGTGCCCCTGCTTGGCTCGCTCTATCTGATCCGCAAAGGGCGCCTGCAGATCGTCGCCTATTTCTTTCTGATCCTCGTCTATGGCGAGACGGTCTATTCGCACATTATCGTCTTTCAGACCATCCACGAGCCGAGTATTATCGGCTATTTTGTGCTGATCCCGCTTGCCGGCCTCCTTTTCGGCCGCAAGACCATGCTCGGCTTCGTCACGATCTCGGTGGCAACGGTGTCGCTCACCTGGTACATGGAACAGACCGGCGTGCTTCAGCCGCTCCTGGGCGTGCGCTCAACGGTAGATGATCTGTTCTACGTCCTGCTTGGCATCGGCTTGAACACTTCGCTCATGCTGGCGATCCTCGCCGACGTAGAAGAGAGCGCCGAAGATGCGCGCATCGCCGCCGCCGCCCTGACGGTGACCAACAGCGAACTCAAAGCCAATCAGTTGCTGCTGCAGCAGGCCCGCAACCAGCTGGAACAGCGCGTGGCGCAACGCACGCTCGAACTAGCGCTCGCCAACCAAGAGTTGGAGACCGAAATCGCCGTACGCCAACAAAGCGAACAGCGCTTTCGCAGCCTTACCGAAAACTCCCCCGACTTCATCTATATCTGGGAAGGGTCGAGCCGCAACTGCTCATATCACAATCGCGGCGAGTTCCTCGGCTGGGCGGCGGACGTGTTGATGAAGCCGGACGGCTTGAAAGGGTTTGTCCATCCGGACGACCGCAACGACGTGCTCGGCCATTGGACCGAGCCTGACGACGCGCCGAATCGCGCCAGGCAGCAGGAATTTCGCGTGCAAAGCGCAACCGGCACATGGGAATGGGTGCATAGTCGCGCCACGATCCTCACCCGCGACGCCGACAACCGGCCGGATCAACTCCTCTTCACGCTCACTGTCATCACCGAACGCAAGCGCTATGAGCAAGAGCTGCGCGCCGCCAAGGAGCAAGCCGAGGCAGCCACGCGCGCCAAGAGCCAATTCCTCGCCAATATGAGCCACGAGATCCGCACGCCGATGAATGGCGTCATCGGTATGACCAGCCTCTTGCTCAACACCGATCTCAACGCCGAGCAGGCCGTCTACGTCGACACCATCCGCCAAAGCGGCGACGCCCTGCTCACCATCATCAACGATATTCTGGACCTGTCCAAAGCCGAGTTCGGCAAGCTCGGCCTCGAGATCGCACCGCTCGATGTGCGCCGCACTGTCGAAGATACGCTGGATTTGCTGGCGCCCAAAGCCGCCGAAAAACGCATTGAACTGCTCTATTTCATCGAGCCGGACGTGCCCGCCGGCATCCTCGGCGATACGACGCGCCTTCGCCAGATCCTCCTCAACTTGCTCTCCAACGCCGTCAAATTCACCGACAATGGCGAAGTCTTCCTGCGCGTCCAGGCCCAATCGCTCCCCGACGACAAGGTGCGCCTCCATTTCTCCTTGCGCGACACGGGCATCGGCATCGCGCCTGAAGAGCTGCAAACCCTCTTCCAGCCCTTCAACCAGGCCGATGTCTCCAACACGCGCCGCTATGGGGGAACCGGCCTCGGCTTGGCGATCAGCAAACGTCTGTGCGAACTGATGGGCGGCGAAATCTGGGTGGACAGCCAAAAGAATGTCGGCTCCACTTTCCATTTCACTCTGATCGCCCCCGTCTCTCGCAGGATTGCGCTAGCCGAGACTGCCCACGCCGCTCGCCTGCGCGGCAAATCTGCGCTCATTATCGAGCGCAGCGCCGCCGGTCGCGCCGTCCTCGAAGATCACCTCAAGGCGCTTGGCCTGTCCGTTACCGCCTCGGCCTCCGCCGTCGACGCCATGGAGATTGTGCAACGCAACGACGCCCGCTTCGACGTCGCCCTGATCAGTGCAAATCTGCCGTCTCTCAGCGGACTTGCTCTGGTCGACGCCTTGCGAGAACTGAGCTTCACGCAGCCTGTCATCCTGCTCGCGCCCATCGGCGAAGCCGGGATGCGCATGCACGCCGACCAGGCAGGCGTCCGCACGATCTTGTACAAGCCGGTAAAGCCGGGCGAACTGGAACGCGCCCTCGTCGACGCCCTGGTCAGACCGGTCGCCGCGCACCGCGCGCGGCGGGCGCCCGCCCGCGCCGCCACTGCCTCAGATGCACCCGGGGCGAACGACCGCCCGTTGCGCATCCTCCTCGCCGAGGACAACCTGGTCAATCAGAAAGTGGCCCTGCGCATGCTCGCCCGTCTCGGTCTCCAGGCCGACGTAGCCACTAACGGCGAGGAGGCAGTCGCCGCCGTGCACAACGCCGCCTATGACGTGATCCTGATGGATGTGCAGATGCCCGAGATGGACGGGCTGGAAGCCACGCGCCGCATCCGCGCCGACAAATCGCTCACCTACCGGCCCTTTATCATCGCCATGACTGCCGCGGCCATGCAGGCCGATCAAGAAAAATGCATCGCCGCGGGGATGGACGACTTCATCTCCAAACCTACCCGGCTCGAGGAATTATCGGCCAAGCTGAAGATCGTCCCGACCCTCGCCGAATTGCCGCCTCGCCAATAGAAACAGCGAGGCTGATCGGTTCGGATCAGCCTCGCTGTAAGGTCGCTATATGCCGCGGCGCGCTTAGGCTGTCTCTTGCCCCAATGCCGCCGCAATCCCGCTCAGATCGCACACCACGCCCTGCGCCAGGTCGTGCTCGTTACGTCTGCGATCCACAAGATACGCCGTCATGCCGGCAGCACGCGCCCCGTCGACGCAAGGCTGTTCGTCATCGAAGAAGAGACATTCTCGCGGCTCCACGCCCAAAGCCGCCGCCGCGATGCGATAGGCTTTCACGTCCGGCTTGGACGCGCCGATGACTGTCGCCGCACAGGCCGCATCGACCGCATCGGCCAGTCCCGTCGCTTCCAGAGACGGCTCCAAGCTGGCAAGCGTAAAGTTGGAGAGTACGCCGATCTTCAAACCCGCCTGCTGCGCAGCGTCCAGTGCCGGGCGCACGTCCGCAAAGGGCCTCAAGTAACTTGTGTAATCAAACGCGTGCAGCGCGGCCCGCGCCGCTTCGCTCAAGCCGAACTCATCGGCGAGCGCGTCCCAAAAACCGGCGAAGAAACGCCGCTCTTCCGCCATGTTGCGCGGGAAGCCAACCTTCGCTCCCCATGCTTCCCAGCGATCGGACATCTCCCACAACGAGATCGGCAGCAGCGGCGAAAAATATGCCGCAGCCGGCGCCATCTCAAAATCTGTCAGCACTCCGTCTCGGTCGACGATGATGGCGCGAAAGTTCATGGGGCCTGACGGTGATTCACGATCGGCGCTTCAACCGGCGCAGGATACCAGAACGGCCCAAGCCGCATACCCATCCCCACCACCGGCGGGTCTTCCCAGGCGGTTTCATAGGCCAGCACCTGTTCGGCACGTCCCGTCTTGTCCGCCTGTGTGATGCAGCGCACATAGGCGTAATCGTACAAAATCGTGCGCAGGGTGCGCTCGTCCAGGTCATAGCCCAGGTGCTGCCGCCAATAGCATTCCAGTTTGCCGGCCAACAACGGCGGCACGACGGATTGGGCGATCTGGGGCTTGCCGGTGCCGATATAGAGCGTCGCCGGCGGCACGTCCTCGCCATACATCAGGCGCACCAGTTCCTCGCGCGTCGAGGCCCGGCGTTCGCACGCCAAGCGCAACATCACCTGCCAATGCGCCTCTACCTGCGACACCACCGAGAACCAGACCGTGGGGCCGGGATTGCCCGCCGTCATGGCGCGCACCCGAGCGGCCGTCTCCTCTAGTTCGGGCCAACTCTCCGCGCCGATCAGACGCACGCGCCACCCGCGCCGCGCATATTCTTCGCCGGCCCCATCCATCAGCATGGCCCACTGCACCCACTTCAGCAACTGGTCGCTATAGCCGGGCGTGGTCTCGTGCTCATGGCTATGCACCAACACCGGCGCGATCACATGCCGCACGCCATGATCCAGGATCAGATCCAAACAGGCGAACGCTTGCTCGCGCGTCCAGCGGGCGTATTCCTTGCTTTGCGGAGACAGGCCGGCCAACACCGCGCGCCGCCTTGTCCCGCCCGCGCCCAAGACCACAGTGGCCGGTGCGATCAGCCGCACCGCTTCCACCGGCGCAGATAGAAATTCCTCTAGCGTAGGCGTCTGAGCCTGGCGGCAGCCGTCCGCGCCGCCGGCATGATGCGCACCGTGATTCTGCTCTCGCCGCCATCCTGTCTCGTGCCGTACATCAGACAGGGTATGAATCCTCAATGAAGTCTCTGCGCGCGATCCCATGTCTGTCAACGCTTTCAACGCTCCCCTTCACTTAACCTGCGCTAAATCAACGGCGGCAACAACCTCGTCACTCTGACGCAAGAATCGGCAGATATAAATCAGGCTCCCCATCCACGCTGCTTATAGCCGTATTGGCATCCGTCTCGGCCACAATCGGGGACGGGCAAGCATCTTCATAGCCCGGCACGCCGAAAGCGCCTAAGAAGCAAGCGCGCATGGCCGCACCGTCCAGAAAAAGGACAACCTGTGCATTTGGCCCTTCTTGCGCGTACAATTCCATAATCGCGGCCTGCCACTCATATACCTTGCCGAACGCATCCTCCGCCGTTGTTACGCCGTCCAACAGACGATCATACAACGCGCTCAGTTCCTTATCTTTCGCGATCACGGTCAGCGGCTCGTTATACGCATAGATGCCGATGGTCGACGTCCCGCGCAGGTATTCCGGCTCCGGTTCCTTGTTCACCTTCACCAACCCCTCCGATATCGCGCCGAAGCCGGAGGGATCATACGGAGCGAAGTACTGCGGGTAGACCGCGATCATGGCAGCTGCCGGATCGGGCACAGACACGGGCAGCGAGTCGTCGCCGAACGAAAGAACGCCGGTATAATACGCCAGCGCGCCGCCGACCACCTGCGCCAACGGCATCTGATCAGGACTAAGCAGCGGGTAAGTATCCCCCAGAGTCAGCGCAAACTGGGCGAAGGCGTCCGTCGGCACGACGATAAGCCGTTCGATGCCGGCGGTAAACACGCGCTGCGCAGAGTCGGGATCTTGCCAGAAATTATACTCGGCGGACGGCGTCTGGTTGCCCAGCCCGCGGTTGCCGCCCAAGATCACATATTGATAGCGGAGCATTTCGTTGGGGCATTTTTTGATTGCCGCGGCGATATTCGTGAGCGGCCCCAGCGCCAAAATGGTGATCGGTTCAGCCTCCGGGCTGCTCGGCGCCTGCGAGCAATAGAATGCGGTCGCATCTTTGGGCGCTTTGCCTTCGCTCCCCTGAAGGAAGAAGACGCCGCTCAGGGCATAACGCATGTAGCCCAGGCCATCCGTGCCGTGGATCAGCTTGCCTGTGCTGCTCAGCTTACGGTTCTGCGGCTTGGCTGCGCCCGTGATCACCGACGGCCATTCTTCAACCGGCCACCCCGCGCTCATCAACAGGGTCAACACGTTTTGGGTTGCGTTCTCGACCGTCGTATTGCCCGCCACTGTAACGATGCCCAGCAGTTCCACCTGACCGGCCTGCATCATCAGCCAGGCCAGCGCAGCGGCGTCGTCGACGCCGGTATCCGTATCCACAATCATCTTGCCCGGCGGAATGTAACCCGGCGGGACGTAGATCGACGGAAAATCCGGCTGCAAGTCGGGCGGCAAGCCCGCACTTGCCAAGTCCTGCGGCATGCGGTTGGCCGGCACGCGGTAAGGCCCAAGGCTCTGCGCCTGAAGGCCCGCAACCGGCAGCAACGCCAGCAGGCATGCCAGAAACACGCAAAGCCAACGCGACCTAGCCGGCCGGCCAGTTGTCGATTGCATTGCCTTACTCCTTTGGTGGATATGAGCTGAGGGATGGATGGTTTTGCATTGCCTGCCGCAATGTGCGATTTTGGCCTGCGTCTATGATTGACGATGCTCGACGACGGTTGATAGTTGATCAGCGTGTGGGTATAGATCAGATAGGTGCGTTGAGGAATGGCCCGCCTTGCCGCGATTCGCCCGCCCCAAGTATCGTCTGGGCCGGCGTCTCGCGTTTTTGCATAGCATGGTCGACGCCGTTAACCGGCGCTCCCTTTATCCCCTGGCGTCTGACATCCAGCCGTTCAAACCACAATCGCTCCAATAGCTGCGCCGCAAATTCGGCCAGCGTGTTGGCGCGAATGGCCAGGACCTGCGCCCGTTCATCGGGCAGGATATCAAAAACCTCTCCGCCATACCCGCGGGCCAGCGCCGCCGCCGGATCATCGAGCAACATCCGGCGAAATCCTGCACTGACGACCGCAGCGCTCAACATCCGATTCAATTCCGGACTGAGCGACGGTCTTGGGAAAACCTGTGCAGAACGCCCGATGTTTCCGGCGTCTGCAGCCGCCTTGCCTTTGTGGAGACCAAATGGAGCCCTGTTCACAAGTTTATCCATCCCGTTCAAAATAACAAATTACAATCCGAACCGCACACGTTCAACGTACAGCTTTGCGGCCATCTTCCGCCGCTGCGGCCTGCGCACCTCCGCACTGCCACAACAGCCAAAAGGCGCCGATGGCGATCAACACGTCTCCCACGCTATAGGCGATCCGGAACGGCAGCCGTTCCGGCAGAAGAAAGCGATCCGCCAGCCACTCCAGCCGGGTATCAGCCGCGGCCAGCGCCACGTTCTTCGAGTCTCCCACCCGGCTGCCGAGTTCTACGGCGCCGGCCGGCAGGTCGGTGTAGACGCGCGCCAGCGTCTCCGGGCTGATGGGCATCCAACCGCCGTTTAATGCCATCACCGCCAAATTGAGCAGAAGCCCTCCGCCCAGCCAATAGAAGGCAGCGTACCTGCGATTTCGCCAGGCGAAGATCAGCAGGGTCAACAGGCTCCCTACCAACAATGCTGCAGAAATCCGCTCGTCCGGCAGGCCGATTTGAAGCGCAGCAACCTGTAACAGAAAGCCGGTCGGCGCCAGCCAGACGCCACGCAGGTCCGGCGGCGAAAAGGGTCGCCCGGCAATTCCGGCCCGCAGCAAGCCTGCCGCCAATCCCGCTGCCACCGCGGCCAACAGAATCGAAATCAAACGCAGTCCTCCGTCGCCGCGAAGTCGGTTGTCCGGTTCAGTTTGAACGCTCCGCGTCTAGCTGCCGTAACCGTGGGGCGCGCCCGCGCTCAACACGAACAGAGACAGCGTTCCCAGCGCCACCAAGACGCGGATCACATTCGCCTTCAACATGCTGCGTGTCATCTCAAGTCCCCTTGTGGATCGGTGTGTCGCGTCCGCTTGGCGGGACGCTTTATGGCGATTTCCAGCCGGTCGCAACGGCGGCATCCCTGCCGCCGGCGCACAATTCCACCGGCAGCGCGGTCTGAATGCTCCGCGTCTAGCTGCCGTAACCGTGAGGCGCACCCGCGCTCAACACGAACAGAGACAGCGTTCCCAGCGCCACCAAGACGCGGATCACATTCGCCTTCAACATGCTGCGTGTCATCTCAAGCTCTCCCCTGCACTGGTGGATATGTCGATGAAGAATCAGTATGGTTGTATTCTGCTACGCCCCTGGCTTCAGGGTTGGCATCAAATCGGACTCATTTCCGCGCCAAAACAAAAATCGGCTCCAATCGAGCCGATTTCCGTCTCCACCACATTAGTATTTCGGAAAATGTGGATCTAGCCTGCTCGCGTCCGTCACCAGCATCCCTGTCCGTCAACTGAGGGGGACAGACCGATTCGGAACCGTCGCGCCGCCTGCGTCAGCCGCTTACTTCATCAACGTCACATATAACTCCTCGGTGAGAGCGGACGGCGGGGCTGCGATTTCCTCTTCCAGCAACTTCTGGCATAAGGCATACTGCCGCGCCACGCCGGCGCGGTTGCCCGACGATGCATAGATACGCATGGCGAGACGGTGCGCATCCTCCAGGCAAGGGTCCTCGGCCAAGAGACGCTGGCAGCAGTCCAGCGCCCGCTCCAGTTGGCCTTGCTCGAAGTAAAGCTGGGCCAATTCGGTCGCCGCCTCTACATACATGCGCCGCAACCGCTCACGCTCCACGCTCGCCCAGGCCGCGTCGACATCCGCCAAGTACGGACCGGCATAGAGATCGACCGCACGCTGCAACGCGGCCCGGCGCAACGCGGCGTCGCGGCTGCGATGCGCTTCCTTCAGCCACTTGCCGAAGGATTCCACATCGTAGTCATAATCAATCGACCAATCGAAGCGATATAGTTCGTCGGCAAACAGGATCACCTCGCGGCCCAACGCGCTGCGCAAGCGATAGACCGCGTTCTTGAAGCGCGATTTCAGTTGGTTCGGCGAGCAGTCCGGCCAGAACAACGCCCCTACCTGCTCTTTTGTCAGACCATTGGGATGGGCGAGAAAGCAGAAGAAGAGATCGCGTGCGCTCTTAGTCTTCCAGTCTCGGTTGGGCACGACTCTGGCGTTGACGATGACCTCGGCGCGACCGAGCGAGCGAATCGTCAACGTGGGATCGTTGAGTTGTACCGTGGGCAACACGGAACTTGCCTTTTGGCGCAGACTGCGGCGCAATGCCGGCAGGGAGACGACGAATTCATCCACCTCCCTGAGCAGTCGCTCCAGAGAGAGTAGGGCGCCGTTTCGACTGAATGCAGCCAGTTCCTGAGCCGCCATGCTGGCTGCGACCACTATCGGATGGCGCAACTCAAGCTCGTTGATGGTTTGCAGCGCGTCGCGAAGGCATACGTCGGCTTCCCGTTGGCGGCCGGCTTCGCGCAGGGCCAACGCCTGTAGCAGCTCCGTGCGCGCCGCATCCGGGAATTGGCCCCCTTCCATGAAACAGATAAGCGCATCGTTGAGCGGTTCCAGCGCCGCTTCGGGGTTGCCCTGCGCCAGATAGAAACGCCCCATCGCCTGGCGGTACAGCCCCCACTCGTAGCGCGAATTGTGGTCTAGCACCATGCGGCCTGCGGTATCCAGGCAGTTATACGCTGCGTCCCATCGTCCGGTTGACCAAGCCAGAGCGGCCTGCGCCAACTCCAAATAGAGCAACAAGAAGCGTTCGTCGATCCGTTGCACAATTTGGTAAGCCTGCCCGTACACCTCGCCCGCGACTTGCCACATGTCCAGATCGACGAACAGATCGCCGAGGCTGGCGAGGGAAAAAGCTTCCATGCGCGCATAGCCGCTGCGCCGCGCGCAGTCCAGCGCATCGACCAACGAATCCAACGCCTTTTCATATTGACCCAACTGGTGGTAATGGACGCCGAGGCTGTTGAGCACGTTGGCCTGTCCAACGAGGTTATGCAATTGCCGCCACGCCTCATGCGCCTGGCGGAACAGCGTCAAGGCATCCTCGTTTTGGCCGCTATTGGCGTAGACGATGGCGATATCCATCGCCACCGCCGCCACGTTCTGAGCGTCTTCCGCCTGGCGATACGCGGCCAGCGATCGCTGCAACCACTCGATGCCCGGCTCCAACGTCCCCATCATGCATAGCGCCGATCCCTTGGCGCGCCGGCCCAGAGCCGTCAAGTCCGCCGTTTCGTGCGGCGCGCCGCCGGCCTGTTCCAACAGCGCCAACGCGGCGTCGGCATCGCGCACCGCCTGCGGATAGTCGCCCAAGAGCCGCTGTGCGATCGAGCGGTAAATCAGCGCCTCGGCCAACAGCCCTCGCATGCCCTCTTCCCGCTCCAACCGCTCACAGGCCCGGTTCAATAACCGGCGCCCCGCTTCAACCCGGCCCAGACGCACCAGGTTATAGCCTTTCAACGAAAGCAGTCTGGCCCGGTCGGACAAAAGCGCCGGCGACAACTCGTCCAGCCACTTCGCCAAGAGCAGCATCCTGCCGGCGCGCAACAGCGGCAAGCCGGCCTGTTCGATGACCCAGGCCGTCAACTGCGGCTCGTCGAGCCGTTTGGCCGTAGCGTAGCCATGTTCCCACTGCCGGCGCTCCAGATAGACCGCGACCAGCCGCCGCAAAATCAGGCGCTCCTCATGTGGGCGCTCCGCGGCGAGCTGTTGCTGCAAGAAGTCCTGGAACAACTGATGATAGCGCAATCCGTCGCCCTGTTCGCCGATGGGCATCACAAACAGGTTGCTCTGCATCACACGGTCGATCAGGTCCTGCCAAGCCTGGTCGGGCGGGCGCCAATGTGCATCGAAGGCGGCCTCGCACAGCGTCGCATCGATCTCGTCCATCAACGATGTGCGCAGCATAAACTCGCGCAGACATGGCGGCTGCCGGTCCAGCACTTGTTCGGCAAGATACGCGTGAAGCGTGACGCCGGACGCGCGCACCGGGTGCAGACGGCTTGCCTTTTGCCACTGCTGCGCCGTCCCCGACAGCAACAGCCCGGTGATCCACCCCTCGGTGGCCTCCACCATCTCCTGCGCCGTGTCGCTCGCCAATTCCACGTCGTAGTTGCGTCGCGCCAACGCCTGGAGTTCATCCGCCCGAAAGGCCAACTGCTCAAAATCCAGACCGGCCGCCTGGCCGCGCGCTACCATCAGCGCCAGGTCGGGCAGATTCAACAAAGTGCGCGACGCGATCGCCAAATGGCAATGGTCGTCGACCTGTTGGACAAACAGGCTTACAAACAGGTTGATGTCGGGGTTGTCGCCTGCCAGATGATAGTCGTCGAGGACAAACAGGAAATCGGAGTCGACGTGCGCGTGCAGTTCGTTGACCAGCGTCGTCACGACCTGTTCCAACGTCCCGTTACCTGCCGCCAAACTCTGTACCGCGGCTTGCGTTTCGTTGCCCGCCGGAGCGAACCGCCTGGCGAGCGCGGCGACAAAATGGCCGATGAAGCGGTGCGGTTCATGGTCGGCCGGTCCCAGCGAATACCAGCAAACAGGCATCTCGACCTGGTTGATCAGATCGACCAATGCCAGCGTTTTGCCGTATCCCGCCGGCGCAATGACCAGCGCCAACTTGGCACTGAGCAGATCGGAAAACGCCCGGAGCAGTCGTTCGCGCGAGAGGATGTCCGGACGGAGGCGCGGCGGTTGGATTCGGGTGCGAGTGATGAGTTCGGTCATCAGGCGGTCAATCCTACTCGCTGTCTATACGCCGGTCCGCTGGACCGCCGCATCCCGCTGGCATTTCGCTAGTGGACGCTGTTGAAACAGTCGCATCACAAATCCGGCGGGAAACCATGTATAGCCCCGCGCCATCAAACAGCGATCGCCGGCTGTCCCGGCCAAACGTACGCCCCGCCGGAGGGACCGCAGGCAGGCATCGTCTGGCGAGGCTAGACTTTCTATCCCGCAAGGGCCGTTGGACTTCGGCTGCAAATCAGCCATCGCAGACAAGCTGCAAAGCCGCCATCCGCCGAATTCGCGCGCAGCCGCCAGCTTGGATTTCCTGTACATCCTGTTATAATCGGAAAGGCGCGTTTTGGCAAGCTAACTGTTTGCCGCGCCTGCTTCCGGCTTCGCCGGTCTGCGGGGTGCGTCTACGGTGAACGGCTCAAGCTCGTGCCTGTGCGTAGACGTCATTCCTAACGCGCTTACCGCATATGCCTATGTTGCATACCCGGCGCCCCAATGGCGAGAGCGCCCTGAACGGGAAATCGCTGCAGGTCGTTTTGCGCTGCATTCCAGGGGGCGGACAACTGGCGGTCACAGGATGCCGGTGGTACAATCGCTTCGATCATGGACCAAGTGCGCAACGCCCATCCTTTGCAAAGGAAGCTTGTGAAACAGTCTCTGTTCACCCCATTGCCAGACTATCAGGAATACTCGCCTGACGAGATGACGGCACGCGCCGCCGAATTCTACGCTGAAATTCGCCGCCGCCGCACCGTGCGCAGCTTCTCGTCGCGTCCTGTCCCGCTCGCCGTCATCGAACAGTGCATCGCCGCGGCGGGCGCCGCCCCAAGCGGCGCCAACCAGCAACCCTGGCACTTCGCCGTGGTCAGCGATCCGGAAACCAAGCACAAAATCCGTCTCGCAGCCGAAGCGGAGGAGCGCGAATTTTACAATCGCCGCGCCACAACCGAATGGCTCAAAGCGCTCGCCCCGCTGGGGACTGACGCCAACAAGCCGTTCCTAGAGGTCGCGCCCTATCTTATCGCCGTCTTTGCCCAGCCCTTTTCGTTGAGACCCGACGGAAGCAAAGTCAAACACTATTACGTCGCCGAATCGGTCGGGATCGCCGTCGGCATCCTCATCACAGCACTCCATCACGCCGGCCTCGCCACGCTCACACATACCCCCAGCCCAATGGCCTTTCTGACCCGCATCCTGAACCGCCCGGCGCATGAACGTCCCTACCTGCTCGTGGTGACGGGCTATCCCGCAGAGGATGCCCAAACGCCTGTCATCACAAAGAAGTCCATCGAGGAGATCGCGTCGTTCATCTGAATGGCGCGGGAACGGACAACCTCGTCTTGCACAGCGCATGAGCCCGTCCGGTTGTTGCAACCGCAAGGGCCTATTCTGCGTAGTGCGTTCAGTATGGCGGACGCCCCCTCATCCATCCGCCAGCAAGCTTGCCGGACCAAATCATGGCGCTTGCGATCGATTCATCTATAATTCATTGAATATGGCAATAATTGGCATCATCAGAGGATCTATACACACGAAAGCGTAGTCGCCGATGCGGAAATGGATCATTATTCTAGCCGGTATCATCATCGTCGCTATCGCCGCCTTCGTCGTCGTCAACTCGCAAGGGGGCTTTTCGGCCCTGCTCGACCGCGGCGAGGCCGGGGCCACCCCTACCCCTCTTCCGGTCGTCCAGACCAGCCCGCAAATCATCGTCGACGCCATCGTAGCGCCGATTCGCTATGCGGACTTGAGCCTGCGCGCCTCCGGGACGGTGGCGGAGGTGCTCGTGCAAGAGGGCGACGCGGTGGAAGCAGACCAACTCCTCGCCCGTCTCGACAATGACCGCCAGGCCATCGCCATCGCCCAAGCCGAGGCCCAGGTGCGCAGCGCCCAGGCCCGCATCAACGAACTCAAGGCCGGCGCCAGAAGCGAAGAACTGGCCGCGGCCGAAGCCGCCGTCGACTTGACGCGCGCCAACCTGGCCAAATTGGTCGAAGGCTCGCGGCCGGAAGATATTGTCGCCGCACAAGCCGCCCTCGCCGCCGCAGAGGCAAACCTCGCGGAACTGCTCAAGGGCGCGGACGACGCCCAGCTTATCCAGGCGCTGGCGGATCTGCAGAATACCGAAGCCGTTCTTCGCCAGGCGCAAAGCGCCTATGACTTGGTCAAATGGAATCCCAGCGCCGGGGCCCTTCCGCAGGCGGCGGAACTGGAGCGGGCAACCAACAACTACGAGGCCGCCAAAGCGCGTTACGACTTAGTGGCGGGAGGAGCGAAAGACAACGAAATCGCCAACGCCCAGGCACAGGTGGAACAGCAGCGAGCCGCCCTCGACCGGGCGCTCACCCCAGCCACGCCCAGCGACATCGCCGCAGCCGAAGCGCAGGTTCGCCAGGCCGAGGCCGAACTGGCCCTGCGCCGCGCCGGCGCACGACCCGAAACCATCCAGGCCGCCGAAGCCGATCTGATCCAGGCGCAGACCACGCTGATGCAGCGCCAACTCGAACTCAAAGATTCCGAGTTGCGCGCCCCCTTCGCCGGAACCATCGCCTCGCTCAGCCTCGAGATCGGCGAACAAGTCGCCGCCGGCGCGCCCGTGGCGCGCCTGGCCGACCAGTCGGCCTGGCACATCGAAACCGACGACCTCACCGAGATTAACGTCGTCTTTGTCAAAGAAGGCGACCGCGCCCGCATCACCGTCGACGCCCTGCCCGATCTGGAACTGATGGGAACCGTCGTGCGCATCAGGCCCCTGGGCGAAAACAAGCAGGGCGACATCACCTACACCGCTACCATCGCGCCCGACGCCCACGATGAACGCTTGCGCTGGAACATGACGGCCTCTGTGACGATTCTGACCGAGGAGTAACCTGCCGTGTCATGGATCGCCCCGCGCTGGCTCAAAGTCTTCCGGGACCTTTGGTCCAACAAAACGCGCACCATCCTCGTGCTCCTCTCTATTGCCGTAGGCGTCAGCGCCATCGGCATGGTGATGGGCGCGCAGATCATCGTCGACCGCAACCTGCCCGACGCCTACACCGCCATCAACCCGGCCAGCGCCACGCTCTACACCTTCAACACCTTCGACGACAGGATGGTCGAAGCCGTTAAGGCGCTGCCTCAGGTGGCCGAAGCCGAAGCGCGCCGCAGCGTCAACCTCCGCTTTCGCTCGTCCAACAGCGACGAATGGCGCAATCTCACCGTAACGGCCATCCCCGACTACAAAGACATCACCATCAACATCATCAAACCCGAAAGCGGTGAATACCCGCCGCCGCCCCGCGAAATGCTGCTTGAACGCGCCTCATTCGAGGCCTCGCTCGGTCTTGGCGGCGTAAGCATCGGCGACACGCTGCTGGTCGAGTCGCCCTCTGGCAAGCAGCGCACCATGCGCATCGCCGGCTCCGTTCACGACATGTCGCAGCTTCCCGCCTTTATGAACGGGGCGGGCTACGGCTATATCGACTTCGAGACGCTTGCCTGGCTGGACGAGCCGCGCGACTACAACCAGTTGGTCTTCGTCGTGTCCGAAAACAAGACGAACATTGATCACATCAACGATGTCGCCAAGCTGATTGAAAAGCGCATGGAAAGCAGCGGCGTGAACGTGTTGTTCGCGCTCGTCTTTACGCCCGGAGAGCACCCCGCGCAAAACTTCCTGGATGCGTTCTCGCTGATCCTGGGCGGCATCGGCGTGCTGGCGCTCGGGTTGAGCGGCTTCCTGATCGTCAACACGCTCTCCGCCATCCTCACGCAGCACGTCCGCCAGATCGGCATCATGAAGGCCATCGGCGCACGCGCCGGGCAGATCACCGTCATGTATCTTGTCATGTCGCTGCTGTTCGGCATCCTTGCCCTGTTGCTCGCCATCCCGCTGGGGAGCCTCGGCGCGGCCGGTCTGGCCTACATCTTCTCCGGCATGCTCAATTTCGACGTCGAAGGGCTGCGCCCGGAACCGCAAGTAGTCATCGTGCAGAGCGTGATCGCCATCGCCGCGCCGCTGCTCGCCGCCTTTTGGCCGATCCTGCGCGGCGTGCGCGTCACCGTGCGCGAAGCCATCAGCGAAATCGGCCTGGGCAAAGGCCACTTCGGCCATAGCCTGCTCGACCGCATCCTCGTCGGCTTGCGGCGCATCATGCCCATGGGTCGCCCCATGCAGATCTCAATTCGCAACACCTTCCGGCGCAAGGCGCGGCTCTCGCTCACCCTGCTCACCTTGTCGCTTGCCAGTGTCATCTTCATCGCCATCTTCAGCATCCGCGCCTCGCTCCAACAGACGATGGACGACGCTCTCTCCTTTTTCGACTACGACGTGCAGGTGGTCTTTAGCCGCGCCTATCGCACCGACCGCATCACC
>Ga0334887_1000678_pt1 | contig 52014 bp, 59 predicted proteins | sample GraSluR1_MG_10_FD_207217 | JGI IMG/M metagenome (GOLD analysis project Ga0334887, IMG submission 207217) | Sludge microbial communities from methane-producing bioreactor in Wageningen University, Netherlands - Granular Sludge_18_07-R1 | ecosystem: Engineered > Bioreactor > Anaerobic >...
CCAAAACCACAAGAACCGTCCCCCTGGTCCCCTGGTCCCCGAATCGTTTAAATCTGCGTGTGAGCGAAGCGAACCAGCGTCTATTCCCCTACGTCGCAGTCTCTGGCTGCTGTGCAGTTTGATGAGCAAGATTATTTTAAAATTATTATTGACATATGCCCATAATGGAATTAAAATATAATAAACATATGCCCATTATATAGAATCGAATAATAGAGGAGGTGTTAAAATGCCGGGTTTAAATGGTATGGGACCTGTAGGTGCTGGTCCTCGTACAGGAAGAGCTATGGGACGTTGTGTTGAAGGCCAGAATGTTGTTGGAGTTGGACCATTCTGGGGAGGAAGACGTGGCTGTGGTTTTGGTTTTGGCCGTGGTGCCGGCATGGGACGTGGTTTTGCCCGTGGTGCTGGCATGGGACGTGGTTTTAGTGCAGCTTATAGTCTGGATGAATACGAAAATTACTTGGAAAACGAGCTTAGAACAGTAAGAAATATGAACAAAAAGAATGAAGAATAAGTCTTAATAATTTTCTTTAGAAATAACGAAAAATCCAGACCAGATTCAGTTTGTCAAAACATATATCAGTGCGAAGATAATAAGACGAAGGCCAAAAATTGCTTGAACGCCGTGATAGGTATACCCGGGTATGCCTATTGCGGCGTTTGAGTAATGATACGGTGCAACATCCTCGATAGAAAAGCACCTGGCTGTGATTACTTAATTATTATAACCCTTTTTTATTCCTGCTTCGATATTATTAATATGTTCCAGCATGGCTTCACGGGCTTTTTCAGGGTTTTGTTCTTCGATAGCTGCCAATATGGCCTCATGTTCTCTAATGATCTGAACGCCCTTTTCCCCCTGGGCATAAAGTTTTTCACGGTCAGTTCTGAATGTATGGTGCATCAAGTCTGCGACTGTATTCATAATACGCAGAAGTATAGTGTTTTGCGTGGCTTCAGCTATTGAAAAATGAAATTTAAGATCACATGCAACCGCTTGCTCTACATTATCCGCTGCTTTCATTTCTTCCAGGCTTTTTTTGATCTTTTGCAGAGTTTTGTCATTAAGCCGTTTTGCTGCCAGGGCAGCGGATTCGGTTTCCAATACTCTTCTTACTTCCATCATTTGTTCTCCTGGATTACGTTCTACAGCCAAAACCAGCGCCAGCGGTTCAAATGTACCTGAACTACTGCTTTGTTTTACAAAGGTACCCTCTCCAGGTCTCATATCCAATATTCCCATAGCTTCCAGGGCGGTCAGAGCTTCCCGCACTGATGCCCGGCTAACCCCCAGTGATTCAGCCATGTCTCTTTCGGAGGGAAGTTTATTTCCGGGTTTCAACTCACCGTCACTCATCATATTCTTCAGTTGCTCGACTATCTCGGCATATATTTTTTTTGTCCTTATAGGTTTAAAACTCAAATGACTGCACCTGCTCTCGATTATTTAAGGGATACTTTCCAATATTTCAACAGTCAGAAAATTTTGTGGAGTCAATATTTATCATTCAGCGAAAAGGAAGCATATATAAAAGAAAAGATTCATCACATTGAGAGTTTTGTATAATTAAATATCCAAATTGTCAGAGTGTTAACGAAGCAGCCTTAATCGTGAACCAAGCAAACGTCAATAATACCCGATCAAGATCCTTCGGCTTTGCTTCAGGATGACAGTATTTAATGATACGTAATAACTAATAATGCAAAATCCTCAACAGGCTGCATGGGTATGCTTAAAAGCTTTTGAGTATTAAAGCCGAAATCCACCTTTTTTATAGTCTTAATTCTTTTCGTTCTGGTTTTGCAATTATAACATAAAATTCATGCCGGTTTCTATTACAGCCATGGTCTTATATGCTGAAATAATGTATTTTCAGCCGATTAAGCTTTTCAGGGTGCTGCATTTTTTTGCTGTGCTAGAACTAAGCCAAAGAATATGATATCCTTAAACGGCAATAAATTAAAGACTGTTTCTAAAACCGATAAATTGTTTTCGGGAGGTACTGGTCTTGAAAGATATTGACAATATTTATGAAAACATTCATATACAAGAACTTAAAGAGCTGATTAATCATAAAAAATTAGCTGAGGTCAGAGCTCTGTTCTCTGAGTGGCCTGTACCTGATATAGCTGAGTTTTTGCTGCAGTTGGATAAGCCCGATATGGTTTTGCTTTTTCGTGTTTTGCCGCGAAGAATTTCTTCCGAGGTTTTTTCTTATCTAAAAACAGAAAACCGTAATGAGCTGTTAAGGGGCTTAAGTGATGAAGAGACCCGAAATCTTCTGAGTCACCTCAGACCTGATGACCGTACAAATTTATTTGAAGAACTACCTGGCCAGGCGACGCAAAAACTTTTAAACCTTCTCAGCCCTGAAGATTTAAAAGAGGCCAGGTTACTGCTGGGATATCCGGAAGAAAGTGTTGGACGTTTGATGACTCCTGACTATGTGGCAATTCGTCCCCAGTGGACAGTTAGTCAGGGATTGCAGCAAATCAGGGAAAAAGGAAAAGACAGTGAAACCCTGAACGTAATTTACGTTACTGATGCTAACTGGAAGTTGCTGGATGCTCTGGAGCTGCACAGTTTTATCCTGGCGGCGCCGGATAATCTGGTGGAGCAGATTATGGATCATTCCTTTGTAAGTCTCTCTGCTTTTGATGACCGTGAAGAAGCGGTTTATGTAATGCAGAAATATGACCTTTTTGCTCTGCCGGTGCTTGATTCTGAAGGAGTTCTACTGGGAGTGGTGACCTTTGATGACGTCATGGATGTCGCAGAAGAGGAGGCCACTGAGGATTTTCACAAAGGTGCTGCTGTAGCACCTCTTAAAAGCAGTTATCCAGAGACCAGTATCTGGGATCTCTACCGAAAGAGAATTGGCTGGCTGCTGGCCCTGGTGCTGGTTAACCTGATTTCTCTGGAAGTAATTGCTTCTTACCAGGAAATATTAGCCTCGGCTATTGCACTGGCCTTTTTCATGCCTATGCTCATTGGCAGTGGGGGGAACGCAGGGGCTCAGTCGGCAACTCTGATGGTGCGTGCTCTGGCTACTGGTGACATTGAAGGCAAGCAGTGGTTTAAGACTATGCTGAGAGAAATCCTTGTAGGCGCTTCTTTAGGGCTTACCATGGGAATTGCCGGTTTAATCCTGGGCTATTTCCGAGGTGGCTATGAGATTGCTGTTATTGTCGGCTTGAGCATGGTAGCATTGGTTATGGTGGCTAACCTCATAGGAGTGCTTATGCCTTTCCTGCTGACTCGTTTGCGTTTTGATCCTGCAGTTGCCAGCAATCCTTTAATAATGTCCATAGCTGACGTTATTGGTTTATTGATCTATTTTTATATTTCCACCTGGATATTGGTAAACGTTTAGATGAAGCAGGAATTATCATAAAAGATTCACCCCTTCTTTATAAAGAAGGGGTGAATCTGTCCTGGTGCTCTCGGAACTTATTGCGGCTTATTAAGGCTATCTGTTTATAACCATGAAATGAAACTTCATAGGTTTGATTTCCAGTATCCTTAATATGGCCAATTTTATCCAGATTAATAATATAGGATTTGTGTACTCGTAGGAACTGATTGGGCAGGTGCTTTTCCAGGTCTTGTACGGAACAACTTGCTTCAAATATGCCATTTCTATTATGAACAAAGGCTTTTTTGCTTATTTTTTCGATAAAAAATATATCATTGAAATCTATAAATATTAATCCTTCATTGCTTTTCAGTACCAGTTTCTTCTCCTCTTTTTCACAGGACTGTTCATTAGCCTGGGCCAGTCTGCTTATTATGCTCATTAGCTTTTCCTTCTGTACAGGTTTAAGGACATAATCATAGGGATGTACGACAAAAGAGTCAATAGCGTATTTGGAATAGCCGGTAATAAACACGAACTTTGTCCGGGGACTGATAATATTAATGTTTCTTGCTGCCTGAATACCATTCAATTCATCTTCAGGAGCAAGTTCAATATCCAAAAAAGCAACATCCGGTAATTGCCTGGCCAGGCGGATAGCTTCATCACCCTGGGAAGTGGCCAATACTTCTTCAACCAGGGGGTGTGAAGAAACCAGTTTTTCCAGAAACCTCAATGTATAGTGTTCATCTTCCATTATTAAAACTTTTAACATATCAATCAAAACCTACTTTTTCAAACATTCAGGGATATCGGGTTCGTAAAAAGCAGTCCAGCTGTTGACACTTATGCCGCTGTTGGCAAAGAAGGTCAGAAAAGCTGCCATGCCTGACATCAACAGGGGAAAAAACTTCTTGTGCATTTTTTTCACCTCCTATTCCTGCATATCCAGGAAATAATCCAGTTTATTGATAAAGCGGTAGCCCCATGGGCTGATCCAAAATAGACCTCCGAGGGCCCCCAGGAGCAAGGCCTGTATATAAAAACAATATCCCTGCCATAATAGAATGAATAAGAGCAGCAACCACAGCAAAAAGGAGACGGCAGTCTTTAATTTTTGCTTCTTTATTAGTTCAGGGTCCCGAAGAGGTTTTTTTTCGGTATCCCCGGGAACCCATTTTATGATTGTAATCAAAGCCAGCAGGGCCGTTAGCAGGATTAAGCATAAGAGCAGTTCGGTATCCACTAATATTATGGTTGATAATTTGGCCAGGCATAGGATAACTGTCACGCTGAAGAGCAGGCAGCGGACATAAGTACTTAAATGAACCCCACCGCCGGGTATGCGAAAAGCCATGAAAGCTGCGAGAACCAGTACGGCCGGTTCAAAAATATCTAAAAAAAAGGCTAATAACAAGAGCAGGATCAATTCGATAAAATTGTTTAAAAAAACCTCCATACCATAGGCATAAACGGCTATCTCATTTTCATCGGCCTGTACTTGCATCCCCAGGTTCCCTGCTGTTTTTGAGCAGAATTTTTTTATCATTTTCCTTCACTCCCCTGTCCGGCAAATAAATGATGAAGGTGGTTTTGGGTTCGCAAACCACTTCGATTTTTCCTTCATACTTGTCCACCAGTTTTTGGAGCAGGTATAGACCGAATCCCCTGGCGGCAGAGTTTTTGCTGGTGTAACCCGGCATAAATACTTCTTTTTTCCGGGCCGGGTCTATACGCGCTCCACTGTTGTATACATATATTACATAATAGGAGTTCTCGTGTTTAATTTCCAGGTTTACCTGAGGGCTTTTTTCATCCTCTACAGCGGCTTCCATGGCATTGTCCAGGAGATTGCCGATTATGCTGCACAGATCCCAGGGAGCGACTTCTAGCTGATTGATATCACATTTGATGGCAAAATCAAAGTCGATATTCTTTATCTCCGCTACCTTGCTCTTGGAATTCAAAAGAGCAGTGACTGCCGGGTGTCCGGTGTATACCAGGCCCTGATTTTTCCAGTAGTGCTTTGCTATGCCGTCCAGGTATTCCTGGGCCTCATCAACTTCATCCAGGTAGAGCATGGACTGCAGGACCTGAAGGTGGCGGGTATGCTCATGTCTCTGTATGTCCAGGCTGTTCACCAGGTCTTCCACATGCTGCAGGTGGTCGCGCAGCAAACGGGACTCTGTTTGCCTGCGGGTATAGTCTCCCAGCTGCCTGATGGAAACAAGGGCAAAGCCGCTCAACAGAACAATAATTAAATTGGCAAAGGGTACAAAATTTTTCAATGCGTTTATATCCTGTGAAAGGGTTATTTTTACATTGAAAATGCAGATAAAGAGTGTTTCCAGTAATATCGTATAGATTATTAACATCGGTTTGTCTTTACTCAGATTCATTTTTTCCTGCCTTCAGATCATAAATATACAGGTGATATTTTTTTAGAATAAAATAAAGAAGCACTGTAATAACTGCAATGGGTACAAAATAAACAATACAGTACCGCGGATCAATAACGAAAATCTCTTGGTTTTTTGAGGTAATTAGGAAAAATAGAGGCAATAAAAAACTTTCCAATAGGAAATAGATTACAAAGCCACCTGAGATGGAAATTAATGCCTCCCAGGGTTTTACTTTACCCAGCCATATCAGCAGTCCAGTCAATACCAGCACTCCTATCAGAGTATGTAATCCAAAGATTACAGGCAGCTGTCGTACGAAATAAGAGCAAATGGCACTGATAACAGATATAAGCCCTGCTTTTTTGTATGGAATCTCAAGGTTGAAAAGTGCCAGGCCCAGGATAATAATTAAAAAAGACTCCGGGATACTGACAAATAAAACCACATACCAGGGTATAGCAAACATAATCTTTACCTCGTTTCACAAATTATTACATATTTCAGCTAAATATCAAAATACTACAAAAAAGTTGTTTTTCCTGCTATAAGCCCGACTCTTTCGGGGAATAAAAGGATTTTGGAAAAAAAAATCCGGAATGAAAGACCGCTTTTCGGGAACAAAAAACCGCTTTTGGGGAATGAATGGCTATGGGATAATGTTGAATTTATAATTGGGTAGATGTCCCCAGGCATTTTACGGCAAATTTTATTCAATAATTATATTGCTGGACTTTCATATACTTGGGATATTATTACAGGTATAATGCTGATCAATTAAAAAGAAAAGTAAACAGGCTTGTGGATATGTGGATAAGGTCTTTCGTGCTCTAAATGCAACCTTTCATGCCTGTTTTGCGGTCACTTGTGCCAATTGAAAGGAATTTGTAACAGGAATGTAAAAATAAAATATGATTAGCCCAAAGAATATTAACATAAATTTACATTTATGTGGTATAGTGAGAAAAAGTTTCGGCAGCTTCGGAGTAAGGGGGTTAAACGGAGTGGAAATTAATCCAGCAGCGTATATGGAAATGGCAAATAGTGCCCAGGTAGGTTTGCTTGTAGTTCGGGATGAAAAGATAGTATTTGTCAATCCTGTTGTCAAAAAGACAACCCAGTATTCGGATACAGAATTAATAGGAATGTACTATGCAGATCTGATATTTGAAGAAGATCGGAAATTTGCCATAAATACAGTTAATAAGATAATCAAAGCTAAAAGAAAAGATAATGCCCAAAGTGTCAGGCTGAGGGTGCTGGGCAAAGAAAAGAATAGTATCTGGATAAAAGCAGGTATAAATAAGTTTATCTGGCAGGGAAAGGAAGCATTGCTCTTTTCCGCTATGAACATAAATGATTTGTGCAAAGCCGAGGAAAAAGCCAGACTGGCTAACCTGGCCAAGAATGAATTTTTGGCTCATATGAGTCATGAGATCCGCACCCCCTTGCTGGGGATTTCTGGATTCTGCGAACTGTTCAGCCAGGAAGAGCTTAGTTCCCGGCAAAAAGAAAGCGTGGAAAATATTCGATATTGCACTGAACAGTTACTGGGTCTGGTCAGTAACATTCTTGACCTCTCCAGGATAGAAGCCAGACAAGTGGCGATGAATCAAAAGCCATTCAGTATCAAAAGTATGATTGAGCATATGGTTCAGAGCCTGGGAATAAGAGTGGACAAAAACAAAGTGGATCTACAGGTGGAGATTTCTTCAGAAATACCTGAGAGATTAATAGGGGATGAATTAAAAATCAGGCAGGTGTTAAACAATTTATTGACTAATGCTATAAAATTTACTGAAGAAGGTTATATCAAAATAATAGCAGAACGGGATGATGAGAATTCAACTATGCTGCCGGCGGTTTTCCCGCTGAAAATATCGGTTTGCGATTCGGGAATCGGAATTTCACATAAAAAGAGCCGGGACATCTTCAAGGCTTTTGTACAGCTTGACTGTCAGCAAAATATGGAGCATAAGGGAGCAGGCTTGGGACTGGCAATCAGCAAGCAACTGGTGGAAATAATGGGAGGGCGCATCTGGTATGAGCCTGAGCAGGGAAATGGATCTGCTTTTTCTTTCTTATTGCCCATGCAGGAGGTATTTACTGAAGAATGTATGGAAAGTGATGAAGACTACCTGCTGGAAAATACAGGAATCCTTGCAGTATCCGGCTCCAATGTCCTCCTGGTTGAGGATATTGGAGTCAACCGCAAGCTAATAAAATATATGCTGGAGGATATGGGCTGTGACGTCATTACTGCCAGGAATGGCAAAGAGTGTATTGAAATACTCCACAAAAGCAGCCCTGACCTGATTTTGATGGATATGCAGATGCCGGTAATGGATGGATACCAGGCAACTGCTATTATCAGGGAATCTCCCAAACATCGTCGAATTCCTATTATAGCTTTAACAGCTTATGCATTCAGTGGAGATGTGGATCGTTGCCTGCAGGCGGGTTGTAATTCTTACCTCAGCAAGCCCTTTACCCGGGAACAGCTTTGTCAAAGCCTCAATAAATGCCTTGAAAGAGAAACAGCGCAGGTGGGGAATGCCTCGGATTTGAATATGTAATTCGAAAAATTTAAACGATATATAATAAATAATTTTCCTGTTTTCTTATCTTATTAGAGGAAAATATTATTTTTTGAGGAATATATAATATATTGTATCTTTTTTTCGACTGTTTCCAACATTAGGCAAGGGAGGGTTTAATTTGGCTGATGATATTCAATTGGTAGTCTTTACTCTCAGACAGGGTGAAAACGTATGTGAGTATGGAGTTTCTATTACCAAGGTGCAGGAAATAATAACCATGGTCCAACCTACCAAGTTACCACAGGCTCCAGATTTTGTGGAGGGTATAATTAATTTGCGCGGACAGATAATTCCTATTATAGATTTGAAAAAAAGATTTCGCTTAGGCAGTTCGGAAATGAATGAGGAAAGCCGCAGTGTAGTGGTGGAGGTTGAAGGACAGACAGTGGGAATAGTAGTTGATGAAGTCAATGAAGTACTGCGGTTGTCGAAGGATAGTATTGAAGCTCCACCAGCAGTAATTGGAGGGATCACGGCTGATTATCTGACCGGGGTTGGGAAGCTTGAAGGACGGCTGTTGATTTTACTGGATATGGACAAAATTTTGAATGATGGAGAAAAAGCTGAGCTTGTGGCCGTAGGCCAGGAATAACATAAACATTGCCTTAAACCGGGAAAGCTATTATTTTCCCGGTTATTTTTATTATGCTGTTTAAAAACTTAGAATATTTATTAGTAGAGAATTATGCATATTGATATAATATAGCTAAGCGGGAATGTTTGGATTTTATTAAAGGAAGATGCCGGATATGCTTATAGGTATAGATATAGTTGATATAAAGCGAATAAAGGATGTAGCTGAAAGGACGCCCAGATTTCTTGACAGGGTTTTCACCGGGCAGGAGTTAAGATACTGTTTTCAAAAGGCTAACCCATACCCGTCGCTGGCAGTACGTTTTGCCAGCAAGGAAGCTATGCGTAAACTTCATCCTGATTTCAGTGCAGGAATTCGTTTTCATGAAGTTGAAGTTTTTTCTAATGAAGATGGAAGACCCGAAATAAAATTGCATGGGCGAGCCCTGGATAAATGGAAGAAAAATGGGATTGGCCCAATCACAATCAGTCTTTCGCATTCAAAAGAACAGGCAATAGCAGTAGCTGCTGCGGTGAAAGGATGATAATATGAAGATACTCAGAGCCCGGGAAATGAAGGAAATCGATGCTAAAACCATAAATGAATATGGGATTCCAGGCATAGTGCTGATGGAGAATGCCGGAATCAGGACTGTGGAAGCAATTGAAGATATTTTGGGCAATACTCATAATAAAAGGGTGATTGTTCTTGCGGGGAAAGGCAATAATGGGGGTGATGGGCTGGTTGTCGCCCGCCACCTGTTGAATTCAGGTGCCATTGTAGATACTTTCTTAATGGCCGAAGTGCAAGAAATGACTGCTGATTCTCTGAACAATTATCAGGTTTTATGCAAAATGACGGAACAGATTTTTCCCTTGAGGCAGGAGAATGACCTGGACAAACTTATGGTTTCTCTATTGTCCTGTGATATTATTGTTGATGCTATGTATGGTATTGGTTTTGCCGGGAGATTGAATGATTTTGATGCCAGAATAGCCAAAATGGTCAACTGGACCAAAGCAGTAGTGGTAGCGGTGGATATTCCTTCGGGAGTGGAAGCAGACACAGGCAAGGTTTATGGTGAAGCAATAATGGCTTCACATACGGTTACTTTTGCTTTACCCAAAATAGGATTGGTTCTGGAACCAGGCAAAGATTATGCAGGAACCTTGAGTGTGGCAGATATATCTATTCCCAGACATTTGCTGGAAGACAGCGGGCTCCCGAACAATTTGATAAATGATAAGATGGTAAGGCCTTTAATAAAAACCCGCGAGGCTGAATCCCATAAGGGTACATACGGGCATGCGCTTTTTATAGGCGGTTCTCTGGGCTTAACCGGGGCTATCAGTATGGCTTCTTATGCTGCTTTGCGTTCCGGAGCAGGACTGGTAACTGCGGCTCTTCCTGAATCATTGCTTACTAAAGTTGAAAGCGGATTACTGGAAGTTATGACTGCACCGTTACCTGAAACCCAGTGCTTGAGTATAGCCCTGGAAGCCTTGCCGGCTATTGAAAATTTATTGGGAACAGCTTCTGTCTGTGCCATTGGCCCGGGTATGTCAACTTATCCGGAGGCCAATGCCATATTGCGTTTTGTTCTGGAGAGAGCGGGAATACCCGTGGTCATAGATGCTGATGGACTCAATGCTCTCCAAGGTGACAGCAGTATTTTGTGTGACCGGCAGATTCCTGTGGTGCTTACTCCTCACCCTGGCGAAATGGCACGGCTTACCGGGAAAAGCATTGCTGAGATACAGGCCAATCGGATAGAAACAGCCTGCAACTATGCCAGACAATGGGGAGTCACCCTGGTTCTCAAGGGGAATAAAACAGTAATAGCCTCTTCTACAGGAGAAATATATATTAATATCAACGGAAATCCAGGTATGGCTACTGCTGGAAGTGGCGATGTGCTTTGCGGTATTATAAGCGGTCTTATCGCTCAGGGGTTAAAACCGCAGGACGCTGCCGTGGCCGGGGTATATTTACATGGGCGAATAGGTGATTATGTTGCAGAAATAATAGGCCAGAGGGGTATGATAGCCGGGGATTTAATTGATTATATCCCGGCGGTATTAAAAGATTACGAACAGGACTGATGGAGCTTTTTACGATATTTCTAGATTAATGGGAAAGAGGTTTGAATATGTTAGCTAAAGATATTATGACCAGCGAAGTAATAACCATAGGCCCGGAAGAGAGTATTCAAAAGGCGGCCAGCTTGATGCTGGAAAACAAAATCAGCGGTATCCCGGTTGTTGATGATAAGTGTTGTTTGTTGGGAATAATAAGTGAAAATGATTTAATGCTCAAAGCCCGGGAACTACAAGTGCCGTTTTTCCTTACTTTATTTGACAGTATTATTTTCCTGGAGAACCCCATAAGATTTAATAATGATATAAAAAAATTTACCGCTTCCCAGGTGAAAGATGCCATGACTAAAAAAACTCTGTTTGTTGAAGAGAATACCCCTGTCCACGAGATTGTTGAACTTATGCAAAACAAGAGGATAAACCGTGTCCCGGTTCTGAGAAAGGGCAAAGTCATTGGAATAGTAAGCCGTAATGACATTTTAAAGACGCTGGTAAAAAATGATGGATAAGACCAGCCCGAGCTGGGCAGAAATAGATTTAACAGCAATAAAATATAATCTTTGCAATATCCGAAAAGCAGCCAGGGGTTCCAGGGTAATGGCAGTAGTAAAAGCCGATGCCTATGGGCATGGCATGCTGGAAGTCAGCAGAGCTTGCATGGAGGAGGGAATTGATTATCTGGGGGTAGCCAGCCTCAATGAAGCCCTGCAGTTATTGGATACGGCAGGTGATATTCCTGTTCTGGTGCTGGGTTATTTACCGAAAATGCATGCTCAACTCGTAGTTGAGAAAGGGATAAGGGCTACGGTATATGATTATAATCTGGCTCAGGAGTTGTCCAGAGCTGCCCTTGAGATAGGCAGATCAGCTTATGTGCATATCAAGGTGGATACCGGTATGGGAAGGCTGGGCTTTTGTCCCGGAGAAGAGTCGCTGAAGCTCATACGCAGCATTGCTGATTTGCCAGGTATAAAATTGGAGGGTATATTTACCCATTTTGCAGTATCGGATATTGAAGATAAAGGATTTACTCTGGAACAATTGGACCTATTCTCCAGTATGATAGCGTCCCTGGAGGAAGCGGGGATAATCATTCCACTAAAACATTGTTCCAATAGTGCTGCTTTGATGGAAATGCCGGAAACCCATTTTAACATGGTCAGGGCAGGTATCGTTCTCTATGGTTTATACCCATCAAAATATGTAAAACGAGAAAAGCTGGATATTATTCCGGCTATGACCCTGAAAAGCAGGGTGGGTATGGTAAAAACTCTTGAAGCCGGGCATACTGTCAGTTATGGAAGAACATATTGCTGTGAAAAGGAGATTCTGGTAGCTACAGTTCCCATTGGTTATGCAGAGGGTTATAGCCGGCTTCTGTCCAATCGGGCTCATGCAGTGATAAAAGGGCAGCGAGTGCCTTTAATTGGTATAGTTTGCATGGATCAGTGTATGTTTGATGTAAGCGGACTGAAAAGAGTAAGCAAAGAAGATGAAGTTGTTCTCTTTGGAAAACCCGAAGATGGTGTAACTGCAGATGAACTGGCAGAAATCATAGGAACTATAAACTACGAGATAGTATGTTCAGTTAGTTCCAGGGTGCCCAGAATTTATAAGGGATAACTGGTATTATTGCAATTATTGGATTTGCGAGCAGGTATTCTTACTAATATAATAGAGTTATTGAATGTGCATAAATTGTTGTGGGGGTGCTCGCATTGCCAGCCTCAAAAAGGATAATAATAACAGTATCTGAAAGTCTGCTCTCTGAAGTTGATTGCGTTACCACGCTGGAGAATAAGAACCGCAGTGAAATAGTCAGGGAAGCCATCAGATTTTATCTCCGGGAGAGAAATAGAATATTATTTATAGAAGAAATGAAAAAAGGTTACCTGGAAATGGCGGAGATTAACCTTGGTATTGCCAGCAGGAACATGGGATTGGAAGAGGAAGCCATGGCTAACTGCATAGAAAAATTGTTGGAGTGATTAGCACATATGATTAAAAGAGGTGAAATTTATTTTGCCCAGTTAAATCCTGTTATTGGTTCGGAACAGGGGGGGGTCAGGCCGGTTCTGGTTGTGCAAAACGATATTGGTAATCAATATAGCCCAACCACAATTATCCTGGCAATAACCGCCCAGATCAACAAAGCCAAATTACCAACGCATATTGAGCTCAAAGCGAATATATATGGCTTGGAAAGAGATTCGGTGGTATTAGCTGAACAAATAAGAACAATAGACAAAACCAGGCTGAAACAACGTATTGCTGTTTTAAGGAAGGAAACCATGGACAAAGTGGAGCAGGCTTTAATGGTTAGTCTGGGTTTAAAGGAAGCTTAAATACATATTGTTCTATTTAGTCTACAGTTAAAAAACAGAATATAGTTGTTGACCAGTGAATTAAAAACAGTAAGTGCAAACAGGTTCGAGCAAAAGAACCTGTTTTTTTCGTTGTCATTGAAAATGAATTATTTTTTGAAAGAAAATAATAAGAGGAGGGAATACTTTGCCATCAATAATTGGGATTACTGCCAATTATGACGAAGGTGAGAAAAATTATTATTTAAGGGATGCCTATGTCTCAGCCATACAGAAGGCCGGGGGAACAGCCTTGATTCTTCCGCCGAGTGAAGATGATGCTTTGATAGATAGCTATATGGGCATATGCCGGGGTTTTATTCTTTCCGGCGGCGGTGATATTGATCCATTTCACTGGGGGGAGATGCCGGAATGGGCCCTGGGGGAAATCAATCCCTTGAGAGATCATTTTGAATTGGCTTTAGCGAGAAAAATACTGGAAAAAAATTTACCGCTTCTGGGAATATGTCGGGGTTGTCAGCTCCTGAATGTTGCTGCCGGAGGGACTCTGATGCAGGATATTGACTCTTGCCTGAGCCATGAGCAGAAAGCACCCCGTAGTTATCCATTTCATGCTATATTTATTAAGAAAGGCAGTCTCCTGTCCAGAATAGTTAATAAAAGGCAGATAAGGGTTAACAGTTTTCACCATCAGGCGGTCAAGAAAACAGCTGCCTGTCTCCGTGTGAGTGCCTGTGCTTCAGATGGTACGGTGGAAGCAATTGAAGCTCTGCAAGGTTTTGCTCTGGGGGTACAGTGGCATCCCGAATATCTGCTTGAGGATCATGCTCATAGTCTGTTCAGGGCTTTAGTCAAAGCCAGTCTTAAACAGATTTGACAGGCAGATAATTCTAACTCCAATTTTGAACGATAGAAGCAGCAGTCTCATAAACTATAGTGAAAGGAGTTCTCAATTATGATTGCAGTAAAAGGCGGCAAAATACTCAGCATGAATAAAACAGGGTTCTTTGACAATACAGTAATATTGATTGAAGGGGAATTTATTATAGAAATGGGCCAAAACCTGGAAATCCCGGAGGGTTGTCAGATAATTGATGCCAGTGGCAAGTATATTTGTCCAGGGTTTATTGATGCACATACCCATACAGGCCTGGAGGAAGAGATATATCAGATCGAGGGTGATGATGTAAATGAAAGTACTGATCCGATTACTCCGCAACTGCGGGCTCTGGATGGTATAAATTTTTCTGATCTGGCTTTTGAAGATGCCCTTCGCGGTGGGGTTACCCGTTCTATGGTTATGCCAGGAAGTGCTAATATTATTGGTGGTCAGGCGGTTTTTGTGAAGCATCTGGCTTCCTCCATGGAAAATATGGTCTATAAAGAGCCCTGGGGCCTGAAGGCAGCCCTTGGAGAGAATCCCAAAAGGGTCTATGGGGGACAAAAAAAATGTCCCCGAACCAGGATGGCTAATGCCAGTCTTTTACGAGAAGCGTTTTATATTGCCGCACAGGCTCTTGAAAAGCAAGATCTGCCGGCAAAAGAGAAATATGCCCAGGAAGCTGTTTTCAAAGTGTTAAAAAAAGAGATGCCTCTTTTGTTGCATGCTCATCGTGCTGATGATATATTGACTGCTCTGCGGATAAAAGACGAGTTTGATATTGATTTAATAATTCAACATGGGACAGAGGCTTTTTTGGTGGCTGACGAATTGCTGCGAAGGAATGTGCCGGTGTTTCTGGGACCTTTACTGGTAAACCGGGCAAAAGTCGAAATGAAAGAAGTGTCATTCAAGACAGCTGCTTTACTGGCCGAACGCGGCGTTGAATTCAGTTTTATAACTGATCATCCGGTAATACCTATAGAACATCTGCGCCTTTGTGCGGCCCTGGCGGTTCGTGAAGGCCTTGACGAAAACCTGGCCTTAAGGGCTATAAGCAGTATTCCGGCAAAACTCCTGGGAGTCGGGGATGAACTGGGAAGTATAGAAAAAGGCAAGCGGGCTGATCTGCTTATCTTTGATGCTCATCCTTTTGATTATTGTTCGCGGATTGAAATGCTTATGGTGGATGGTGAAGTATGGGGGGATAAACATGAACAAAGGTGATCTTTTTACCGTTTATATGGATGGTTTTATGACGACATTATGTGTTCTGGGTTTCTATAGTGAAGAATACAGTGGTGAAGAGATGGTAATACTTGCTGTAGTAAAACAGGAGAACATGGTTCATATCCCCCTTGACGATTTACAGGCCCTTTTTCCCAGAAGAAAATATGTAAACTAAGAAACGTAGTCATGTAGGTGAAAGGCAGGTGACAGGGAACGGTTCTGGTGACACATCACAAGGATGTGTCACCAGAACCGTTCCCTGTCACCTTTTTTATTTCCATTATTTGCTTCAAGGAATCATTACCACAGATTCCGAATTAGTGAAAAAAAGTTAAGAGGTGGTCCTGGATGAAAAATAGACTTGTTGCTGGTATTATTCTGGTGCTCTTGGGGATCTTTGGCTATTGTGCTGATGCCCGGGCTGATCCCGAGGTAAAAATACGAATTGAAGGTGAATTAAGGGAGCTTTCTCCTCCTGCTCAAATAATCAATAATCGTACCATGGTACCGATACGTTTTATTATAGAAGATGAGGCTCTAAACGGTAAGGTTTACTGGGATGAAAAAGAGAGCAAGGTGGCTCTGGACTGTAAAGGCAGGTACATTGAATTTGTGATTGGAGAGAAAAAAGCTCTGCTGGATGGAGAAATGAAATACTTTGATGCTGCTCCATATATTAATAGAGATAGAACTTTCGTGCCCTTGCGTTTCCTGGTGGAAAACCTTGGTGCCATAGTAAGCTGGAAAAGTCAGGAGAGGGAAGTGGGAATCAGCTTCAATTATACGCCCAAGATTTTTGCGTACTACTATTATCATGGTTTTGATGAACTCAAGAAGAATGCTCACCTCTTTACTGATGTGGCTTTTCGCTGGTTTGCTACTAATGAAAGAGGAGAACTCTTCTATGAGTACCAGGATGACTATGAAGAAATACTGCAATTTTGTCAGGGGGAAAGTATTAAAACCCATGCCAGTGTAGTATTAATGGAGAAAGAGCCTCTCCATAAGCTGCTTTCCAGTAAAGAGAGTCGGCAAAGGCTGTGTGCCAACCTACTGGACAAGGTGAATGGGGGATCTTATGACGGAGTAAATATTGATTTTGAATTTATTGATCCTACAGATGCTGAAAAATATTGTACTTTTCTTCGGGAACTCAAAACCTATCTGGGAACAGAAAAATGCTTATCTGTTGCAGTTTTTGCCAAAACCGGAAAAGAGAATTGGCCTTCTGCCTATGACTACGAAAAAATAGGGCAGATCGTGGATCAGTTAATAGTCATGGCCTATGACTATAGTTATATAAATACTGATCCTGGGCCTATAGCGCCTTTATGGTGGGTAGAAGATGTCTTAAGCTATGCGAGCCGGAAAGTTCCCCGTGAAAAAATACTGCTGGGTCTTCCTACTTACGGATATGACTGGGCTCCTGATCTGCCTGCCAGCACCGTAACCGGGAAAAAACTTCAGAAAATCGCATCCAGGTACACATTAAAAGAGAATTTCGATGAGAGTAGTATGAGCCCATGTTTTTATTATTATGATGACAAGAAGATATTACATCAAATCTGGATGGAGAATAATAAGAGTATCAGGGAAAAGCTGTTATTGGCAAATAATAGTAGAATTGGGGGTATTTCTTTCTGGCGAATAGGCAATGACTTTAATGAGCTTTATGAATTGCTGGAAAATTATCCCGAAAATTAGCCTGATCGTCAAAATTGCTCATTTAAGCTATAATAAAGCTTAAATAATATCCGCCTGGAAAGTTTGGAATTATGCGGGAGGGGAGATAATGCCCGGTAAACAGTTAAACCTTTTTGGGGAAGAAGTACAGCCTGAGAAGAAGGACAGTCTGGAAAATGATATTCTGGCTGCTAAACATTACATACCTTTTCTTCCTGCTGTTGAGGCAGAAGAGTGCTATTTGGACATCGATAAGCTGGACGCTTTGCAGGATATAGCGAATAAATGCCAGGGCTGTCGTCTAAGGAGCACCTGCCGGCAGGTGATATTTGGAGAAGGCAAAGAAATTTCAAAATTGATGTTAATTGGCGAAGGCCCGGGAAAAGATGAAGATATACAGGGAAGCCCTTTTGTGGGAAGGGCTGGTCAGTTACTGGACAAAATCCTTCAGGCCGCTGAATTGCCTCGGCAGGATCTTTATATTACTAATGTAGTAAAATGCCGTCCGCCGGGGAACCGCCTGCCGAATCCTGATGAAGTGAAAATCTGCCGTAATTATCTGGAGGCCCAAATCAGAATAATAAACCCCAGTATTATTGTGTGTTTGGGAGCCATGGCCAGTAAGGCGGTGATTGCACCGGGAGCAAAAATTTCTGAGCTTCGGGGAAAATGGTTCCAGAGAAAGGATATCAGGATAATGGCAACTTATCACCCGGCCGCCCTATTGAGGAATGAAAACTATAAGCGCCCTGTCTGGGAAGACTTTAAATTAATCAGGGATGAGTTCAAGAAAATCGATGGTCAATAAAACTGTGCCGTTATTGCGACTTTTGATAGTGTTTTCATATTAAATTGCCAGGTACATTATTGAGGTGAAATCTTTGAGAATTACAGTTCGAGATGAAGAAGGAATGAATGAACTGGGTAAGGCTATATCAGGAGTTCTGGCTGAAGGAGATCTGCTTTATCTGCTGGGAGTACTGGGAGCTGGAAAGACTACACTGGTTCGAGGGATAGCTATGGGGCTGGGGTATGCGGGAAAAGTAAACAGCCCCAGCTTTAGCATAATGAATATTTACGATAATAATCCGTTAATATTCCATTATGATTTTTACCGTTTGGGAGCCTGTGATATATATGATCTGGGTCTGGAAGATTATCTGGAAAGGGATGGTATAGCGATAATTGAATGGCCGCAGATGGGGGAACGTTTTCTTCCTGAGGAGGCTCTTCGGATAAACATCAATCTGATTGATAATGATTATGAAAAGGGTAGAATAGTGGAAATTCACGGCCGCGGGGGGAAATACCTGCAGAAGATTAAGGAGCTGGCAAGAAATGTTGATACTTGCTATTGACAGTGCTACTCCAGTAGCCGGAGTAGCTCTGATGGAAAAAGGGAATCTGATAAAAGAAGAATTTGTAAACTATAAAAAAACCCACTCGGAAAGTCTGATGCCTATGATAGATCGAGTATTACGGGGGTGTGATTGCGGCATTAGTGACTTGAGTGCTGTTGCTGTGACCATAGGGCCCGGTTCTTTTACGGGCTTAAGGATAGGTCTGGCAGCAGCTAAAGGTATTGGCCTGGCTTCTGCCCGGCCTTTGCTGGGAATTAATACTCTGGATGCTCTGGCATACAATATTATCGGAAGCGATGCTCTGCTTTGCCCTCTGCTGGATGCCAGGAAACAAGAGTTATATACTGCTATATATGATGGCAGTTACAGCTGCCCCCTGGCGCTTACTGAATCCCTGGCCTGTTCTCCGAAAAAATTTGTGGATACTGCGCTTGAGGTGGCAGCTGAGCAAGGAAAAGACAGTTTTATTTTATTGGGGAATGGTTATTATCCTTATAAAGATTTTTTTCATGAAGCACTGGGCGACAGCATGACAATTGCAGCCGAACACCTTATGCTCCCAAGAGCTGCAGCAGTTGCCAGCCTGGGAATGAGAAAACTGGAAAAAGGGGAGATCCAAGATGCATTTCAAATCCGCCCTTTTTATATTAGATTATCTGAGGCAGAATATCGTCTGGGAAAAGGAGTTTTTTAGTGCTGATTCAAGGTTTTATAATAAGAAAAATGACTGAACTGGATATAGATGAAATAATGAAGGTGGAAAGGGACTCTTTTACACTTCCATGGTCAAAGGAATCATATCTAAACGAGTTGAAAAATCTCCTGGCAACTTATCTGCTCTGTGATTGCGAAGGTGAAGTAGCTGGATATGGAGGTATCTGGGTGGTTTTGGATGAGGCTCACATAACCAATGTGGCAGTAGCCAGGCAGTTCAGAAGATGCGGTATGGGCAGGGTCCTCATGCAAAACCTGGAAAAGCATGCCCGGGAAAAAAATGCGCTTCGAATACTCCTGGAGGTCAGGCCGTCGAATGAAGCGGCTTTGAAAATGTACCAGGGATTAGGTTATGTTGCCACTGGATTGAGACAAGCCTATTACTCAGATAATGGCGAGGATGCAATAATAATGAACAAATTCCTCTAAGACCACAGTCAATTTTAAATTTAGGAAAGAAAACCAAGGTTTTCTTTCGACTGAATAATTAGACACAGATTACCGCAGATTCATTATGAATTATGCGGATCTAGAAAGCTTTAAAATAAAGAGTCAGGCACTCAGCCTACTATTGATTGTATAGATAACGAAACTTTAGTACTATTGGATGCCTGACCACCATAATTCAAAATTAAAGAAAGTGTTGGTTGATAAATGAAAAAAGATATTCTTATTCTGGGAATAGAGACTTCCTGTGATGAAACTGCTGCTGCAATAGTGAGAAATGGTGAGGATATCCTGTCCAATATTATAAATTCACAGGTGAAAATACATCAGGAGTTTGGAGGCATAGTACCGGAAATAGCATCGCGTAAACATATTGAGAATATTGCTGCTGTTGTTGACTTGGGCTTTAAGGAAGCAGGTCTTGATTACCGGGATATTGATGCAGTAGCAGTAACCAATACTCCGGGCCTGGTAGGAGCCCTTCTGGTAGGTTTGTCTTTTGCCAAATCATTTGCCTATACTCTGGACAAACCATTGATTGCAGTCAACCATTTACATGGGCATATTTATGCCAATTTTCTGGAACACAGGAATATAGAGTTTCCTGCTGTATCTCTGGTGGTTTCAGGGGGGCATACCAGCTTGATTTATATGAAGGACACAGGACAGTTTGAGCTGATTGGTCAAAGCAGAGACGATGCAGCTGGAGAGGCATTTGACAAGGTGGCTCGTTTTCTGGGACTGGGTTACCCTGGAGGTCCTGCTATCCAGGAAGCTGCCCGGAATGGAAAAGCAGGTCTTGTTAAACTGCCCAGGGTTTTTTTGGATAGAAATGATTTTGAATTTAGTTTTAGCGGGCTGAAAACAGCTGCTATGAATCTGTGGAACAAGGTTAAAAAGGGAAGTAACTGTACTGTTAATGATATCGCTGCTGAATTCCAGGCAGCCCTGGTGGAAGTCCTGGTGGAGAAGAGTATTGGAGCTGTCCAAAAATATCAGGCCAAATCGCTTATGATAGCAGGAGGGGTTGCAGCCAATGAAAAACTGCGAACAATGATGAAAAACAGGGCTCAGGATGAGGGCATCCCACTTTATTACCCTTCACTGCTTTTGTGTACTGACAATGCAGCTATGATTGCCGGTAATGCCTACTATCACTATATTCATGGGCACTTTGCCCCGCTTGACACTAATGCTTACCCCGGCCTATCGTCCCTGTGAAAAATGCCTGTGGATAATGTGCATAAGTCTGTTGATAATTAATAATTCAAAGTTTATAAAGGTCTTGTTGAATTTTATTATGTCCTAATAAAAAGAGTAATTCCTTTATATAGAAGACTGTGCCCTGTGGATAAATATAGAATAAAGGATTGAGTGAACTTGCACCGCTGTATAGATAGAAAAGAAGGTATTTTTACAATATGTCGCTAATACTTGTAAAATAGAAATACTATCGGTTTTCAGGGGAAAGCAAGCGGATCAGTGCCATCGTATGGGGAGAGGGTCTCTCCTATGAGGAAGAGTATCCGCGCTGGGGGACCAGTAACATCAGTATTGCCAATATTTCAGGTGAAGTAGTCTCAGGATACACCAATACATGGGGCGGAGAGACGCAGCGCTTTATTGTTACCGCAGATAAAGCAGTGATTATTAAGGGGCTAAGCCCTGGTCGAATTACTTTAAGTGCTTCTATAGGCCCATACAGGCGGGCAGTCACAGACCAGACAGATAATAGTAATCGTCAGAGACTAAAAAAAATTCGGAGCATCAAAAAAGGTGCTGCAGATAGTCGCTAATCAACGTAGCTGACTGGGCAATTATACAAGTATTTAATTTAAAGCAATGAGAGAATAAGAAGAAGGACATATAAGGATTGGTTTTGGAAGGAATGGTAATTATGCATCCGGTATTATTCAGAATAGGGGAGATAACTGTAAATTCCTGGGGGTTTATGCTGGCTATGGCATTAGTGCTTGCCGTAATAGGAGCACGCAGGCTCTTTGCCCGCGAGGGTTATGATGGGGAAATAGTCCTGGACCTGGTTATAATAACCGTAATAAGCGGAATAACCGGGGCTCATTTGCTTTATATGCTGCTCTATGAACGCGCAGAATTAATTGCCAATCCCTTGAGCTTTTTCTATTTGGATGCTGGTTCCTGTATGGGGCTGGTATGGTATGGAGCTTTTATCGGAGGCTTTCTTGCTTTCCTTGTTTATTTGCTGGTAAAGCAGCTTCCCTTCTGGAAAATTGCAGATATGCTTGCTCCCTTTCTGGCTCTGGGTTATGCCACTGTCAGGATTGGATGTTTTTTGGCCGGGTGCTGCTATGGAAAAATCAGTGATGTACCCTGGGCAGTTGTTTTCCCGCTTCTTGATGCTTTCCCGCGTCATCCAACTCAGTTGTACAGCTCAGCAGCCAATTTTATGATATTCTTGTTTTTGCTGTGGTTTTTCCCGCGAAGGAAGTTTACCGGCCAGGTATTTATTCTCTACTTGCTGATATATCCTGTATATCGTTTTACAGTAGAGTTTTTCAGAGTAAATACTATTATGTATGGTCCCCTGTCAATAGCTCAGCTCTACAGTCTTATAATATTTACCATAGCTGTTATCCTGTATCTCTGGCAGCGAAGACGCTGTAAAGAGGAATATATACCGAACTCAGGCTGGAGGAAATATCGTGGATAAACTTTTTGCACAGAAAAATCTGATGAGAGAAGACGCTTTAAGAAAGAGAAATAATCTCTCGCTTGCAGAGACTCAAGAGTTCAGCAGCAGGATCAATGCTAAACTAATGGAACTCGGACCGGTGTTGAAGGCCAAAAGCATAATGGGCTTTGCCAGTATAAAGAATGAAGTGGATCTTTCGTGGTTTCTGGAAAAAATGAAAACAAAAGGTAAGACAATATTGCTGCCGCGGGTGGAAGAAAACGAAAACATTGTAGCAGTCGAGTTTAAAGGCTGGGAATATACTGCCTCTGGTCCTTTTGGCATAAAAGAACCGGTCGGTCCGGCATTCCCAGCGGAAGAAATCGATGTAATCCTGGTTCCTGGACTGGTATTTGATCCCCACGGTTACCGTTTGGGCTATGGCAAGGGCTATTATGACCGCTTTCTTAGCCGGGGGAAAACCCCCACCTTTTTCTGTGGTATTTGTTACGAATTTCAGCTGGTGGAAAACGTATTTCCCCACGAAGGAGATGTTGTACTCGACTGGATTGTAACAGAAAAATCTGAGATTCTTATCAATGGAGATTTTTTCTAGGTTATAGAGCGAATAGCTTGGATAGCTTCTTATTACCGGATAAAAATAGTTCCACCACTTGATAGTGGTGGAACTGGGCATTATAGAAATTTATTCTTCCTGTATACCCTGTGCGGTTTTAGGTGTGTCAACTATTGCTTCCCTCAGGGATGCCAGTACTCCTGCCAGTCCTGCCAGGTCACCTGGAATAATAAGTTTGGTGGACTGACCGTCACCGATTTTTGTGAGGGTCTCCAGGGATTTCAGGGCCAGGACTTTTTCATCGGCAGCTGCTTCTCGGATCATTACCAGGGAGTCAGCAAAGGCTTTCTGGACATCAAGAATAGCCTGAGCCTCACCTTCGGCCTCCAGTATTCTGGCCTGCCTTTCACCTTCAGCCTCTCTGATATTGGCTTCTTTAACTGCTTCCGCATTCAGAATGGCGGCCTGTTTTTGTCCTTCTGCCTGTAGTATGGCAGCTGTTTTTTGTCCTTCCGCCCGGAGAATTGCTTCTCTTTTTTCTCTTTCTGCCCGCATCTGTTTTTCCATGGCATTTTGTATGTCCTGCGGGGGCAGGATATTCTTGAGTTCGACCCGATTGACTTTAATACCCCACTTATCGGTAGCCTCATCAAGGATAGCCCTGAGCTTGGTATTTACAATGTCTCTGGAGGTGAGGGTCTCGTCGAGTTCCAGATCACCTACAATATTTCTCAGGGTAGTTGCAGTAAGATTCTCTATAGCCAGAATGGGATTGGATATTTCATAAGTGAACTTGAAGGCATCGGTAACCTGGTAATAAACTACAGTATCTATCATCATGGTAACATTATCTTTGGTTATTACCGGTTGGGGCGGAAAATCCACCACCTGTTCCCTTAAATCTACGATGGCGCGGAAACGATCAATAAAGGGAATAATAACGTTTATGCCCTGCTCCGCATTTTTGTGGTATTTACCCAGTCTTTCCACAATACCAACAGTAGCTTGCTTGATTATTTTTATTGCAGAAAAACCTATAGCAATAACAAAGAGTACCAGAATAAAATCTACGAATAGACCCAGGACAACTTCCATTCAAACAACACTCCTTTCAATAAATGACCTTGTGTATTTACAGGGGCTAATCGACGTCTTTTTCCACCAGTAGTTTAACACCATCTATACCTGTAACCAGCACACGTGCACCGCTATCTATTTCCTGATTTGAAGAAGCGGTCCAAACCTCGCCGTTTACTTTAACCTGCCCATATTCCAGAGGATGTATATTGCTCAGGCTAATTCCGTGTTGACCTATTAAGGCCTTGACGTTACTGGCTGTATCCTGAGTCTTAAAGAATTTCAATGCCAGAGGGCGGGTGAAAATAATAAACAGGAGACTAATAAGTGCAAAAACAAGCAATTGGCTTTCCAGGTTCAAAAACAGCCCCACACGAATTGCCACAGCTACTAGAAATGCGGAAATTGCCAGCCATAAAAACCAGAATCCCAGAGTGAATATTTCTATGGCACCACAAATAATAGCAAGCAAAATCCATTGCAATGAAGACATTACCAGACCTCCTCTCTTGTTAAACTAAATATTTTTAAGATGGTGGATAATAATTCATTTGCCTGTTACTGAAAACTTATATTATTATAATACCATAATGTAGTGGATATTCTTTCACCTGTATAGTATTCTGCACCTAGAATAAATGGATAAGGAATATTCTTGGTAATTGTAGTAATATCGCTTTTTATGATGTATAATGTAACAACAAATAAATTTACTCCGATTCATTCCAGCCTAAGACTCAGGTTATGGCGGATGAACGATAGGGTATAAGGGGAAATCCTTATGCCTCCCATTAGGAAAGGAGTTATATTAAGTTTTTCTATTCTATGCTTAATAATACCCTTTTGCGGGTATTTATTTTTTTGAGGAGGTTTGTTAAATGGCAGATGAAAAAGAAGTGGTTAAAAAGTTGCAAGAAATGTTTCCTGGAGGAAAAATAAGTTGTACAGAGGCCCGAAAGGCAGCAGAGGAACTGGGTGTTGAAACCAGGGAAATGGGGGAACTCTGTGATGAGGCCAAGTTAAAGATCTATGGCTGTGAGTTGGGCTGTTTTTAATCAGGACAGGTTGTTTTGGAACAAGTGCCTTCGGGGAGAGTGATTTTATGCTGGACAGATATAACAGAAACATTAACTATTTGCGGATATCCCTGACAGACAGGTGCAATTTGCGTTGCAGGTACTGTATGCCAGAGGAGGGTGTTACAAATCTGGGACACAATAAAATATTGAGTTTGGAAGAAATGGCACGTCTGGTTAAAATAGCTGTTGGAATAGGTATACGCAAAGTCAGGTTGACCGGTGGTGAGCCTCTGGTTCGCAGGAACATTGCTCAGCTTATCCGCTATATTTCCAGTCTGCCGGAAATTGATGATATTGCCATTACCACTAATGGAGTACTGTTTTCTGCTATGGCCGCGGAACTAAAAGATGCAGGCCTGAATAGGGCTAATATTAGTTTGGATACCCTGGATGCTGAAAAGTTTAAATATATTACTCGAAGGGACCATTTCTCTGAGGTTAAGCAGGCTATTTACCGGGCGATGGAAATGGACATGCATCCGGTAAAAATTAATACAGTGGTGATGAAGGGCTTCAATGATGATGAAATCCTGGACTTTGCCGAGTTGGCCTGCAAATATCCTTTGCATATACGTTTTATTGAATTTATGCCGATTGGGGATTTGCTCTTTTTCCAGAAAGATCGTATGCTGGATACCGGTACCATAAAGAAGATGATAGAGGAAAAATATACTCTGTTTCCTGGGAAAAAACAGATTAAAGGCAATGGCCCGGCCAAGTACTTTTTGCTGGAAGGAGGGCAGGGTTCGGTCGGATTTATCAGCCCCATGAGCAACCATTTCTGTGGTGAGTGCAACCGTATACGCATGACTGCAGAGGGAGGCTTGAGGGGATGTCTCTATGACCGGAGAGAAGTGAACCTGCGCGATGCTTTAACAAATGGGGCCAGTGATGAGGAAATACAAGAACTATTTATAAGGGCTATAAAAATGAAGCCTGCCAGGCATAATATGAATAGCGGCTGGGGAGAGGAAAACAAGCGGAAGATGTACCAAATTGGAGGCTGAATCATGGACTTGACTCACATTAATGAACAGGGCCGGGCCTGGATGGTGGATGTAAGCCGGAAAGACGATACTGAACGTGTAGCCTGGGCACAGGCTGTCGTTCGTATGCAGGCAGAAACCTTGCAAAGAATAAAAAGCGGAGGAGTAAAAAAGGGGGATGTCCTGGGAGTAGCTCAAACAGCAGGGGTAATGGGGGCCAAGCAGACTCCCTATTTAATTCCCATGTGTCATCCCCTGATGTTGACTTCAGTAGATATAAATTTTGAATTTGATGAGGACAACCCGGGGATTATTATAAACTCCAAAGTAAAAACCAGCGGAAAAACCGGGGTGGAAATGGAAGCTGTTACAGCTGTTACGGTTGCTGCTCTTACCATATATGATATGAGCAAGGCGCTTGACAGGTGGATGGAGATTACAGATATTAGATTGCTGGAAAAAATGGGCGGTAAAAGCGGACATGTGAAAAGAAGTGAATCCTGACAAGTTCTTTTTGCAGGCCCTGGCATTTATAATGAGCAGAATTTACCCGACTGAATTATTAAGCTAATTGTAAAGGGGAGAAATACGTGGCAAAAGGGACTCTTTTTTCTATCTGTATCAGCCCTGAAAGAGGGACATTGAAAAAGGAAGTTGATGAAGCTAAACTGATTGAGAATCATGGCATCGAAAATGATGGACATGCAGGGCCATGGGGGCGCCAGGTTACCTGTCTGAACCATGCCAGTGTCCTGAAAGCCAACAGGGATAATATGCTGAATGCCGGACCAGGAGAATTTGCGGAAAATTTGCTTATCGAAGGAATTGATGACCTGCCCTCAATCGGGGTTGGGGGCAAACTTAGAATAGGCGCGGAAGCTGTTCTGGAAGTAAGCCAAATTGGCAAGGAAGATCATCCCAGTGTAGTTACCCGGACTCTCGGAGTAAGTCTTTTGCCTTATGAAGGATTATTTTGTAAAGTAATCAGTGGAGGGAAAATACACAAAGGTGATCCGGTTGAGGTGATATAGATGTATAGAACGGGAATATTAATAATGAGTGACAAAGGTTCCAGAGGAGAAAGAGAAGATCGAAGCGGAGAGCAGATAAAGGATTTGCTGGGGGATCAACATGAGCTTGAGTATTATGAAATTATACCAGATGAAAAAGATCTGATAGTGGAAAAACTTATCCGGGCCTGTGATGAATTATCCCTGGATTTAGTGTTGACTTCCGGGGGGACAGGTTTTTCTTCACGGGATCTTACCCCGGATGCTACCCTGGAAGTTGTGGAAAAACTGGTTCCGGGGATACCGGAAGCCATGCGTTATTATGGTTTGCAAAATACGCCCAAAGCCATGTTATCGAGAGCAGTAGCCGGAATAAGAGGAAAAAGCCTGATAATCAACCTTCCGGGAAGCGTTAAAGGGGTAAGGGAATCCCTGGAAGCTATACTGCCGGCTCTGGCACACGGTCTGGATATTATATCCGGAGATGCCAATGAATGTGGGCAGGGCTAAATTATAATTAACAATTAATAATTAGAGAATTTTGTGGGGAAAACCAAGGTTTTCCCTTAAACTTTTCATATTTTGCTAGTATGGACCAAATATAAATTCAAAAAAAAGTGATATTTAAAGGTATAAAAAGAAAAATACAGGAGCATACTATTAATCGAAAATATCGGGCGGATTTAGCAGGAAATCTTATTTGAATACTTGCGAGGTCTTGCCTAATATTATATATAAATGTTAGCACTCGCATTAGTTGAGTGCTAACAATATAAAAACATAATGAATGAAGGGGGTATAACGTTGAAAATTCAACCGTTATCTGACCGGCTGGTACTAAAAGTAGTGGAAACATCCGAAGAAAAGACAAAAAGTGGTCTGTATGTTCCTGATACGGCTAAAGAAAAACCCCAGGAGGGTGAAGTAGTTGCAGTAGGCCCGGGTGCTTTAAACGACAAGGGCGAAAGAATTGCTATGCAAATAGCAGTTGGGGACAAGGTAATCTTTTCCAAATATGGCGGAATGGAAGTAAAGATTGATGGCGAAGAATATTTAATTATGTCCGAAAGGGACATTCTGGCAAAATTTAACTAATTATTAGAAAGGGAGGATACATAGATGGTATCTAAAGAAATAAAGTTTGGAGAAGAGGCAAGGAGATCCCTGGAAAGAGGCGTAGATGCTCTGGCTAATGCTGTCAGGGTTACTTTGGGGCCAAAGGGAAGAAATGTAGTTCTGGACAGAAAATTTGGGTCGCCGACTATTACCAATGATGGTGTTACTATTGCCAGAGATATCGATCTGGAAGATCCGTGGGAAAACCTGGGTTGTCAACTGGTTAAAGAAGTCGCTATTAAGACCAATGATGTGGCCGGTGATGGTACTACAACTGCAACTGTACTGGCACAGGCAATGATAAAAGAGGGATTGAAAAATGTAGCTGCTGGTGCCAATCCTATGATAATGAGGAGAGGTATTGAAAAGGCAGTCAAAGCATCTGTTGAGGAGATTGAGAAAATCAGTAAGCCTGTAGAATCCAAAGAGTCGATAGCACAGGTAGCAGCAATTTCTGCTGATGATCCTGAAATAGGCCAACTGATAGCGGATGCTATGGAAAAAGTTGGCAGGGATGGTGTTATTACTGTTGAAGAATCACAGTCAGTAGGAACCTATCTGGATGTAGTTGAAGGTATGAGTTTTGATCGTGGGTATATTTCTCCTTATATGATTACCAATACCGAAAAAATGGAAGCAGTTCTGGAGGAACCATACATCCTTATCAGTGACAAAAAGATCACCGCTATTACGGAAGTTCTTCCTGTACTGGAAAAAGTGGTTAAGACAGGCAAACCCTTATTGCTGATTGCCGAGGAAATCGAAGGCGAAGCCCTGGCTACTCTGGTAGTTAATAAACTGAGAGGTACCTTTAACTGTGTTGCTGTTAAGGCACCTGCATTTGGTGAAAGAAGAAAAGCCATGCTGGAAGATATTGCAATTCTTACCAAGGGTCAGGTAGCTTCTGAGGATATAGGTGTAAAACTGGAGAATGTAGATATTGATATGCTGGGTAAAGCGCGGCAGGTTGTGGTAAAGAAAGATGAGACCATTATCGTAGATGGTGCAGGTTCTGAGGAAGAGGTAAAAGCTCGTATTGCCAACATTAAGAGCCGTATAGACGAGACTGATTCCGAGTATGATAAGGAAAAACTCCAGGAGAGAATGGCAAAATTATCCGGAGGCGTGGCTGTTATTCAGGTTGGAGCAGCTACCGAAACCGAATTAAAAGAAAGAAAGCACCGTATTGAAGATGCTCTGGCTGCAACTCAGGCAGCGGTTGAGGAAGGTATTGTCTCCGGTGGTGGAACTGCTCTGATAAATGTAATCGCATCTATTGAAAAAGTTCAGGTTGAAGGAGACGAATTAACCGGGCTGAATCTGGTTAAAAAGGCTATGGAAGAACCACTGCGCCAGATTGCCAATAATGCCGGTGTCGAGGGTTCAGTTGTAGTTGAAAAGGTCAAAGAAGCAGAAGTTGGGATTGGATACAATGCTCTGACCAATGTTTATGAAAATATGATTAAGGCCGGCATAATTGACCCTGCCAAAGTTACTCGCTCCGCAGTTCAGAATGCTGCAAGTATTGCTGCTATGGTTCTTACTACCGAAGCAGTAGTTAGCGAAACCGGAGAAGATGAAGCGATGAAGGCAGCTATGGCTGGCGGCGGCATGGGCGGCATGGGCGGTATGATGTAATAGCAGCTCCAATGCGAATGCCAAAAAAGAATAAAAAAGCAGCCACAAAGTGGCTGCTTTTTTTTGTAAGGGCACCCTTTGCGGGTGCCCTTAGCTTATTAAATACGAAGGCTATCGGAGCGGGTAAAGAAGGCTTATCCTGAGCTTCTTGACATCCATTGCGCGGTTTCCCAGTCCCTATCCGTGGACATTGCACAGTTCCTTGCCGTCCGTGGCACTGCTGCACTAGTCCATCCATGGACGTCACGCTGTGTTATTATATAGCTGAATACTCTGCAATAATTCTCTTAAATATGGTATCTACTGGAAGAATATCTTTCATTTTAAATACATTCTTTCCGGCAAAAATGACCCCTTCATCCATCATGCCATCACGAGAATTAATTAGAGCTTTGAGAATACAATATTCGGCAGAACAATCCTTTAAGCAGGCATCACAGTCTTCGGGTTCAGGGGCTTCTCCTCGCTCCAAGAGGGTGATAAATTTATTCCTGATGGCCCTGCCTGGTAATCCTACAGGACTTTTAATTATAACCAGGTCTTCCTCTTTAGCCTGTAAATAGGCTTGTTTAAATTCATCTGCAACTGTGCATTCCTGGCTCAGGACAAATCTGCTGGCCATCTGAATGCCTTTGGCACCCAGGTTAATCATATCTGCCATGTCCTGCCCGCTGACGATACCCCCCGCAGCAATTACCGGAATCTTAACTGCTTCCACTATTTCTGGAACAATTTCCTTAACCGAGCGATCTGTTCCCAGATGGCCACCGGCTTCGAATCCTTCAGCTACAACAGCTGCTGCTCCAGCTTTTTCGGCCAGTCGAGCTGCGCGGACAGATGATACAATTGGCACGACAGAAATTCCAGATTCCTTGGTGCGGCGGAACACTTCGCGAGAAAAACCGGCTCCTACAAAAATAATATCTATTTTTTCTTTGATGGCGGCCTGCGTAAGTTCCAGGAATTCCCGTGCGGCAAACATCAGATTAATACCTATTATGCCGCCACAGGCCATTTCCCGGGCTTTGCGGATCTCCTCTTTTAATTCTTCCACAAACATTCCGGTGGCTCCAATAACCCCAATACCTCCGGCTCTGGCCACAGCTCCAGCCAGCGGCGATGTGGAAACCCTTACGGCCATACCGCCTTGAATAATTGGATATTTAGGTATAAGTTTTCCGATAACGAGTTCTGGTAACTGCAATCATTTTCCCTCCACTCATGAAAATCATTATAATCAGTATAAAACTATCTGATGCAACATTATGGCATCTTGTTTATCCTGATTTATTTGTCTGAAAATGAACTCTTTATTCTCACAGGACAAAGCTAATTTGAAGAATTCAAATTTTACCATAAAATATTTTTTTTCCTGTATTGCTATTGTTGACAAGCCTGCAGCTTATTAATCGAAATAAAAGCAAAAAATTGGGAAAAAATATATATTAGAAAAACCTGAAAAAACTTGACATATATAAAAGCAATTGTTTTAATATCTATATCTTAGCATAGTGCACAAATTTGTGCACAGTATTATTGATATCAGTATTTTTATCAATTGCACACAAGTTGGTGAATAGAACTAATTTTAAAGGATTCAGTCGGCTCTGGCAAGCTTGAGTTTTACAAAAATCATTTGCTATCACAGGGAAAAGTATTATAATGACACAAAGGTATGCCATATAGAAAAACATGGAATACTAGCAAAATATAGCCTGTAAATATTGCTGATAAAAATTGCAGTAATTATATGAGGATTTTGCATTATTACTGGTCCCTTATCATTAGGCAAGAATTATAGCATTGTCATCTTGAGGCAAAGCCCAATGTTCAGAAAGACGAAGGCAAAACGTTCATATAAAAATATAATTTTGTATTTACTGGAATTATGTTGATGCAGGTAATAAGCGGTGTAATTCGTAAAAAGGTGGTGCCTATGAAAGCTCAGATAAAGGGAATTGGTCATGCTCTCCCTGATAGAATAATGACCAATGAAGAATTGGAAACAATGGTGGATACCAGCACGGAGTGGATAATCGAAAGAACCGGCATACTGGAGAGGAGAATTGCAGGTGTTGATACCGCTGCTTCTGATTTATCATATGAGGCTGCTTTGATGGCTCTCGAAAGGTCAGGTATGCAGGCCAAAGATCTGGACCTTATCATTGTAGGAACTTCAACTCCGGATATGCTTTTCCCATCTACCGCCTGTATTGTTCAGGATCGTCTGGGAGCTCGCAATGTTCCCGCATTTGATTTGGAAGCTGGATGTACAGGGTTTGTGTATTCCCTGGTAGTAGCTGAAAAATTTCTACTTTCTCCAGAATATAATAATATTCTGGTAGTTGGTGTAGATATATGCTCCAGGATAATTGATTACAGCGACAGAAATACCTGTGTGCTGTTTGGAGATGGAGCAGGTGCGGCTATTCTGGGGAAAGGCAGTGGGGATACTGGCATTTTGGGCACTTATCTGGGGGCCGATGGCAGTGGAGGACAATTTTTATGTATGCCGGGAGGCGGCTCTGCCAGACCAGCCAGCCATGAGAGTGTTGAACAAGGTCTTCATTGTATTAAAATGGATGGCAGTGAAATTTTTAGATTTGCCACCCGGATCACCGTGGATATCAGTGAAAAACTACTGGGAGCCGCAGGTTACAAATATGAGGATGTAGACCTCTTTGTACCTCATCAATCCAATATGAGGATAATTAAAAGTGCTATGCGGCGTATGAAAATTCCGGAGGAAAAAACGGTCACTAGTGTAAAGCAATTTGGCAATATGTCTGCAGCATGCCTGCCCGTAGCCTTATCTATTTATGAGGAAGAAGGAAAGCTGCAAGAAGGCGACCTGGTACTTCTGGCTGCTTTCGGGGCCGGGTTGAGCTATGGAGGTGCTTTGCTTCGCTGGGGGAGGGATAAGGATGTATTTTAAGACTGCACTGTGTGATTTGTTGGATATAAAATATCCGCTGCTTCAGGGAGCTATGGCTCACATAGCAGGTGGCCGGCTGGCAGCAGCGGTTTCAGCAGCCGGTGGCTTAGGCGTAATTGGGGCTTCCGGGGCTGACAGGAAATGGGTTAAAGAAGAAGTGGAATTATTAAGGAGTCTTACTGATCGGCCGTTTGCGGTTAATTTAATGATGGCATCTTCCAACATTCAAGACTTGATAGAATTGATCATTGAAGAAAGTGTTCCAGTGGTAACTACGGGTGGAGGAAATCCGGGACCATATATTGATCGTTTGAAAGAGGCCGGTATAAAAGTAATCCCGGTAGTGGCATCAGTAGCCCTGGCCCGGCGCTTGAGCCGCCTGGGGGCTGATGCGATAATTGCTGAGGGTACTGAGTCAGGGGGACATGTAGGAGAGATGACTACTATGTGTCTGGTTCCCATGGTAGTTGATGCGGTTGAAGTTCCAGTAATAGCGGCCGGAGGTATAGCCGATGGTCGCGGATTTATGGCAGCTATGGCCCTGGGGGCTCAAGGAGTTCAGGTCGGGACCAGGTTTATTTGTGCCGAAGAATGCAATGTTCATCGTGCTTATAAGGAAAGGGTATTAAAAGCCAGAGATCGGGATACTGTTGTGTGCGGTTTATCTACGTCTCATCCGGTACGGGCTATACACAATAAATTTACCCGGGAATACCTGAAATGTGAAAAAAGTGCTTACAGCCAGGAGGAATTGGAAATACTGGGTAAAGGACGTTATCCTGCTGCTGCCCTGAACGGTGACATGGATAATGGCAGTATCCTGGCCGGGCAGGTCTGCGGATTGATAAAACATATTCAGAGTGCTGAAGAAATCATTGGGGATTTGATTGGAAATGCCTGTCAGGTCAAGGATAGATTGGGGGAAATACCGTGCCACGATTAGCTTTTGTTTTTCCGGGTCAGGGTGCCCAGTACAAAGGAATGGGCAAGGAACTGGCTGAAAGGTATGAGGAGGCGTATGAAGTCTTTGCTGAGGCAGATGATATAGCAGGCTACAAAATCAGCACGCTATGCTTTGAAGACCCTAAAAGCCAGTTGAATTATACTGAATATGCGCAACCAGCTATACTTACCACCAGCCTGGCTATTCTCCAGGTAGTGAAAAAAATAGGTTTATCTCCGGTGCTTTTTGCCGGATTGAGTCTGGGGGAATACTCTGCTCTGGTAGCTGGTGGGGCTATCAGTTTTCGGGAAGCGCTTCCTCTGGTGCAGACCAGAGCACGTTTGATGCAGAATGCGGTTCTTCCAGGAAAGGGAGCTATGGCTGCGGTCATAGGGCTGGATGATTCATCAGTGAGTGATGCATGTAGACAGGTTGGCGGTGTAGTCGATATTGCCAACTATAATTGTCCTGGACAACTGGTTATTTCAGGAGAGAAGGAAGCCGTGCTCAATGCCGGTGAGATTTTAAAAGCTGCCGGGGGAAGGGTTAGCTTACTGGCGGTTAGTGTGCCTTCTCACAGCAAACTCATGAGTGATGCTGCTGTTAAACTGCAGCCTTATCTGAGCAAAGTAAACTGGCAGAAATCTCAGATAGATATAGTGAGCAATGTTAATGCGCGGGAAAATACCCCCGGGGAGTTTGCCGATCTTCTGGAAAGACAACTGTATTGTCCGGTACTTTGGGAACAAAGTGTAAGGTATATGATGGGGAAAGTGGATTATTTTATTGAGATAGGTCCGGGATCGACCCTGTCTGGATTAATTAGACGTATTGACCGCAGTCGCTTAATCGGTCAGGTGGAAGATAGTAAAACATTGGAAAAAGTTGTAGAGAAGGTGAAATCATTATGAATAAAAAAGTTGCCCTGGTGACTGGCAGCTCAAGGGGGATAGGCCGGGCTATAGCACTGGAATTTGCAAATCAGGGTTATAATCTGGTGATCAATTACAAGCAAAATCAGGCTCAGGCGGAAGAAGTCCTGGAACAGGCAAAATCTGCAGGTGCTCAAGGAATAATAGTGCAGGCTGATGTTTCCGATTCCAAAGCAGCGCAGGAACTTGTAGACAGGTCGGTGGAGGAATTTGGAAAGCTGGATGTACTGGTAAATAATGCAGGTATTAATAAGGATCAGCTTATCCTGAGAATGAGTGATGATGAATGGACAAAGGTGATTGATACCAACCTGAGTGCCGCATTTTATTGCAGCAGAGCCGCATTAAAAACCATGATCAGAAAACGTTATGGAAGGATTATAAATATCTCCTCTGTTGTAGGGCTCAGCGGGAATGCGGGACAGACTCATTATTCTGCTGCAAAGTCTGGATTGCTGGGCTTGTCTTTTTCAATTGCCCGGGAATATGGAAACAGGGGAATTAACGCAAATGTAGTTGCACCTGGCTATATACAGAGTGATATGACTGCTGAATTATCTTCTGAACAGAGTGCCAGGATTATGTCGGGAATATCTGCAGGAAGGTTGGGCACTCCGGAAGATGTAGCCGCTGTTGTCGCATTTCTGGCATCACCTGGAGCTGATTATATAAATGCCCAGGTAATTCGGGTTGATGGGGGAATGAACCTTTAGTACAGATTTCCATTTGTGATAGTAGAATGACAGTTCACTATCCGCCATAGTGGGTAAGATTTTAGGCCTGATATTTTATGTATTAAAAAAGGAGGAATTTAGAAATGACGGTATTTGAAGAATTAAGAACTATTATTGTGGAGATCAAGGATATTCCAGAGGAGGATATTAAAATGGAATCCAATTTTGCTGAGGATCTCGAGGCTGACTCTCTGGATATTGTAGAGATGCTGATGCTATTGGAAGAAAAATATGATATTCAGATTCCTGAGGAAGATGCTGCAAAACTAAAAACAGTAAAAAACGCAGTTGACTACATTGAATCCAGAATTTAAACATTATTTTCAGCAAAGAGGTGATAAGATGTCCACACGCAGAATTGTTATAAGCGGGATGGGTCTGGTTTCCCCTGTGGGACATAATAAGGATGAATTCTGGAATAATCTGCTGGCAGGAAAAAGTGGTATTAAAATGATCGATCGCTTTGATACTACTGGTTTTTCAACCAGGATTGCAGCCCAGGTGGAGAATTTCAATGTTCAGGATTATGTTTCCCGGGCTGAAGCCAGGCGTATGGATCGTTTTGTTCACTATGCATGTGCAGCGGCCCGTATTGCTCTTGAGGATGCGAATCTGCAGATAGAGAAGGAACAGGAAAACCGAATAGGTGTATGGGTAGGTTCAGGTATAGGTGGGATAGAGACCTTTGAAAAACAGTTCCTGGCCATGCAGAAAAAAGGTGTTGGCGGCTTAAGTCCGTTCTTCATACCCATGATGATTCCTAATATGGCTTCCGGGCAGATATCTATAATGTTTGGTTGCAAGGGGCCTAACGGATGTACAGTTACTGCCTGTGCATCTGCTTCCCACTCCATAGGAGAGGCTTTTGAAATCATAAGAAGAGGCAAAGCTGATTTGATGTTTGCCGGAGGTGCTGAGGCCTCAATAACCCCATTGGGTATTGGTGGATTCTGTGCCATGAAAGCAACTTCCAGCCGAAACGATGAACCGGAAAAAGCATGCCGTCCTTTTGACCTGGACAGGGATGGTTTTGTTATGGGAGAGGGCGCAGGAATTCTAGTCCTGGAAGAGATGGAACATGCGCTGGAAAGAGGGGCAAAAATATATGCTGAAATTATTGGCTATGGCTGCAGTGCAGATGCCCTGCATATGGTTCAACCCGATTCTGAAGGCAATGGTGCGGCTATGGCATTTCAAATGGCAATTGGCGATGCCGGGATAAAGGCTGAAGAGGTAGATTATATCAATGCCCATGGAACCGGAACACCGTTAAATGATCTGATGGAAAGCAGAGCGATAAAGAAGGTTTTCGGGGATCACAGCAAGCAATTGCTGGTTAGTTCGATAAAGGCATCTACAGGGCATATGTTGGGGGCCGCAGGTGCGGTCGAACTGATAGCTTCCACTCTATCCCTGCTAAATAATAAAGTGCCCCATACTCTGAATCTGGAAACCCCTGATCCTGAATGTGATCTTGATTATGTTCCCGGTCAGCCACGGGAAAAGGATTTACAGGTAGTACTGTCTGATTCCCTCGGATTTGGGGGGCACAACGCGGCCTTGATAATTCGCAAATTCAAATAAATACAGGTGTTAGAAAACTCGAATGCATAAGACAGAGAATGCGCCATAAGGGGAATTTTTGACACGGGCTCGCTACGCTCGCACACGGATTTAACAGATTTACACTGATTTTTTTCTTTAATGTTTTTATATTTATGGGATTTCTACAAAGCTGAACTGATGGTTAATATAATTGCTTTTATTTAGATTTTCAGGATAACGGAAGTTATAGCTTCCGTTATCCTGAATAAAACATTAATGGAAGCTGAGTATTTCATTAAACTATCAACTATAATTTTTGACGTCCACCAAACTAAAAATACTAAAAAGAATCCATGTTAATCTGCGTCCGCAGGATCCGTGTGCGAGCGTAGCGAGCCTGTGTTAAAAAATTCCTTGCTGCGCAGTCTCTGACAAATGCGTAAGTTGAATAAAGATAGGTGGTAATATGAATATTGATGAAATAATGAAGATTTTACCTCATCGCTATCCTTTCTTAATGGTAGATAGAATTACCGAATTAGATCCAGGGAAAAGGGCAGTGGGGATAAAAAATGTCTCAATAAATGAGCCGTATTTCGCCGGTCATTTTCCAGACAAACCGGTCATGCCTGGGGTGCTTATGATTGAAGCTATGGCCCAGGTGGGAGCCTGCGCCTTATTGGCTGAAGAAAAGTATAGATCTTATCTGGCTTATCTGGCAGGGGTTGATCATATTCGTTTCAAACGACAGGCTGTACCGGGTGATGTATTGCAGATAAGTACGGAATTAATAACAATTAGAGCTAATATTGGGAAAGGCAAAGGGAATATCAAGATTAATGAGCAAATAGTTTGTGGAGGTGAATTCCTGTTTGCCCTTAATAAAGTTTAAACAGGAACACTATGTTAAAAAATACATTTTACAAGAAAAAATATATTCCGGTAAACCCTTATACTGAAGACAGGAAGCAAGAGGGCAGTATTCCCGGGAAAAAACTTTGTCCTTCCTGTTCCTCTGTCATACCGGAAACGGAATTGGTGGAAAATTTTAAAGTATGTCCACTATGTTCCTGCCATTTTCCCCTGAGTGCCCGAGAGCGGATTGAGATGATGCTGGATAAAGATAGCTTCCGGGAATTCGACTCTGGTCTGAGTTCATACAATGTCCTGGATTTCCCAGAATATGATGAAAAACTTCTTGAAGCTGAGCAGAATTCCGGGCTCAAAGAGGCAATAATTACCGGTTGCGGAAGAATAGGGGGGCATAAGCTGGTTCTGGGGGTTATGGAATCACAGTTTATGATGGGGAGCATGGGCTCAGCTGTAGGAGAGAAAATATGCCGGGCTGTTGAACGCGCCATGGAAGCAGGATGTCCTCTGTTGATGTGCTGTACTTCAGGTGGTGCCCGTATGCAGGAAGGTATGCTTTCCTTAATGCAGATGGCTAAAACCAGTGCTGTTCTGTCCAGGTTTCATAAAGAAGGCCTTTTGTATATTAGTATTATGCTGCATCCTACTACCGGTGGGGTATCGGCCAGCTTTGCCTCATTGGCTGATATTATTATTGCTGAACCCGGAGCTCTTATTGGTTTTGCCGGACCCCGGGTTATACGACAGACTATAGGGCAGACCCTGCCGGATAATTTCCAGAGAGCTGAGTTTCTTCTGGAACATGGAATGGTGGACATGATTGTTGAGCGTTCACAGCTTAATGCTACGCTGGAATTCTTGCTAAGAATCCACCAGGGAGGTGCAAATGGTTAAAAGACAACTTGATTATGAACAAAAACACCAGCAACTGGGATATAAAATCAAGGAATTAAAAGAGCTCTCAGCCAAAGTGGATTTTGATTTATCTGCTGAGATAGAATCTTTAGAAGCCGGTGTGCTGAAAATAAAAAAAGAAAAATACCAAAACCTTAATGCCTGGGAAAAGGTATTGTTAAGTCGCCATCCTGACAGAGCCAGCTCCCGGGATTACATTGAAAGTCTCAGTGATGAATGGTTGGAATTACATGGGGATCGATATTATGGTGATGATCGAGCGGTAACGGCAGGGATTGCTCTTTTTAATGGCCAGCCAATAACGGTACTGGGTTATCAAAAAGGAGAAGACACCCAGGATAATATCGCCCATAATTTTGGTATGCCACATCCAGAAGGTTATCGAAAAATCCTCCGGCTGTTACTGCAGGCTGAAAAATTCGATCGACCAGTAGTGACTTTTATTGATACGCCTGGCGCCTATCCGGGTATTGGAGCTGAAGAAAGAGGTCAAGCCTGGGCCATTTCTCAGGTGTTAATGATCCTATCAGCCCTGAAGGTGCCAGTAGTAGCGATAGTAACCGGCGAAGGCGGCAGTGGCGGTGCATTGGCTCTGGCTGTGGCTGATCGGACATTAATGTTTTCCAATGCCGTATTTTCAGTTGCTACCCCGGAAGCCTGTTCTTCAATTCTGTGGAATGACTTGGAAAGGGTTGAGGAAATGGCTTCGGCGCTAAAAATAACTGCGGCTGATCTCCTGGAGTTGGGAATAATAGACGAAATAATTGAAGAGCCCCCGGGTGGAATAAATGAGGATTTTGAGGCCAGTATAGCTAATATCAGGAAAAGTCTCCAAAGGCATTTAGAAGATATTTTGAGCAAAGACAGGGAAGAGTTGTTAGTGGAACGTTATTCCAGGCTAAGAAAAATAGGCAAATTTACAGAGTAGTTTTTCATGACCAATTCGGCTGAGTAAGACTCATTGGATAAATAATCCCGGCATTATTTATAAAAGCCTACTTTACCAGCGTAGTTATATACACTGGCCAGGCAGGCTTTTTTACCGGAATTATTGGTTTCTTGTTGATTTAGACGGTTAAAATATTTGATAGCTTTTTATTAAGGATTATTCTATAAATCATAGTATAATTCAAATTCTAATGGATGGGGTATTTCATTAACCTTGCGCGCTTCTTTCCGCTTATTTTCTATCCATATTTCTATTAAACGCTTGGGAAAAACTCCCCCTGCCAGCAGGAACCCATGGTCTTTTTCCAGAGCATCCAGGGCTTCGTCCAGTGAATTGGGCAGACCTTTAATCTTAGCCTGTTCTTCAGCGGGTAGATTATAGAGATTAATATCATAAGGGCCAAAACCTTCTGCTGTTGGATCTATTTTATTCATTATACCGTCCATTCCCGCCATCAAAATAGCGGAGAAGGCGAGATAAGGGTTGCAGGTAGCATCGGAGGAACGGAATTCAAAACGCTTGTGCTCCGGAGCTTTGGCATATGCAGGGATTCTGATAACAGCACTGCGGTTGGAGGTGGCAAAACAAACACTTACAGGAGCCTCATAACCCGGTACCAGACGTTTATAGGAATTGGTGCTGGGGTTGGTGAAGGCCAAAACTGCCGGGGCATGTTTCAAGAGACCCCCAATAAAATGTAAAGCTTCTTTACTCAATGAAGAATAACCATTCTCATCATAGAAAATTGGGCTACCATTCTTAAACAGGTGCATATGAACATGCATTCCATTTCCGGCTTCTCCATAAAGGGGTTTAGGCATAAATGTAGCTGTTTTGCCTTCCTGAAAAGCCAGATTTTTTATAAGATACTTGGCCAGCATGGTTTTGTCGGCCATTTCCCTCATGCCTCCGAATTCAACCTCTATTTCCACCTGCCCTGGCCCACCCACTTCGTGGTGGTGGTATTTAACAGGAATGTTGTTTTCTTCCATAAGGATACACATACGAGCCCTTAAATCGTAGAGGATATCCTGTGGGGGAGCAATGTGGTAACCACCTTTCAGGGGAATTTTATAACCCAGGTTTTGAAATTCGTTTTCACCGCTATTCCATATAGCCTGTTCAGCATCAATGGAAAAGCCCGTTTTTTGCGGGGAACATTCATAACTGACATGGTCGAATACGTGAAATTCGTATTCAGGACCTATTCGCATTTCATCTGCGATACCGGTAGCTTGCATGTATTCCTCAGCTTTTAGGGCTATATTGCGGGGGTCCTGATCAAAACGGTAATTATCGGGTTCAGCTATTACGAATACATCGCCTATCATGCTCAGAGTAGGTACATCTGTGAAGGGATCATAAACTGTTGTAGTAATATCGGGAATAAATACCATATCACTTTTTTCTATGGGGGCAAACCCATAATTGGAGCCATCAAAACCTATGCCATATTTCAAAGTATCCAGAGAAAAACGGCCAGTAGGTATACTGAGATGACGCCATCTTCCCAGCAGGTCAATCATTTTAAAGTCAATCATTGCTATCTCATTTTCAGAACAAAATTCCACCACTTGATCATAGCTTTTAAACACTGGATAAGCCTCCTTTGCCTTATACAATCACCTGCAAATTATAGCAAATAGCATATCTATAGTAAAGAATAAGAATTTCTGTATACAGTATTTATTGCCTGTAAATAAATTATGTATAGCCGAGTAGAGATGTGAAAAAGAAATCTGGAGGAAGAATGATCTTGGTTTTGAATGGGGGAATTAATGGAATAATATACTATTACCATTACGGTAATATTAATAGGTGTTTATTAATAAAATATACTGTTTATGAGTTGTATCAAAAATATATAGATACATGAGAGTTTTGCATAATTCGAAAATTCATATGTCAGTCTGATGAGCATTAGCGAAGCTACCTTAATCGTGAGCAGAGCGAACTCAGTAGTGCCCGGAGGGTGAATCTTAAGATGCTTCGCTTTGCCTCAGGATGTCAGTACTGTAATACCTGCCTAATGGTACGAAAACATTAATTATGCAAAATCCTCACGTGAAAAGTAGTAAAGGAGTGAAGGAAAATTAGCAAAACACGCTGGACGATTCTTCTAACAACAGTACTTGTCTTGCTTGCTTTGCTGGCATCGGCACAGACAATCAAGGAATATTATATAAAATCAAAACTTGATCCGCTGCTGGAACTGCAGAGGGCGAATAAAGGGATGGCTGAGCTCAGTAATTATAGATATAGCCTGCATTCGGGCTTTACAATTGAAGACCGAAAGGAGGTGATAAGCGAGGTAAGAGGTGAGAAAAGTGCTGGAAATACGCATATAAAGGGGGAGATGGTTAATACAGCGGTAGATATCTACTATATTGACCGTACCATTTATAATTATGATGCGTTATCAGAAAAATGGCTGGTAATCGAGAGTGACAGCAGTAATTCTGAGGATTTGCTGATTTCCGAACTGAATCCCCTGTCCAATTTCAGGTTTAAAGAGCTTAATGCAGTGGAAAAAATAGACTTTGAAAAAATAGATGGTGCGGAATGTCTGCTGGTAAAATGTAAACCTTCTGTTGAAAGCCAATTATTGGAAACCATGTGGAAAGATTTTGAGTATCAATTCTGGATAGACTATAAAAAGGGCCTTTTCAGAAAAGCGGTCTTAAATGCAAGCAATAAACAGACACCTGCGAACAAATTGAGATTAGAGGTCAATTTTTCAGACTTTAATAAAGATATTACAATTGAACCACCTGATACCAGTACAAAAAACAATAACTGAAGATAAGAGCCAGGGCTATCATGAGTCCCTGCAGATTAAATAGCAAAAACAAATCGCCGACTAATAAGCTCGTTATTTTGACGCATTCAAGTGTGTTAAAATTGCGGGCTTTTTTTATCTTGTGACCAGGACGGCTTTTGCCCGTTTTTATCTATACCACCGACTTTGTTTTTAGTCCCTGTTTTTGTTTGCACCTAATCCCAGTTGTTGTTATAATCCAATTGATAGGGAGGGATACAATTGGATTTGGTTCAACTGGAAGTATTATATGATCGGGAAATGATTAAAACAAGGGTTGCCCAGATGGGGAAGCAGATTTCTGCTGACTATAAAGACCGCGAAATATTGGTAGTGGGTATTTTGAAGGGCGCCTTTGTATTTATGGCCGATCTGATCAGGGAAATGGATGTAGTTATGGAAATAGACTTTATGGACGTATCCAGCTATGGTATTTCGACCACATCTTCGGGTGAGGTGCGGATAATTAAGGACCTGGAGTATTCAGTTCAGGACAAGGATGTCTTAATAGTAGAAGATATAGTGGATACCGGTTTAACCTTAAAATATATATGTGAAATCTTGAAGCAGAGAAACCCCAGCAGTGTGAAAATTGCCTGTTTGCTGGACAAACCATCAAGGCGTAAAACTGATATTACCCCGGATTATGTTGGTTATTCCATACCGGACAGGTTTGTGGTGGGCTATGGTCTGGACTATGCTGAACAATACCGTAATTATCCCGATGTTCGGGTATTGAAACCGGTAGTATATGATGACAAATAGAGGTGCATTAATGAAAAAAGAACTGGTTCTGGTTATGGATTTTGGCGGGCAGTACAATCAATTAATCGCTCGCCGGGTCAGGGAACTATCGGTTTATACTGAGATGGTTCCCTATGATATTCCTTATGAAGAAGTGCTGGAGAAAGCTCCCAAGGGCATTATTTTTTCCGGGGGGCCTTCCAGCGTCCATATAGAAGATGCTCCCTCATGCGATCCCAGAGTTTTTTCTCTCGGCATTCCGATTCTGGGAATTTGTTATGGGATGCAGCTGATAGCGCAAAAAATGGGGGGCGAAGTCCGGGGAAGCAAACTGAGAGAATACGGGAGAAGCCACTTGAATGTGCTGGCTGATGATCTCCTGTTTTCAGGTTTGGAAAGAAAAATGCAGGTATGGATGAGCCATGGTGATTCCATTAATACTGTTCCAGAAGGCTTTACTATTACCGCTACTACAGATAATTGTGCCATAGCCGCCATGAGCTATCCAGAAAAGAATCTTTATGGCGTTCAGTTCCATCCTGAAGTTAAACACAGTATATATGGAATGGAAATATTAAAAAATTTTATTTTTGGAATCTGTCAAATGAAAGGGGACTGGGACCTCAGTGACCTGATTGCTGAGACCGTTGATGAAATACGTGTTAAAGTGGGAAACAAAAAGGTCCTTTGTGCTTTGAGCGGAGGGGTAGATTCTTCTGTAGCAGCTGTTCTGGTGCATAATGCAGTTGGTGAGCAACTGGTCTGTGTTTATGTTGATACCGGGCTGATGAGAAAAGGAGAATCTCAACAGGTAATCGAGACTTTTAGAGATAATATGAAAATGAATCTGATTTTTGCCCAGGCCCAGGAGCGTTTTCTGAAGAAATTGGCCGGGGTCAGTGATCCCGAAAAGAAACGCAAGATTATTGGGGAGGAGTTCATCAGGGTTTTTGAAGAAGAAAAAGCCAAACTGGGAGAAATCGATTATCTGGTACAAGGTACGATTTACCCGGATATCATAGAGAGTGGAACCAAAACCGCTCGTACCATAAAAAGTCATCACAATGTGGGCGGCTTGCCCGAAGACATGGATTTCCAACTAATTGAGCCACTGAAACTGCTGTTCAAGGATGAAGTCAGGATTATTGGGGAAAAGCTGGGTATCCCGAAAGAAATAGTCTGGAGACAGCCTTTCCCTGGTCCAGGGCTGGGAGTACGGGTTCTGGAAGAAGTGACGAAAGAGAAACTGGATATTTTAAGAGAAGCAGATGCGATAGTACGCGAGGAAATAAAAAATGCCGGCCTGGAAGAAGAGATCTGGCAGGCCTTTGCAGTTCTCCCTCCTGTTCGCAGTGTTGGAGTTATGGGTGATGGCCGTACCTATGCTTATCCCATTATTATCAGGGCTGTCAGCAGTAATGATGCCATGACTGCTGAATGGGCACATTTACCCTATGAACTGCTGGACATCATGGCTCGCCGGATAGTAAACGAGGTGCAGGGAGTTAACCGGGTAGCCTACGACATAACCTCCAAACCTCCGGGAACTATTGAGTGGGAATAGGGCAGCACAGGGACGGTCCTCCTGCTTCCTGTCTCACATATGCAAGAATTATAAAAAAAGAAAAAAATGGGTGAAAAATATGACTCGTGTAGCCAGGGAAAAATACTGCAAAAGGTAAAAGCGATTGAGGGAGTAACGCAAAGACAAGCGGCACGGATCTTAGGAATATTCGCCAACCTTATATTTAAAGCCTAAAGGAAACAGGAGAACCGTCCCTTTGTTTCCCCTTGACGTTATAAAGCATAGCCTATATACTGTATATATCGAATATATACAGTATATAGGCTATGCTTTTTTTTGGAGGTTTCACTGTGAATATTATTATTACCAATTCTTCGCCAGATCCTATTTATGAACAGATTCGCCAGCAAATTCGCAGCTATATCCTTCGCGGAGAAATCGCAGCAGGTGAAGCCTTGCCGTCAATTCGTCATTTGGCTCAACAGCTCCAGGTTAGTGTAATAACTACGAAAAGGGCTTATGAGGAACTGGAAAGGGATGGGTTCATCGAAAGCGTGTCCGGGAAAGGATCTTTTGTGGCTCCTCAAAAGCCTGAACTGCTGCGGGAAAAAAGGATGAGCTTGATTGAAAGTCGGCTGGTGGATATTATAGCCGAAAGCAAAACCTTGAACATAAGTCTGCAAGAACTTCAGGTGATGTTGGAATTACTGTACAAGGAGGTTTAATGAATGCCGCATATTTTGGAATTACAGGAAGTAAGCCGATCATTTAAGGGTTTTAAATTGGACCGGGTTTCTTTCTCTCTGCTCCGGGGCTACATAATGGGTTTTATTGGCCCCAATGGAGCGGGAAAAACCAGCACGCTCAAGCTTATTATGAACCTTATTGGACGCGACAGTGGTTCAATCAAAGTTTTTGGCCAGGATAACATTATTAAACAAAGAGAAATCAAGCAGAGGATTGGTTTTGTCTATGATGAAAACTACTTTTTTGAAGAATTGACCGTGGATGAGATGAGAAGAATAATAGCACCTTTCTACCGGAACTGGGAGGAGAAACTTTACCGCAAGTACCTCAAGGATTTTGACTTGCCGCCGCGAAAAAAAATCAAGGATCTTTCCCGGGGTATGAAGACCAAGTTTTCTCTGGCTCTGGCTTTGTCGCATCAAGCAGAACTCATAATAATGGATGAGCCTACTTCCGGCTTGGATCCGGTCTTTCGCAGTGAACTCCTGGATATTCTTCAGACCGAGATGAAGGATGATTCCAAAGGAATTCTCTTTTCCACCCATATTACTTCTGATTTGGAAAAAATCGCAGATTATATCTGTTTCATAAATAACGGACACATAGTTTTATCCGATACCCGCGATGAAATAATAAATCACCATCTTTTGGTTAAAGGTCCCAGGGAGAGCCTGAATGATAGGGTGCGAAATTTAATGCTGGCAGTGCGTGAAAACGAGTATGGCTTTGAAGGTCTTACCCATCACCCGGTCGAAACTCGCAAATTGCTGGGAGACAGGGCTGTCTATGAACGGCCTGGCCTGGATCAGATTATGCTTTATACAGTGAGGAGAGATAAACATGATTCATCTTATTAAAAAGGAAGTTATCTTACAGAAGAAAATGCTCTGGTTTGGCTTTTTTTATAGTATTTTTCTTTTTGTGGCGTTTTCCAATCCGGTTCTCAAGGAATTCGTATACATTATGACTGCTTTCGGTATTGCTTATATTACAATCCTCGGAGCAATACAGAGCGAATATAAGAACAATTCAGATATTGTAATGAACAGCTTGCCCATAACCCGCCGGGAGATTGTATTGGGCAAGTACCTGTCCGTATTTATTTTCACTGGTATAGCACTGTTTGTGGTAGCTATCGTAGGACTCTTTTTCCACCTTGCTCCGCTGCCATTTGATCATCGCTTGATTAATGGTAATGATATTATTATCGCCCTGATTTCAATCGTTTTCCTGGCGTCAATATCTCTCCCGGCGTATTTCAAGACGGGTGCCCAGTGGATGCGGGTTGTTAATATGATAGTTTTCATGCTCATCTTTTTTGCTCCTGCTCAGATTACAGGATTTGTTTTGAATAACCAGGAGCAAGTCTGGCTGCAAAACATGCTTGATTTGGCACAGCATAATATCGGCCTGTTGATTATATCGGTTGCGGGAATACTGTTCATACTGCTGGCATTATCATACCGGTTGTCCCTACGCATCTACAGCAAAAGAGATTTCTAATTGTCCTGTCAATAAACATTGCAAACGATTTGGCCAAAAAATAATTGACACACTACCCTGTATTTTTTAAAAGTTCAAAGCTTAATCTGCCTGGACGTTTTTGTGACACAAGGGGACGTTTTTATTGTGTCATTACCTTGGCTTATACCCGATTTGTTGGACACACAGTAGTTAGGTAAAATAACAACTGTGGAGGGATTAACAAATGGGGAACAGAGGAAAGCGTTATGGGGGACATGGGGGCAGGTCCCTTGTCCCATTTTGGTAGTTATGGTACAAATAGCTATGGATGGGTTGATTGTCGTTCAGAATTTCAATATCCCGGAGGAGAAGGTGACGGTTATTGCTGGGGATGGATAGGTAAATATACTTTTTCACACAAGGGGGACGTATGCATCACCTGTCTGTAGCAGAAAAGGGATTTGAGATGGGGAGCAGGGATTCAATATCATGGAAAAGAGATGAGTTGCATGCTCGATAAATATTATCAAAAGCAATTCATTGATAGCAATGTTCTTGTTTATGCTCATGATTTATCTGCTGGTGTAAAGTGCGACCGTGCGAAAGAAATCATTCCATAAAAAGCAGGGACAATGTTTTGCTTAAGGGAATGAAACCAGCTAAGAAAGAATTAGCTTAATAAACTTATCTTAGGAAGCAAGGGGAGATTCCTTTTGCTTCCTTTTTGTTTGGCGATATAACTGGTATAAAAATTCGAGAGGGGATTTATCTGCTCTATAGCCCGGAAGGCATTATTGTTGGAAGGCTTGGGGTAAAGGATTAGTTGCTTTATGAAAAATTATGGAAGGAGAAATAGGTAAACTGAATTTTTAGAAAATTTGGAAAATTAAATCGAACACCTGTGGATAAAGCCGTTCATACCCTAAAAGCGGTTATTCATGCTCGTAATGCGGTCGTTTGTTCCCGATAGGCCCCAAAAATGGAAAAATAGTATAAGATAGTATGTAAATTAAAGACACCTATAGATAAATGTAATTTGACTTAAGTTTCGTTGTAATCCCATGACAAACGAAAAAAACTATAAAGAACTAAGGGTTGAACTGCAGTTGCAGCGTTGGACCGATGTTCTGACTAATTCTTACAATAGTTAAGGTGCTTATTGTACTAAATAGCCATTATCTCTCCAGATTGGAGGGTTAGCAGTGGACTTTATGCCCTTCTACATGATTTTTCTTCAATCTGTGCCCGAAAGTATGATTCTTATAGCATTGGGTTTAAATTTAACTGGTTTCAAGTCTTCCTGGAAATTAGTCCTTTTGGTAGCCCTATTAGTGTCTGTGTTCAGCTATTTTATTCGTGTATTGCCTTTGATTCCCGGAGTAAATGTATTTTTGCAGCTTCCCTTGATGATAATTTTAATAGTTTTCATATGTCGGATTCCCTTGCTATATACCATGATAGCTTCATTTTTGGGACTTATCTGTATAAATATAACGGAAACCATATTTAATGGCATTATTTTCAGGATCACTGGTATTCCTGTACAGGAAGCAATGGCCGATACATTATGGAGAATTATTTATCCTGTACCAGAATTCATATTCTTGACCGTTCTGATTTTACTTATAAATCATTATGAGATAGTGTTTTTTAACTTTTCGCAATTGGAAGAGATAGGAAGCGAAGAACATGAGCAAAAATAATATAATTGCTGTCGCAATAATTCTGGGTTTAGCTGTAATACTTATAGTTTTGGGGTTTTATTATCAGAGCTATGCCGAAGGCATAGTGTCAACGGTATCCAGGAGTTTTATTGCTGCTTCCATATTATTTGTAATATTTGCAGCAGTTGTCTTGTCCCTTGTATTAAGCAGGAAATTACTCGTCATTGCCAGGCAGGAAAAAATTATGGAATTGCAGCATCTTCACCTGGAGCAAATTCAGGAAATGATGCAGGTAATTAAATCCCAGCGGCATGATTTCGTGAATCACTTGCAGGTAGTTTATGGTTTATTAACAATAGACAAGCCTGAACAGGCGAAAGAATACATCGGTGACCTTTACCAGGATGTTCAAATAAAAGGTAAAATCCTGAAACTGGCTGTCCCGGAATTAACTGCACTTTTGATGATGAAAATGGGGGTAGCTACTGGCAAAGGAGTATTATTACGAATCGATGTGGAAACGAACCTGGATGGTCTTGGCGTTAAAGCGCTGGATATTACAGCTGTACTCGGCAATCTCATAAATAACGCTATTGAAGCAGTGGAGGGATTGGATGTACCACGAAGAATTGTAGAGCTTAAAATATTGGAAAACTCGCGGTATTACATATTTCAAACCCGTAACCCTGGCCATATTGATAACAAACTCAAAGCTAAGATATTTACTGCAGGCTTTTCTACTAAACCAAAGGATTCTGAGCGAGGCCTGGGGCTGGCATCTGCTAAGTATATTTTGAATAAGTATCAGGGAGCTTCAATAGTAGTGAGCAATCAAGCGGAATGCAGGGTCAGGTTTACCGTTTGTATTCCTAAACATGCGGGATAGGAGTTGCTAGGGTGAGTATCCATGAACTGGCGGCTAAGATTGCCGGTCATCTTGCCATGGAATTGGAATTTGACCATATTCATCAGGCGAGGATGGCCTTTGGCTTAGAATTATTCCTGGGTGAAATAGTGAAGCTAATATGCCTTGTAACTATATCATATATTCTGGGGATACTTCCAGAAGTACTTGTCATTACTGCCACTGCCGGCATACTTCGACTGGCCTCCGGGGGGGAACACTGCAGCGAGTACTACCGGTGTTTAATAGGCGGAACCCTGTGTTTTATGCTATTGGGCTGGGGAGTACACTATTTTACTCCTATGCTTGGGCAGCAAGAGCTTTTTTTCGTAGTCCTGCTTAGCTTTCTTATAGCGGAAATTGCCTTATGGAAATATGCTCCAGGAGATACTGAAAACAAACCTATAACGGAAGAAAAAGATAAAATCAAGTATAAGAAATGGTCATTAATCATCGGAGTAGTATATTTGGTCTTGATGCTGGTATTTTCAACAGTTAGCACACTTAATATAATTACCCTGGCAATGGCAGCCGGAATGACAGAGCAGGTCTTTACCGTAACCCCCTGGGGTTATCGTTTTCTTCACTTTATTGACCACATTATGGATTTTAAGAAAGTGGGGGGAAACGGCCAATGAGTTTAAAGGTTCTTATCGTTGATGATGAAGCTGCAGTTGCTTTATATCTGAAAACTATCGTTGAACAGGTACCGGATACAACAGTGGTTACCATAAGTGCTAGCGGACAAGAAGCCTTGCGGCAATTTGAAATTCATCACCCCCAGCTTGTTTTTCTGGATATAGATATGCCGGGAATGAGTGGTCTGGAAGTAGCCCGCCTGCTAAGTGAGAAAAATGAAAACATCTACTTCGTTTTCGCCACTGCCTATCCCGATTATGCACTACAAGCCTTTGAACTATACTCTTTCGATTATATCCTCAAACCCTTTAATGAAGAAAGAATAAAAAAGACCCTGCGTAAAATCAAAAGACAGACGAATACTTCCTCATATGCTTTAAACAAAAATACCACCATCATGGTTGAACACGAAGGACAAAAAATATTCCTGAACCCCGGTGACATTCATTATATTGAAAGCCAAAAACCAAAGGTTAAAATAAAAACCGGGAATAATGCCTATATAATTACAGGAAACCTCAAAACCCTGGAGAGCCAGTTGAAAAAGCATGGCTTTTTCCGATGCCACCGGGGCTATTTGGTCAATGTAAAACAAATAAAAGAGATCATCTCCAACGGGTACACCTTCCAAATTATATTACTCTCAGGTGATGAAGTCCTATTAAGTCGACAAAAGAAAACTCAATTATTAAGAGAACTTAATAATTGAAGCAGTTAAAAGAGATAATCGGTAAATTTTATAGGTAATATTTTATTAATAAGGACAGGTGCTTTATTTGCGCTTGCTCTTTTTTTATTGAATTTCTTCTTGTTATTAGCCATTCGGGGTCGAATATTTGCCATTGGGGCAAAAACTATTGAAATAAACCAAATTTAGTAATATAGTGCAAAAAAATGAAGTGTAAATGGAAAGGGGGGTGGTAATTATGTTCAAGTCCTCCAAGCTATTTCTTTTTTCAAAATTTGCAGTATTTTTATTGTTTTTAGCCAGCAGCGGCATAAAACCAGCATGCTGGTTCCACTGGTACCAGCCGAAATTGCCGGAGTAATCTACCCTACAAATAGTAATAATTGAGAATAGTTATAAAAACATAGCAGCCTGTTTGGGGATTCAATCCCGGTAGAACCAAATTAATAAGATTTATTGGCATTTGTATAGTAGTTAGGATATCTATGCAGATTGAGCTAATTGAACTCGAATTACACTTCTTTAGAAAGTTAATATTTATATTCAACAGATTGTGATTCCCGCAGGTAAAATGCCATAGTATACTTTATCAATGCTCAGGCGCAGATTTTGTCTTTTATTTTCGGTAGGTCCCAAAACTGGAAAAACAGTGTAAGATATTGTATGACTTTTTGCGTATCTGTATACAAAAATCGACCGATTTATAATAAGGGTCTTCATCCAGGAAGCTTGTTTGATTCCTGATAACACCTAAAAGATATATATCTTAAAGTGAAATAAGAAGGATTTCCTTTTTTGAATTTGAAAGTCGGGAGGCGGTAGAAAACACAGTTCCACACGTTAAACATTATAAGGGGAGGTGAGATAATCCAAACACATACAAAAATTTCTCAAACAAGCTAATTAGGCTATTGAGTATTCATCACAAAAAGGAAAAGAGTGGTACGTTGAAAAAATTATTAGTTAGTGTATTAGTAACGACCATCGTTTTTTCAATTTTTGTTGTATGGTTAAAACAAGATTCTACATGTACCTCATGTTTTTTTGCAGCTTCTGGTTTGCATTTAAGTCAATTTAAACTATCACTTTTTGCTGTTATTGGCGCTTTTTTAATAGCTGTCCTTTTGATAAACTAAATACAACAAAGGGAGCCGGAAAAATAAGTTGACCTCCAAATACAAAAAATAGGAGGTCATAA
>Ga0334887_1000680_pt1 | contig 52005 bp, 42 predicted proteins | sample GraSluR1_MG_10_FD_207217 | JGI IMG/M metagenome (GOLD analysis project Ga0334887, IMG submission 207217) | Sludge microbial communities from methane-producing bioreactor in Wageningen University, Netherlands - Granular Sludge_18_07-R1 | ecosystem: Engineered > Bioreactor > Anaerobic >...
GGTCCGGCTCCACACGAGGTAGGATCATGAGTAGGCGCATAATGTCTCTTTCCGCCGGCCGAATGGATCGAACAGGCACGACGTTTGACTCATTATACGACTTTTCACCAACCAATGAACAGTCACGTCTTTCCTCTCTCCCTTGACAGGCGGCTCTTTTCTGCTTATAATCTGAATAACTGTTCAGATACTCAGAGGAGGCGCGCCATGCCGATTGACCATCCCGTTGGCCGCGAGCCCACGCCGCTGCCGGAGGATGTGCTGCTGGACATTGCCGACACCTTTGGCATGCTGGCCGACGCCACCCGCGCCCAGATCGTCTATATGCTGACCAAGCGCGAGTACAGCGTCAACGAGCTGGCCGAGTTCGTGCCGGTCTCGCCCTCGGCTGTCTCGCATCACCTGTCGCGCCTGCGGGCCGTGCGCCTGGTGCACACCCGCCGCGAGGGCAACCAGGTCTTTTACTCGATTGACGACGCCCACGTGGAGGCCCTCTTCCGCGAGGCGCTCTATCACCTGGACCACGTGCGGCGCAACCTGCCCGACCATCCGCGCCCGGCGGACCCGTCCCAAGAAAGAGAGACCCATGACTAGCCCAAGCCTCGCCGCTCCCACGGGGGATACCCTGCGCGCCAACAGCCTGTTCACACGCTACAAGGCGTTCCTGCTCTCTAAAGAGACCCTGTTTGCAGCCGCCAACACCCTGTTCCTGCTCCTGGGCCTGATCCTGCAACTGGCCGGGCAGCCACAGCTCGGCCGGTGGTCGTACCTGCTGGCTGCCGTGATCGGCGGCACGCCCCTGTTCATCTATTCGGCCCGGGGGCTGTTCATACACCGCGACATCACCGCCGGCGTGATGGCCTCCTCGGCCATGATCGCCGCCATCGTTGTGGGCGAGTATAGCGCCGCCGCATTGGTGGTGTTCATGTTCACCATTGGCGAATGGCTGGAGAACCTGACCGTGGCCCGCGCCGATAACGCCCTGCGCGAGCTGGCCAGCCTGGTGCCCACCGTCGTCACCCTGGTCGAGGGCGACGACCTGCGCCAGGTTCCCATCGCTCAGGTGCGGCCGGGACACAATATCCTGGTGCGCAGCGGCGAGCGTATCGGGGTGGATGGTCGCGTGCTACAGGGGCGAGGCTCGGTGGGCCAGGCCGCCATCACCGGCGAGTCGTTGCCGGTGGAAAAGCAACCCGGCGACGCTGTGTATGCGGGCAGCCTGAACGAGCTTGGTTCGCTAACTATCGAGGTGACCGGTGTGGGCGAGGCGACCACCCTGGGGCGCATCGTGCAGCTCGTCCGGAGCGCCAAGGCCAGCCAGGCGCCGGTGGAGCGCATCGCCAACCGTTACGCCCGCTACCTGGTGCCTCTTACGTTTGTCCTGGCCGGTCTCGTTTGGTGGCTCAGCGGCGAGATCATGCGGGCCGTCACCGTACTGGTGGTGGTGTGCCCCTGCGCCTTGGTGCTGGCCACGCCCACGGCGGTGGCCGCCGCCATCGGCAACGCGGCCCGGCGCGGCATCCTGGTCAAGACTGGCGGCGACATGGAGCGGGTCGGCCAGGTGGATGTGGTGGCTTTTGACAAGACCTCGACCCTGACCATAGGCGAGCCCCGGGTGCGCGCCGTGGTTCCCCTGGATGGTCGCGATGAGGCCGCGCTGCTGGCGTTGGCCGCCACCGTCGAGCGCCACAGCGAGCACCCCATCGGGCGGGCGATCGTGGCCGAGGCTGAGGCGCGCCAACTCAGTCTGGGGCAGCCCACGGACTTTGAGACCCTGCCCGGCGCCGGGGTCAGCGCGCTGGTGGATGGGCAGCGCCTGCTGCTGGGCACGCCGGCCCTGTTGCAGGAGCGCCAGGTGGCCTGGGGCGAGGGCCATGCGAGCCTGGCCGCCGGGCTGGAGCAAAAGGGGCAGACCGTCATCGCCGTCGCCATTGGCGATGCGCCCGCCGGCTTGATCGCTCTGGCAGATACGGTGCGGCCCGATGCCCGCGAGACCATCGCCCAGCTCAAAGCGCTGGGCGTGGGCCAGATCATTATGATCACCGGCGACAACCCCCGGGTGGCCGCCGCCATCGCCGAGGAGCTGGCTGTGGATCGCTACTATGCCGAGGTGCTCCCCGAACGCAAGCTGGAGATCGTGCGCGAGTTGCAGGCCGAGGGCAAGCGGGTGGCCTTTGTGGGGGATGGCGTCAATGACGCCCCGGCCCTGGCCGCCGCCGATATCGGCATCGCCATGGGGCTGAGCGGCACGGATGTGGCGCTAGAGACCGCCGACATCGGCCTGATGCAGGACGAGATCGGGCGGGTGCCCCAGGTGATTGATCTCTCGCGCAGCACCATGGTGATCATCAAGCAGAACGTGGCCTTTTCCCTGGCGTTCAACCTGCTCTCCCTGGTGTTGGGCGGCCTGGGGACCATCGGCCCGGTGGTGGGCGCCATCCTGCACGAGGTCTCTTCGGTGCCCACCCTGGCCAACTCGGCGCGACTGATCAACAAGAGGTACGATGGGGGGAGGGCGCGACGGTAGGGGCAAGGCATGCCTTGCCGCCGCTTGTCTCGCCCCAACCAGGCGACGTGTACTCTCAGCGCTTGAGACGCCGCGCCAACATGCCCCAGAGCTGCTCCCACTCGTGGATGCGCAGCGCCCGGGCGCAGGCCAGGTAGGCCAGGATCGCCAGCGTGCTGGGCGCGCCCGTGAGCACGACCTTGCCCAGCAGGCCCCCCGGCGCCCAGGGCAGCAACAGCCGGTAGCTGGCATAGGCCACCAGGGCCACCGCCAGCGAGGCCGCCAGGGCTTGCAGCGTCGTGCGCCCTAGCCGATAGCCCCCCAGCCCGTCAAAGCGGCGCGAGAATAGCGCCAGCATGATCAGGGCGTGGGCCCCAAGCTGCACCGAGTTGGCCGCCACCAGCCCCAGGAATCCCCACCCAAACAGGAACGCTAGCGACGGCCCCACCGCCAGATAGATCGCCACGGCGATAATGCCCACGATCACCGGCGTGCGGGTGTCCTTTTGCGCGTAAAAGGCAAAGACCAGGGGCAGGTCAATGGCGGCAAAGGGCAGCCCGATCAGATAGATGCGCAGCGCCTGCCACGATTGGGCCGTGTCGGCGGCGGTAAAGACGCCGTGCTCAAAGATCAGTTCGATCAGCGGGCGCCCCAGGGCCAGCAGGCCCGCCGCCGCCGGCAGGATCACCACCAGCACCAGGCGCAGCCCCCGGAAAAAGGTCCGCTTGAAAGCATCCAGCTCGCGCCTGGCGTCAATCTGCGAGAGGGTGGGCAACACCGCCAGCGAGATCGCCATGGAGACCAGCCCCAGGGGAAGCTGGATCAGAAAGGTGGCCTTGTTCATCCAGGTGATGGCCTCCGGCATGGTGCGCGAGGCCAGGTTGCGGTCAATGACGATGCCCAGGTTCTGGATGACAATGCTCACCACCACGGGCGCATACAGGATCAGGATGCGGCGCACCACCGGGTGGCGCCAATCCAGCCGCCAGCGCAGCCGCACGCCGCGCATGCCCGGAAGCTGCACCAGCAACTGGCAGGCCGCCGCCGCCACGATCCCAAGGCTCAGGGAGTAGATATCCAGCCGCCGGGCCAGCAGCACCACGGCCACGATCACGCCCAGGTTGTGGGCGGGCGCGCCCATAGAGGGGTACACGAACGCCTTGCGGGCATAGTGGTAGGCTTGCAGGATGCCCGAGATGCCATAGATCAGGATGGCGGGCACGATCAGGCGCAGCAGCATCGTGGTGGTGGCCAGCAGCTCGCTGTCGAATCCACCCACCAGCAGGGGCGCGATCCAGGGGGCCGCCACGCCCAGGAAGAGGGTCACCGCCAGGAGCACCGCCCCCGCCAGCGAGAGCAGGATCGAGAGCACGTCCTCCAGCTCGGCGTGGCGGTCGTCGCCCTCGGCGGCATACTCGCTGAGCACGGGCACCAGGGCCGCGCTCAGCATGCCGCCCACCAGCAGCTCGTAGACCATCTTGGGCACGGCGCTGACGGCGTCAAAGGCGCTGGTGGCCCCGCTGGCGCCAAAGGCGCCCGAGATGACCGATTCGCGCACCACGCCCAGCACCCGCGAGGCCACGTTGCCCAGCGAGTTGATGCCCGCCGCCCGCATCAGGCCGCCGGTCTCCGCAGCGCCCGGCGTGGCGCCGATCACGGGCGGCGAAATGGCGCCCAGCGGGGCCTCGGTTGGCTCGATCTGCGGCGCCTCGGTCACATCATCTCGGCCAGCAGGGTGCGCATGGCGGCAAAAACCTCGTCCAGGTCTTGCTCGCTGACATAGCCCATGTGCCCCACGCGGATCATGTCAACGGAGGGATCGCGGCCCGAGGCGCACACGATGTCATAGCGGGTGCGCAGCTCGTTCAGCATCCACTTGGTATCCAGCCCCTCGGGCAGGGTCAGGGCCGTGACGGTATTCGAGCGCACGCCCTCGGCGGCATAGAGGTTCAGCCTGGCCTCCACCGCCAGGCGGCGGCAGTATGCGCCGATGCGCCGGTGGCGCTCGTGAACGGCCTGAACACCCTCTTGCATCAGGGTCTCCAGCCCGGCGTGCAGCGCGTATAGGGCGGGCACGTTGGGGGTGGAGGGGGTCTGGTTGCGCCGGGCATAGCGCCGGGCGTCGCCCAGGTCAAAGTAAAAGCGCGGGCAGCGGGCCTGCTCATAGGCTTGCCAGGCGCGCTCGTTGAACGAGATGAACGCCAGCCCTGGGGGGGCCATCCAGGCCTTTTGCGAGCCCGCCACCGCCACGTCAATGCCCAGCTCGTCCTGGGGCATCCGCAGGGCGCCCAGCCCGGAGATGGAATCCACGATCAAGAGGGGCCTGGGCTCGGCCTGGCGCACCACCCGGCAGAGGGCCTCCATCGGGTTGGTCACGCCCGTCGAGGTCTCGTTGTGGGTGATCAGCACGGCGGCAAAGGGGCCCTTTTCGGCCAGCAGCGCGCCCAAGGCGGCGGGGTCGGCGGCCTGGCCCATGGTGACGTTCATCCAGGTGACGTCCATGCCATAGCGCTCGGCGATGGCGCCGAACCGCTTGCCGAACACCCCCAGGTTCACGGCCAACACCCGATCGCCGGGGGAGAGGGTGTTGACCAGGGCGGCCTCCATGCCGCCCGTGCCGGAGGAGGTCAGCACAAAGAGGTCCTGCTGGGTCTCGAAAAAGAGCTTGAGCCAGGCGACCACCTGGCCGTAGAGGGCCTCGAACTCGGGGCCTCGGTGGTCAATCATCTGGCGGTTCATGGCGGCCAGCACATGGGGCGGCAGCGGCGTGGGGCCGGGTACACGCAGGTTCATCGTTCACCTCCTCGCGTTGCTACGGGGGTGCGAAGGCGCGCGCGGGGCAGGCCGATGCGCGCAGCCGTTCGCCGGGCATCGGCGCCCGCCTTTCGTTGCCGCTATGATAGCGCGGGCGGCGACGCGCGCCAAACGGCGCAGATTGGGGCGATGGTGAGTAAGGGCGAGGCCTGCCTCGCCCTTACCGTTTCGTCACGTTCGGCGCGCCCCTACCTCTACGCGCTATAGCTCCGCCAGCCCTCGGAAGGTCTCGGCGGCCTGCGGGCTCTCGGCCAGGGCCAGGTAGAGGACCACCTCCAGGGTGGCATCCCCCTCCAGGGTGACGTGATCGTACAACTCGAACAGTCGGCCATAGTGGCCGTTGTCCACCAGGGCCAGCTTGCCCTGCGGGCATACGCCCAAAGCGCTGCGGCCGCTCTGGGGCTCGGTCAGCAGGCCCCAGGTGGTGTGGGTGTGCCAGTTTGACCAGGGGCTGGGCAGGTGGCGCGCCCGCTCGCCCTGCAGCACCAGTTGCTCCAGGGCAGCCCCCAGGCGCAGGGCCGCGACGCCGCCGATGACCACCTGCTGGCGGGTGGGCCGCAGGTTCTCTAGGCGATAGACTACCTTGAGCACCGGCGAATCGCCCAGCGTCATATAGTCGTAGGACACCAGCAGGTCGTGCAGCTCTTTGCGCTGCGGGCGCGCGCTCAGGCGTACCCCCCGCCAGGGCAGGCCCTGGGCGTCGGTCACGGACACTGCCTCTGCCGCCCAGGCGTCATCCACCAGGCAGCCGTGGGAGCCCTGGTCGCCGTGCATGCGCAGGTTGAGCTGGATGCCGCCATACCAGGGATATTCGTAGCAGTAGCCGCGCGGCGTGGGGAAGGGGCTCTCCAACATCTCTTGGCCCTGCCAGAGCCAACTGATGGCGCTGGGGCCAAAGGTGGGCGCCACGGTCAACTGCGTCGCGCCGTTGTCCACCGTCCAGACCGCCTGCCCCTGGGCCTCGCCCTGGGCCACATGCACATCGCGCCGCGTACCCAGGCGCAGCACGGCAAAAGGCGCCACGCCCACGCTCGTGAGCAGTTCCAGGTGCACCGCGCCCTGGGCGCTGCCAACGGCCTTGGGCGCCGCCAGCGTCGCCGGCTGGCGCAGCGAGCGCTCGCGGCTCAGCTCGCCCACGGCCAGGGTGGCAGGCTGCGGAGCCAGCCCCGCGCCCTCGATGCGCACCTCGCCATCCAGCTTGCGCACCGAGACCGAGTCCACGATCAGGTCTGACGTCACGGCGTCATCCACGGTGGCGAGCACAGGGCGTTCCAGCCGGGCATGGGCCACGGGCCGCGTCTCCAACCGGGGCGGCTCCTGGCCCCGGGCGGCGTTGCCCGCCCAGTGAACCAGGTGCTCGCGGGCGGCGCGCCAATCGCCGCTGCCCGCCCAGAGGGCGTAACGCATCAGCGGCGAGCGCTCGCCCGGCGCCACGTTCAGCAGCGGGCTGTGCAGGCAGAGCGAGTAGGTATGCTCCACCCAGGCCACGCCCGGCGCCCAGGCCACGCCGGCGGCGGCGCCCTGTTGCTGCGTGGCAATCCACGGCTCGGCATAGGCCTCGGGGTCGCGCGGGGCGTCGTCGCCATGCTTGGGATACAGGTTCGCAGGGGCCTGCACATAGCCGGCCTGCAGCGGCGTGGTGAGCAGCGCCCTGTTCTGGTTCTGCCAACGGGTCCGCAGGGCGAGGCGCCGCGTAAAGGGCTCGGCGCCGCGGTTCTCCAACTGTTGTTCGACGGTCACCAGGCCATCCGCCGCTAACGCCACCGCCAACTCCAGGCGCGTATCGGGATAGAACTGGGGTTCCGCGGACATGCGCACCACGGCCCGGCCGTCGCGCTGCTCCAGGCGCAGATCGAAATGGTTCTTGTCGAAATCGCCAGGATAGTAGGGCGGCCCCACCAGGGGCAGCGCGGTGAGCAGGTTGATCTGGCCTTCCTTGTGCTCCAGGCTGATGCTGCCGTTGCGCGCCGCGACGTTCAGGCGCACCGTGTCGGTCTCCAGCCGCACCGAGTCGCCCGCATGGTGGGCCAGCACGCCGCCCGCTGCCAGGCAGAACAGGGTGAGATCCTCTTTGAGGGGCTTGGCGGCGTCCCCCTGGGGGGCCAGCCGCGCATGGAGCGTATGGACCCCCGCCTGGGCCGCCTGCACGGTCACAGGCAGCCGCAGGTAGCCTTTGGCCTCCAGCGTCACCTGTTGCTCGCGCCAGTCCACCGTCACGCCCTCGGGCGGCATCAGGGTGAGCGTGCCCGCGAGGGGCGCGTCCAACTCGCTGTGCAGCGCCAGCCCCAGGCTCATGGGGCAGCCGGGGGCCATGGTCACCGGCTCCGGCTCGATGCCCAGGCTCAGCGGCTTGCGGGGGCGCATGCCGGAGAACAGCTCGACCTCGTCATGATCCAGGCTGACGATCGAGCGCACGGCCGGCGCAGAGCCATCCAGCTTGGCCTTGGGCGCCTTGTCCGTCACCTTGACCTGGGCCACATGCTCGACGCTCAGGCCCGGCGGCACGACAAAGCCCTCGCGGTGGTCTATCTCCAAACCGTCGGCGCCCAGGGCGTGGATGTGCACCCGCAACGGCTCGGCCCGCTTGTTCTGGATGCGCCAGCGGATCGTTGCCTCGCTGCCCTGCAACGGCTCCAGATCCTGGGCGATGGCCGCCACCGCCACCTCGTCGGTCTCGATGGCGCAGGGGGCCAGGGCCTCGCGATCGATCCAGATGGTCAGCGACTCGCCATCGGCCTCCCAATGCTGGGTATAGACCTTGAGGCCCTCCCAGCGCTGGTCGTCGGGCGTCTGCTCGATCTTGCGCACATAGTTGGCGTACCAATCGTGGCGCGCAAAGAACGGCTTGGCCAGGGGCATCTGGAGCGCTCCCGGCACAAAGTTCTCCATCCACACGGCGGAATCGGGCCGCCAAAAGTGGCCCGTCCGCTTGTAGGCGGGCACCGACTTGAAGTTGGCCGACCAGGTGCCCAGGGTCTGGCGCGCCCAGCCCTCTTGCACCGAGCGCTCGATGGTGGCCGTCAGCAGGCGGCGCCCGATGGAGCGCCCGTGATAGTCCGGGTGCACATTCAGCAGGCCCAGATAGCCCGCGCCATACAGGCCGCTGGGCCAGGGGGTGTTCTCCATAAAGGTGCAATAGCCCACGATCTGGCCGCCGGCCTCGGCCAGATAGATCACCAGGTTGCGCTCTTCTTCCACCCACTCGCGCACGAGCTGAGTGGTAAAGGGGATGCCCTCGGTGAATCCCCCGGGCCAGCCGGGGTTGCTGGCGTTGAACAAAGCGGCCACGCCCTCACAGTCGCGGTCGATCTCCATTGGGCGGATGGTTACATCAAACATAGCAGTCTCCTTGGCAAGCGCATGACGCGGAAGCAGAGCGGTATTATAGGATCATGCCCTATATCTGTCGAAACCAGCGCACCATCCCGCCTTTTTCCCGCGCAAACGCCAAGCCGCAGGACGAAAAGGGCCTCCGGCCCAATTGCGCTGCCGAGGCGCCCGCAATCTCCCTGTATAGCCATTGAATGCCGCCGTATTCTCTGCTATGCTTTGGTTGCACATGATTTGCAGGCGAACCCGACAGTGGAAGAGGAGCAGCATGAGGATCTTGATGGTGAGCCACGGCTATCCGCCCACGGTGAGCGGCGTGACCCTGGTGGTGCAAAAGCTGGCCCGCGCCATGGTGCGGCGGGGCCATAGCGTCTGCGTGGTGACCTCGTCCGAAACGCGAGAGCCCTACGAGGACGACGACGAGGGGGTGCACCTGGTGCGGCTGCACGCGGCGCCCAATCCCCTCTGGCAGGAGGGGCCCATCCCGTATGCCAGCCACAAGGAGATGGAGGAGCTGGCCCACGATCACGCGCCCGATATCATTCATAGCCACGATTCGGGCCTCCTTGGGTTACAGGCCCAGCGTGTGAGCGACGATTGTGGCGTTCCCTTGCTGGCCACCTGCTACTATGTGCCGCGTTTTCTGGCGCGCCACCTGGCCCTGTCGCGTGAGCCCAGCGACGTGGTGGAATCGCTGGTGTGGAGCATCGCCACCTGGTTCTACAACCGGCACGATCATGTCGTTTTTGCCACCCAGGCGCATCGCGAGAGCTTTTTCGAGGCCGGGCTGCACGCCCCCACCACGATCATCTCCAACGGGGTGGACATCGGCCGCTATCGCCCGCAGCCGGGGCATGCCGGCGAAGGTCGGGAGATCGCCGAGCGTTACCATCTGCCGGAGGGCAAGCGCATCCTGTTCGTGGGGCGGCTGGCCAAAGATAAGGAGATTGACATATTGATCAAGGCGATGGCCACCGTGCGCCAGGCGTGTGATGCCCACTTGTTGATCGTCGGGCGGGGGGATTATCGCGAGCACCTGGAGCACAAGATCGAGGAGCTGGATCTGGGGGGCTGCTGTCATCTGCTGGGCTTTGTGCCCGAGGCGGATATGCCGGCGCTCTATCGCGCCGTGGATCTGTTCGCCATCGCAGCCACCACCGAGGTGCAGAGCCTGCCTACGCTCGAAGCCTGCGCCACCGGATTGCCTGTGGTGGCAGCCAATGCCCTGGCTCTGCCCGAGCTGGTGCACGATGGCATCAACGGCTATCTGGCGCAGCCGGGCCGCGCCAAGCAGTTCGGCCAGGCCTGTGCGCGCATCCTGTGCGACCCGGCGCTGGCCCGCGAAATGGGAGTCGCCAGCTTGCGCATCGCCCAACCCCACGACGAACAAGAGACCTTTGCGGCCTATGAGCGCGCCTATGAAGGCTTGGTGGATGGGGGACGCGGGGCGACGATGTGATCTCGCAGGCATAGCAAGAGAGTGTCCGGACCGCGTTAGGATGGAGGGCGGGGAATAGAGTAAGTGGCGTTGGCCCTCATGTGCTGTAACGATATGCCACGGCCTGGGCCGTGCGCGGTCTCGGACACTCTCGTCTCGATAGAGGAACTCTATCTGCCAGCATTATAACTAATATGACCAAGTTTGTCAAGATCAAGAGAGGGCAAAAGCGCGTCCCTCGGGAGTCCTCTCGCCCTACGCGGCCCGCAGGAGGGCCAGGGCCTCTGGCAGATCGGCCAGGCGCTCCAGCACCAAATCCGGGCGCTCGCCGCCCCGGCGCTTGTCGCGAACCTCGATGGTCAAGGCAGCGGCCATGCCCACGGCGTGGGCGCCATCCACATCGGCAGTGGGCGTATCGCCCACGTGCAGCGCCTCGCCAGGCGCCGCGCCCAGGGCGCGCAGGGTCAGCAGAAATGCCTGCGGGCGCGCCTTGCTGACCCCCGTCTCGTTGGAAAAGGTCAGCCAGTCGAACAGGGGCCGCAGGCCGACTTGCGCCATGAACTGGCGCAACACGCGCCCGGGGGTGGCCCCCGTGTCCGAGATCAGGCCGATGGCCAGGCCCCTGGCGCGCAGCGCCCGTAATGTCTCCACCGCCTTGGGCACCAGGGGCGGGGGACTCGCCATGTGCTCCGTCTCCCAGCGCCGCAACACCCGGGCCCAGATCTCGGGCCGCAGCGCGATCCCCAGCGCATCCAGGGTATCGCTCAACAGCGCGGCGGGGGGCAGCCCCCAGCCCTGGGCCATGCCGGACAAAAAACGGCGCCAGCTCGCATCGTAGGCGGCCTGGATGCGCTCAGGCGCCAGGCCGGGCAGCCGCTCGGCCAGGGCCGCCACGCGCATGGGCGCTGCGCTGTGGCGGTCGTTCACCAGGGTGCCCCAGAAATCCAGCGTGATGGCCTTGAGCATGGTCAATCCTCTATTCCTGGGTCGGCACTCGGGCTCTCGCGGCGTTGCGCCGCTCTCCTCGCCAGGCGCGCTTGCAGAGAGCTGAGCCTGCCCAGCGGGCCTGTGAGGCGTCCCTGGATGCGCGACTCTGCCAGCGCTGCCAGCAAGCCCCGCGCGTCGCGAAAGGGAGCCATCTCGACATAGGCCAGGCCCACATCGCAAGCGCGATGGGCATCGCTGCCCGCTCCCACGGGCAGGCCATGCTCGCGGGCCAGCGCCGCCGCCCTGCGGTTCACATGGTTGCAGAGCGCTCGCGCATTATAGCCTTCCATCAGATCCACCAGGGGCAGCACGGCCTGCAACGCCTCAGGCGCCAGGGTCGAGCCGCGCAGCCGGTCGGTGGGATGGGGGATGTAGACCAGGCCGCCCTGCTGGTGGATGCGCTCGATGGTCTCGCGCGGCGAGAGGTGCGGCGGGATGAGCTCTTGCAGAAACAGGCCAATGATCTCGCCCCGGCTGGTGCGGATCTCTTCGCCAATGATGATGGCGCCAGGGGCCAGGGCTGCCGTCTCACGGGCGCCCTCGATGGCGTCATGGTCGGTGATGGCCATGGCGCCCAGCCCGCGTTTGGCCATCCAGTACACCAGCTCCTCTGGCCGGGCCAACGAGTCTTGGGAATAGTGGCTGTGAACGTGGAGGTCAACCTTCAAGGCAACGCCCTCCTGGATTGCGAGCCCACGTGGCCCCAGTATACGCAGCGAGGGGATGCGTGTCGAACGGGTTATGTCCCTGGGGGTTTGGCCTTGCCCGGTTGTCCCTCGATCCTGGCGGTGCCTTTTTCGTACTGCAACCTTGACACCCAGCCCCGTCTGAGGCTATGATGCAGTCAGATTCGAGACTTGTATCGCCCCGGCGGGCGGGAGATGCATATATGAAGCGAGGCGCCATCGCGCTGCTACTGATGCTATTGTGTGTGTGGCTGGTTGGCTGCCAGGCCATCTCTGAGGCGGTGCGCGGCGAGCTGGAAACGATGTCTCAGTCCAGCGAACGTTCTGCCGAGATCGAAACGGTCGCTGCCACGGTGTCTGTGCCTACGCCCATGCATACCCCTATCCTGACGCCCACCCCGCGCGGCCGGGGGGCGGCGCCAGCGCCCACCGCAGACCAAGTCGCGACGCCCATGGTCCAGGAGCCTACCCCAGAGCCGGTCGGGGACCTGCGCCAGGAATGCGTCCTGCTCTGGGACCTGATGCTCGCGGGGCAAAACCTGGTGGACGAATGGCACCTCTGGATCGCTGAGGACCCCCCTTCACCACAGGCCCATGAGCTCAAGCTGGAGCAATTTGCGCGGCGCTGGGAGTCTCACGCCAACCGGGCCGCGCAGGTGGGGGTAGAGCCGCGCTTTGAGCCGATTCGCGAGGCCTATGTGGAGGCGGTCAGGACCTATTGGGGGAGCGCGCTCTTGGCGCTAGAGACCCTGAAGCGCAGCGACCAACGCACCGGCCCGCAGGCAGAGGAACTGGCGGAGAGGGCCAACGGCCTCTGGTTGCTGGCCTACGACCAAATTGATGCTCTATGCAGCCAGGCCCAGGCGGGCGAGGCCCCGCTGCCCACCGTCGCCGCCCCCAAGGTCCCTCAGGCCACTGCCGCGCCCTAGAGAGCCTTAGCGGCGCTGGAACTGGCGGTCGCTCTCAACCGGCGCCGGCTGGCGCTCGTTGAGGATCTGCCCATCCGCCATCTCGTAGGTGTAATCCACATACTCGCGCATCACCGGATCGTGTGAGGTCATCAGCACGGTCACATCTTCGTGCCGGACGATGTCGCGGAACAGCTCCATGATGGCGCGGCCAGAGACGCTATCTAGCTCGCCGGTGGGCTCGTCGGCCAGGATCAGGCCGGGCCGCGTGGCCAGGGCGCGCGCGATGGCCACACGCTGCTGCTGGCCGCCTGAGAGCTCCTGCGGGCGATGCCTGGCCCAGCGGGTCAGGCCCACCAGATCCAGCACCTCCATGACCCTTTGGCGCCTTCCGCGCCGAGACATCCCGATCAGGCGCAGAGGCAATTCGACGTTCTCTACGGCAGACATGGTGGGCATGAGGGCAAAAGACTGGAACACGAACCCCAGGCGATGCCGGCGCAGGTTGGTCAGTTTGTTGTCCGAGAGCCCGGAGATATCCTCGCCAAAGACGAACACCTGCCCGGCAGTGGGGTGATCCAGCCCGCCGATGAGGTTCATCAGCGTGGTCTTGCCCGAGCCCGAGCGCCCCATGAGCCCGACGAACTCGTGCGGCAGGATCTCGATGTTGACGCCGCGCAGGGCATGCACCTCGTTGTGATCCACACGGAATACCCGTGTGACGTCAATGGTCTTGACGATGGTTTCATCGTAAGAGTCTGTCACTTGTCATCCTCTGCTCTACCGCTCTGGTTGGGTCGCTTGAACAGGTTGCGCAGCCCACGGCTGGCGTCATTCACCCGCAGCCGCCAATCGCGCGAGCGGGTCTGGGGGCCCCATGTCTCGGCCACGTCAGAAAGGCGCGCTGCCTGGGCCGTGGTATCGTTCAGGCCCACGGCCGGGCGGATCAGGATCCCTTCTTCGGTCAGATCCACCTGGGCCCGATCCGAGATGCCCAGGTGCTCCAGAAACTCGCGAGGGAGCTGCAATCGCCCGGCATAGTCCAGCACCACGTATTCGTGATAAGCGACCTCGGAGTGGGCGTGTTGCCCTGCATCACGGCCCTGGCCATCGGGGGCGGACTCGCCGTCCTCGCCATCGCCCTGCTCGGCGCGCAGGCGGCGCACCCGCTCGCTGCTGGTGCGCCCATCGCGGATGGTCACCACCCTGTCCACCTGGCTCGATGCGCGCACATCATGGGTCACCATGACGACGGTGAGCCCATAGTTCTCGTTCAGGTGACGCAGCGTATCCATGATGGTCTGGGCCGTGGCCGTATCCACCTCGCCGGTGGGCTCGTCGGCCAGCAACAACACGGGCTTGTTGGCCAGCCCCACGCCGATGGCGGTGCGCTGTTGCTCGCCGCCGGAGAGCTGCGAGAGGCTATGCTGGCGGCGCTCCCAGAGGCCCACGGCTTCCAGCAACTCGCGAGACCATTCGTGGCGCTCCTGGGCCGACATGCCGGCCATCAACATCGGCAGCTCGACATTCTCCTGCACCGAGAGATAGGGGATCAGGTTGCGCGAGGGCTGCTGCCACACGAAACCCACCTTTTCGCGGCGATAGCGGGTCAGGGCAAAGACAGACAGCTTGAGCAGGTCCTGTCCGTCCACGATAGCCTTGCCCGCCGAGGGGCGGTCGAGCCCGCCCAGGATATTCATCAGGGTAGATTTGCCGCTGCCGCTGGGGCCGATGACGCCCATGAACTCGCCCCGATCTACCATGAGATCCAAGCCCTGCAACGCGACCATCTCCAGATCCTGCACTTTGTAGATCTTGACCAGGTTGTCGCACAGGATCATCGGGCCATTTGATGTCATCACGAGACTGCCTTTTCGAATGTCACTGCTGCATGCATCTGATTGCGCTACCGCCTCTACTGTCCGACGACGACCTGCCCTTCCTCCAGCCCTTCGAGAATCTCGATACGCTCGACCCCCTGGATGCCCAGGCTCACGTCCACACGGCGCTCGACGCCATCCTCTTGCACCACGACGAAACTGCGCCCGGCAAAGGTGCGGATGGCTGCCGGCGGCAGCCAGAGGGCATCCGTCTTTTGCGCCACGGTGACATCCGCGCGCGCCAGGTCGCCCGGCTTGAGGCTCAGGCCCTGCGGGTCGAACGAGATGCGGGTCTTGCGGTCGGTAACTTCTAGCGACGTGCCGCCGCCCCGGCCATAGGGGTAGGGGAGCTGATAGATCTCGCCGGGCACCACCTGGTTCGGGTGTTGCGAGAACACGAGTTCGACGACCATCCCCTCGGCCAGGCGCTCGAGCTGGGCGGTCGTCGGTTCGGCTGTGATCTCGACCTCGGACTCGTCCGAGACCACGAACACCGTGGCATAGGCGTTCACTTCGCGGCCCTCTGTGGCGTTGATCGAGGCGACCCGGCCACTGATCGGGCTGACCACCTGGGTAGCCTCGACCTGGGCTTGCAGCCGCTCGACGGTCAACCGGTTGCGTTCGACGGCGCTGAGAAGTTGGGTATCCACCGTCTCTCTGGCGCGGGCGATCTCGTCCTCTGCCATCGAGATCTCGAGCCCCTTGATCTCCAAGTCGAGTTCGGCGTCGCGGCGGCGTTGAAGGGCCTTTTCATAGTTGGCTTGCAAGGTCAGCAGCTCTTCTTCGCTCGGGCCGGCCAGCAGCTTTTGCAGGGTCAGCTCTTCGATGCGTAGAGCCTCTTCCGAGTTGTTTACCGAGGCCTGTGCCTGATCGCACGCGGCGCTGGGCACGCCACAGGTGGCGTCGCGCCTGGATTGATCGGCCCAGAGGGAGTTGCGCGCCCGCTCGACCCGCCGCTGGGCGATCTCGAGATCCTCAGGGCCGGGCCCCTGGCGCACCGCAGCCAACCGGGCGGCAGCCAGCCGTATATCCATGTCCAGGCCGCTGAGGGCCTCTTGCATCTTGGTGAGCTGCAACCGCCGGATCTCTTGCTGGCCCTCCAGGGTAACAACCCGATCCTCCTGGGTTTCTGTGGAGCGGCGCAGGTTCAGCTCGGCGGTATCCAGCTCGATCTGAGCCTGGGCGAGTTGTCGCCTGAGGTCTTCATTCTGTAGCTCGGCCAAGAGCTGGCCTTGTTCTACGATCTCGCCGCGCTGCACCAGTACCCGATCCACACGCCCGGCCGCCCGAAAGTAGAGTTCCTCCTCGACCACGGGCGACACCCGCGCCGTAAAGGTCAGGTCGTCAACCACCTCGCCGCGTCGCACGGTATATGTCGTCTGTGCAGATACCGGAGGGGGCGGAAGAGGTGTAGGGGTAGGTTCCTCTTTGCCGGACGAGGTGACAGCGGTACACCCTGCGATAGCGATCATCGCAACGGCCAAGATGGCCAGGATCAGGGCTCGGGGTTTGGACAGCATTACCTATACTCCTGTCTCGGAAACTCGGATGAATTGGTTTCTCAACCAAAGCAACGACTCTGCACGGTGGGAGAGTTGCCGAAGGCTACACAATCCTCATGCAGAGCCACGATTCCGTTCGGGCAACACCATTGTCATACACGGGCCTTATGATATACCGAAAAAGCGCTCCTGCAAAACCTGCAATAATATGTAAACGAAAGATTGTGTTCGGATGGAAAAGGCTGCGAGCCCGGCCCTGCCCCGTCCTGTTGAGTGGGCCGCGCCGGGGAGAGATGCCCGGACCGCAAGAAAGCCCGCGATCCGGGCCATACCGACCGCCCGCGTTACGCTTCGGGTTCTACCACCACCGTGACGGTGATCTGAACGTCATTGTGCAGTTTGACATCTACCGGGAATGAGCCGAGTTCCTTGATCGGCTCATGGAGCTGGACTTTGCGCTTGTCCACCTCGGCGCCGATCCGCTCGGAGAGTCTGTGGGCGATATCGCTCGATGTGATCGAGCCGTAGAGCCTTTGGGTCTCTCCGGTGCGCACCTTGAACACGAGTTCAATAGACTGCAACGCCTCTGCGTGGGCCTGCGCCGCCTTGACCGCCGCCGCCTCTTGGCGGGCATGCACTGCGGCCTGTTCCTGGGCCTGCCTGCGCGCTGCCGGGGTGGCCACCACGCCCAGCTTGCGAGGGATCAAATAGTTGCGGGCATAGCCATCGGCCACCTTGACCAGGTCGCCGGCCTTGCCGACCCCCTTGACATCCTTGAGCAAGATCACATCCATCTGAGGCTCCTCATCGAAATCGCTATACTCTGCCTATCATACACAATCCAGCCGATGCCGCAAACTTGCGCGCCTGGCGACACCGCCGCACTAGCGGGCCACACGCCCGCTCCATTGCAGCTCGGTTGCGCCATCCCAGCCCGCATTGGCGCAAAGGGAACAGTGGCACCTCTCGCCCTCAAAGCGGCAGGTGAGGGTGGGGTGAAAGGGCGTCTCGTAAAAGCAGAGCTTGAGCGCCAGGGTGTGCTCATCCACCCAGGCGGCGCTGGCCGCCACGGGCCGCTCGATGGCGCCGCGTGGCAGAGTGCGCGTGGCGGCGATATCCAGCGTGGTGGTTCCCTCGCGCCAGGCGCCCAGGCCACAGGTCACCTGGTGCAGGCCCGCGCGGTCGCGCACGGCCAGGGTGCAGGCATCGGCTTGCAGCCCAAAGGCCATGCTCTTGATCCCGGGCGCGCCATCGTCCATGAGCCAGCGTTGCCCTGCGATCTCGGCGGCGATGGGGGATACGGGCGCCCCTTGAGGCGGGTGCACGGCCAGCCCGGCCAGCCGCTCGGCCAGGGCGCTTTGGGCGGCCGGGTCCTCGGGCAAGGGTTCGGCCCCCATCGCGGGCAAGAGATGCGCCCACACCTGATCCAACACCGCCTGCATGTCGCGCACGCCGCTGGTGATGGCCAGCACGGCCTCCTGGGCGGGCATCACGATGCAATACTGGCCAAAGGCGCCGTCGCCCCGATAGGCCCCGTGGCGGCAGAGCCAAAAGTGCAAGCCATAGCCCTGCTGCCAATCGGGCGTCTCGCGGTGCGAGTTATCCGAGTGAAAGGCGCTGGCTTGCTCCACCCAGGTCGCGGGCAGCAGACGTTGGCCGCCCCACAGTCCTTTTTGCAGGTAGAGTTGCCCAAAGCGGGCGATATCCTCGGTCTTGAGGTTGAGGCCCCAGCCGCCGGCGTTCACGCCCTTGGGGCAGGTCTCCCAGCGCGGCGGCGCAATGCCCAGGGGCTCGAACAGGCGCGGCTGGAGATATTCGACGATGGGCATGCCCGTAAGGCGCTGGACGATGGCCGAGAGCATATAGCTGGCGCCCGAGTTGTACTCGAAATGGCTGCCCGGCTTGAGCTTGACGGGCGCCGAAAGGAACGCCCGCGCCCAATCGCCATCGCGCCGCCGCAGCAGCGAGGGGATGGTGTCCTCGGCGTGGCCGGTGTTCATGCTCAGCAGGTGGCGCACCCGCATGGCCGCCAGGTTGCGGCTCGCCCGGGCGGGCGCCTCCTCCGGAAAGAACGCGAGCACCGGATCATCCAGCGTGAGCCGTCCCTCGGCGATGGCCAGCCCCACGGCGGTGGCGGTAAAGCTCTTGGAGAGGGAAAAGAGCATATGGGGCCGGTCGGCGGCGTAAGGTTGCCACCAGCCCGCCGCCGCGACCTGGCCGTGGCGCAGGAGCATCAGGCTGTGCAGGCCGCCGCAACGCTCCTGCACGGCATCCAGAAAGGCCAGGACGGCGGCGGAGGGAATACCCACCGCCTCGGGCGTGGTAGATGGGAGCTCTTGTTTCATGCGAACACCTCCATACACGCGGGTTCGGGTCACGCGGTCGAGGATACCGCAACGCAGGCACGGGGGCAAGCGGAATGGGGCGCTACTGCTAGGCCGTGTCTGTTCAGAGTTGAGGGGACGAGTTCTTGACTGTCCAGAACGGTGATGCCAACATTCCGCAATCGGTGAGTACACAGCCTCGGATATGGAGGGCGGGCGTCTCGCCCGCCAACGAAGCTACGCTTCGTCCGATGCGCAGCAGCGTCCAAAGCGCAATACTGCACAGGACTGTAACTCGCGCAGGGTGAGCCGCCTATCGGGCGGCAGACGCTGCGAAGCAGCGTAACGGGCGAGACGCCCGCGCCCCAAGCTCACCCGTCGCTGTTGCCTACGCGTTGGCCGCTTCCCCCCAAGTCTGAACTGATACGCTAGGCCGATTCCGACAAGTCGCAGTAGCCGGTGTCGTCCTGATCCACATAGCGGCGGCAGCGCCCGGGGTAGGGATCGTTCACCAGCCCATAGGGGCAGCGGGTGCGCACCACGGGCTGCGCCGTAGGGACCAGCGTAGGCGCCGGGGTGGCCGTGGCAGCGGGCAGGGTCAGCGCTGTTGGCGTCATGGTCGGGCCGGGCGTCGCCGGTGCGGTGGATGCCAGCCCCGCATCAGTCGGATCGGGCGCGGCGATGCTCGTCGCCGTTACAGTTGGGTCGGCCGGCCTTGTACCCCGGGCCGCCTCGTCCTCGCCAGAGGGCTCGCCCTCCGGCGCAGCGCTGTAGCGAAACCAACCCAACAGCGCCAGGGCGCAAGCCGCGCTGCCGCCCCAGAGCAAGAGGCGGCGACGGCTCAGGCGTTGGGGACAAGTTGTGGCCAGAGCGGACGCGCGCGGGCGCGGGGCCAACGCCTGGGCGAACCAGCGCCAGTGCAGCGCCAGCTTGGCGGCCAACAAGCCGAGGGTTACCCAGGCCGAGAGGCGGTGGGCCGTGGCCAGCGCCAGGCTGGGCAGGGTGCGCAGGCAAAGCAATGGCAACACCGACTGGGAGATCCAGAGGCCGCTGCCGATCAGAAAAGCAAACGAGAGCAGCAAGGCGGCATTCAGGGCATAGCACAGGCGGGTGCGGGCAGGAAGGGGGCGGGCCAAGCGCCGGGTGATGCCGGTGATCCAGCGGCGATGGAGCAGGGCGTGTGCGCCGATGGCGGCGCCGATAGCGAGGCCCAGCCACTCGTGTACGGCCAACCCGGTGACAAAAGGCTTGAGAGAGGCCAGGAACGCCAGAGCAAGGGCGACATTGAGGATCAAATTGCGACTCGTTTGCCTGGACATGGGCGGAGCGGCTCCTATCCGATTGGGTAGATATGTGAAATCAGTGTGCTGCCGCTATCATACCGGGCAAATGTGTGGGAATGGTCAAGATCGTGCGGGGGGTGTGTATGGGGTCGCTGCTGCACCAGGGCCTTGCCGGCCAAACCCTGGTGCCACTGGTCAGTGCACCAGCGACAGCAGGTACCCCGCCGTAATCACAGAGGCGATCAGCCCCGAGGTGCTGGCGCCCAGGCCGTGCATCAGGATAAAGTTATCAGGGTCCTCCTCATGGGCGAGGCGCTGGGCCACCCGAGCGGACATGGGAAAGGCCGAGATGCCGCAGCCGCCGATCAGCGGGTTGAATCTGCCGCCAGAGATCAGGTTCATGAGCTTGCCCAGTAGCAGCCCTGCCGAGGTGCCGAACATAAAGGCCAGCAGCCCCAGCCCCAGGATCATCAGGGTCTCGACCCGCAGGAACCGTTGGGCGTTCATGGTCGAGCCCACGGTGATGCCCAAAAAGATGATCACAATGTTCGAGAGTTCGTGGTGGGCGGCCTGCTCGATGCGGTCCACTACGCCGCTCTCCCGCGCCAGATTGCCGAACATGAGCATTCCGATCAGGGGCAGCGACTCGGGCGCCAATAGCCCGCAGACCAACGTAACGGCGATGGGAAAGACGATCCGTTGGATCTTGGGGATGCTGTGGGAAGTGTTGGGCATGCGGATGGCACGCTCGCGGCGCGTCGTCAGCAGCCGGATGATAGGCGGCTGGATGACGGGCACCATGGCAATATACGAGTAGGCCGCGACGCTTACAGCCCCCAGCATTTCGGGCGCAGCCAGGGAGGCGACCAGGATGGCTGTGGGGCCATCGGCGGAGCCGATGATGGCGATGGCAGCGGACTGGGCCGTGTTGAACCCCGCCAGCATGGCCAACAGCAGCGCCGCAAAACAGCCAAACTCGGCGGCGGCCCCAAAGAGCACATACTTGGGGTTCTCCATCAGGGGGCCAAAGTCGGTCATAGCCCCGATGCCCAAAAAGATGAGGCTGGGAAAGAGCCCGTTGGAGATGCCCGCGTGGTAGAGGGTATCCAGCAGGCCGCCCTCCTCGATCAGGGGGGCATAGGGGATATTGACCAGGATACAGCCAAAGCCGATGGGCAGCAGCAACAGCGGCTCGTAGCCGTGCTTGACGGCCAGCCAGATCAGCAGGCTGCCGACGGCCATCATGACCACGTTCTGCCAGGCCAACCCCATGATGCCCCGGGTGAGCGGCGCCAACGATTCGAGGTAGAGCATGCGGGTTCCCTCCTGCCTTGCGGCCTGGACGGGCGCGTCATATGCACCCGCCTCGGGCAACAAAAAGGCCTCGTCCCCGGCGCATGGGCCGGACGGCGGGGCTCGCTGTGTCGGATGTTTCTGCTACAAGGCGTCTCTCTAGCAGGATCTTACCACAGAACGGCGCTCTTGCCAAAGTAATGCAGACCGGCCTGAACTTTGTCCCTGACAAAGCATCAAGCGCTGCAGGTTGATTGGTTGACAAAAGATCCGTTCTGGCGCAATACTGATCCGGTCCATTCAGGATGATAGGGAGGCATCATGACCAAAATCGATCTGCGCAAAGAGTGGAAGCATCTCTATAGCCCCTCCACCCGAGAGGCTGTCATGCTGACCGTCCCGCCCATGGCATTCCTGATGATTGATGGCCAGGGCGACCCCAACACCTCCCCGGCCTACCAGGAGGCCGTCGAAGCGCTGTACGCCCTGTCGTATGGGCTCAAGTTTGCCATCAAGCGAGCGGAGGGCGTAGACTATGCCGTCATGCCCCTGGAGGGGCTCTGGTGGGCAGAGGATCCGGTCTCGTTCGCCGCTGGCGACAAGGACGCCTGGCTCTGGACGGCCATGATCATGCAGCCTGAGTATGTAACCGGGGAGCGGGTGCTGGGGGTTGCGGCGGAGGTGCGCCGGAAAAAGGGCCTCGCTGCCTGCGATCTGGCGCGGTTCGAGGTGTTCGACGAGGGACTGGCGGCCCAGGTACTGTACGTCGGCCCCTATGCAGAAGAGGCGCCCACCATTGCCCGGCTGCACGCCTATATCGCCGAGCAGGGCTATACGCTACAGGGCAAGCACCACGAGATCTATCTGGGCGACCCGCGCCGAACGGCGCCCGACAGGCTCAGGACCATCATCCGGCAGCCGGCGGCGCCGCGCTCGGCAGGCTGACGCGCTGAGAGAGCGCCCTCTACCACTCGCCCGCATAGCGCACGCCATAGGGCGCACCCAGCTCGACCACGCGCCCGTAGCGCAGCCGCACGAGCTGGCGCGCGTGCAGGATGTCATGGGCGGCCCAGGCCGCCAGCACGTCTCCCGCGTGGATTGGCCCCCATCCGGCCTGGTGTGTGGCGTCCCAATCGGGCGCATCCAGGCTGCGCAGCCACTCGAGCGAGCGCTGGCGCTCGGCATCCCAGGCGGCCAACGTCTCGTCCAGGTCGGGCGGGGCCGCCTGATACGCGGGCATCCAGCCATCCCAATCGTTAACGGGCCAGGGCTCGCCGGGGCGGTGCAACGTAGCCTCCAGGCGGGGGCGAAAATCGTGGCGCTCTTCATGCAGCAGGTGGCAGAGCACCTCCAGCATGCACCAGGCGTCGGGGGCGGGGCGTTGGAGCAGCGCCTCGCGGGGAACGCCGCCCATCAGGGCCCGGACGATGCCGGGGCCGTGGGCCAGTTCATGCAGCAGGGCATTGATGTCCATAGGCAAACCTCTCTTTGTGAATGGGCCCAAGGCCGGTCGGCACCCTCTTTGCTGTGGAAACCGGCCGCTGCGGCCTCCTGTCAGGGATCGTCGCCCTCAGGCAGCCTGCCCCTCGCCCGCCGCCTCGCCCTCTACGGGCAGATGAGAGGTGCAGAAAGCGCAGCGAGTCGCCCCAATGGGTAGATCGGATAGACAGAACGGGCATTTCTTGGTTGTGGGGGCGGCTGGGGTCGGCTTTTCCTCTTTGCGCTTGGCCGTGTTGATGGCGCGCACCACCAGGAACAGGGCCACCGCCGTGATCAAAAAGGCGACGAGGCTATCAATGAACGCCCCGACATTCAGCGTTACGGCGCCCGCCTCGGCAGCGGCGGCCAGCGAGGCATAGGGCGGCGGCGCGCTGCCGGCGCGCAACACGATGAACAGGTTGGTGAACTCGCCGGAGCGCAGCAGATCCAGGGGCGGCGTCAGGATGTCAGTCGTGAAGGAACGCACTACGCTGCTGAACGCCCCGCCGATGATCACACCGATGGCCAGATCCAGGACGCTGCCGCGCATGGCGAACTCGCGAAACTCTTTTAGGATCCTTTTCATCTTTTGCCTCCCCTTTGATGACTGACCATAGCGAGATCGTAACACCTTGAGGGCTGCAAAGCAAGGGCGCGTGTGGGATTGGCACGCGCTGGGGTCGCCTTGCCCTCGGGCGCCCATCGCGTGTAGACTGGTTGCGTCTGCCCCAAACCAAAGATCCACGATCGAGAGGAGCCCAACTATGAGCCAGCCTTACCATGTTCTGCTCTGCGGTAATGTCATCGCCCCCGAGGGGCGCAGCCTGCTGGAGCCCATCGCGCGCCTATCGCAAGTGGGCGATTATTGCACCGAGCAAGAGCGCATCGAGGCCGCCCGCACCGCCGATGCGATGCTGGTGCGCACGGGCGCCGTCACCCGGGCGCTGGTGGAGGCGGCGCCGCAGCTCAAGATCGTGGCGCGCCACGGCGTGGGCTATGACGCCGTGGACGTGGCCGCCTGCACCGAGCATGGCGTGCTGGTGACCATCACGCCCCAGGCCAACGCCACCGCCGTCAGCGAGCATGCCCTGGCGCTGATGCTGGCCTCCGCCCGCAAGGTGCCCCAGGCCGACGCCGCCCTCAAGGCGGGCAACTGGCAGCGCGAGCCCTACCTGGGCCTGGAACTGGCGGGCAAGACCCTGGGCCTGGTGGGGCTGGGGCGCGTGGGCTCCAAGGTGGCGTACCTGGCCAACGCCTTTGGCATGACGGTGCTGGCCGCTGACCCCTATGCCAATGCCGAGCGCGCCGCCGAGCTGGGCGTGACCCTGATGGCGCTGGAGGAGATGCTGCCCCTGTGCGATTTCGTCTCGGTGCACGCCCCTCTGACGCCCGAGACCCACCACATCATCGGCGCGCGGACGCTGCCGCTGCTCAAAGAGACGGCCATCCTGGTGAATACGGCGCGAGGCGGCTTGGTGGACCCCGTGGCCCTGCACATGGCCCTGCTGGCCGGGCGCCCGGCGGCTGCCGCCCTGGATGTGTTCGAGCAGGAGCCCTTTGCCGCCGACGATCCCCTGCCCAAGCTGCCCAACGTGATCGTGACGCCCCACGTGGGCGGGCAAACGGCCGAGGCGCTGGTGAATATGGCGGTGGCCGCCGCCGAGAACATCATCGCCGTGTTCGGGGGGCGTCTCCCCGATGGCCTGGTGAACCCGGAGGTGCTGGCGAACACAAGCAGAGTGCGGGTGGGGTAGGGATACGCAAAAGAGGGAGGCGCCCTATGAAACTCAAGCTGGACCGCCAGGCCGACGCCCTCTATCTGACCCTGGACGAATCCGCCGTAACCGAATCCGAGGAGATTGCGCCGGGTGTCATCCTGGATTATGACGAGCAGAATCGGGTGATCGGCATCGAGCTGCTACACCTCTCCCTGCGCGCCCCGGGGGCCGAGCTCTCGCGGCTGCTCTTTGAGATCGCGCCCTTGGAGCCCCTTGGTTAGCGACGACGAGCGGGGCAGGGCCATCTGGCCCTGCCCCGCGCTTTCGCTCCGCCCCGCGTTGCCTTACTCTCGCACCAAGGCCACGCCCACCAGCCCGGCGCCCGTGTGCACCGAGAGGCCGGGGTTCAGCGCCATCACCAGGGGCTCCGCAGGGCAGGCCAGTTCGCCGCGCAGCAGCTCACCCAGGGCTGTGGCCTCTTCCAGGGCGTTCACGTGCAGCAGCGCCCAGCGCGCCATCTGGCCGCCGCCCACCGTCTCCTGGCAGAGAGAGGCCAGGCGCGCCCAGGCCCGCTGGCGGGTGCGCACCTTTTCCAGTAGATCGAGCTTGCCCTCTTGCACGCCCAGGATCGGGCGGATGTTCAGCAGGCCGGCCATGCCCGCCGCCAGGTGCGGCACGCGCCCGCCCATCGCCAGGTACTTGAGGGTCGAAAGGGCGCCATAGAGGGTCGCACGCTCGCGCACCGCGTCGGCAGTAGAGAGGATCTCTTGCCTGGAGGCGCCCGCCTGGGCCGCCTGGGCAGCGGCCAACGCCACAAAGCCCTGGGCCATGGAGAGGGTGCCCGTATCCACCACAGTGATAGCGCCATCGGGCAGCGACTCGGCGGCCAGCATGGCAGCGCTATAGGTGGCGCTGATGGCGCTGCTCACGCAATAGCAGATCACGCCGTCGGCGCCGCCCTGCAACGCCGCCTCGAACGCGACCCCAAAAGCGCCCGGCGCCGGGGCTGCCGTGCTGGGCATGCGCCCCTCGCGATCCACCCGCGCAAACAAGCGCGCATTGTCTATGGTCAGATCGTTGAACGTCGTTCCGTCATCGAACTGGATATTGATGGGCACAAGGCCGATGCCGTGTTGCTCTGCCAGATCGGGCGGCAGGCTGGAATCGGTATCGGTAATGATGACATAACGGGGCATAGCGCTCCTTTTTGATAGGCCGGAATGCGGCTACAGGCAAGTAGACGCAGCATAGCACATGCGTGAAACCCAGGCAATCTGTTTGACACTGGAAAACGTGCCGGGTAGAATAGCTTGGCAGTGTTGCATCCATACCAACGATGGAGAGTGTCCTCCGATGGTGGATTGTGCTCGCAAGCGGCTATTCCTGGCGGCGATTCTGCTGATTCTGGCGCCGATTCTGAGCAGTTGCCTGACGCGCGTGGGAGCCACCCCTGAGCGGCTCTCCTTCAGCCTCCCCACCACCCTGACCATCGAGCGCGGCGCCGTTCTGCCCGGCACCGACATCCGCTATGAATCCTCCTCCGATGACGGCATCTATCTGCTGGTGGATGGCCAGCGCGCCCTCAAGCGCGCCGGGGATTCGGTCAAGTGGGCGGGCTCGCCCGTCACGGGCGCCGAGGTAGAGTTGGATCTGCGCGTTGTCCGGCACACCGAGCAGCAGGTGAACCTGGCGGGCAAGGCGACCGTCGTCGTCAAAGATGTTAGGCCCCAAGCCGGCGTGATGGACACCTCCTCGCAGATGAGTTTCAGCGGCCCCGTCGCCTATGGCATCGCCGTTGATGGCTATATCCCCGGCACGACCCTGACCTATGTGGGAGAGACGGAACAGGGCGCGGAGCTGGGGGGATTGTACAACGAATACCCCTATCGGCAGGTGGGTGATTCCATCGTCTGGGAGGGGCGGCTTCGGAACGACATCTATCTGCGGATGGAACTGCGCACGGTGCAATTCGGCAGCGATGGTCTGCGTGTGGCGGGGTTGGCCACGCTCTGGCTTGGCCCATGAAAGCCAACCGGCAGATTCCTTGGGGACACGCCAAGTTGGCGGATTGTTTACGTCTGCTTTGCGCTTTATAGCGAATGCTCGTATAATGGGGCCGATCCGAAACCTACGAGGAGAGAGAGCGTGGACAATCAGGAGCAGCGTTACGTATCTAGCTATGGAGAGGAGGCATCTGGGCAAGCCGAGCATCCCATGACGGAACTCTTGAACCAAGAGTTCTCACATGTCATCCCCCAGCACGGGGAGACGCTTGAGGGCACCATCGTTGGGATCAGCGCCAATGAGATCGTCGTTGATATCGGCTGCAAGTCGGAGGGCATCGTTCCGGCGCGCGATCTAGAGCGTATGGATCCCGAGTTCCTGGATGAACTCAGCGTTGGGGATACCGTCTATGTGTACGTAGTGCGTTCCCAGGATGCTTCGGGCAACAGCATCCTGTCCTTGTCCCGCGCCATGCTCGAAGGTGATTGGCAGCGAGCCACCGAGATGTTCGAGGCGGAAGAGGTCTTTGAGGGCACGATCAGCAACTGCAACCGGGGCGGCCTGATCGTCCGCGTGGGGCGCGTGCGCGGCTTTGTGCCTGCCTCGCAGATCGCCAGCATCCGCCTGCCGCGCGGCGATAGCGAAGAGGAACGCATCGAGCACCTCAACGAACTCCTGGAGAAAAAGCTCATGCTCAAGATCATTGAGCTGGATCGCCGGCGCAATCGGCTGATCCTTTCTGAGCGCGCCGCCATGCGCGAGTGGCGCCAGGAGCAAAAAGATCGCCTGCTCGATGATCTGCAAGAGGGCGAAGTGCGCAAGGGCACCGTCAGCAGCCTGTGCGATTTCGGCGCCTTTGTGGATCTCGGCGGCGCAGATGGCCTCGTACACCTTTCGGAGCTGTCCTGGAGCCGGGTCAATCATCCCCGCGAGGTCCTCAAGGTGGGCCAGCAGGTGGATGTGTATGTGCTGGGCGTGGATCGCGACCGCAAGCGCATCGCCCTGAGCGTCAAGCGGCTCAAGGCCGAGCCCTGGACCACGGTGGAGGAGCGCTACGAGATCGGCCAGTTGGTCAAGGCCACCATCACCAAGATCACCGATTTCGGCGCTTTTGCCCGCCTGGATGAGGAGATCGAAGGGCTCGTGCACATCTCCGAGCTCTCCGAAGAGCGCATCGGGCACCCCAGCGAAGTGGTCCGCGAAGGCCAGGAGATTGATCTGCGCATCATCCGCATTGATGCCGCGCGGCAGCGCATGGGCCTGAGCCTGCGCCGCGTCAACGAAGAGCAATACTTTGAGGACTTTGACTGGGCTGCCGGCGACCAGGACGAACTGCCGGAAGAAGACGCAGAAGATACCGATTCAGACTAGGCTCACGGGCAAGGCCGCACGTGTAGGCATGCTGCACTGATGCATGAGTGGCCCCTGCTCGCTGTCCATAGTCCTCGATACAACCTACGAGGGGGGCCGGTGTTCTTACACGGCTCCCTTTGCCTTATTGGGGCAGGCGGCGAACCGCTGCCCGATGGTACGCTTGTACGCAAGGCGAATCGGCACGCGCTCGCCGGATGGTGTATAATACAGGTGAAGGGGCGTGATCCTTCGGACGCTGGACCGGGTAGATGATGGTTGTCGTTCGACCGATCGGAAACCAATCTGAGGTGTCGGGCGTTTATTGATATGATGATGAAAGCAAGGTGAATCATGGCTAATGGATTCGATCGGTTCAGTAGGGGCGCACGGCAATCTCTGAGCCTCGCTCAGGAGGAGGCCCGTCGGCTCAACCACCGCTATATCGGCACTGAGCATCTCCTACTGGGGCTCATGCGTGAGGAAAAGAGCGAGGCCGCGCACGTCCTCACCGAACTGGGTCTCTCGATCGGTCAGTTGCGCGACGCAGTCGAGCGCATGGTGGGCACCGGCGACCGCGCGCCCTCCAGCCTCCAGCTTGGCGATCAGACCAAGCGTGTCATCCAGCTCGCCATTGACGAATCGAAAAAGCGCGGGCATGACTATATCGGCACCGAGCACCTGCTCATGGCCCTGGTGCGCCTGCCCGATTCGATGGCGGCTGCCGTATTGGAGGGCCTCAGCGTCAATCTAGAGATCGTCCATCGCCGCCTACGCTACCTGATGAACGAGCGGGCCACGCCCCCGAGCGCGACGCCCGCCCCCAGAGGTCGCGGTTCGGCCAGCAAAGAGAAATCGCTGCTAGAGCAACTGAGCACCGATCTGACCGAACTGGCGGAACAGGGCGAGTTGGACCCGGTGATTGGGCGACAGACCGAGATCGAGCGTGTGATCCAGATCCTGGCGCGCCGTACCAAGAACAACCCGGCCCTCATCGGCGAGCCCGGCGTCGGCAAGACGGCCATCGTCGAGGGGCTGGCGCAGCGCATCATCGCGGGGCGTGTCCCGCGCGACTTGCGCAACAAGCGCCTGGTGCGCCTGGATGTGGGCTCGCTGGTGGCGGGCACCATGTACCGAGGCCAGTTCGAGGAGCGCCTCAAGAAGGTGATTGACGAGATCCGCTCCACCGAGACGGTGCTGTTCATTGACGAGCTGCACATGCTCGTGGGCGCCGGCTCGGCGGGCAGCTCGATGGATGCGGCCAATATCCTCAAACCGGCCCTGGCGCGGGGCGAGTTGCAGTGCATCGGCGCTACCACGCTGGACGAGTATCGCAAGCACATCGAGAGCGATGCGGCCCTGGAACGACGCTTCCAGCCCGTCTTTGTGGACGAGCCCTCCCAGGAGGAGACGCTAGAGATCCTCAAGGGCATCCGCCAGCGCTATGAGGAGCATCACGGCCTGCGCATCACCGATCAGGCCCTGGATGCCGCCGCGCGCCTGGCCACCCGCTATGTGCCCGACCGCTTTTTGCCCGACAAGGCGATTGACCTGGTGGACGAAGCCGCCTCGCGGGTGCGCGTGTTCCGCGTGTTGCACCCCGAGCAGAGCGTGGCCCGGCAACTGCAACGCGAGGACGCCCAGGGCCGGCGCGGCGAGCGTAGCCCCTTTTTGCGACCGCTGGATGATAGCGAATCTGGCTTTGGCCTGGGCGAGCAGTTCGATCTGGACGACGAACTCGACGCCGACTTGGTTGTGACGGCAGAGGACATTGCCGAGATCGTGGCCATGTGGACCGGCGTGCCCGTTGCCAGCATCGCAGAGGAAGAGTCGCTGCGCTTGCTGCACATGGAAGAGGCCCTGCACGAGCGCATCGTCGGCCAGGAGCAGGCCATCCAGACCCTGGCCCGTTCGGTGCGCCGCGCGCGCGCCGGGCTCAAGGATCCCCGTCGCCCCATCGGCTCGTTCATCTTTCTCGGGCCGACGGGCGTGGGCAAGACCGAGCTATCCAAGGCGCTGGCCGAGTTCATGTTTGGCAGCGAGGATGCCCTGCTCCAGTTCGATATGTCCGAGTTCATGGAGCGGCACTCGGTCTCGCGGCTGGTGGGCGCCCCTCCGGGCTATGTAGGCTACGAGGAGGCGGGCCAACTCACCGAGGCGATCCGGCGGCGCCCCTACTCGGTGATCTGCTTTGACGAGATCGAAAAGGCCCACCCCGAAGCGTTCAACATGCTGCTCCAGATCATGGAAGAGGGCAAGTTGACCGACGCCAAGGGGCGCAAGGTGGATTTCCGCAACGCCATCATCATCTTGACTTCTAATATCGGCAGTGCGGCCATCACCCGCGAGGGCGCCCTGGGCTTTACCTCGGCGCAGCAGGTAGAGGGTAGCGACGCCGACTATCGCGAGATGAAGAGCAAGTTGATGCGCGAGCTGCGCAAGCTCTTCCGGCCCGAGTTCCTGAACCGCGTGGATGAGGTGGTGGTGTTCCACGAGCTCACCCGCGCGGATATCGAGCAGATCGTGGATATTCAGGTCCGCTATCTGAACCAGCGCCTCGGCGAACACGAGATCACCCTGGAGATCACCCAGGCAGCCCGCGAGTTTCTGGTGAACGAGGGCTTTGATCCGCAGTTTGGCGCGCGCCCCTTGCGCCGCGCCATGCAGCGGCTGATCGAAGACCCCTTGGCCGAAAAGCTGCTGGGGCTGGATGCCACGGTGATGCGCGTGATCGCCGATGTCAAGGACAACGAGATCGTCTTTGAGTTCATCGAGGCGGTGGATGAGCCGGCCGCCTTGCTCTCAGGGGGCACGCTATAGCATGGCGCGCACGCGTCGGCGCTTTGTCTGCCAACAGTGCGGCGCGGCGCAGGCGCGCTGGTCAGGCCAGTGCCCGGAATGTGGGGAATGGAACACGATGGTGGAATCCCTAGTGGATTCCCCATCGCGTTCTGCTTCTGGGGGGCCTGCCCGGCCCCATGAGCTGGTGGCCGAGGCGTTGGCCCTGGCCGAGATACCGGGCCACGGCGAGCAGCGCGTGCCCGTGCCCCTGGAGGAGATGAGCCGCGTGCTGGGCGGCGGCATAGTCCCCGGCAGCGTGGTGCTCATCAGCGGCGACCCCGGCATCGGCAAATCCACCCTGCTACTCCAGTTGGCGGCGCTGTTGGGCGCAGGCCCCGAGCGCGTGCTCTATGTCTCGGGCGAGGAATCGCTCCAGCAGATCAAGATGCGCGCCGACCGGCTGGCCATGCACTCGCCCAACCTCTTGGTGCTGGCCGAGACCAACCTGGGCCAGATTCTGGGGCAGATCGAGCAGCATCGCCCCGGCATCACCATCGTGGATTCGGTGCAGTCCATCTACTCTGACGAGTTGACCTCCTCACCCGGCAGCGTGAGCCAGGTGCGCGAATGCGCCTCGGCCCTGCAGCGCCAGGCCAAGACCCTGGGCGTCTCGACCTTTCTGGTGGGCCACGTCACCAAGACGGGCGCCATCGCCGGACCCCGTATCCTGGAGCACATTGTGGATACGGTGCTCTATCTCGAGGGCGAGCGGTTCCACAGCTACCGGCTGCTGCGCAGCGTCAAGAACCGCTTTGGCTCTACCAATGAGGTGGGCGTGTTCGAGATGACCGACAAGGGCATGGTGGAGGTGCTCAACCCCTCGCAGGTGTTCCTGGAGGAGCGCATCGAGCACGCCACAGGCTCGGCGGTGGCCGTGACGATGGAGGGCACCCGCCCGATCCTGGTCGAGATCCAGGCGTTGGTGAGCCAGGGCGCGCCCGAGCGCCCCCGCCGCACCTGTAACGGCGTGGATATCAACCGGGTGCTGCTGCTCATCGCCGTGCTCTCCAAGAGGGTGGGCCTCTCCCTGGGCGATCAGGACGTGTTTGTGAACGTGGTGGGCGGGCTGCGGGTGCAAGAGCCCGCCGTAGACCTGGCCATTGCCACGGCCATCGCCTCCAGCCTGCACAACCGTCCCGTGCACCCCGAGTTTGCCATCTTTGGCGAGGTAGGGCTGGCGGGCGAGCTGCGCAGTGTGGGCCAAAGCGAGCGCCGCCTGCGCGAGGCCGCCAAGCTGGGCTTTGGCCGCATCCTGATGCCCCGCCTGCGCGGCGACGGCCAGTTGCAGGGCATGGGCGCCACGCCGGTCTACTGCCGGACGCTGGCTCAGGCGGTGAGCGCGGCGCTGGAACGGGCGTAGGAGACGAGGATACGGGATTTCCTGGTCAGTGTTCTTTCGGACATCTTCGGAGGGTTGCTGGGTGCGATCGAGTTCCTGTATGTCATCGAGAGGCAAGGAAAAACGAGCATCCTGATCACAGCGCCGCGCCCACGGGTTGTCGAACCCAGGCGTATCGCCGGTGAATGTACGCCAGCCATTCTTGCATCTCGGGCATCTGCTCAGACGAGAGTCGCCCGAACAACCTCTCGGCGCTAACGCTGAGAAACCTGTCCTGAGAGCGCACCAGGGTACTCCAGATGCTCGTAGGGGTGTCGCCCAGCGCGGCTAGCTGCGGCGACGTAACGCGCCGAAAGTCCCGATTCTGGTCGGGAGCGATGTGCAGCAAACTGACGCGATCGGCGCCCAGCTCGTGCGCGCGTTCCATCTCGTGGGCCAAGAGCTGCTGGCGCAAAAGCTGGTAGAACGGCTCGAAAAAGAGGGCGTCAAAATCGGGCAAGCGCTGCTTGTCAATGGGACAATCGTCTCGCTCATAGAGCGGCCGATAAATGGTCGTCCGGTCTGTTCCGCTCCGAGCGATCTTGAGCCAGGTGCTGCCATAGGACTCGGTGTATTTCCACTCGATCAGGACGATCTGACGCAAGCCGTCGGTGCGCTCGAACATGACAGCGGCGTCGGCGCTGGTATAGTTGGCGCCCCGGGTGCGCAGGCCATTGCGAGAGATCTCTCCCAGATAGTTGTGCTCGCCGATCCACTCGTGAGCCACATAGCCGCCATCCTCGATAGGCAGCATCTTGCGCAGAGCGGGATAGATGGGACGCAGCAACTCGCCCAGGGCGCGGGGTTGGTCGGCAAAGTGGAACAGAAAGTTGACGCAACAGACCTGCGAGTCGCACAGGTGGTTGCTGGGGTTGCCGTCTCTGCCATCGTGCCACTTGATGCCGTGGCGGGCGAAATAGGGCAGCGCACTGGCGCGGATGCCGGGGTAGAGGTTCTCCAGGGCATAGTCGCGCGGCAGGCAGAACGGGCGCGCCCTGCCCCTGTAGATACCATCACTCCGCGCCTCCTCGGACACGGTCGGCGAGTCGGCTTTGAATGCCATCTGCCGCACTCTTTCCATTTCCAGGAACTTGCCCATTACGCCTATCCCTTCTCTAGATCCATCACGTACTTACGCCCGCCACTCCCCGTCATCCTCGAACCGACCTTCCTCCACGGCGACCAGCAGATCGGCGCTCTGTTGCAGGCTGATCAGCGCGCCGTGCATCTGGCTCAGGCTGCCCGCCATCTGCTGGCGCGAGTTGCCCAGCATGGTCATGGCCCGGGCATAGCGGCCCTCCAGCTCCTCCTGCATCTCGGCCAGGCTGCGCTGGCAGGTATCCAGATAGCGGTCCAGCCGTTGCAGGTCCATCTGCCCCGCCGTTTTGAGGGCCATCTGAAAAACCAGCAGCAGGTAGGGCAGGAACAGGCTGTGGCCCAACAGCACCACCTGCGAGGCCAGCGCCTCGCCCTGGATGCCGGCGCTCAGCTCGTATACCGCATCGGGCACCACGGCCACGGCAAATCCGGTGGTCAGGTGCGGGTCAATGTACTTGCGCACCTCACGGGCCCGCGCCAGCACCGTCGCCTCGAGCTGGGCCTTGATGCGCTGACGCCGCTCGGTATCCTCCGTGCGGGCCAGTTGCTCCAGTAGGGGCGTCCCGGCCCACTTGCTATCAATGGGCAGCACCAGGCCATTGGGCAGGCGCAGCCCAAACTCGACCACCTTGTTGCCCACCGCCAGGTTGCGCACCTGCCATTCGGGGGGCAAGCTGCTAAAGACCGTATCCAGCAGTTGCTCGCCCGCCGCGCCCTTGGTGTGGGTGCCGGCCAGGATCAATTCCAACCGGCGGATGGCGTCCGCCGTGCGCAGCTCTAGCGCCTCCCTCGCCCGCACCCGGCTCTTGAGATCCACGAGATGATCGCGGATCTGGCCCATCTGCTGCTGCAACTGCGGGCCGCCGCCCTCGCTGCGGCGCAGCAGCGCCACCGTCACGCCGATCAGGCAGAGAGCCTGGATAATGATCAGGGCCAGCAGAATGATCTCGGTGGTCATGCAAAACTCCTTTGTTGCGGAGTGCGAGAGAGGGCCCTCTCTGCACCATCATTGTACAGGACATGGGCGACAAGCGCATCCGAACCACCTGGCGTTTGACAGAGCGCCGCCGAACGGCTAAGTTGTGTTGCCTCCCTGTCCTGGGAGATGGCGCCCGGCATCCCGCCGGGGTTGGCTCTTGGGGGAAAGGCAAACATCTTACGCGCGAGGTATGTCATGTTTGCATCGCTGGAACAGAGCCTGATTGCCCTCTCTGTATTGCTCTTGGTTAGCGTCGTCCTTAGCAAGGTCTCGGATCGGTTCGGTATCCCCTCTCTGCTACTCTTTTTGGGCATCGGGATGATAGCCGGCTCCGAGGGCATCGGCGGCATCTATTTCGACGATCCGGCCCTGGCCCAGATGGTGGGCATCGTCTCGCTGGCGTTGCTCCTGTTCGCCGGCGGACTTGGCACCTCGTGGCGCACGGTGCGCCCCGTGCTGCCCCAGGGCATGGCCCTGGCCACCATCGGCGTCGCGATCACGGCGCTGATCGTGGGCCTGCTGGCCGCCCACCTCTTTGGCCTGCCCCTCTTGAGCGGCCTGCTGATCGGGGCGATCATTTCCTCCACCGATGCGGCGGCGGTGTTCACCATCCTGCGCTCCAAGGGCGTCAGCCTCAAAGGCCCGCTGCAGCCTTTGTTGGAGCTGGAATCGGGCAGCAACGACCCGATGGCCGTGTTTCTGACCGTTGCGCTGCTGGGGCTGCTGGCCGGTACGGGCGGATCGTGGACGAGCGTCGCCCTGGCGTTCCTCCGGCAGATGGCGATTGGCGCGTCGCTAGGGGTTCTCGGGGGTGAGGGGCTGGCGCATATGATCAATCGCCTGCGTCTGAACTATGACGGCCTCTACTCGGTGTTGACCCTGGGCAGTGCGCTGCTGATCTACGGGCTCACCTCCTGGACCGGTGGGAATGGCTTTTTGGCCGTCTACCTGGCTGGCCTGATTCTGGGCCGTCACGATTTCGTGCACAAGCGCAGCCTCATCCGTTTCCACGATGGCCTGGCCTGGCTGATGCAGATTATGATGTTCCTGACCCTGGGGCTGCTGGTGTTTCCCTCGCGGCTGATCCCCGAGGCGGGCCATGCCGCCCTGATCGCCCTCTGGCTCATGTTCGTTGCGCGGCCCGTTGCGGTCTTTGTGACGCTGCTCCCCACCAGGCTCCTGGGCTGGCGCGAAAAGCTCTTCGTCTCTTGGGTGGGGCTGCGCGGCGCGGCGCCGATCCTGTTGGCCACCTTTCCGTTGATCGCGGGCGCCCCTGGCGCCGACCTGATCTTTAACGTGGTTTTCTTTGTCGTGTTGGCCTCGGTTCTGCTGCAAGGCACCTTGATCCCGCCAGTTGCCAAGCTTTTGCATGTAGACAAACCGATGGTGCCCAGGCCCGCCTACCCCTTGGAGTACACGGGCAGCACGGGTATGGAGAGCATCTTTCGCGAGCTACAGGTGCCCCCACGCTCTACGGCCGATGGCAAGGCCATTGTCGAGCTGGGCCTGCCCCCAGAGCTGTTGGTGCTGCTGATCGCCCGTGGCGACGAGTTCCTGATCCCCTCCGGCGGCTCGATCCTCCAGGCGGGAGACCGCCTGCTGGTGCTCTCAGAGGGCGAGGCCCTGGCTCAGACCATGTCCCGCATTGGCCTGCGCGAGGTGGGTGAGTAGCTTTCCCCCCGCCCCGCCCTCGGCTATACTCACATCACCGTAACCGCCGCCCCGCACCCGAAAGGAGGCCCCACATGGGCGCCGTCCGCGCTCTCAACCCGATGGGCTACCCGCCCGATGTCCAACAGGTCCAGATGGCCCCGCGCATGGGCACGCTGCGCGGCAAGACCGTCTACCTGGTGGATGCCCGTTTTGACGACAGCGACATTTTCATGCAGCAGATGGAGGCCTGGTTCCGCGACAACCGGCCCGATATCAACGCCGTCTATGTCGCCAAGCGCGGCATCTATACCCAGCCCGACCCCGAGCTCTTTGCCCGCATCCGCGACGAGGGCGCCGCCGCCGTCGTCGGCGTGGGGCATTGAAGCACCTGCGCTCCGGCGGTCGCCGAGCTTTGCATTGATCTAGAGGTCAACTATGGCGTGCCCACCGCCTCGATGCAGACGGACATCTTTTTCGATGCCGTGCGCCAGACGGCGTGGGCCGAGGGCATGCCCCACCAACGCTTCGTCTATGTCCCCCAGCCCGTGATGGGCAAATCCCCCCAAGAGCTGCGCGCCTATCTGGATGGCAACGACCCCATCACCGGCCGGCCCGTGATGGAGGAGGTGATCGAGGCTCTGACCAAGCCCCTGACCGAGACCGAGCGCCAGGCGGTGCGGTTCGACCGCTCCACCCCCCGCGATGCCGTCGCCGAGAGCGAGGCCGCCCTGCACCAGCTCTTTATGGATAGCCACTGGACCGACTATATGCCCATCATCCTGCCCACGGAAGAGCGGGTGCAAGAGATGCTCGCGGGCACCAGTCGCCGCCCCGACGAGATCGTCGGGCGCCTGCGGCCCACCTCCACCCGCGAGGCCTGGCAGTTCGACGTGGAAAAGGTGGCCATCAACGCCGTCATGGCGGGGGCCAAGCCTGCCTATCTGCCCGTGATCCTGGCCCTGGCGGCCAGCGGCGTCACGGCCAGGGGCAGCACCACCAGCTCCGCCGCCTCCATGGCCGTGGTCAATGGCCCCATTCGCCGCAGCATCGGGATGAACTGGGGCACCGGCGCCCTGGGCCCCTACAACCATGCCAACGCCACCATTGGCCGCGCCTATGGCCTGCTGAGCCAGAACCTGCAAGGGGGCTCGGTGCCCGGCCACACCTACCTGGGCTCCCAGGGCAACAACTATGCCTACAATAGCCTGACATTCGCCGAGAACGAGGAGCGTAGCCCGTGGGCGCCTTTCCACGTGCGCCACGGCTACCAGCGCTACGATAGCACGGTGAGCTGCTTTTCCGGCTGCCGCGCCACCTCGTACCTGCTGGGGCTGCGCCGCGACCACTGGCAGGAGCATGTGACCAACCTGCTGCGCGGGCTGAACCCCCACACGCCGCCCACGTTGATCCTGGACCCCATCACGGCCAACCTGTTTGTGGAGCGGGGCGGGTTCGACACCCCGGAAAAGCTGGAGGACTGGATCTGGGAGCACGCCAAGCTGCCCGCCTCGGTCTATTGGGATGACCAGCTTATCCAGAACTATGTCTACCCCAGGGCCGAGAACGGCGAGAAGCCCTGGGCGGATTACCTCAATGCCGCGCCGGACGAACTGATCCCCATGTACCGCCGCGAGGACGTCCACGTGCTGGTCGTTGGCGGCGAGACCAACGGCTACTGGCGCATCATGGGCTGCAACTATGGCCGCACGGTGCTGGTGGACGACTGGCGGTAGAGAGCGAGTCGTTCGCAACGAACAAGGGCGGCTGGCGCGTATATGCGCCAGCCGCCCCCGCTGCAAAGCATGTAGGGGGAGCCCCCCGTGGCTCCCCCCTTGTGTCAGCGGCCTGCCACTCTTCCTCCCGATCAGCGCTCCCCTAGCGTTATCGGCAAATAGATCCGGAACGGGTACTCGGCGCGCACTGTAATGGTGAACGCCTGGGTGTCGCTCAGGCCGCCGCCGTCGCTCACCAGCAACTGCACCGCATGGTCGCCCAGGTCGGCGCCGGTGGGCGTGCCCGAGAGGGTCGCCGTGCCGTCGCCCGCGTCGTTCAGCACGAGCCAGCCCGGCAGGGTCGGCGCCGTGATGGCCAGCGCGTCGCCATTGGCATCCCCGGCAGCGATGGCATAGCTATAGAGCGCGTTCTCCGTCGCCGCCACCACCGGCGTGCTGGTGAAAGCCGGGGCCACGTTCAGCACCGTATACGTGACGGTGCTAGAGTAGACCATGCTCGCAGCGCCGATGACAGAGGCGATGCGGGCCGTGTTGGTATAGACGCCGGCCGCCAACGGCGTGGCCAGGCTGCCCGTGATGGTGATGACGCTGCTGTGACCTGGAGCCAGGTCTTGCGCCTCCCACTCATAGGCGGGCAACGCGCCCGTGCCGGTGATCACGATCCCCTGGGCGACCACCCCATCCACCAGAACCGAGGTCGGCAGGGTGTCGGTGATGATGACCTGGGTGGCGGTCAATGCGTCGCTGCCGGTGATGGCCAGGGTAAAGGTGATGGCATCGCCTGGCACGAGTGACTCCGGCGAGACCTCCTTGGCCAGCGTCACCTGGGTATAGGAAGCCTCGTACGCGCCCATATCCACGATGGGCGGGGTTCCGCTGCCGGTATCGGCCACCAGGGGCCAATCCACAAAGCGCGGGTTGCCATCCCGGTCCGTGGTGACGGCCACGGGCACGGCGGCATTGTCCCCGGCGTCAATGGCGGGCGACAAGTTGCCCAGGCGCAGGTTGCCCCCGGCGGCATCCACAAAGCCAGGGTCGGCATCCAGGTTCCCGCCGCCGTCGGTCCCCAGCGTGGCGTCCCAGCCCGCCCCTGAGCCGCCCGAGCCCTGGATCAGGCTGAAAGAGATGGATGCGGCGCTCTGGTCGTTCACGATCTGGGCGCCAACAGGGGCGTTGTTCCCCCACAGGATCGTGTTGTAGATCAGCGGGTCGCTGATATCATAGTTATAGACCGCGCCTCCACTGACCACAGCCGTGTTGCCGCTCATCGTGACGTTGGTCAGGGTCGAGACGGCATGGTTGAGGAACAGGCCGCCGCCGCTGTTGGTTGCGGAGTTGCCCTGGAACACCACATTGGTCAGTTTGTTGCCCGATGTATAATCCCGGTGGTGGTGCAGGTACATGCCCCCGCCATCCACGGCCTCGTTCTGGTCGAATGTCACGTTGACCAGCCACGGGCCGGCGTGCCAATCGCTGTACAGCCCTCCCCCTTTGACGGCAGCGTTGTTCGTGAGGGTGACGTTGGTCAGGTAGGCGTGGGCCATGTTAAAGCTATAGATCGCGCCGCCGTTGCCGGTGGCCGTGTTATCGGCCAGGACGACGTTCGTCAGGCTGGGGTTGCTTATGTACACGTGGTAGATCGCGCCGCCCGATTCGGCCGAGTTGCCGATGAACACGCTATCGGTCAACGCCGGGTGGCTGTCATACGAGCTGTACAACCCCCCGCCCTCATATACAGCCACATTCTCGGTAAAGGTGGTCTCCGTCAGGGTTGGGCTGCAAAAGTAGTAGCTGTGCAGGCCGCCGCCGGTGTTGGCCGCATTGCCGTGGAAGGTCACATCGGTAAAGGTGGGGAAGCTGTTGTTGGTATAGATCCCCTCGCTATACATGCCGCCACCTAGACTAGCCAGGTTGCCGCTCAGGGTGACATGGGCCAGGGTGGGATCGCCGCCGACGTTATAGACCCCGCCGCCGCGGATATCGGGGTCAACGCCATCGGCGCGCCCGGCGGTGATGACCAGGCCATCCAGTCGCGTGGCCGCGCCGGCGTCTGGGGCAATCGTCACCACATGGTAGCTGTTGCCGCCCACGATATGGGCGGTATCGGTGACCACGCCCTGGGGATCGGCGAGGTCATCGCCGCCGATATCGCCGCTCAGCACGGTCAGGTTGGTCTGCCAATCGCGCTGCTCCAGCGTGACTTCGCTTCCGGCAAACCCGCCATACAGGGCGACGCCATTGGCCAAGGCAAAGGTGTCTGCGCGGGCCGCGCCGGGCGTGTGCAGGCCGGCCTGCGCCCAGATCTGGTCCCCGCTTGCGGCGGCGGCCAGGGCGGTTTGCAGGGTGCAGGCATCCGTCCAACTGCTGCAATCGGCGTTGCCGCTGGCCGTGGGGGCCGCATAGAGCACCCCGGCCGCCAGGGATGAGCGGCTCATGCCCAGGATGGGAACCAGGATAAGGACGACGGAGAGCAGGGTGGCCAACGAGCGCCTGGGTGAGAGAACGACTTGAGCGATCATGGCAGGCTCCTTTGCACGGGACTTGTGCAGTCACAATATCATGCACACAAGTGATCCCGAGCGCCCCATCCAGCCCATGGGCTCAGCCTGGCATCACTCGCGTCATTGTTCCCGATCCGCCCCGTCCCCCATCCACCCCAGCAACTCGCCCACGCCGCCCAGCACCGCCAGGGGCGCATAGGGTGCGAACGCCTCGGCGGGGGTGTGCCCGCTGGTGACGGCCACAAAGGCCACGCCGGCCGACTGGGCGGCCTGGGCGTCTACCAGGCTATCGCCCACGTACAGGGCCTCGTCGGCAGCCGCCCCCACGCGCTCCAGCGCCAGGTGCAGCGCATCAGGGGCAGGCTTGTGGGCGGCCACATCCTCGCCCCCCACGATGGCTTCGACAAGCCCGGCCAGCCCGTCGCGGGCCAGCACCTCTTCGATGCGGAACCGATACTTGGTGCTCACAATCGCCCGGCGGCAGCCCAGGCGCCCCAGGGCCGCCAACAAGGGCGGCGTCTCGGGATAGACCACCGTGCGCGGCACCATCACAATATCGGCCCGCTGCATGAACAGCCGCACAAACTCGGGGGCCAGGTGGGCGTGCTGCTCCCCGGCCAGGGCCGCCAGGGTGGCGGGCAGCGAGAGGCCCATGGTGCGGGCGCAGGCCACCGGGTCCACATCGGGCAGGCGCAGCTCCGCCAGGGCATAGCGCATGCAATCCACCGCTCCCGCCGACGAATCGGCCAGGGTATAGTCGAAATCGAACAGCGTTGCGCGCCAGGTGCGGCTCTCGTCCATGCTCAGCGGGCCGCCGACACGCAGGCGAACCCTACGGCGTTGGGGCCGATGTGGGCGCCGATCACGGGCGTGATATTCACCGTGGGCAGCTCGCCCGGCGGCAGTAGATCGGCCACCAGATGGCGCAGAGCCTCTGCCCGCTCGTGAGCGTTGGTGTGCACCAGGGCCAGCCGCTCCACGGGCAGCCGCTCGCGCAGGATCTCGGCCACGCGGGCCAGGGCGCGGCTTTCGGTGCGCACCCGCTCCACCTCGCTGACGCCATCGTTCATGCGCAGGATCGGGCGGATGCGCAGCACCTCGCCCAGGACGGCGATGGCCCAACTCATGCGCCCGCTGCGCTTGAGGAACTCGAGGGTATCCAGGGCGGCAAAGACAAAGGTGCGCTTGGCAACCTCGCCCACGGCATGCAGGATCTGCTCCATGGTGTGCCCCTGGGCGGCCCGCTCGGCGGCCTCTTGGACGATATAGCCCACGCCCAGGCTGAGTTGGCCGCTATCCAGCACCGTGACATCGGCGATGCGGGCCTGCTCGGCGCCGGTGCGGGCAAAGTTGAGGGTCGCGCTCAGGCTCTGGGCGATATGGATCGAAAGGATCTGCTCGGCGCCCTGCTCCGCCAGGCTGTCGTAGACCTGGGCAAAGCGCTCCGAGCCGGGGGCCGCCGTGGTGGGTTGCGTGACCAACCCGGGCAACTGCTGATAAAATGCCTCGCGGCTGATATCCACCCCGTCCAGGTAGCTCTGGCCGCCCATGTGGATATAGAGTGGGATCACATGGATGCCAAGACGCTCGACCGTCTCTGCGGGCAGGTCACAGGTACTATCGGTAACGACGCGAATACGCACTCTTGCCTCCTGAAATCATTATTGCTCGATCTCGAGCCGGTAACGCAACTTTTGCCGGTCGCCCCGGCCATACAGACTATCCGTGGGGGGCACGGGCACGGTCTCGATATACTCGGCCCCCAAAGACTCGCAGGTGCGCTGCGAAGCCCGGTTGTCCGGATCGGTGGTGATCCACAGCTCTTTCATGCCGTGGGCGCGGGCCAATGGGATCAGCAGGCGCGTGGCGCGCGCCGCGTAATGGTGGCCTCGGAACCCTTTGGTGACGCCATAGCCGATGTGTCCCACATAGATGATGTGCTCCGTATCGCCCACGCGCAACGAGATGCCGCCGATGCGCGTGGCGCTCCCTGTGAGTTGCATCTGAAACTCGTACGAAGGCACCATCCCACGCTGGGGATCGCCGGGGAAGCAAAAGAGGAGCCGCAGCTCCAGATCGCCATCCACCAGTTCGCCCGGATCCAGGAACTCGAAATCGTCCAGCGGACACGCCTGCATAGGCTACACTCCCTTGTGTGATGAGCAACCATGCCCGAGCCGTATTGCGCCGCCACCTCTCCCGGCAGCCATATTGGGCACAAGTATACCGTGCAGAGGCCGGGTGTGCAAGGAAAAGCCAACATACGCCGCCTTTCGCACTTGTCATCCCCCTGTTTGCATCTTTTGAGCAACCATGTCATAATCTGCCCCGGACTGAGAAGCCCTGTCCGTCGGTCGTTGCTGTGAGATCCGGCATTTGCTGCTCGTTCTGGTACGCCGCGAGAGCCATCTCAGTCCTCGCATTCACCGGCGCCCATTTGGGCGCACGACTTCCCAAGGAAGGTCCCATGTCCAACAAGCTCTTTGTCGGCAACCTGAACTACCGTACGACGGACGAAACACTGTACGAGGCCTTTAGCGCCATCGGCAATGTCGAGTCGGCCACTGTGATCACCGATCGCGAGACCGGTCGCTCCCGTGGCTTTGGATTCGTCGAAATGGCCACGGATAACGAGGCGCAAGAGGCGATCCAGCAGCTCGACAACACCGAGCTCGACGGCCGCACCATCCGCGTCGCAGCGGCCAACCCCCGCCCGGATTCGCGTGGCGGTGGCGGCGGTGGTGGCGGCTATCGCGACGGCGGCGGCGGTGGCGGTGGCTACCGCGATGGCGGCAGGCCCCGTTCTGGCGGCGGTGGCGGCGGCGGACGTCGTTACTAGCCCTCGAACGTCAACACAAACGAACCGCGTGGGAGACCCCCACGCGGTTTCGCTTTAGCCCGCCGATGCCGGATGCGTGTTTGGTATCGGTCAGGCGCGCTCTAGAGGGATCGTGGCGCCGCAATACTCGCAACGGAGCGAGGATACCCCCCGGATGCGCCCGGCCTGGGGCAGCGAGCCGCCGCAAGAAGAGCACTTGGCGGGCACCAGATACTCGGGCACCTCGGGCGCGCCGCCCGCCCGCTCCGCTCCGATCTCGCCCGATTGGCAGCGCAGCACCAGCGCCCGCCAGCCATCGGAATCGGTGCCGAGCTGAAATGCGGCGCGGGGGACCGAGGCGCCTCCTCTCGGCTCCACCGCCAGCAATTCGCGGTTCCTGGCCAATGCCCGGCGCACCTCGCTGGCATCCAGCCGCTCCAGATCGGCCAAGGGCGCCTGCCAGCGAAGCTCGCGCACCACTTCAGAAGAGGTGGTAATGAACAGGACCTTTTTGCGGGCCACCTTTTCGCGGCGCTCAAAGATCAGCCGTTGGTCGGTGAGAAAGAGGATGCCCTCGGTCTGGTCGTTGCCCTCGATCAAGCTCGCCTCAGTGGCGGCCACAAGGCCCTCCCCAGGCTGCACGGTGAACGTCGCGCCGCCCAACCATTCCAGGATGCGCTCGCAACCCTGGATCTCGCGGGCCACCGCTTGCACCTCGCTGACCACAGGCGCGATGATGCTTTCCACCGCTTGCTGGGCGGCGGTGATGCGCCGTTCGACGGCCGCAAGCTCGTCCTCCACCCGCTGGATCCCGGCCTGAACCATGCTGAGCCTCTGCGTCTTGAAGGGCTGCAAGCGACGCACCGACTCATCGGCGCGGGCGATCTCGGGCTGAAGCGTGGTCGCCTGGCGCTCCAGGTCTCGAGACGCTTGCATCCGCACAGAAGGCCAACGCTTGGCAAGCTGGGCCACCTGGTCTTCCAGGTGCGCCTTGTAGATATAGCCCTGGGAGCGCAGTTGCGCCAGTTGCTGGGGCAGGCGCGCCAGCAGGGCATCGGTCTCGCCCAAGCGTTCCCTCTGCCGGTTCAGCAGGGCATCCTGGTGCAGTTTGCCCAGCCGCGATTCGACCCGAGCGATAGTAGAGGCGGCGGTGTTCTCCTGTGTCATGGGTCAACTCCCTCCCAAAGCTATGCCCTGCTAGCACGAGACGGATCCTTACCTTTCTGCGCTGCCCGGGCATTATGCGCAGGGCGCCCTGGCTTTGTCAAACAGGCCGAGCGCCGTCTATTCACTGTGGCCGTCATACATGGCTGCCGTCGCCAACGCCTCGGCGGCGACCTGCTCGCGCAGCGAGGCGGGCTCTAGCACCTCCACCAGCGGCCCCCATCCGCGAATCCAGTACAGCATCTCTCTCGGGTGGGCCACTTGCAGGCGCAGCGTGCAGCTTCCATCGGATTCCTCGGCCAGGGATTGGCTCGGGTGCCAGCAGGTTTCGTGTACCCGGCGAAACGCCTCTGGCGCAAAGCGGAGTACCACGTCCTGACACTCGTCTCCAAACATGACCCCCCAGGCATTGCGCATGAGCTGGGGCCCATCGAACTCGTCGGGCAGCTCAAAGGTCTCCTCGGTGAGCTCGGCCTCCAGGATGCGCTCGACGCGAAAGGTATGGATCGCATCGAAATAATCGGCCCAACCGATCACATATGTGCCGCGATAATCGCCGCAAGCCTCGATGAAATAGGGCTTGAGCCGGTAGCCGTGCACATTCTCGCTGCCTGAGGCCTGGTAGCGTATGCGCGCCACGCGCCCTGTGGCCCAGGCTGTGGCCAGCGTCTCCAGCACCTGGGTCAGGTGGCTATCCTGAAAGCCGATCATCTGGCGGATGGCGGCATGGATGTGGCGCGCCATCGGTTCGGGCAGGATGCCCGCCAGCTTGGATAGCGCCGAAACGATGTGCGGATCGTACAGCTCTGCCTGGCGCGCCAGCAGCCTGCTCGCCAGATAGAGCGCCAGGGCGTCGTTCAGGCTCAGATGGATGGCCTGCAAAAAGTAGCCGCTGATGACGCCATACCGGGGAGGGTCGCCCTCATCATCCCACAAGGGCACGCCCATATTCTCCAGATCGTGCAAGTCGCGCTGGATGGTGCGCTTGTGGACCCCGCAGAGGCGCGCCAGTTCGGCGGCGCTCAACCCCTGGGGATTGCGATACAGGAAATGGTTCATACGGCTCAGCCGTTGCGCCTTGGTGTAGCTTTTCTCTGTCATGGCCCTCTCCTCTCGATGGTGGCTGCTATGCCGATGATACCGCCCCATTGCGACACCTAGCGTCGCGGAGCAGCGCTCCGCAAGCAGGCCAATTCGAGTATACACAGAAATCGCTTGCTGTGCATCTGAAAGCGAATCTCGAGGGTCAGCGCTTGCGCCGGCGATGGCAACGCCGCGCCTTTAGGCCCTGGCGCCCCTCTTGCGCTATAATCAGGTTGTAGCGTCATTGTGGACGGCTGGCGCCCTCTCGGGCGCACCCACTGATGAGGTGCCCATGCTCCGTCGCTTCCGTCTGCGGGGTTTGCGCATACAGATCCTGGCTTGGTCGGTACTGCCGACCCTGGCCATCCTGCTCACCGTGGGTTTTTTCAGTTTTTGGACCTACTCGCGCGTCACAGAGCTTCTGGTAATGGATCGCAACCGCGAGCTAACCCGCTTGCTGGCGGGGCAGATGGGCTTGGAGCTGGCCGAGTATGCCGATCGCCTCAGTGCGCTGGTAGAAACTCGCACATCCGCCGAGGGACAGCCGCCTCTTCCCTGGCTCCCCCACCTGGATGCGCGCCAACCCTATCTGCACGATTTTGATAGCGGCGTAGTGGTGCTCAATGAGGCGGGCACCGTGATCGCCGCCGATCCCCGACGTCTCGATCTGCTGGGACACGATTGGTCCAATCGCAGCCACTTTCGACGCATTCAGACCCAGCCCGTGCCGCTGCTCCTTTCCGATATCGAGAACGACGGGCCTGAGGGAGGCCCCGTTGTGGCGGTCGCCATTCCTGTGCTGGATGCCGAGGGCGAGCTTGCCGAGGTGGTGGCAGGGTTGTTTGCCATCCAGCCACAAACCGCTTCGGCCTTTTACCGCAGTCTGCTGCGGCTGGATCTCCGCATGGAGAGTCTGGCCTACCTGGTGGATAGCCAGGGGAGAGCGATCTATCACCACGACCCCGAGCTGATTGGCAGCGACATGTCGGGCCTGGCCGCCGTGCAGGCCGTGCAGGGCGGGTTCGTCGGCGCCTGGCGGGGCCAGGATGTCGGCGGCAGGGAGATCGTAGCCAGCTATGCGCCCATCCCGCACACCTTGTGCAGCCTGGTCGAACAGGAGAGCTGGGCCGACCTGCGCAGAATCTCTTGGGGATATGGCCGTGTGTTGGTGCTCATTCTGCTCTTTGGCTTGCTGGTGCCTGCCGGGGTGGTGGCCCATGCGATCCGCCGCATCACCAGGCCCATCAGACGCCTCACCGAGAGCGCCCAAGCCATGTCGCAAGGCAGGATGGAACAGATCGTTGATGCGCCGCCGGATAATGAGCTGGGCGAGCTCGCGGCGGCCTTTAACGACATGTCCTCTCGCTTGCAGGGCTACTATGCCGACCTGGAAGGGCGGGTGGCCGCGCGCACACGCGAGCTCTCGGCCATGAACGCCATCGCCAGCGTGGTGAGCCAGTCCCTCGATTTGCACGATATCCTGGCCTCTGCTCTGGACAAGGTGTTGGAGTTGATGAGCATGGGCACCGGCACGGCCTATGAGCTAGAGCCTGGCAGCGATGTGCTGCGGCTGGTTGCGCGGCGCGGCCAACCCTCGCAAGAGCTGCACCCGGGCCGCGAGATAGCGCTGGATGCGCTGGGGCCCCGAGAGGTGCTTGCGGCCGGCGCCCAGGCGTGGCTGCGGCCCCAGTTCCTCCAGCGCGGCCTGTGGCTCGCCCTGGCTCGTGAGGGCTGGGCGCAGGTGATCCTGGTACCGCTCATGTGCAAGGGGGAGTTGATCGGTCTGCTGAATCTGCGGGCCCGCGCCCCAAGGGAGCTTGGGGCGCAGGAGCTTGGCCTGCTCACCGCCATCGGCAGCCAGATCGGCATCGCCGTCGAGAATGCGCGCCTGTATCGCGAGGCGGGGACCCTGGCGGCCATGGCCGAACGCAACCGCCTGGCCCAAGACTTGCACGATTCGGTCACCCAGACGATCTTTACCGTCAATCTGCTGGCGGGGGTGATCCCCATGATCTATGAGGAGAACTCGGAAGAGGCGCGCTTTCATCTGGACGAACTGGGCCAACTCGCGAGGAGCGCTCTGAACGAGTTGCGCGCCCTCTTGCTAGAGCTGCGCCCTGCCACCCTGGCGCAGACGCCGCTGGAAGAGTTGCTCACACGGCTGGGCGAGAGCACGGCGGGCAGCGCCCGCATGCCCGTGCATGTATCGGCGGAAAGCGGCCTGGATCTGCCCGTGCAGGTGCGCGTGGCCCTGTATCGGATCGCCCAGGAGGCGATCAACAATGTCGTCAAGCACTCGGCTGCCGACCAGGCATGGATCAGGCTGCGGCGGCGCAGTATGCAGGGCGCTTGGGGCGTCGAGTTGCTGATCCGCGATGATGGGCAGGGGTTCGACCCGTTGGCGGTGGAAAGCGGCCACCTGGGGCTGTCCATCATGCGCGAGCGCGCCAGCGACATCCAGGCCACGCTGGCTCTACAGAGCGCGCCGGGGGGAGGCACCTCGGTGCGGGTGCTCTGGAGCCATGACGGACAAGGCAACGCAGAATCACGCTAGAGCAAAGGAGCCGAGGGCGATGGGGGGCAAAACGATTCGGGTGCTCGTTGTGGATGACCACAGCATCTTGCGGGGCGGCCTGCGTACCTGTCTCAGGGCGTTTCACGATATGGAAATGGTGGGCGAGGCCGCCAACGGAGAGGAGGCTGTGCGCCAGGCCCAGGCCCTGCGGCCCGATGTGGTGCTGATGGATCTCAAGATGCCGGTGATGGACGGCGTCGAGGCCACGCGGCAGATCCGCGCCTGTTGCCCCGAAACCCAAGTGGTGGCGCTGACCAGTTTCGTTGAGAACGAGCTGGTGCCGCGTGCGCTGCAGGCGGGCGCCATCGGTTATCTGCTCAAGAACGTATCGCCGCAAGAGTTGGCCACAGCCCTGCGCGCCGCTGCCCAGGGCCGCTCGACGCTCTCGCCCGAAGCCACCCAGGCGCTGGTTCAAGCTGCGACCGACATCCGCTTTACCATCGAGCCGCTAACCCCCCGCGAGCAACAGGTGTTGGCGCTCCTGGTAAAAGGGCGCACCAACCTCCAGATCGGCCAGGAACTGGGGATCACCGAATCCACGACCAAATCCCACGTGAGCACCATCATCGCCAAGCTGGGCGTCGCCAGCCGCACAGAGGCCGTGGCCATGGCCCTCAAGCATCGCCTGTTGGAGTAAGGCGCGCGCGAGAGCATCTTTCGCGCCAGGGGCGTCCTCGCGCATCTGAGGCGCCTCAGTGCGCCTGTAGCCAGATGTTTTTGAGCCAGGGGTACAGGCTGCCGCCGGCCCGATAGCCCTGCACCCAGGGCTTGGCCAGGATGTACGATACGCCGTGGGTCAGTGGAACCCAGGGCGCATCCGCCAGGATCAGTAGCTCGCTCTCCTGGTAGAGGGCTGCACGGCGCCCATCATCGGGCTCGGTGCGGGCTTGCTCCAAGAGCGCATCTACCTGTGGATTGGCATAGCCGAGATGGTTCTGGGCGCTGGCGCTGTGAAAGAGCAGATCGAGAAAGTTCTGCGGGTCAGGATAGTCGGCGATCCAGCCGCTGATGTACATGCCATAGCGCCCCCGGTTGAGATCCTGCAGGAAATCGCTCCACTCTGCCTGCTCGACTGTGAACTCGAGCCCCAGGTTCTCTTCCAGCATGGCCAGCACCGCCTGGGGCACCGGCCCCATATAGCCGCTATAGCCGCTGATATTGAGCACCAGGGGCGGCATGGCCCCCTCCTGGCCGTAGCGGGAGCCGGCCAGGAGCTCGCGGGCCAGGGCCGGGTCGTAGGCGATGGCCGCTTGCGCCGGATCGTCTCCCTCGGGGATCAGGGCGGGCGGCACGATGCCTCGGGCCGCATCGGCGCTGTTGTTAAGCACCAGCTCGGCCAGCTTGTCGCGATCAATGGCGTGCAGGATGGCCTGGCGCACGGCGGGATCATCGTAGGGCGGCTGGTTGACGTTCATCGCCAGATACTCGGTGCTGAGCTCGGACACCACCCGCACATCCTGGGAGAGGGGGTGGTGGGGGTCCAGCACGCGGTCCAGCTCGTCGGCGGGCGCCCAGACGATATCGAGTTGATCGTTCTCGTACATGGTGATGGGCAGGCCGCCGCTCAGTTCCAAGATCACGCGCTCCAACGCGGGCGGGCCGCCGTGGTAGCGCTCGTTGCGTCGCAGGATGATGCGCTCTCGGCCAAGCTCCTCTAGCACGAACGGCCCACTGCCGTTGGGTTGCAGGATCCAGCGCTCGCCCTCACGCTCGATCTGGCGGCGATCCACCACCAGCGCCGTGGGATAGGTCAGCTTGGCCATAAAGTACGCCTTGGGCGAATCTATCTCGATGCGCAGCGTCTGGGGCCCGACGGCCTCCAGCCCGGCGATCTGGTCCGCCAGCCCCTGCGCAAAAGCCTCGGCCCCGACGATATCGCCCAGGTAGGCCAGGGCCACGGGGGAGCCGAGCTCGGGGCTACAGGCCCGCTCCAGGGAATAGATGAAATCGTCCGCCGTGATGGGTGAACCATCGGCAAAGACGGCGTCCTCGCGCAGGTGGAACAGGTAAACGCGGCCATCCTCCAGCGTGTCCCAGCGCTCGGCCAGATCGGGCGTCACCTCTAGCTCGGCGTTCAAGCGCACAAGCCCGGCAAACAGATGCACCACATACTCGGCCGAGGTGGCGTCCTGCACCATCGCCGGGTCCAGCGTGGGCGGCAGATCGCCCGGCAGGCGCAGCGTGCTTGCGGAGGCAGGTGCGCCCGGCGTGCGTTCCAAGGGCGGGAGCGCGATCTCTCGGTCAAAAAAACCGGCGGCCTGGCCCCACAGCGCCAGGCCGATGCAGCAGGTCGCCGCCGCGCACAGCAGCCCAAGGCCAATGGCCAGGAGCAGGCAGTTGCGGTTGCGCGCGCGCGTGTCGTTGTCGCCAGGGTTCACCTGTTCACCCTCTCTCCACGCCGAGCATGCCTTTGGCCGCTCGCTATTGCGGGATCACCAGTTGCTGGCCCACATCCAGGCGGTTGGCGTCGCTGATATGGTTGGCCTGGGCCAGGTCATACACGCTGACGCCATAGCGCCCTGCGATGGAGGCCAGGGTGTCGCCGCGCTGCACCGTGTGCACCGTCGCCCCCTCGGGGATCGGCTGGATCAGGACGGTGAGCTTGGCGCCCGCGCGCAAAAAACTCGCGTCAGTGATCTGTGGATTGAGCCCCCGCAACTGCTCCACCGACATGCGGTGCCAGGCAGCGATCTGGCCCAACGTGTCGCCAGAGCGTATGACATAGGTCGAGAGCTGTTCGGGGTCATAGCGTACGGCGCTCGGCGGCAGGCGCAGCTCCTGGCCGGGGGCGATGGCGGCGCTGTTGCTCAGGCCATTGGCCTCCATAAAAGCCGTCACCGTGCTGGCGTGCAACAAGGCGATGGAGGCCAGCGTATCGCCGGGCTGCACCACGTACAGGGGCCCGTCATAGGGCGGCAGCTCGGGCGTGGGCTCGGGCGCGGCAATGACCGCAACCGTGACCGCCGGCTCTTGCGCCTGGGCCTCGGCGGCCTCTTCCTCAGCCACTTGGGGCTCCTCGCCCTGGGCTGGCTCGGCGGCCTCGCCGGCCAGCTCTATCTCGGCCTCTGTCTCGGCGGATTCACCCGGTTCGGCCAGCGCCAGCGCCTCACCCTCTGCCTCGGCCTCCTGCGAGACCGTAACCGGCAGGGTGGGCAAAGGTTCCCGCTCCCTTTCTGGCTTGGCGCGCACGCAACTCGCCGCCGCCAGCGCCAACAGCGCGCAGACCGCCAACACGGCTACCCTGCGTATCCGGATCTTGAGCATGAGAGCGCCTCCTTGGTTCATATGCAGCACCCCGGTTGCATGTCGCAGCGGCGATTCCTATCCGCTTGCTTGCCAGCAGGCGGATGATAGCATGGGCAACAGGGGGCGTCAATGCGCCGTGTGCGTACTAGCTACCGGACAGTTTCAGGAGCAGTGCGAGTTGCAGAATCAAGGGGCACGCTTGGATGATATATTGGGCAATATTGCTGTTAATTTCGCCGGGGTGAGGGCTTTTAAGGCGCGAGGTTAGGCCGCCGACAGCATATCCATCCTGCCGGGCTATCCTTTCAACCAAAGTGCACGGTAGCTAGGTGTGCGTAAACGTGCAAGGGACAAGTCTGCGCCGTGGCGCTGGCAATGTCTTGCCGGGGCAAATGACGGCCACTTGGTCAAGACCGCAAACCACGGCCATCAGCGCCAAAACGGAGAGCTGCGCGGGTTGCGCCGAGATGGAAACTGGATGCGAAATGGCTTGACATGCCTTGGCGCATGTGTTTTAATGCAGATAGTGGCGTAAACCCCGGGTAATACATATCTGAGGAGGGTGTCTCTGTGCCTGTCTGCCTGCCGCCGATGTCGGGGAACCTTCATCGTGGCCACTATCTCCCCCTGCATAGGCGCCAGGCGCCTCTGGCAAGCCCGCCCGTACCTCACCCACAGAAAGGATGGTGCCGCACGTGTTGAACCGGTGGTCCTCTGTTGCCTCTCGATCAAGGAGCGAGACATGAGACCCAAACGACGAATTCACCCAATAATACAGCTTTTGATTACTTTCTCTCTCCTCGTGATGCCCCTGCTCCAGGCCCTGCCTGTGGCGGCGGGCGGCGTCGTGAACGTCAACTCGTTTGTCGGCACGCCGAGCAACACGGCCTTTGGGGCCTTTAACGACTCGTTGCGGGCTGGCAACACCAAGTGGCTCAACTATACGTTTTCCCTTCAGTATCCACTCGGCGCCTTTCCGGAAGACCTGCATCTGAACGTGTTCCTCCCATCGGGCATTACGCCCACGGGGAATGCGTCTCGGGACTTTGTCGAGCTTCCGGATGGGACCATCGTTGTTGACTTTGGCAGCCAGCCCCCTGCGGGCGTAGGCGGGGCTACCTTTACCGGTAGCTTTGCCATAGAAGTCCAGGTCAGCAGCATGTGGTTGGCCCAGGGGAACTCGTCCAGCGTTCTGATCACGGCTTGGCTGACCGGAGACAACGAGATCCGGCTGCCCAACCCGGACCCGAACCAGGAGCGGATCATCCTCGAGATCGACGAGCGTGCCAATGTTCGGACCTTTATCGCGCGGCAGCCAACGCTGACGCCGAATATCGTCAAGGCCGGGGAGACGATCCTGTACGAGGTAACCGTGAGCAACACGGGCCCCTCGGCGGCGCGCAGCGTGATCGTGTGGAACTGGGTGGTCGAAGA
>Ga0334887_1000691_pt1 | contig 51173 bp, 40 predicted proteins | sample GraSluR1_MG_10_FD_207217 | JGI IMG/M metagenome (GOLD analysis project Ga0334887, IMG submission 207217) | Sludge microbial communities from methane-producing bioreactor in Wageningen University, Netherlands - Granular Sludge_18_07-R1 | ecosystem: Engineered > Bioreactor > Anaerobic >...
TCTGCATATCGCGCCTCTTGCCGAACCTCTCGTCGACCCCGAAGTAGCCTATGGGAAGAAAGCCCCAGTCTACGGTGTTTGCGACGTTGGAGACCGGCATCACCTCGATGCAGTTTATCCCCAGGTCGGTGAGGTAGTCGAGCCTCTCGGCCGCCTCCCTGATCGATCCTCCAAACTCGTTTATCATCAGCTCATAGATGATCAGCTCGTCAAGGGGAGGCGTCTTCCAATCTTTTTCTCCACGGCCCCACTTATGCTTATAATTTCTATCGTACCCCTGGGTGATGGCCGAGAGCTTTCCCACCCCGAACTCTCGGGCGAAGGGATCTATGATCCAGTCGATCGGCCCCTCCAGCCGAGGGGACTCCAGCTGGTACCTGTATACGTACCTTCCGTCTTCCCCCCAGTGAGAATCGGGATGGCGGTCGGCGGAGTCGGGATCGATCATCACCTCCGCTCTCCAAAGCTCGCCATAATCGGGATCTTCCGACTGGGACATCTCGAACTTCATCGGCATTATCTCCTGGATGAACTGGTCTTTCTCGTGGATGATCTTGACGAAGAGCCGGTTTTCCTCCCTCGCCGATACCCGAGGAAGGAGTATATCGAAGTCGATCACCTCGGGCGAGGTATTTCTTGACCTGGCGCCGAGCCTGTTCAGAGGCAATAATTTCATGCTAATCACCAAATCCTAATCAAATCCTATTATTCTCTTCCACGCCACCCAGAGGTCTTCCATCTGGTCAGTTTCAATTATTTAGATCATCCAATCCATAAGTAAGTTCTCATATATTGGGATAGTCCGGGGGTGGTGCCGCAAAAATACCGGGGCTGATGGGTGCGACCTTCTGGAATAGGTTGATCTATCGGAAGGTCAACCCGTTTTCGATGATAGATCTGATCCTGCAGACCCTCGGGTTCGCGGCACCCATCCTCGCCATGATCGGCCTGGGGCTCTTCGGGGCCGGGGTCCTGATGGAGATGGGGCTGTTGGGAGGGCTCTCCAGGATATCCAGGCCGATCTTCTCCTTCACCAGGCTCCCCGACGCCTGCGCCTCGGCCTTCGTCGTCTCCCTGGGGTCGGCGGTGGCAGCCAACGGGATGGTGGCGAAGTTCAGAGAGGAGGGGCGGCTCGAAGAGAAGGAGGTGGTCCTCTGCGCCGTGATGAACAGCATACCCGTCTACCTCCGGGAGCTCTTCACCTATCAGATCCCGATCGTCATCCCCGCCCTCGGCCTTGTGGTAGGGGGTTTTTACGCAGGCGTCTTCGTCGTCACCGCCCTCTTCAAGATCTCGGTGGTGGTGATCCTAAGCAGGTTGTTTCTGAGAAAGAGCGTCTGCCGACTCCCCGAGGAGATCCAGGAGGAGAGGGTCTCCTTCTTGGAGGCGGCAAGGAGGTCTATACGCCGGCAGAGGAGGCTCTTTATCAAAATAGCCGCCATCTACCTCACCATGACCGCCGCCGTCTTCGCCCTGAGGGACCGGGGGGTCTTCGAGGCGTTCAGCGTCCTCCCCCTGGCGGAGCTCTTCGGCATACCTCCGGAGAGCATCGTCCCCCTGACGACCTACGTCGCCAGCCCCATCGTGGGGATATCCCTCCTGGGACCGATGATCGCCAGCAACGGCATCTCAGAGCTCCAGGCGATGATCGTCCTGATGCTCGGGAGCATGTTCATGCTCCCCCTCTTCGCCGCGAGAAGCCTCCTGCCCCGCTACGTCGGCCTCTTCGGTCCCCGCCTCGGGGTCGGGATCGTAGCCTTATCCTCGGGGATGAGCATCTTCGTCAGGCTCGTCATACTGCTCCTTCTCCTGGCCGTCGGCCGGTAGACTACCGAGCGGTCCAGCCTCCGAGGGCTTACGCCGCCCCTCTACCTCACTCGCCGATGATCTGGAAGACGACCCTCCGGTGCCGGGGGCTCGTATCCAGGTCGATGAAGACTATCTGCTGCCAGGTGCCCAGCATCAATTTGCCGTCGGAGAAGGGGACGGTGAGGCTCGGGCCGATGATGGAGGCGCGGATGTGGGAGTGGCCGTTGCCGTCCCCCCACCTCCGATTGTGGGCGTACTCGATATCCCGGGGCGCCATCCTCTCCAGGGCGGCCTTCATATCCTCGACGAGCCCCGGCTCGTACTCGATGGTGGTGACGGCTCCGGTGGCCCCGGAGGCGAAGACGACGGCCGCCCCTGCGGAGAGCCCCGACCTCTCCACGGCGGCGGCCACCTTACCGGTTAGATCTGTCATCTCACCGTCTCCTCTGGTCTGAAAGTCTGCGTATTCGATCACGATCAAGGTAATCGCCTCCGGTTTGACGGCATGAGCTTCATGAGGAGAGAAGCTGTAGGTCAGGATTCATATTCGCCGTCGCCCTTCAAGAAACTTTCCAGAGGGGGCTGGATTAAGGTCGGGTCTGGGAGGGGCAGAACAATTTAACTTGATTTACCCAAAAGTATTTTTACCACCTTTGAACAAGTTCATCTTAAATAAGGTAAATCAATTTGCCAAAGGTGTTTCAATATGAAGAGAACCTTAATCATATTCATCTCCCTGGCGCTCCTCTCGGCGGCTTCCCTCTCGGAGGGCGGCTTCTCCAGTCAGCAGGTCGCCGTCATCGACGAAGAGGGGAGGACGGTTTCGGTGGCCCTATCCCCCGAAAGGATCGTCTGCCTCACCCCCGCAGCGGCGGAGGTTATATACGCCCTCGACGAGGCCGACCGGCTCGTCGCCCTCTCCGATGACTGCACCATCCCGCCCGCCCTCCTGGAGAAGGAGCGGGTCGGCAGATCCGGGCGGGAGGCGGACGTCGAGAGGATCATGGAGCTATCCCCCGGCCTCGTGATAGCCAAGACCGGGGGCCTATTTTCCAGAGAGCATGAGGAGCAACTTACCGGCTACGGCGTCCCCGTCCTCAGGTATCGGGCGCTATCCATCGATACTCTCATCCCCATGATCGAGGATCTGGGGCTGATCCTGGAGAGGGAGGAGGAGGCGAAAGATATGGTGGAATATCTCGAAGAATACGCCGAACTCGTCCTGAGCAGGACCGCCGGGATCCCGCAGGAGGATAGGCCGGGGGTCTACTTCATGTCGATGGGCCGCTTCGACTGGACCGCCGGCTCCGATTCGACGGGCCACGATAGGATCGTGGCAGCGGGGGGGAGGAACCTGGCAGAAGATCTTCTGGGTAAGGTTCCTCACGTCGAGATGGAGTGGGTGATAGAGAGAAACCCCGAGGTGATCGTCTATTCGATTCCGTCTTCTCAGTACCAGGGGACGGCCCCCACCCCCGGAGAGATGGCAGGAAAGAGAGATGAGATCATGGCCCTTGCGGGCTTCACCGAGATCGACGCCGTCAAGGCCGGCCGGGTCTACATCGTCGACATCAACATGGCCAGCGGCCTTGCCGAAGTCGTGAACATGCTCTACTACGCCCGGTGGTTCCACCCCCACCTCTTCGAAGATATCGATCCGAGGGGCGTCTATGAGGAGATCCATAGGAGGTACTTCGATATGGGAATGGAGGGGGTCTCTCAGGTCTATCCCGAGGGCGCAGCCTTATAAACGGCCTGGAGGGTAACACCCATCGGATGGAAGGCGGCTTTGAGCTGGTAGGATGGGTCGAATTGGATGGCAGAAGGCTCTCCGGATCGGAGGTCTTTGATCTAGTCCAAGAGGGGCCGCAGATCGTCTCCAGATTCGGCGGCGAGTTCTTCCTCTCCTGGGACGGCTTCTCGGCCCGGGACCGCTTCGGTATCGTCCCCGGCGACTGCCCACCGGGATCCGTCGTCTGCGACGGCGAGGTGGTGGGAGTCGTCGATCCGGATCCTCCGGCCTCGGACCTGGCAGCTGCCATAGAGACCGCCGTCCTCTTGCGGAGCAAAGGGGCGGTCGTAGCCCTCTCCGGAGGGGTCGACTCCGCCCTGGTGGCGGCCATCGCCAGGAGAGAATGCGTCGTCGCGGGTGTCGAGGGGTCTACCGACCCGAAGAGGGCGAGGCAGGTCGCAGACCTGCTGAACATGCCCCTGGCGGAGGCGGCGATCGACCCCGGAAGGATCGAGGAGGCCCTCGCCGAGGCCATAGCCGTAATCCCACGAATGACGCCGGTCGACGGTTCCATCGCCGCGACCCTCTACTTTGTTGCGGAGTGGGCGGAAGATCACGGGTACGGGACTATCCTGGCGGGGCAGGGGGCGGACGAGCTCTTCGGCGGCTACGCCCGGTACCTCGATAGCGAAGACCTCGCCTCGGATCTGGAGCGGGATATCCTCGGCCTTCCCGCCCAGGCGGCCCGGGACCAGGCGGTGGCCGGAATCTTCGGCGTTCGGTTCTCCCTCCCCTACCTGGACCTTCGGGTGGTGAGGAATGCGGAAGAGATCCCGCCGGAGGAGAAGGTGGCGGGCGGGGTCAGAAAGAGGCCGCTTCGGGTGGTGGCGGCCCTCCACCTCCCGCCAGAGATCGCCCATCGGGAGAAGAAGGCGATGCAGTACGGCTCCGGGGTGATGCGGGAGATGAAGAGGCTCGCCCGGAGGAGGGGCTTCAGCAGCGTCACCGATTATCTGGATACCTTCAGGTGAGGGAGATCCACCACATACTTTTTCAATCGAGAGGTCCCACCTCTGGCGAGGTAGGTGGGATCTCCTCTGTCGATAGCTCATGAACTTACGCCTGGAAGGCACTTTCTCTTCGCCCTCGATCACGCCTCTGAGATCGTCGCCTCTATCACCGCCCTGGCCGAATCCCTGGGGGTAGAGGCAGGGATCGTCTCAGGGATAGGAGCGCTGAAGGATGCTGCAATCGGCTACTACGACCAGGAGGCCCACGAGTACAGGACGGTGGAGATAGACCGCCCAACGGAGATAACATGCCTCTGCGGAAACATCTCCATCAGAGACGGGAAGCCCTTCCTCCACGTCCATGCGACCCTCGCCGACTCGCAAGGAAACGTCAGGGGCGGCCACCTATCCAGCGGGACGGTCTTTGCGGCAGAAGTGTATATCAGGGAACTGGTCGGACGGCCGCCGACAAGAAGCCACGACCCCACGACGGGCCTCTTCCTCTGGAGGGAGACCGATTGAAGACCTCCGATTACTTCGAAGCTCTGGAGGGGGGGCTCGCCCGGGAGATGGAGATCGCCAGCAAAGCCCGGAGCCAGGGGAAGGACCCGAGCCTCTCGGTGGAGGTGCCGACGGCCGTCGACCTGGCGGAGAGGGTCGAAAAGCTGATCGGGATCGAGGGGATAGCAAACAGGGTCAGGGAGCTGGAGGGAGGAGGGATGAGCCGGGAGGAGGCGGCCCTGGCCATAGGCTCCGACTTCGCGGCAGGAAGAATAGGGAGCTTCTCGACGAAGATCGAGGCGATCGACGGCGCCATCAGGACCTCCGTCGCCCTCCTCACCGAAGGGGTGGTGGCAGCCCCCATCGAGGGGATCGCCAAAGTGGACCTCGGCAAAAACGACGACGGTACCGAGTACCTCAAGGTATACTATGCGGGACCGATCAGGTCGGCCGGGGGAACGGCCCAGGCCCTCTCCGTCCTCGTCGCCGACTGTGTCAGGCGGGAGGTGGGGATCGACCGGTACAAGCCCAGGGCCGAAGAGGTGGAGAGGTACGTCGAGGAGATCGGCCTATACCGCCGGGTGGCGGGGCTGCAGTACGTCCCTTCCGACGAAGAGATAAGAACCCTGGTGCGAAACTGCCCCATCTGCATCGAGGGGGAGCCGACGGAGGAGGAGGAGGTCTCAGGCTACCGAGACCTCGACAGGATCGAGACGAACCGGATCAGGGGAGGGGTCGCCCTCGTCTCCGCCGAGGGTATCGCCCTTAAGAGGCCGAAGCTTAAAAAGCATGTGACAAAGCTCGGGATCGAGGGGTGGGACTGGCTCGATGACCTGGCCAGCGGCGGCAAGAAGGATGGCGGCGCCTCCGGGGAGAAGTTCCTCCGGGACATCATCGCCGGAAGGCCGGTCTTCTGCCACCCCCACCGCCCGGGGGGGTTTAGGCTCAGGTACGGCAGGTCCCGCAATACAGGCCTTGCGGCCGCCGGTTTCAGCCCCGCTTCCATGATCCTCCTCCGGGACTTCCTCGCTGCCGGAACCCAGGTGAAGGTGGAGCTTCCGGGGAAGGCGGCGGCGGTCTCCCCGGTCTCCAGCATCGAGGGGCCGACGGTGAGGCTGAAGAACGGCGACCTGGTCCGGATCGACTCCGCCGAGGAGGCGATCCGCCTCCGGGGGGAGGTGGCCGGGATCGTCGACGTCGGCGAGGTTCTCATCAGCTTCGGCGACTTTCTTGAGAACAACAGGACTCTCGCTCCTGCATCCTACTGCTTTGAATGGTGGGCGGCGGAGCTGGTGGAGGCGGGGGGCGACCCTTCTGGCCTGGAGGCGCCTTCCGGCGAAGAGGCGATAGAGATCTCCCGTCGGTGGGGCGTCCCCCTCCACCCGGCCCACACCCACCTCTGGCACGACCTCTCTCTCGAAGGGTACCGGAGGCTGAGGGAGGCCGTCTCCAGAGAGGGGGTCCTCGACGGCGTCCTCTTCCTCCCCCCCTCTCTTCTGGAGCCTCTCGAGACGCTCCTCGTCCTCCACAGGATGAGAGACGGCAGGATAGAGGTCGACGATCCCCTCCCCCTCTTGCTCTGCCTGGGGATCGATCCAGATGGGATGAAGATTAAGGACCTTTGCGAAGAGCCTGATAGTGGGAAAGAAGAAGATGGATCGGACAGGGGCGAGGTCGACGGCGATATCCGATCGGAGGTCCCGGGTGAGAAGACCGCCCTCGATCTGGTCAACCAGGCCACCGGGATCAGGGTGATGGCGAGAGCCCCCACCAGGATCGGGTCGAGGATGGGAAGGCCGGAGAAGTCGGACAAGCGGGAGATGAGGCCTCCACCCCACGTCCTATTCCCCACCGGCGACGCCGGGGGGAAGAGCAGGTCTGTGGGGGGGTGCGCCAAAAACCATGTGGGGAACGGCAGGTACGGGATCATAGAGACCTCCATAGGAAAGAGATTCTGTCAAAAGTGCGGCGCAGAGACCCACGAGTTTCTCTGCAGTTGCGGGGGCCACACCCTTCTCCGAAGGGCGTGCCCCGTCTGCCACCAGCCCGGATCGGATAAATGCCCAAAATGCTCAAAGCCCACCACCGCAACCTCCACCATGAAGCTCGACGTCAAAGCCCTCTACTCCCGGGCCCTCGACCACCTCTGCGAGAGGGAGCCGGAGCTGGTGAGGGGGGTTCTCGGCCTCACCAGCCGGGACAAGACCCCCGAGAGCCTGGAGAAGGGGGTCCTCCGGGCGAAGCATGGGGTCTACATATTCAAAGACGGGACGGTCAGGTACGACCTGACTGACCTTCCCCTCACCCATTTCCGGCCGAGGGAGGTCCACGCAGATATCGAAAAGCTGAAGAATCTCGGCTACACCCACGACATCCGCGGCGAGCCCCTGAAGAGCCCCGACCAGATCCTGGAGCTCCTCGTCCAGGACGTAGTCCTCTCCTTCGACGGCGGCGAGTACCTCCTGAAGGTGGCGAAGTTCGTCGATGACGAGCTGGAGAAGTTCTACGGCCTGGAGAGGTTCTACAACGCAGAGACCCCCGACGACCTGATCGGATGCCTGCTGGTGGGGCTCGCTCCCCACACCTCCGCCGGGGTCTTATGCCGGCTGATCGGCTACACCTCCGCCTCCGCCGGATACGGCCACCCCTTCTTCCACGCCGCCAAGAGGAGGAACTGCGACGGGGACGAGGACTGCGTCATGCTCCTCATGGACGCCCTCCTCAACTTCTCGATGTCGTACCTCCCGGAGAGGAGGGGCGGAAAGATGGACGCCCCCCTGGTGATGACCACCAGGCTCGACCCCTCGGAGGTGGACGGCGAGGCCCACAACCTGGACCTCCCTTCGAGGTACCCCCTGGAGTTCTACCGGGCGACTTTGACAGGCGCGTCGCCGAAGGATCTGGAGGGGATGATCGACCTGGTATCGAAGAGGCTAGGGACCGATGGACAGTACTGCGGCTTCTCCTTCACCCACGACACCTACGACATCGCCGCGGGGCCGAAGAACAGCGCCTACAAGACCCTGGGGACGATGGTGGAGAAGATGGACGCCCAGCTCGCCCTGGCGAGGTCGATCCGGGCCGTCGACGAGAGGGATGTGGCGACGAGGGTGATCAACTCCCACTTCCTCCCCGACCTGATCGGAAACCTCCGGGCCTTCTCCCGGCAGACGGTCCGGTGCGTCAAATGCGGATCGAAGTTTCGCAGGCCCCCCCTCTCCGACGTCTGCCCCAAATGCGCAGGCCGGGTCATCCTCACCGTCCACGAGGGGAGCGTGAGAAAGTACCTGGAGGTCTCGATGAAGGTCGCCGAGGAGTTCGGGGTCGACGACTACACCAAGCAGAGGCTCGAGCTGATCAAGATGGACATCGACTCTCTATTCCACAACGACAAGTCGAAGCAGATGGGGCTTGCGGACTTCATGTGAGGGGGGGCAAAAAAAGGGTCGGACTCCCGCCCTGCGCCCCTCAGGGCGCAAGGCAGCTCTCAGTCCCACCGCAGCCGGTGCAGGTGAGCAGCTCACAGTTCATGACGTCCGGCTGATAGCCATCGTGCTCGAACTGCCAGTTAGGCGGCTGCCATATCCCGCATCCCGTGGGACCGCACTCGTCTTCGACGGCCCCGACGTCGATGACGCATGTCGCCCAGACGGGCTGGACGACGGCCCCGTCGACGGACCGGGCGTCGACCTCGACGGAATTGGTGAACCTGCCTTCGCCGGGGGCGAGGGTCGAGAACTCGATCGTCGCCGTCCCGCCAGGACCGATCTCGAGTATATTCCAGACTACGACCCCGCCCTCATAAGATGCGAAGGGTATGGACGATTCGAGGAGGTCCATCCCCGCCGGGAGCCGGTCGGTGACCGTCGCCACCCTGGTGGCGTCATCGTGGTTGGACACATCGATCCTGTACCGCACGACCCTGGGATTCGAAGGATCGATCTCGGCGGCCTTCGCCACCGAGACGGGATCGTCGAGGCAGCAGGTGAGCCACCTGATCTCCAGGGCGGAGAAGTTGGATGCGCAGACCTGCTCATCGTCGTAGACGCCGCAGACCTCGACCCTGTTCACAAGCTCAGGTGGATGGCCGGCTGAATAGTATTTGCTGACGTCCAGCGATAGGCTGATCTCGACCGCTCCGCCGATGGATAGGTGGGTCAGGTTCCAGCCGGCGCCCGTCTCCGTCAGGTAGTCGGGCCGGATCGACGAGGGCTCTATGAAGGTCGCCCCCGGTGGGAACCGATCCTGGACGTATACCGGCTGAAGCACCCTGTTGCCATCGTTCTCGATCCTGATGGTGTAGACCGCCACCGTCCTCTTCTTCACCGCACCCTCGAGGTGAGCCTCGCCGTGATCCCAGGGTAGGACCTCCTCATAGACGTCGTCGAGGGTCTTGGTGACGTTCAGGTGGGGCCTGTCGTACTTGGCGACGCCGGAGAAGTGGACCCGCCTCTGGATCGAGTAGTCGCCGGCGTACTGCTCGTCGAAGTCCACCTCGGGATCGCGCCCGCCCTGGCTCCTGTCCAGGATCGCCCGGAACCTGGCCTGGCCGGAGAACTCCGCATCCGTATCCATCTCGTTTAAGCCCCGGGCCACCGTCTCCTTGTCGAGTTCAGTTATCGACGTGTACTCCTCGCCGATGAAGCTCGTCCCCGGATTCCTGGAGTACATCCCCTCCTTCCACTTCATCGAGGCGTCGATGGAGGTCGAGTCGGTCAGCCTCTGGCTCATGGGGCTGTGGACGAGGGAGATGTCTTTGGCTATGTAGTTGGTCGAGGTCCGGATCAGCTCCTCGGAGTCGTAGGTCCCTGTACCCGACTCGTAGGTCCTCTGGACCGAGCCGATCCTCTTATCGACAACGACGAGACCTCTTCCGGAGGCCGCCTTATCCGAGGTGACGGACGACCCGTACTCGTCGATCCGCTCCAGAACTTTGAAGCTACCGACGTAATCTTCCCTCGCCTCGAAGATCGGCGTTGCCCGGGGCGACGAGGCCCCCGAAGGCATCTTGAGGAACCCTATGTGGCCCCGGCCGTCGAAGTCGCTGTCCACCTCCATAACAGACTGGTTCTCGTCTAGGAAGATCCTCGACTCCCGGTCGATGAAGGTTGCGTACCGATTAGACTGGCTCATGGAGGTGCCTGTCACCCGGTTCTTTGCCTTAGCTTCTTGAGTCCATCTAGAAGAGTACTCGACGACCCTGTCGTTGTAGAGGCCGAGGGTCGTCGGGCTGTAGGAGGCGACCATCTCTTTTTCCATCGAGATCGACTTGTTCTCAGTCCTCACCCAGACCACCTCACCGCTTTCGTAGAGGCCCGAGCCGTGCTCGCGGGTTTCAAGCTCCGTTCCGGGATCGGCTATTGTCACAGAGGCTGAAGCGCTTGAAGGTCCCGTTTGTGCAGAGGTGATCGTAACCACGTTTTTAAGGTCGAGGGGTCCACGACTCGTGGATAGGCTTCCCCTGGCGTTTACAAACCCAGTTCCAGTTATCATTCCCTCGCCGGAGAATTCTAGGTCTTGCAGCTCTGGAACTCTCACGGTTACCGTGATCTTTCCAGACTTACCAGGAGACAGATCTCCTATGGTCCATCTGTTGTTCGTGCCGTGATCTGGCGCTGGTGATGCGGAGACGAACTCGACCCCCTTAGGGTAACTTTCTGTTATCACTACCTCGGTCAGGCGGGCATCTCCTGAGTTCTTGTAGATTATAGTATAGTTCAGCAAGTCGCCTGGAGAGGCGCTGGAAGAAGATGCGATCTTCTCGATGGTTAGGCAGGAGGATGATGGATTGTTCTGGAACTCGATAGGAAAGCCCAGAGCTGCCATATCGTCCTTGTTTAGTAGTCTCTGGTTGCCAACGTTGTCAACTAACGAAAGGCTTTCTAGTTGCCAGGTACCTCTCAAGCTGTACTGGGGCAATGTCATCGTGCACTCGTATATGCCGTCGATTTCATCACCTGATATCAATGAAGATGGCGTTAAAGATTCAACAAATGCTGCATACTGATCCCCTGAAAGACCCTTGAACTGACCCGAAAACGAAGATACACCGCTTAAATCGTCGGTCAGTCTAATTCTGAATATTATCTCCTGATGTGACGTAGAAGTATCGACATGCTTAGGATCGAAATCGAAACTAACGACATTTGGCGGTTCGGTATCACCATCTGATACCACCTCAAACTCTGTAGGAAATCCTAAATCAGCTATTTCTGATTGAGATAGCCACCTGATATTATGGACCTCGTCGCCTACATGGACGTGATTTAGCTTCCAGATCCCCTTTTCGCTATACCGAGGTAGCCTTACTTTGCTTACATATACCCCGTCAAGCTTGTTTCCAGAGACGAGATCGCTGGCTGACCAGAAACTAAATCCCGCCGACTGCTCGCCAGATGGGCTGAGGAACCACATATTCATATAGTAAATGCCGCTGAGATCGTCAGTCAGGTGAGTAGTGAATGTGATTACTTGGCTTGATGCGGAGGTATCTATGGATTTTGGATCGAAATCCATATCCACTATAGTTGGTGGTTCAGTATCTCCCTCAGAAACCACTTCAAATTCTGTTGGGAAACCCAACGACTCCATCTCAACTCCAGTTATCACCCTGCGATTGCCCACTTTATCGTAAATGTCGATCGAGTTCAGCTTCCAAATTCCCTGATGGCTATATCTCGGAATTGTCATTTCACTCTTATAGACACCATCAAGCATATCTCCAGAGACGAGATTATAGCTGCCGATAGAGGATCCCCACTGCTGGTGACATCCTTCAGGAATACATATCAACATCATTGCGTTTTCGACGCCGCTAAGGTCGTCAGTTAGCCGTGTTGTGAACGTAATCTCCTTTGACGAAGTAGAAACATCTAAGACCTTCGGATCGAAGTCGAAGCTCACGATCTCGGGCGGCTGGGTGTCCTGTTTCATGATCTGGTGATTCCCGAAATCATTGCCCGTCGAATCGGCATCGTCCAAGGTGACCGAATGGGACCCGCCTGGAGGATACGTCTGGACCCACCCAGCCTTCTGAACTTCTCTCACAGTGTAGCTTTTTGGTGCCAGGTGATCGAAAGAGTAAGTGCCATCTGCTGATGTAACGGTGGAGTCGATAACTTCCCCTTCGAAGAGAAGTTCAATCCTCCAGCCGGGAAGGCCCGACTCGTCAGCATCTTTGGCTCCGTTATTGTTGAGGTCATTGAACTTCATGCCGGAGATTGAAAAGACTCCGCTGTGGGCGTTTCGGAAGTTGGTAGGAAAGCCCAATGCTGCCATCTCATCTCCGGATAGGTACTTCGAGTTTCCGACCCGATCGCTAACCCTCATGTGGCTGAGCTTCCAGGTACCTGGCTCGCTATACTGAGGAAGATCGATCTTGTACAGGTAAGTCCCTTCGATCTCGTTCCCAGAGATTCGATTATGGGAACTGAACCATGCACCGATTGACTGACTCTCTGATGGGCTATAGAACCGAATGTCTCCCTGATCAAAGCCGCTCAGATCATCGGCGAGGTCCGCAGTCACGGTGATCTCCTGAGACGATGTTGAAGTGTCAACAGCTTTCGGATCGAAGTCGAAATTCGCTATATTAGGCGGCATTGTGTCTCCTATCGATTCTACTTCAAACTCAGTCGGAAAGCCCAATGCTGCTATCTCATCACCGGAAAGGTACTTCGAGTTTCCGACCCGATCGCTAACCCTCATGTGGCTGAGCTTCCAGGTACCTGGCTCGCTATACTGAGGAAGATCGATCTTGTACTGGTAAGTCCCTTCGATCTCGTTCCCAGAGATTCGATTATGATAGCTGAACCATGCACCGATTGACTGACTCTCTGATGGGCTATAGAACCGAATGTCTCCCTGATCAAAGCCGCTCAGATCATCGGCGAAGTCCGCAGTCACGGTGATCTGTCGAGACGATGTTGAAGTGTCAACAGCTTTCGGATCAAAGTCGAAACTCGCTACATTAGGCGCCGTTGTGTCTCCTATCGATTCTACTTCAAACTCAATAGGAAAGCCCAATGCTGCTATCTCATCACCGGAAAGGTACTTCGAGTTTCCGACCCGATCGCTGACCCTCATGTGGCTGAGCTTCCAGGTGCCTGGCTCGCTATACTGAGGAAGATCGATCTTGTACTGGTAAGTCCCTTCGATCTCGTTCCCAGAGATTCGATTATGATAGCTGAACCATGCACCGATTGACTGACTCTCTGATGGGCTATAGAACCGAATGTCTCCCTGATCAAAGCCGCTCAGATCATCGGCGAAGTCCGCAGTCACGGTGATCTGTCGAGACGATGTCGAAGTATCTACAGCCTTCGGATCGAAGTCGAAGCTCACGATCTCGGGTGGCTGGGTGTCCTGTTTCATGATCTGGTGATTCCCGAAATCATTGCCCGTCGAGTCGGCATCGACCAAGGTGACCGAATGAGACCCGCCTGGAGGATAAGTCTGAACCCACCCAGCCTTCTGAACTTCTCTCACAGTGTAGCTTTTTGGTGCCAGGTGATCGAAAGAGTAAGTGCCATCTGCTGATGTAACGGTGGAGTCGATAACTTCCCCTTCGAAGAGAAGTTCAATCCTCCAGCCGGGAAGGCCCGACTCGTCAGCATCTTTGGCTCCGTTATTGTTGAGGTCGTTGAACTTCAAGCCGGAGATCGAAAAGACGCCGCTGTGGACGTTACGGAAGGTGGTGGGAATGCCCAGGGCTTCTACTTCAACTCCGGAAATGTACTTCCAGTTTCCGACGTTGTCTCTGAGTTCAACAGAACTCAGTATCCAGGTCCCAGGCTCGCTGTATCGTGGAAGGGTTATTTTTCGCTCGTAGGTTCCGTCAAGCTCATTTCCAGAAGTTCGCTCGTAAGAGCTGAACCATGCACCGATATCTTGGATCTTTGATGGGCTTTGGAACCTGAAATACCCTTGACTGAAGCCGCTCAGGTCATCAGTCAAGCGTGCAGTTACGGTGATCTCCTGAGGTGATGTTGACGTATCTACTGCTTTGGGATGAAAGTCGAAGCTCGCTATGGCAGGTGTTGTTGTGTCTCCAACCGATTCTACTTCAAACTCTGTGGGAATGCCCAGAGCTTCCAGTTCAACTCCGGAGATGTACTTCCAGTTTCCGGCGTTATCTCTGAGTTCAACTGAACTAAGTCTCCATGTCCCGGGCTCGCTGTATTGCGGAAGGGTTATTTTTCGCTCGTAGGTTCCGTCAAGCTCGTTTCCAGAAGTTCGCTCGGAAGAGCTGAACCATACACCGATATCTTGGATCTTTGATGGACTTTCGAACCTGAAATACCCTTGACTGAAGCCGCTCAGGTCATCAGTCAATCGTGCCGTTACTATTATCTCGCGAGATGAAGTTGACGTATCTACTGCTTTGGGATTAAAGTCGAAGCTGGCTATGGCAGGAGGTTTCGTATCTCCCACCGACTCTACCTCAAACTCTATGGGAATGCCCAGGGCTTCCAGTTCAACTCCGGAGATGTACTTCCAGTTTCCTACGTTGTCTCTGAGTTCAATTGAACTCAGTCTCCAGGTCCCAGGCTCGCTGTATTGCGGAAGGGTTATTTTTCGCTCGTAGGTTCCGTCAAGCTCGTTTCCAGAAGTTCGCTCGTAAGAGCTGAACCATGCACCGATATCTTGGATCTTTGATGGGCTTTGGAACCTGAAATACCCTTGACTAAAGCCGCTCAGGTCATCAGTCAATCGTGCTGTTACGGTGATCTCCTGAAAGGATGTTGATGTATCTACCGACTTGGGATCAAAGTCGAAGCTCAGCACATTCGGCGGCTCCATATCCTCTCCGAGGCCGGTTTGGACCAGCAAAAGACAAGCGACAAAGGCCAGAAATCGATATGAACAAGACAGACGCTCTCCCTCCATAAATTCGGAAGAGCCATAATATCATAAGCCTTTCCCTAAGGCGAGATCTCAGCGTGGTCTTTGGCCAAATTCAAGAGAGCAACACCAAATCGAAGATACAAGACTGGTCCTTCATCGAATTTTTCACCCCCGCCCCCGGACCCACCTGCGCGGATCGAGGGCCCCCCGCCACCGGGCGACGACATCGCGGCCGAGGATGAAGCCTCCTACCCAGAAGGATGCCTCCCCGGATATCACCAGCAGGGACGAGAGGGCGACCTTTCCCGAGTTGGATAGGGGCGCCGAAGGGACGAGGAGGAGGCAGCCATAGAGGAGGCAGGATAGGAGGACGAGGAAGAGGCCGAGCCTCCGCCGCCACCCGCCGCCTCTTATAAACTCGACCAGGCCGTCCTCCGGCGATGCTGGCGCTCTCGCCGGGCCGCCTGGTCCATCCCCCGCCGGAGCCGGTCCGCTCGAAGCCGTCGTCATGTAATCAACCTCGAAAGCCCCCCCGGATCGATACCGTCAGATCGATACCGTCAGATAGATACCGTCAGATCGATACCGTCACCTCATCTCCCGCAGGGCAGCGAGGGCAGAATCGACCCTTCCCCTCATCTCTTCGACGAGCCGCTCGTTCTCCTCGATCCTCCTCCTCCGGTCGACGGCCATCCGCCCCGTCTCCGCCGGCGCGGGCCCCCCGGTCCTCGACCTCGCCGCCACGTTCCTCCTCGGGTCCAGGGCCGCCGCGAGCTCTTCTCTGCCAAAGCCCCTCTCGCTCGGCCGAAACCCGGCGATCCTCTCCGCCGCCCCGTCCAGGTCTTCTATCGTCGGCGTCTCGCCCTTCGCCGCCAGAGCTCCCACGATCTGGTGGGCGGTCCGGAAGGGGATCTTCGTCTTGCGGACCAACGAGTCGGCGATCTCCGTCGCCATCGAGAAGCCCGTGCCTGAGGCGGCCTCCAGCCGCTCTTTATTGAACTTCGCCGACGAGACGGCCCCCGCCAGGATTCGCACCGCCGCCCTGGTCGTCGATATCCCCCGCCAGAGGTTCGGGGTTGCCTCCTGCAGATCCCGGTTGTAGCTCATGGGCAGCGCCTTGTTGATGGTGAGGGCGGCGACGAGGGACCCAAAGACGGTGCCGGTCTTCCCCCGGACGAGCTCGGCGGTGTCGGGATTCTTCTTCTGGGGCATGATGGAGGAGGTCGAGGTGAAGAGATCGTCGAGCTCGAGGTAGCCGAACTCCGACGTACTCCACAAGATCAGCTCCTCGGCGAGGCGGCTGGCGTTCACCATCAGGATGGCGGAGGAGGATAAGGCCTCCAGGAGGAAGTCCCTCGTCGAGACGGCGTCCATGCTGTTCTCGATGAGGCCGTCGAAGGCGAGGAGCTCGGCGGTCCTGGCCCGGTCGATATCGAAGCCGGTGGAGGCGAAGGCGGCGGCGCCGAGGGGCGACCGGTTGACCCTCTGGTAAGAGTCCAAGAGCCGCTCGAAGTCCCGCAAAAGAGCGTCGGCGTGGGCGAGGAGGTAGTGGGCGAGGGTCGTCGGCTGGGCGTGCTGGAGGTGCGTGAACCCCGGGATTATTGAATCGCCGTTCTCGGCCGCCCTCTCGACGAGGGCTTCTGCGAGATCGTTCACCTCGGCCATGAGGCCGAGGAGCTCGCCCCGAAGGGCGATCCGGATGCAGGTCGCCACCTCGTCGTTTCTAGACCTACCGGTGTGCATCCTACCCCCGACGGCCCCGACCCTTGCTATAAGCTCCGCCTCGATAGCCTCGTGGACGTCTTCGCCCTCCCCGAGCCTCACCATCTCGATCCCGTCGAGACCAGCGACGATCTCTGAGAACTCCTCGGCGGTGATGAGCCCCCGCTCCTTCAGCATCACCAGGTGGGCTCTGTCCACCAGGAGGTCCGCCTCGAAGATCTGCCGGTCCGCCTCCCTCGAGGATATGAACTCCAGGACGTCCCCGGAGATCTCGCCGAGCCTCTCACCTCTCAGAAGCATGATCTTCGCCTTCCTCCTCGTCAGGTCGTATAATCTGCGTTGATCTTGACATAGTCGTAAGAGAGGTCGCAGCCGAAGGCCCGTCCCCTCCCGCCACCGAGGCCGAGATCGAGGGTGATCAGAAGCTCTTCGGCCCTCATCGCCTCCTCCGCCTCCGCCAGGACGCCGTCGACGATCTTGCCGTCCCTGACGAGGAATACCTCATCCCCGCCGGCGGCGGAGATCGAGAGGGTGATCTTCTCCGGATCGACCTCCGCCCCGGACCTTCCCGCCGCCGCCACGATCCTGCCCCAGTTGGGATCGCACCCGAAGAGGGCGGTCTTGACGAGGCTGCTCCTCATGACCGTCTTGGCGACGAGGCGGGCGTCCTCTCCGCCCAACGCCCCGGTGACGACCATCTCTGCAAGCTTCGTCGCCCCCTCGCCGTCCCTCGCCATCATCTTCGCCAGCTCCACGCAGACGTAACTGAGGGCCTCTCGGAAGTCTCCTACGTCGGCTTCGACCTTCCCCGTCGCCGTCAAAAGGACGATGTCGTTGGTGCTGGTGTCCCCGTCGACGATCAGCATATTGAAGCTCTCGTCTGCCGCATCCAGTAGGGCCTCCCTGAGAGCCTCCGGCGAGACTCTGGCGTCGGTGTAGAGGAAGGCGAGCATCGTCGCCATATTCGGCTCGATCATCCCGGCGCCCTTGGTGATCCCGGCCACCCGAAACCCGGCGTGCTCGACGGCGATCTCTTTGACCCTAGTGTCCGTGGTCATGATCGCCTTTGCCGCCTCTTCGCTCGCTTCGGGTTCGGATCTGAGCCTCTCCCTCGCCTCGTTGAAGAGCCCGGCCAGGATATCCCGATCGAGGTACCTTCCTATCACCCCCGTCGAGGCGACGCCGATCCGATCCGCCCCGACCCCCAGGTCGCCTGCCAGAAGCCCCGCCATCCACCGGGCGTCCTCGACCCCCCGGGGGCCTGTGTAGGCGTTGGCGCAGCCGCTGTTGGCGATCACCCCCTCGAGATGCCCCCCGGAGGCGAGGAGGCTATCAGAGGTGACTTCCAGGGGCGCAGCCCTGATCCTGTTCTTGGTGAAGACCCCGGCAGCAGGGCCTGAAGCGGCGATGAGGGCGACGCCGTACTTGCCCCGCCGCGCCCCGGCGGCCCTGACGCCCTCGACGGCGCATATCCCCCCATCAATCCTCTTCAACTTCCGACGCCTCCATCCCCAACCCTGCTATGATGTCTCCCCTCGTCACGATCCCCACGAGCCTCTCTTCCTCCAGAACAGGGAGACGGTTTATCCGATGGCGGACCATCATCGACGCCGCCCGCTGGATGGATTCCTCAGGCCCGACGGTGAAGACCTTTCTGGTCATGACCTCGGATACCGTCGTCGTCCCCGCCTCCTCCGCCTCCGCCTGGAGCTTCTCCCACCGGATCAGGTCCCGGATCGGAACCTCCAGGATCTCGAGGGGGCTTGGGAGCCACAGCCCCCCCACCCTCTCGACGGAGAGCATCTTGAGGAGGTCGGACTCGGAGACTACCCCCACCAGCCTTTCATCCTCCAAAACCGGCATTCCGCTGATCTCCTCCGTCCTCAGAAGCCTGACGGCGTCGCTGACGGCGGCCGTCGCCTGGATGGCGACCGGCTCCGGGTTCATCACGTCCCTGACCTTCATCATCTACCCCTCAGATCTCTTTTTATTTACCTTTTCAGCCGCCATCCTTTCAATCTTACCATCAGGGTCCGCCGCCGGGGAACCAGAGCCCTTCGGTCTCGGCCATCCCCATCATCAGGTTCATGTTCTGGATAGCCTGGCCGGAGGCGCCTTTCACCAGGTTGTCTATCGCTGAGACGACGACGATCCGGTCCCCCGACCCGTCCACCTCAAAGCCGATGTCGCAGAAGTTCGAGCCCCGGACCGCCGCCAGGGAGGGGACGGTCGGGACGAGGCGGATGAAGGGAGAGTCTTTGTAGAAATCCCTGTATATCCTCTCGATCCCGGCCTTATCGGGGATCTCGCCGACGAACTCGTCCTTCACCAGGAGGTGGGCGGTCGTGAATATCCCCCGGACGGCGGGGACGACGTGGGGGGTGAAGCTGGCCTTCACCCCGGGCGAGAGGCGGGACAGCTCCTGATTTATCTCTGCCCGGTGGCGGTGAGAGGTCAGCTTGTAGGCTATGACGTTCTCCGCCATGTTCGGGTAGTGGCTCGTCTGGGAGGGGGCGATCCCCGCCCCGGAGATCCCGGACTTGGAGTCGAAGACGACCCTCTCGGCAAAGCCCGCACCGACGAGGGGGGCCACCGAGAGGCTCGCCCCCGTCGGATAGCAGCCGGGGTTTGCGACGAACTCCGCGCCCCTCACCTCCGGATGGAGCTCCGGCATCCCGAAGACGGCCTCCCGGAAGGCCCGGTGCTTCATCCCGTAGGTCTTCTCGAAGACCTCCAGGGGGAGCCTGTAGTCGGCGGATAGGTCGACGACCTTAGCCCCCGCATCGAGGAGCTCGGGGACCCAGTCCATCGCCGTACCGTGAGGGACGGCGGTGAAGACTACGTCGCACCTCTCGGCGACCTCGGCCGGTGAAGGCGATTCGAATTTGAGGGAGGATACCGCCCGAAGATGGGTATGGACGTCCCCCACGGGCCTACCCTCCAGCTTTCTGGAGGTGATGCAGACCGCCTCGGCCCCTGGATGGAGGCTCAAGAGGCGGAGGAGCTCGCCGCCGGTATAGCCGGAGCCTCCTACTATTCCTACCTTGATCATGATATAGGGCGTCTACGGGCAGACATAAAAACGACACGCTGACGTCCTATATCCCATCGATCCCATGACCGGGGCTCTTACATTCAGAACCGCGAAGAGATCCTCGCCGCCACGGCAGCCAGATCACTTGCCGCCTTCTCGATCCTCTCTCGATCCTCCAGGCGGGTGAGCCACCTCTCCGGTATCCAGCTCGAGCCCCAAGACGCCCCCGCCAGGGCTCCGGCGATGGAGGCGATGGAGTCGGTGTCGCCTCCAGCGGAGGCGGCGGCCACCAGAGCCTCCTCCGGCTCGAGGCTTACGTAGCAGAAGAAGGCGGCGGGAACGGTCTCGCCCACCATGGGAGAAGTCCCTATCTCCGCCAGAGCCTCCGCGGGGTCCAGGCCGAGAAGCTCTCCGACGAAGATAAGCCGTCGGGCGAAGTCGGGATCGACCCGATCGGCGAAGGTGGCAGCCGTCTCCAGGACCCGGGCGGGGGGAAAGCCGAGGAGGGAGAGGGCGACCCCAACCCCGACGGCGACCGACCCGGCCCGGGCGGCGGCTGAAGAGTGGGTGGGAAGGCTTTGCAGGTCGGAGTAGGTGGCGACGAGGTCGAGGCTGCGGTGGTATACGAGGCCGATGGGGGCGGTCCTCATGGCAGAGCCGCAGGTGGGGGTCGCAACCCCCGCCTCCTCCCAGGGCCGGTCCCTCAACAGCTCCCCTATCGCCGTCATGCTCGTCCATCCGACCCCCCTGTTCTGACCCGGATCGGCTGTCCAGCACCGCCCCCACTCGCAGAGCCTTGCCGCAAACCTCTCGACGTCGAAGAAGCCGGCCTCGATGATCGAATCCGCCAGGATGAGGGTCTGCTCGGTGTCGTCGGTATACTGGCCCGCCGATAGACGGGAGTGGAAATGGTCGGGGGCGGGAGCCATCATATCCCGGACCTCGCCGTAGCGATCTGTGATCTCCTCTCTCGTCAGCCCCTCCATGGGCATCCCCAGGCTGTCGCCTACGGCTGCCCCCAGGAGGCAGCCGCAGAACCGGTCAGAGAGATCTGTCGCCATGCCAATTACGATCCGCTCGAGCCGTTAAATAGCCGTCGGAAAAAGAGACGGATTGGAATAGGTTTATAGAGGCGGAAAATGAGCTTGTCGTTATATTTAGGCCGGAGCCGGGATTCGAACCCGGGTCATGGGATCCACAGTCCCAAAGGATGGCCAACTACCCTACCCCGGCACTTCAGCCTCCCCCCATTCCCTCGGAGGAGATAAAACTTTCCCCGTACCCGGGCCCCCGATGGCCCGGCTGGGGTCGATAAGCCTCCTCTGCCGTCTCGATGACCAGGGAGAGGAGGTCCTCGAGCCGGTTGATCCGAAAGATCCTGCCCAGGTCGCTGAGGGCCTCCTCCACCGTTCGGTTTTTATTCGCCTCGTCGATGGAGAATAGGACGAACCTTCCAATGGAGGCGGCGTCCCGAAGGTCTTCCCATTCGTTGTAGAGGTTCTGGATGTGGGTGTCGGTTATGCAGAGGATGAGGCAGCCGGGCCTCTTCTTCGTCAGTTCCAGCACCTCCCGGCCGGGGATGTGGGTCCGGGACCCCAGGTGCTCGACGAGGACGTCTTCGACGGCGGAGAGGTTCCTCGTCCAGTCCTGGAAGGCCAGCCGGTCGCTGAAGCTGATGGCGGCGACCTGTGCCCCCTGGCTGTGGGCGAAGGCGCTCGCCTTGAAGGCGGCGAGGGTAGCTGTATGGGTCTTCGTCCCCCTACGGTGGCCGCCCATCGACCCGCTGCCGTCCAGGACGACGAGGAGGTCGGGGACCCTCTCCCCTGCTGCGGCCATGGAGCAGGACTCCTCCTCTCTCTTGTAGGTTGTGACTCCGGGTATCAGCCTGGGGGCGAGGCTGAGGGAGTAGGCGACGTCCAGCTCCGCCGGAGGGTCGGAGAACCGCCACTTGGCGAGGCTGGAGGGAAACCTGCTCTCCTTCACCTGGACTGCAGGCCTGATCACGATGGTGTAGCTCTGGTCCCGGTACCACCTCTTCAACTCCCCGTCTAACCCCAGGACCGAGAGGGTCTCCCTGTACGCCTCCGGCTCGAGGTCGGAGGCTATCCCCGATAAGGGGGCGGATTCGGCGTCTCCGAGGAGCCCCTCCGCAGAAGGGACCATCCCGGCCCCGAGGATCCCGGGCTGTAGCTCCGCCAGAATCCTTGCCATCTGCATACACTGCCTCGGCCACCTCGACCTATCCCTCACCCCCCAGGAGAAGAGGCCGACGAGATCCTCCGCCTCGGGACGGTCAGTCTTGAAGAGATCGACCCCCCAGAGCTCCGATAGAAACCCCACCACCGTCTCGTCGAGGGGCGATAGCTCCTTCTTCACCAGCTCCCTCCACCCCAGGAGGACCTTCTCCTCGTCCTCGACGGACCGCTCCAGCCGGAAGGTATCGACGACGATGTCGGAGAAGAGGTTGACCATCCTCCTCGCCTGGATTTTATCCCCGTTCCCGAGACCCTCCAAGGCTGCAGCGGCTAACCGCCCGGCCGTCTCCAGGGATCGGGGACAGAAGAGGTAGTGGACGATCAGGTGGTCGAATAGGTTCTCTAGGTAAAAGTCGCCCTTATCGAGGGTCTTTCCGTCGACGACGATCCTGTAGTTCTTGAAGGGGAAGACGCCTCCGTCGCCATCGGCTCTGGATATCACCGGTCTAGGGAGCTGGGGGAGGTGCCAGCTCGACCTGGACCTCTCCCAGATCTCAAAGATCCTCTCTCTGGAGTATCCTGCCGCCAACCCTCTCCGCCCCCGCCTCGGGACCGTATCCCGCCGCTTCGATCAGCCCTCCCTTCATCCTCCAGCCCGCCCTCGCCCCAGCCCTGCCGGCGAGGGAGATCTGGCCGCCGCTCATCATCAGCCCGAGATACTCGCCGCAATCTCTTCCCATCCGGATCCTTCCCGACCTCATCAGCCAGCCCGCCCTCGATCCGGCCCCGCCTTTGACGGCGATCCTACCGCCTTTGTTTCCGACGGCGAGATAGTTTCCGGCGTCGCCCCTGACCACCCCCCAGCCGCCCCGCATGTTTCTGAAGGCGTAATCGCCGCAGGATGCTGCCACGATCCCGCCGCCCCTCATCTCCTGGCCGAGGTAGTCCCCGGCGGGACCGCGGACGACGAGCCTGCCCCCAGAGATCCTCTCCCCCAGGTGATGAGCCCTGATCCAGGATCCACAGACCCCAGAAGATCCAGACGAAAAACCGCCCTTCGATCCAGGGGACGCGGCTGCGACCTCCAGGATGATCGTTCCCCCCCTCATCTCAAGCCCGGCGTAGTTCCTCGGGGGGATCACCAGGGGGGAGGAGAGCCCCTCAGCGGCGAGGCCGGATAGATATCCCCAGATCATCTCCTCTCTTCTTCCCCTGGGAGAGGCGGAGAGGAGGATGGCTGAGATGGTTTCGGGATCCTTAGGGGAGGCGGCTTCCACCTCTTCCCTCTTCGGCCTCTCCTTCAGCCTCTTAGCCAGATCCTCAAACCCCAGGATGAAATCGCCCCTCTTCTCCTGGAGCCTCTTCTCCCCCCGGACCTTCCCCCGATAGGCCTCGTCCATGAACCCCGAGAGCTTCAGACGATCCTCTCCAGGGCTTTGACGTAGTCGAGGGCGGCTATCGGGTCGTCGTAGCAGGAGAGCTCCGCCATCGCCTCCTCCGGGGAGATATCGCCGTCGACGGCCCGGGCGAAGATCATGTTCATCTCCCCCCGCTCGTTGAGGGTCCTGTTGATCGACTTCTCGACGAGGTCCCTGACGAACTGCAGCCTTCTTGCCCCGTAGTAGGGGGGGCGGTCGAGGACCGTCCTGTTGGGAGATGTCCGGTGCCATATGACGTAGGGGGCGATCGCCCTCAGAACCTCGATCATCCCCTCGCCTTCCAGGCCCAGGAGGAGGGCCAGCGCCCTGGTGTAGGACCGGAGGTCCTGCCTCACCCTGTCGGAGAGCCCCTCGTCGATCTGCCAGCAGCAGACCTCGGGGTTGTTGAAGTAGTGGCATCCGGCGCAGAGCCCCCGGCTCGGCTTCGATCCGCCGGATAGCTGGGTCTTGTCGAAGTCGGGGGCCCTCTCGCATAGGGTGAAGTCCCGCAGGAGGGATATTATCGAGAGCTCCACCTGGCCGTCGAGGTGGACTGCGGCGATGAGCCCCGGCAGCCCCTCAAACTCCTCGGCGGTGAGCCTCGGAAGGGCCTCCGCCAGCTCGGAGACCTCCCGCTCCCGTTCCGCCAGGGCGAGGCCGGCGAGGAAGTCGGGCTGGACGGCGGGGACGGCGATGGATATCCTGTCGAGGAGCGCCTCGTCCAGGGGGTATGTAGAGCTGAAGTCGGGGTTCATGGTGGCGAAGTAGCAGGTATCCCCGAGGGACAGGGTCTCTCCGGCGTAGCCTATCTTCCGCTTCTGAAGGAGCTCGAGGAATAGGTTCTGCTTTCCTGAGGGGAAGCGGTTGATCTCGTTTATCACCTTCCACCTCGACCTTGCCCAAGGCGTCCAGAGGATCCGGAGAGGGGCGGGGGAGGACGGGGTGGTAGAAGAAGAGGATGAGGAAGATCCGGGCCGTCCCGACGGCAGATCGGGGGGGCAGGACCACTGGCGGGGGTCGATGAACCCCACGATCTTCTCCTCCGTCTGCTCCGGGTGGCCCGTCACCATCAGGTTCTCGACATCGTCGAAGGAGAGGCCGGTGAAGGCCGACCCCAGGAGGTTGACCAGGGTCGTCTTGTTCGCCCCCATCCCTCCGTAGAGGAGGGCCGCCCGGTTTCGCAGGCATGAGTTGGCAAGGCATATGTAGAGCTGGCTGTTCACCTTTCGGTCCCCCACCCGCAGGTCGTCGGCGCCGACGTGGAGGCGGAGCTCCTGGAGGGCGCAGGCCAGGTCTTCGATCTTCCGGAGAGGGTCGGGCATATGCCGAAAGAGGGGGATCTCGTCTTATTTAAATGAGACGAAGAGGGTTCGCAATGAGGAAGCAGAAAAAAATAGAGGGTAAAGGAGGGGGGGAAATGGCACGTTATATGCCGTATCTCTATACGGCATTTGTCGAATATAAGGGTTTCGGTCCAGTGAGGCTCTTAGAAAGGACCGGTCTCGAAGAATAGACGGTGATGGATGTCGAACTGAAGAAGGCACCAGGATGAGCATCAACCCAGCCCAGTGAGCGTATCGATCTGGACGATTCGCCTTCTGACACTCGCGGAAGTCGGTACATTCCAGAAAGGGATATCTTGAAATGCTGCGACGTCAAGAGGGCGGCCATCTTCCAATGAGGGTATCAATTCAGCCAAGTGGATAGTTTCTTCAATAATTTTCGGCATCCTTCAAAGATTCGAGCTCGCCTATCAAAATATATGAAATCCTGGGCCTTAGCATGGGGATCGAGCGGGTTGCAGTCTCCCAGACGATCTGAATGTCCACTCCGAAGTATCCATGGATCATTTTGTCCCTCATCCCGGCCATCTTGATCCAGGGAACTTCTGGATACTTCTTTTTGACCTCTGCTGGAATTTGCTTTGCAGCCTCACCCATCACCTCGATCGCTCGGATCACCGCGAAGTGCGCCATCTCATTCTCCTCAAACTCCTCCAGGGAAAGGCCTGAAGTGAACACCTCGACCTTATCGATCATGTAGAGGATATCCTGAATCGATCGAGATGGTCATTTTTTATCTTCAAACCTCCACGACCTCCCCAAGGATCCTTCTGCCTATGTTCCCTTTCAGGGCGCGCTTCGTCACCAGGTCCACCTGGCGCTTGAGAAGGAGAACCAGCTCCTCCTCCAGGTCCATGAACTTGAAGAGGTCTGGAGTTTCCGCAAACTCCACCAGGATGTCGACGTCGCTATCTTTTCGAGCCTCTCCTCTAACCCGGGAGCCGAAGACTCCAAGGGACTTCACCTTGTAGCGCTCGGCGAGAATTGGCTTATTCTCCCTGAGGATGTAAAGTATCTCGTCAATAGACAACTCTTCTTCACCGCTTGACCGGGTCATATTAGTCCTCAATCGTATCTGTGGATTGGAGATAATAATATAAATAACAAAGGGACCGGCTCCGCCGAAATCGGTCTCTTCAGAATTCTTGGATATTAAATAATGCAAGTATATATAATATAAGTATATATATATGAAATAACAGAATATAGACCGAATATGCTATTTGGGATAGAAGGAATAAAACGGACAGAAGATATCCTTTATAAGATCTCGAATCGATGAGGTGCCAAGAGATGTCCGAGGATTCCACCATCAGATGCTACGACCGCCACGCCGCCGCCTACGACCTCTACCAGAGGGCGGTCGTCCCCGAGTACGATACGGCTTTGGAGACGACGGCTTTGATCGTCGAGCGGCTCCTGGGAAAAAGCCCCCGGGTCCTGGACCTGGGGTGCGGCACCGGGAACGCCTCCGCCGCCATCCTGAGGACCTCCCCAGGCTGAAAGCTGAGGACTAAAGATGCAGACCTTCCTCCCCTACCCCGACTTCAAGAGGTCCGCCGAAGTGCTGGACAGGCAGCGGCTCGGAAAGCAGAGGTCGGAGGCCCTGGTCCTCCTCCGGATCTGCCGGGACGGCAAAAGCCGGTGGAAGAATCACCCGATATGGAAGATGTGGTCGAAGAACCCCGAGGCACTGGCCCTCTACGGCGTCGTCATCTGCGAGGAGTGGGCGAGACGGGGCTACAAAGACACCTGCAAAGAGAAGATCCTCGCCGCCAACCGGGAGATGGGGGGCGCAGAGCTCCCGGAGCTGCGGCGCAGGTACGAATCGAGGGAGGAGGGCTTCCTTCCCTCATGGTTCGGGTCCGGGGAGTTCCATGCCTCCCACCGGTCAAACCTCCTCCGAAAGGACCGAGGCTACTACTCCGCCTTCGGCTGGAAAGAGCCGGACGACCTCTGCTACCTCTGGCCTGTACCGGAGGAAGAGGAGAGCGATTGAAGAGGAGGGAGGGGACCGGCTTCGCCCGCCCCCAAACTCCATGGTTTTCTGACGATCCTCCCATATATTTTATGACCCTTTCAGTACCTTACGATCTTCTCAATATCTGACGATCCTATCAAACTCCTCCTGGCTGAGGATCGCGGGGGTGTACTCTCCCCCCAGCTCCTCCAAGGCCCTGACGAAGGTCCGCAGGTGCTTCTGTGACCCCACCATCAGCCCTCCATAGACCGATATCAGATCGGGCTCGATGGTCCCCTCTATCTCCTTCGAGAGGTCGTGGACGGAGGCCTCTTCCACCTGGGCCGCCGCCCTGAGGGCTGCCTCGGGGCTTTCAGCTGCGGCGAGGAGGTCCTCGTACATCTCCTGTAAGGCCTCGTCGGCGTAGACGCCGGGAGCCTCCGGCGGGGCAGGAAGGCCGCGCCTCTCCATGAGGGTCAGGATCGAGGCGATGTGGATCTCCTCGGAGCCGGCGACGTCCAGGAAGACAGAAAGCCTAGTCGTCTTATAGAACTCCAGGTAGAGGTCCCTTGCCATCCTCTCCTCCTCCAGGATGAACGCCATACCCTGCCGCTGCGCGGCGGAGAGGGGTCCGGTGGCGGCCGGCCCCGCCGTCTCTTCTGCGAGCCGGAGGATCCCTTCGGCCCGGGTGACGTCGTGGATCTCCGTCAGGTCCTGCGACCTTGAGATCGACCAGATTATAGGGAGGTCCTCATCGGGGACGATCGCCCTGTCGAAGTCGTCGCCTGTATCAAGCCTCCTCTTGAACTCTATCACCGTCGCGCCGTCCTTCTCCAGGCCGCCGGACTCCAGGATGTCGTCGGTCCCGCCGAGCTCTCCATCGGGGAAGTGGGGGCCGAAGAAGTCGATGATGTACTGGTCCTCGACGACCGCCTCTTTCCCGTCGACCCGGCCGATGACGACGTCAGCGCCCTTCTTCCACTCCCGGGGGTCGAAGCCTATCGCCATCCAGCCCGTCGTCTCTCCCCGGAGGGCCATGTAGAGGTGGTCGTCGTCGGTCCTCCAGAATACCTCCAGGTCCCCCCCCGGATAGCCAAGCCCTCCGGGGCCTATGAGGAGGGCGTATCCGGAGTACTCGCCTTCGGCGATGATCCCGTCTGGTCTCCACGCTCCAGGCTCCGCCGGGAGTTCTGCCTCCTCCACCGCATCCGCCACCGCCTCGGGGCCGGGCCCCTCCCTCTCCACGCACCCGGAGAGGAGGAGGGCGGTCAAGAGAATTAATGGTAATAGCTTCATTGTAAACACCCAGCATTATTTACTGATAGAACCCATATCAATATGTCGATCTGGATCTCTTTATTGATCTTTTTCCCCGAAAGAATGTTTAAATATCCTCCGGGCAAAATGACTGCTCATGCAAGCCGAGGAGATAGCCGAGAAGTACTCGATGAAGGATCTGAGGCCGATAGCCAAGAAGTACGGCGTCAAGACCCACTGCGCAAAGAAGATCGACGTCGTCCGGGCCCTCCCACCGGAGGCGATCGCGGAACTGGAGGGCGATGGGTCTTAACTCTAAATGAATAAAAAGACACGGGCGAGCTATTCGGCCCCGCCCTTCAACTCCATCTATCTGGTCTTCAGATCTTCTCCGTCCTGCTCGCCCTCCTCTCCTTGGCGATCTTATCGTCTTTGCCGAGAGGGAAGCCGAAGCACCTGTTCCTCACCATCCCCACCGACCGGCAGGAGTCGGAGGTCTTATCCCTCGATCTGAAGAGCTCCATCGCGGCGAGGGAGATTACGGGGATGGGGATCTCCTTCTCTATGGCGTCGTGGACGAGCCAGTTCACCTCCCCCGCGTCCTCGACGTGGGTCGGCAGGTCCGAGAACCTCTGCTCTGCGGCCCCGGCCGCGAGCATCTCCACCAGCCAACCTCTGACGTCGGAGCCAGAGGCCCAGTTTTTGAAGATCCTGTCGATCTCCAGATGGAAGTCGCTCCCCCGGAGGAGAGAGACCCCCTCGCCGATCGCCTGGATCATCGCCGCCTCAACCCCGTCGTGGACGAGCTTGACATAGTGGCCGGACCCGGGCTCGCCGGTGTAGAGGCAGCCCCCGTCGCAGGCCAGGGCTTTCAGGACCGGCTCTGCCACCTTGAACCCCTCCTTCCTTCCGCCGACCATGAAGCAGGCCCCCTTCCGGGCCCCTTCGACCCCGCCGGAGGTGCCGCAGTCGAGGAAGAATACCCCCAGGTCTGAGAGGTCCTCCTCCCTTCGGACGGAGTCGAGGTAGAAGGAGTTTCCACCGTCGACTATCACGTCGCCGGGGTCGAGCTTGGGGACGAGCTCCTCCAGGACCTTGTCGACCGTCGGCCCGGCCGGGAGGGAGAGGTAGATCACCCTCGGGACGTCGAGGAAGTCGACGAAGGGTCCGTACCCGTCCACCACCTTCACCCCCTTCCTCTCCAGATGGGGCTTTGCCGACCGCGACTTGCCCACCACCGCCATACCCTTCTCCTTGGCCAGGAGCGCGAGGTTTCCACCCATCTTTCCCAGCCCCAGGATGCCGAGCTTGACATCTTCAGATTTCCTCATCAAAATCACCACCATTTCCATCTTCAGCTATAACTTGACGACGACTCCAGGCTCTCTAAAAGTCTTCTCAAACGCCCATCAAGGGCGGGGTTATCTGCTCATCCCGGAAGGATCATTCGGGAGATCCTCATCTCTTCGATATCCGCCATCCCTCCCTTCATCTCGGAGGATGAGGGCCCTCCGATGGGGGCGGACGGCGTTCGGCGGGCTCGCGGTGGAGGAGCCGCCAGAGGTCGGCCCGGGATGGTCCTCCGTTATGGCCCTCACTTGGCGGCGACGACGGGGGCGAGCTTCGGCGGCCTTCCCCCGAGGTCCCGGTCGAGCATGTAAAGGAGCCCGATACCCCTATCGCCGCTGACCATCCTCAGCTTCTCGACGATCTCGCTGGCGTTCGCCTCCTCTTCTACCTGCTCGGAGACGAACCACTGGAGCATGTTGAGGGTGGCGTGATCCCCCTCCTGGGCGGCCAGGTCTACAAGGGCGTGGATCAGCCCCGTCACCTTCTTCTCGTGGTCGTAGACCGCCTCAGCCACCTCCAGGGGCGATCCCCACTCAAACTGGGGCTTATCTATCGCCAGAAGCTCGGCTCTGCCGCCCCTCTCGATGACGTAGTCGAATATCTTCATCCCATGCATCAGCTCCTCCTGGGCCTGGACCCTCATCCAGGTGGCGAAGCCGGGAAGCTTCGTCGCCGAGAAGTAGGCTGACATCGCCAGATAGAGGTATGAGGAGAATAGCTCCCACTTCGCCTGCTCATTGAGAGCCTCCGCCATCCTCTCGCCTATCGGTGCCATGATCTCATCTCCTATCAGGCCGCCTCGAAGGCGTCCGTCGGAGCCCCGCACTCCGGGCACGTCCAGTCCCCGGGGAGATCTTCAAAAGCGGTACCTGGAGCAACTCCTGAATCGGGGTCGCCCTTCTGCGGATCGTAGACGTATCCGCAGACTGTGCAGGTATATCTCTTCGACATCCATCTCACCTCCAAAACAACGATATCGCCTCCCTCGTACAAGACCGGGCCTGACGAGGAGAAGCCATAGGGGTGGTCAGAGTTCGATTCCGCTCAAAACATATCCTATAATACGATGGTCTATTTTCTATCGAGGTGGATATAATCCTTTGGATCGGAGGGCGTGAGGTCCATCACCTCGATCTCCCCGTTCCAGGATACTATCCATCATCGTCAGATGCATCCTTCCTGCCTATCCGTAATCCTCAGATGTATCTTTCCAGCGTCTTCCTTATAGCATCTTCGATGTCGATCTCTCTTGGGTTCTGCTCCCCAAAGTTATCTCCAAAGGATGGCTCCTCCTTCTTGTAGAAGACTCCCAGAGGTATCGGGCCGTCGGAGTCGTAGTCCCACTCCCTCATCTTCTCCTCGGCCTTGACCCGGTCTGTGGGGTCATGACCCTCCAGGGGATAGACCCGCTGGTTGTAATGGTCGTATAAGTTGAAGAAGGTGGCACAGACCTGGAGGACGTCGACGAAGGAGAACCCCCGGTGGAGGATGGCACTCCTGAAGATCTCCTTGAGGAGATCGATCCCGTGGGAGTATCCCCGGGCTATGAAGGTTCCCCCGCTTGCAGATAACAACTCCAGGGGATTTAAGGGGGGGACCTCTAGCCCTCCAGGGGTCGATCTCCCCTTAAACCCGGAAGGAGATGTGGGGGTGTACTGGCCGGTGGTGAGCCCGTATACGCGGTTGTCGTGGATTATCGCCGTTATATCGACGTTCCTCTTCGCGCCGAAGATGAGATGGTCCAGCCCCTCGGCGTAGATGTCGCCATCTCCGGCGAAGCAGATCACGGTGAGGTCGGGGTTTGCGAGCTTTATCCCTGTGGCGACGGGGATCGTCCTCCCGTGGATGGTGTAGAAGCTGTTGGCGTTGATGTAGTCGGCGATCTTGGCGTGGCAGCCTATCCCCGATACGAGGACGACCTTCTCGATGGGGACGAGCCCCTCCTCGTCCAGCTCCGTCAGGACCGGCTTTATCGCGTTCAAAATGGCGAAGTTCCCGCAGCCGATACACCAGGTGTTCGTCGCTTTGGTCTTCAGATCTTTCGGTCTCATCTCAGAGCCTCCTTCAGCCTCTTCTCCAGGTCGTCGACGGAGAAGGGCCTCCCATCGTACTTGAGGATTGAGCGGTCCGCCTCAAATCCATGATAACGGATCAGCCGGCCCAGCTGCCCGGTGGAGTTGGTCTCGACGGATATCGTCTCATCGACCCCCTGAAGAGCTTCCCGGAAACGGTTTATGGGAAACGGGTTCAAGATCAGGGGATGGACGACCCGGAGGCCGAGCCCTCCGCCGACCTCAGAGCAGACCCCCTTGTTCGATCCCCAGCAGAGGAGGGCGGTCGTTGACCCCCCATCACCGTATACACCCACAGAGGGCAACTCCTCCACCTCCCGCCTCAGGGCCTCTTCCTTCTTCAGGAGCTTCGTCTGACAGGAGCTGATATCCCCGGGATCCTCCGTCGTGATCCCCGATTCCAGGTGGGCGTAGCTGTTCGCCTTCACCACCTGCCCGGTCAGAGGTGGGAAGGCCAGGGGGGAGATCCCGTCCTCCGACGGTGCGTACCTCATGTAATCGCCGCCGCCGTCCCAGAGTACGGGTCTTATTTCTGGGACCTCCCTCGCCTCTTCGATATCGAAGCTGTAGGCGGTCTCGCTGAGGGTCTTGTCCGATAAGAGGATGGCGGGGATCTGGTACTTCCAGGCTAGGGCCATGATCGTCGCCGACCAGCGGAAGGACTCTTCGGCGTCTCCCGGGGCTATGACGAGATGCGGAAACTCGCCCTGACCGGCGTTCATGACGAAGTGGAGGTCGGACTGGGCGGTGTAGGTGGGAACCCCGGTGCTGGGGCCCGGCCTCTGAGATACCACGACGACGAGGGGGATCTCCGCCATCCCCGCCAGGCTCATCCCCTCGTTCATGAGGCAGAAGCCACCGCCAGAGGTCCCGACGGCCGCCTTCTTTCCGGCGTAGGCGAACCCCTCGGCCATCAGGATAACGGCTATCTCGTTCTCGGGATGGACGACCTTGATGGAGAACTCGTCAGCGACCTTCGCCAGGAAGTGGAGGATCCCCGACGAAGGCGTCATGGGATAAGAGACGTAGGCGTCGAGGCCGCCCCGGAGGAGGCCGAGGCCGATCAGCTCGTTTCCTGTGATGACGGGGCAGCAGGGGTACGACCTCCTCTCGATCTGCTTTCCCACTCGACCCTCGATCCCCTGGCGCCCCCGGCGGGCGATTACGAGGTTTTCTTCGAGAGATTTTGGTATCTCTTTTCGAAGGACCTCCTCTACGATCTCCTCCTCTATCCCCGCGGCGCCAGCGAAGGCGCCGATGATGCCGACGTTTCTTGCGATCCTTGGAGCCTTAGCCTCCTCTGCTATAGTCTTGAAGGGGAGGCCGACCCCACCCTCAAAGGGCGACTTCACCTCGTCGGAGTCGTAGATGACGACGGATCCTTCCCTCAGCCGCCATCGGTGCAGATCGATCGTCTCCTGGTTCAGGGCGAGGAGGTAGTCCACCCCGTCCCGATGGGCGCCGATCTTCGTCTCAGCGGCCCGGACTATGGCGAAGTTGTGGCCCCCCCTGATGAGGGAGGGGTAGTCGAGGTACTGGTAGAGGCAGTATCCGAGCTTGTTGATGAGGCGGGCGATGATCATCCCCGCCTCGGTTATCCCGTCCCCGGCCCTGCCGCCTACCAGAACTGAGCATTCCATCATATATCGATCATCCTCCCATCTTCCTTTAGACGTCCATTATCCACCGGGTCCTCCATCTCTCCTCTGCCCGAGATAAATCAGTAAGATGGACGCCCTTCATCTCAAACCACGTAGATATAATTTCATTTCGAGAGTATATAATAACTTCGATTCCCCCAGAGGGGGATGCTGAAGATGGTGGGGGGTAGGTTAGCATACCTATCTGATTGCCCACTTTCATGGCAAGAACTACGATATCTTTTAACGCAGGGCGAAGGCGGTGAGGAACGCCTTCCAGACGATGGACCTGCCCTTGATCGAGCAGAGGTCCAAGGAGATCGATCTTTAGGATCAGTTCACGATGGAGGGATTTGAGTCCAAATTATAGACTACTGTATATACTGGACCAAAAATTATTTATTCATTTGTAATCATACGAGACTGCCATTCTTGAGGTAGGTGTAACGATGGCTAGAATAATTTTGTTGTTCTTCTTGTTGCTCGTCTATCTGGCATCTCACGGATGCTCTGCAGCGCAAGATCTGGAGGATGGGATGGAATCGAACCCAGATTGGCTCAGTCCATGGGTGGGACGGGTGCCGATTAGCAATGACGAGGCCGATCCGGGGCTGGCCGGCATGATACGCTGGCTCCGCCAACCAGTTCCCAGATACCCCTGGTATGCCAGTGACGATCCAAAATTCTACAGACAACCTGTTCCAGACGGTGCTTACTCGACCTTCACAGAATATTATATAACGCTCGGTACTCCGGAGTTCCAGTGGCCACCTTCAGTCGTTTACTTCGGTTCTGGAGTAGGGTTGCCATACTCCCAGTACATATCCACCATGCCATCGGAGACGAACGCCCTATGGATTCAAGGAGAAAAAGATTGGACGCAATATGTCGCATGCCCGGTCGGAACCATGTTGCATCTGATCGCCTACACGCCAGCGGAGGGACCCGCGGGGATCTATGAGACGATTCAGACCGAAACAACCAGCTTGACGTACAGGATCCTCCAGCTAGAAGGGGGCTACAGCGTCTTGAACTTCAATGCCGAAGATATTGGGAGACACCTGCTCTACTTCGTAGTAGACAACCAGCCAAGCAACGTTGTAATTGTGGACGTCTTCCCTGAATTCGCCTCGGGTCAACCGGCCTTAACGCCGCCGGGATAGGCAATAGATTGAAGGTAAAGTGGGCTGTGCCCGTAGGTGGGCGATCATCTCAAAGCTGGTAGGTGTGTCCAGGATCAGGATAATTAGCCCAAGGGCCAAAGACGGATAGAAATCCAGATGGACATGCATCGGCGCGACCCTGAGGTCTATGATCGATAATCCCGCCGGGATATAGATGGAATTTAAAAATAGCGAAGTTTCAGGTAGGAGAGACGTTCAAGTACGTCGCCGCCTTAGTAGTCTCCATGAAAGTCCCGGGGGATATAATCCGCCTGGACCGCCCCCACCCTCGATCCTGTGGAGGCGGCGGAAACCGAATCAAAATCGTGGAGGATGCTCCGTTTGACTAACATCATCGAGATCAAGAAGCTTAGAAAGGTATACGGAGACGGCGTGGAAGTGGTGGCCCTGGATGACGTCGACCTGACCATAAAAGAGGGAGAGGTCCTATCCATAGTCGGGCCGAGCGGCAGCGGCAAGTCGACCCTTCTGAACCTGATCGGTCTATTGGACACCCCCTCGGGAGGCGAGATCTGGCTGAAGGGTCAAAACATAACGGATGCGACACCGACAGAGAGAGCGAGGCTGAGAAATAAAGAGCTGGGGTTCATATTCCAGTTTCACCACCTTCTCCCGGAGTTCAACGCCATAGAGAACGTGATGATGCCGCTTTTGATAGCCGGCGTCGATAAAGATGAGGCTAAGGAGAGGGCCGTAGCCCTCCTGGAAGAGGTGGGGGGGCTTGAAGACAGGCTCCACAACAGGCCAAACCAGCTCTCTGGAGGCCAGAACCAGAGGGTGGCGGTGGCCAGAGCCCTCGCCGCCCATCCCTCCATAGTCATAGGGGACGAGCCGACGGGAAACCTCGATTCGAAGAGCTCCGACATGATCTACGAGCTTCTTAGGAAGCTCAACCGCCAGATGAACCAGACCTTCATCCTGGTCACCCACGATATGACGATGGCCGAGAAGACCGATAGGATCCTCCGGATCGTCGACGGGAAGATCGCATGCGAGATGAGGAGGGAGGGGGACGGTTTCGTCTCCACCGACCTCTGCCAACAAGATTGAACGGCATGCCCTCGGATGGGGTTCGGCCGCCAGGCCGGTCGATCCCTCCCCTATACAGGAGGGCCCCGGAGGGCCTTTCACTGATCGACATTCCCTGGCGGCCTCGATCAGAATGGTTTATCTGCGACCTTTGCCTCTGCGCCTCCTGAATAGAACGAGCCCGGATGCGGCGATCAAGATTATCAGGATAGCTGCCAGGATCCTCGAGGTCGAACTCCCCTCATCAACGGGAGCTTCCGCCACCCTCGGCCTTGGCGGGATCTTCGCCTCGATGACGTTCTCCTCCACATCGATCAGATAGCCGTCGTTTCCTAGCAGCTTCGTCGATAGATAGTATATGCCTGGATCGAGGGTCTCGTTCCAAGCTATCTCGACGGTCTCGTCGTCCCCTGCTAAAAGGATCGGCGTCCTCTCTTCGATCGATCGGAGGAGAGCTCCCCCCTGATATAGGTCAAACTGGAGAGCCCCCTGGAAGGGGACGCGGGATCTGCCCATCACCGTCGCGCTGGCGCCGGTCTCGTCTTGATAAGTGTCCGTGATCTCTGCGTCAGCAACGGCGACGAAGCTGTTCATGAAGGCCCGGGTCCTGCCGTCCCTCACCTCGACGATCTTGACCCTTCCCAGGTACTCCTCGCCGTCTTCCAGTATCTGCCTCCATTCGAGGCTCAGATCGGCAGGGGCCCAGAGGCTCCCGGAGATCGGTATAGAGCTCCTCTTAGTCACAGATACCGCTTTATCCCCCCGAACGAGCATGTAGTAGATGTCGACGACGGTGAGGTCTTCGGAGTACAACAAGAGGGTTATACCCCGGCGGTCGGCATGAAAGTCACGGACGTCGAACCTGAGGCTCTCCCGCCCGCCATAATAGAAGTTGGTGCATCTCGTCGAGAGGACCGTCCCGTCCTCGATGAGTTCTGCGCAGGCGGAGAAGGGTCCAGCTTCCTGGGCGGGGACATCCCAGGTTGTGACCCACGTCCCCGGTCCGTCTAGTTGGACGGTCCTCGTCTGGACCAGCCCCCGTTGGGAGGATAGCCCCAGATGCAAAATACTGCCAGCCACATCTCCTGTCACGGTCACGTCACAGGAATGGAGGTCCGAATGGAAGTCTACGACCTCCTTCGTCTCTGCCGGAGCCGTGGCGATGATCAGCACGATGGCAAACCAAATCAAGATGGATCGTCTCATGGTACCGCCTCAAATATACTTTTTTATCAGACTAATGTCATTTTCCTTCGGCCAGACTTTTCCGCTCGACGTGACCTCGATGAGGCCGATCATTCCGAGATAGGTCGTCTTTACCGGACCGTTCATGAGTGTCACCTTCCAGCTCATTTAATCTGTTGCTATCGCTTTCACCGGATCAAGCCTTGAAGCTTTATATGCCGGGTATATCCCGGAGATGAAGTTGACGACAAGGGCGAAGAGGGAGACGTAGATGAACGTACTCAGATCCAGGACGACGTTCAGGGTGGAAACCATATATATCTCGCTGGGAACCTCGATATTCCCGATCAGCATCGCTGCCAGATAGGCGAGGCCGCCGCCCAGGAGGGCCGAGGGCGGACCCAATATCACGCTCTCCAGAACGAATATCTTCATTATAGATCTCTGGTTCACCCCCATCGCCATCAATATCCCGATCTCCTTGGTCCTGCGGCTTATTATCATTATCATGGTGTTGGCTATGCCAAACCCTGATATGACGAATATGAGAAGGTAGAAGATGTAAGCGTAAACCTGCTGGGTGTCCAGCTGCTCCAGGATGTCTCTGCTCCTCTCCTGCCAGCTGACGGCCTTGTAGCTCGTAGCTTCGTTAAGATCCTCGGCTATAGCCGGAGCCGCATATATGTCTATCACCCTGACGCCGACCTCGGTGACGACGTCCCCCTCACCGACAAGATCCTGGGCCGTTCTCAAGGGGAGATATAACAGGGTCCTGTCGAGTCCTGTCCCGGTCCTTATGATCCCGACAGCCGTCAGCTGGAAAGTCACGTCCTGTCTTGTGATCCTGAACTTGTCCCCCACATTCAGGTCCAGGTCTTCGGCAAGGCCAGTGCCAACGACGGCGGCGTACCTCTTGAACCGGAGGTCATAGTAGTCGCCGCTCACGATATCTTCCCCGACATTGAGGAGGATATCCTCAGAGACGGGGTCGACTCCGATGAAGTTGACCCCTTTAACGTTATCTTTGTGCTTTGCAGCCCCCATCCCCAGAAGCCTGGGTGACGCCACCACCACTTCGGGATTATCGGAGACGATATCCGAGAGGGTCCTATAGAGGTGGATGTAGTCCTCCCCCTCCTTCGGTTCGATTGTTATGTGGGGAGAGTTCTCGACGGTGGTATCGATGAGGTTCTCCCTGTAACCCTCGGTGATCCCTATGAGGACCACTATGACCCCTACGGCCAGGGCGACCGCCAGGACCGTAAAGAGGACCATCCTGGGATTTCGGAGTATGTGCCTCTCTGCGATCGTTAGCTCGAACATCTCTTCAACCTCTCAGGGCGACTACCGGATCCAGGTGGGACGCCTTATGGGCAGGGTAGACCCCCGCAGCTATGCTCAATCCTATGGCCAATACCGGGAATATCAATAGATCCATCGGATCCACAATGAACTGGAGGAGGATGGGTCGAGGTATCTGCTCAAACTCGAAGGCGAACCCGAGGCTGTGGAGGTATACCGATATACCGTAGCCGAATACCGCCCCTGCCACGCCGCCGACGAGACCGAGGACGCCGCTCTCGACCAGGAAGATCCTCCTTATCTCAGAGGGAGACGCCCCCATGGCCATCAACATACCTATAGATTTAGTCTTATCCAGGACGACCATGTTCATGACGTTGGCGACCCCGAAGGCCGAGATCAGAAGAACCAGGGCTAATATAAGGTTGTTCGTCAGATCTCTGAAGGCCATCGTCTCTTCGAACTCGGGAAATAGATCCCTCCAGCTCATGGCATCGTATCCGAGTGCGGAGATCTCCTCTGCCGCGGCGTCGGCCTCATAAGGGTCGGAGAGGTGGACGCTTATAGAGGTCATGACGGTGCCCCGTCCCAGAAACTCTCTCGCCGTAGGGTGGGAGACGAAGGCCGACTCGTCCCACCCTGCAACCCCGGTCCTGAATATGCCGGAGACGACTAGCCTCAGGGGGGTCGCATCGGGAAAGGAGACGGCGACGGTGTCGCCCACCTTAACTTTAAGCCGATCTGCCACCTCGTCTCCTAGGACGACCCTCCTCCCGGTCTGGATCGAATCGAGGTCCCCCTCGATCATGTACTTGTCACCGATCCCGCTGACCCTGTTAAGCTCTTCGGGGACGACTCCCATCAAAACGACGTTCTCGATCCTATTTTCGAAGGATAACGAAGCCGGGGTATCAAGCCCCGGAGCAACGGCCACCACCCCGGGTATCGTCCAGATGATATCGGCCAGGGTCCTGAAGAGGTATATGTAATCCTCTCCCTCCTTGGGTAGAACGAGGACGTGAGGTGCAAGTTCGAAGATGATGCCGAAGAAAGATGCCTCGATGCCGTTCTGTAGCGATCTCATTATTACGGTTACTGCTACCGCCAGGCACACCGCTCCAACGGCAAGGGCTGTTTGCCTCCTCCTGCTCTTGATATGTTTTTCTGCTACGAAGAGCTCGAACAAGGGATCTCCCCCATCGGCATCCGGATGGATATCGAATACTATGCAGCATGAAGTTGGAAGCTGATCATATAAAAAAAAGCTCCTAGATATCGACATCTTCATGAGGTTAAGTCCAAATGGATTGAACTGATGATGCAGATGATGGAGGATATTGACCTGGAGGAGGAGGAGAAGCTCAGTGGCATAGATGAGATGTTCGATTTCATGAAGAAGAAACGTCCTCCCTCACGGGAAGGTCGATTAGAATCCACCCTCTCAAGGGGGGAAGAGACGATCAGATCCAGCACTTCAGCCGCCAGATTGTGGGATATCTCGACCCATCCGACCGGATCAGTGCCGGGGTCATCTGCCCTCACAAATAGGTGGTTGACTCCGGAGATGACGACGATGGTGACGTCCTCGTTACCAGCAGCATCCGTAGCCTCCACCAGAGCAGGCTAGTGGACGGTGGCAGGAAAGATGTCGTCGAAGAAGGCGTAGAGGGCCGGGAGAGGAGCTCAAACTTGCACCTCACGTCCTCGTCCCTGATATGCCACCTCTCTTGAGACCCGGGATAGCCCAGATGGCATCGAAAGCGGCAGGAGTCTGAAAGTTGCCGTTTCCTCCTCCCCGTGGGATGGATGGGGCAAAAGAATAATTAAGGTTCAAGACACAAAGTATTGTAAGCCGTATCCGAACCGAGAGTCTCCTGGGAGATGACCATCGAATTCTCCTGATGAATCATAATGCCAAAACCACTTTTACCATTACCCTGGAGGCCGGTTTTCAGGCAGAGAAATCGTAACCGTAGCAGCATCGCCGAAAGCTCTCAAGGGATGTTGCATCTCTCTACCGAGGATCAAAAGATCGCTACCGCATCCAGGAGACCGGCGATCGGAGAACGGCGGTTGGTCCCTGTTAGGAGGAGATATAGATGGCAGCAAACTTATGCAGGCTGATGGGGCAAGCACGGGATTTTGAGGACGATATGGCCCGTCGGGTAGAGGCGACCCATAGAATGGAAGGGGAAACGAGGATCAGGTACGTCGTCGCCGATATAAGGACGGCGAGGGTTTTAAAGATGCTAAGGCGAGGAGGTGGTGAGTCGAGGGCGGGGCGGTGATCCTCCAGTAGCGGTGCAGTGGTATGCCCGGTCCTGGTAATCAGGAGGCGATCTTCACCTCCTCGTTCTCTTGCTCCACCCACATCTATATTTTTATCTGTCAAAGAGGCTGCGACGAACGCAGTTTGATTTTAGCGGATACGTTATGGTTTGATGCGATGCGCATTGCTTCAATTTTACGAGTAATTGTTGAAATATTATGTCCGGTCATATTAGAGACTTATTAGAGACTTCGAGTTTGATAAATATCTTTTAAAAATATTTAAGTTTTTACCAAAAGATTTATCTATTCCGCAACGAGAATAATAGTTTCTATGAAGTCTAGTACAGTAATCGTGGGGGTTCTATCCGCACTCATTCTGATAGTACCCGGGATCGGCCAGTCGGACTCAACTGTAAATCTGATGTCGGATTCCGAGTCTCTTTTCGCCGATTCGATGATCGCATCCCTGAACGACGTAAATCCAGACGCAGCAAATAATGATAACAACGTGACAGCAAACAACCTGACCGCTCCCGATCCGGAGTTCGTGGACGTATCCACCGTCGACGTATCTGAGATCTTCGAGGAGGTTGATATGGCCGAGGAGGTCGATGTAGCAGAGGTTGAGGCGGTTGCAGTGACACCAGAGACTGAAGTTAACGTGACCGCTCCCGCACCGGTGTTCCTGGACGTATCCACTATCGACGTATCCGGGATCTTCTCCGAGATGATCTCTGAGGAGGCTGATGTGGCCGAGGAGGTCGATGTAGCAGAGGTAGAGCCGGCTCCAGCGGCGGATGATGAGACGTTTCCTGAATTGATTGATAGGAGGGTTCTGGTGACGTCATCGATCGCCGATTTTCTTGAAATACCTTATGTCGTCGAGAGACCCTATACCAAAGGCCAGATGATGGGTGTAGCAGAGATGGATCCATTGGTAGATGATGAGGCTTTGCCTGAATTGGTTGATAGGAGTTTTCAGCTGACGTCATCGATGGCCGGGTTTCTTGGGATACCTTACGTCGTCGAGAGACCCTATACCAGAGGCCAGATGATGTCCTAGGCTTCGAAAGATTCGATACGCTTCGGATGCTTCAGCTTCAGAGTAAAAGGGGATTACCATGACCCGAAAGATCGATCAAGCCGCCCTCGAGGATCTGAGCAAAAATTTTGATGGAGAAATCTTGCTCCCCGATCACCCGGCTTACGATGAGGCCCGGCAGGTATACAACAAGATGATCGACCGCCGCCCTGCCGTCATCGCCCAATGCGCCGGAACGGAAGACGTGGTGCGTGCTGTTCGCTTTGGTCTAGATCTTGGCCTCGAGATCGCGGTTCGTAGTGGAGGCCACAGCGTCGCGGGCTGGGGGGTCACCGACGGTGGTCTTATGGTCGACCTGCGTCACATGAACGCGGTCGAGGTCGACCCGGAAGCCCGCATCGCCCATGTTGCCGGGGGCGCAACATGTGGCGACGTCGCTCGTGCTTGCGAGCCTTATAATCTGGTCACGACCGGTGGTACAGTCTCTACCACTGGCGTCGCAGGGTTCGCGCTTGGTGGTGGCTGGGGATATCTATCTCGCAAGTTCGGGTTGGCGTGTGACAACTTGCTCTCGGTGGAACTCGTTACCTATGACGGCGGGATCATCGTCGCATCGCAAGAGGAGCACCCTGAGCTATTCTGGGCGCTCCATGGCGGCGGGGGCAACTTTGGCGTGGCGACGAAGTTTACCTTTCGGCTTCATCCCCTGCCTGTGGCGACGATGGCCTTGCTGATCTTTCCACCCGAAGAAGGTCCAAAGGTTGTGCGCAGTGTACGCGACTTATTCGAGGCCGGTGCACCGGATGAGCTGAACGTCGAGCTTGGGTACCTGACCGCTCCGCCCGAGGAATTTGTCCCCCCCCATCTTGTCAACCGGCTCTCCCTGCTCGTAAACGCCTTCTACGCCGGTTCTGAATCTGAGGCACGTAAGGCGTTAGCGCCGCTCTTCGAGCTGGGTCCCGAGGGGGAGATGATAGCGCAGATGTCCTATGCTGATATCCAGAGCGCTTTCGATTCCCAGGCCGGCTTTCGATACTATGGGTCGGCGGAACTACTCCCGGCGTTGCCCGACGAAGCGGTGGAGAGGTTCTGTTATCGAGCCCTTGATATGATCGTGCCGTCTGCGTCCGTTCAGACCATATCCTCGTGGGGAGGTGCGATCGCAAGGCAGGCCGGTGACTGGCCCATGGCGAGCCGTGATGCGACATGGCTCGTATATCCATTCGGACAGTGGACCGATGCCTCTGACGACGAACGCGGTATCGCCTGGGTAAGAGCGCTTGGTTCCGATATGGCCCCATACGCTGCCGACGGCACCTACATCAACCTCATCACCGACGAAGGTAGGAAGAGGACCATCGCCAGCTACGGTGGAGAGGCAAATTACCGGCGTCTAGCCGCGGTAAAAGCCAGATACGACCCAGACAACATCTTTCGCCTGAACCACAACATCCGGCCGGATTGAAAGTTCTATAATGTGGGAACCTTAGACGATAGAACCAGTTAGTATTGAACGAATTTTTGCTTGAGCGTCGATCCAAGAAGAAAAGCTTTCGAAGATCCGATAAAAACCAAAAATAGGTTTGAGACCATAATCGGTCTCCCCAATACCTTTATGACGCTATCTCTAAGCTGATACGATCTTGAAGATCGATCCCGTGCGATCGACCGGCCCGAGCCGAGATGAGGTGAGGACGTAGATCTCGCCCTCATCATCGATCCCGAAGGACCGGATGAAGAGATCGAGCCTGCCGCTGGGACTGTCGGCGATCTCGACCTCCTCCCAGGCCCATAACCCCTCTGAAGAGGGCGTTGCGACCAGGAGGGTTCCGTTGCCCGTCGAGAAGCTGTTCGACCAGTCTGCGAAGATATATCTCCCTTCCATCTCCGGCAGAGCCTCGCCCCGGTAGATGTAACCGCCCACGACCGCCGTTCCCAGATGGTGGCCGTACTCGATTACCGGGTCTATCAGCATTTCGCCTCTGGCGTCGACCTCAGGGCAGAGAGGCGGAGGATTGAGGGGATCGGCTGGATCGAAGCAGTGGGTACCCTCTCGGATATTCCAACCGTAGTTTCCGCCTTTAACCACAAGGTTCACCTCCTCCCAGAGATCCTGGCCTACATCGGAGACGAGGAGGGCACCATCCCCCCGGGTATCGAAGGCGATCCTCCAGGGGTTCCTGAACCCCAGAGCGTAGATCTCCGAAAGGATATCCTCGTCATCCACAAAGGGGTTATCGGCCGGTATCCCGTAAGCCGCATCATCGCTCGTCACGTCGACATCGATCCGGAGGATCTTGCCGTGGAGGGTCGTCGTGTTCTGGCCGTTTCCGTCCAGGGGATGGCCGATTCCGACGTCGTTTGCGCCGCCGCCGTCACCCAGGGGGACGTAGAGGTATCCGTCGGGGCCGAACTCGATCGTTCCACCGTTGTGATTGAACTGGGGCTTGTCGACGTAAAGAATTACCCTCTCAGAGCCCATATCAACCCTGTTAGAGTCGTCGGTGGATATCGAGAACTCCGAGAGCCTGTTGGTCGAGTCCCACCCATCGGGAGCCTCGAACCTCAGGGGTCCGGTGTAAAAGACGAATATTCTGCCGTTCTCGGAGAACTCCGGATGGAAGGCGAGCCCCAGGAGGCCGCGCTCGTCAAAGCCGGTCCGTAGCTCGATCATCCGGTCGGTGAGATCGATGAACGGCTCGTCAAGGACGGTTCCGTTAATATAGACTATCTTGACCAAACCGATCTGGTCGACGTAGAACATCCTTCCCGTCCCATCTCTCGCGGTAATGAACCCCATAGGCGCTGTAAAGCCCTCCGCCACCAGCTCCACCTTCACCCTCGTACGCTCGTCCGACTGTTGGTTCGACGTCTCCGCAGGAGTTACAACGATCTCACCCCTCATCTGCGGGTGGGGGATACAGTGGTACAGGAAGGTGCCGGGTTCGAATAGGGTCAGGTAGAATTCGCCACCGTTGCCCCTGATGCTGCCTGAATTGAACGACCCGTCATCGGCTGTAACTGTATGAGCAAATGAATCGCGGTTGATCCATTTTACTGCGGTCCCAGAAGGTACGGTGATCGATGCTGGCTGAAATGAGAAACCTCTGATCTCAATTTCGATAACTTCTTCATTTATCATCGGTCCTGTTGAGCCATCTTCGGAGGCGTTAATACACCCTGAGAACGCGGCTACCAAGACCCCAAAAAACAAATATAATCGCCATTCGGATCTAATTTTCATCACCTACCTGAAATGTATATTGTCTTGACAGATTAAAAGTATTTCGATGTCGCTGGGGGTTACGCCCCCTTCTCTTTCCTGGTGGATTTTTTAGTCAGCCGGATTGGCCCCCAGCTTCGAACTTGCACTGCGGAATATCGCCTTGCTAGAGTGATATCGTCTCTGCATCTCGAATCGCTATTAAGGATGCGATAACTCAGTCATAGCTTTCATAGAAGACAGAGGAACCCATAACCAAGATCCTCGACCGTTCTGAAACCTCTTACGGCTGAAACGGCAGGCATGGTCTACGACTATCTACTGGAAAGTGAGGCCGAAGAAAAGCATCATCCCCGTAATAAGAGCGATTGTAGCTGACAATGAAATGACGCGGCTTAAGTGGCAATGGCTCTTATGAAATACTATGGCTCCTCGCTGTTTTGTGTGGGTGGATTTAAGGGACCACTATTCCTGTAGCTTGGTCCTAATAACTTCAGGACTGCCGGGATTTGGGATGATCATGAGATGTATCGCCACCTTATGACTCACTAACGAGATCCAAGGCAAGCATTAACATGATCTAATCCGCTTATCGCTATCCTGAAGTTACCCACACGGAATAGCGAAGAGCCTCTCATTAGGATAAGGAAAAAATCGTGGAAAATGTTACGGATTGGAGGGTTGATGCGGAAAGCCGGGTCGATATCGATATGACCGCATTCAGTCCAGTTGACCTGGGCCTGGACACCTGGCTTCGTCTTGTACCAATAATCCGCAGGAACACCGATCTTCGGTCGCGTCTATCTGACGTAGTTCTTCACGATCGAATATTTGCCCTCGAACCCCTGTTCTTAGATTCTTCCTTCTCAGCGTGATGGTGGGGATGCTTTAGGTTTGCGAAGGCGTTGTAAAGGACCTCATTTATGGTGGGATGAATAACCTGCGATCTGATAAGAGGCATTAAATCCTGATACTCCGAGTTCATCAAGTAAACCACCTGCTGCGCCAGAGTCGGGGCCTCGGAGCCCACGACGGAGACTCCCAGAATCTTCGTTGTTTCTTCTTCGACCACCGCTTTGACAAATCCCTTATCCTCAGCCATGGCGATGCCTTTGGCGGCATCGGTGTACCTAGATCTTCCCACCAAGATCTCGTATCCGGCTTCCGAAGCCTCAGATTCGGTCATCCCAACGGCAGCCACGGGAGGATAGGAGAAGACCGCGTGAGGTACAGCGTGGTAATCGACCGTCTCTCGATCTTCTTTGCCCCTGGCTTTTAACATGTTATGGGATACCACGTCCGCTTCGTAGTTTGCAGTATGTCGGAACATATGCTTTCCGAGAGCGTCGCCGAGCGCCCATATTCCGGGCTTTGTGGTCTGGAGATACTCGTCTACGACGATCCATCCTCGGGAGTCGGTCTTTACTCCGGTCATCTCGGGCTTGAGAAGATCTGAGTTGGACCTCCTTCCGACGGCCATCAGTATCTCCTCTGCCTCAAGCTCGACTTCAGAATCTTCCTCGATATTCCGGGCATAAATCAGCTTTTTTTCGTTGGCATTCTCCACTCTGGAGACCTCGTGGCCGGTGTATACGGTCATCTTCTCCGAGAGGGCTCTTTTAACGATTGAGGATATCTCAGGATCTTCGTTGGGAAGAAGGTTGAGATTCCTTCCGATCAGGGTAACTTTGGTTCCTACAGCGGAGAAGAAATGGGCGTACTCGCATCCGATATATCCACCGCCGACGACGATGAGGCTTTTGGGCAGTCTCTCCAGATCGAGGAGAGAGACGTGGTCTATGAAACCCACCTCTTTTAGGCCCGGGATGGGCGGAATAAGGGGCCTTGCGCCGGACGCTATCACGATATTTGGGGCCGTCAGGGTGACGTCTCCGGATTTGAGGGTGTGATCGCCCACAAACTCTGCCGTATCCCGATACCAGGTAAGATTATCCTCAGATCTTATCTGCTCCTCCATATCCGAACGAGTCTCGCTGATCAACGAATGAGTGCGTTCCATAATCTTCTTGATGTCGATCCGGTCTATGTGACCCTCGATCCCGACCGCTCTGGCATCTTCCAGGGTCCTGATGACATCTGCAGGGTAGATCAACATCTTCGAAGGAATGCAACCGGTGTTGAAACAGGTTCCGCCCAGGGGGCCGTGCTCCATCAGTGCCACCCGCATCTCCTCTTTGAGGGCTTCAGATGCTACACTTAGCCCCGCCCCCGAGCCTATTACAATCAGATCGAATTTCTCCAAAAATATCACCCCATCCAGAAGATGATCAACAAACCGTTGTTGTTTTTTCTTCATATAAGCATTTTGATAGCATTCTTCAGAATTATTTACATCGGGAGTGCTGAGGGGTACGAGTACACCACCCTTTAGGGCGAGGTGGCCGCGCGCAGTTTGATCTCATCAATAAGGTTGTAGCTGACTTCGAGGAGCCAATTGGCAATACCGCCAACCGCATCGATCTGTTGAAGGAGAGGCCGGGGAGATACACCATCAGCGAGCTAGTAGAGATTTTCGGACACTGTACAAGGCGACGGTGATAACCGTCATGAATTGGGCCGTCAAGATGGACCCGTCTCACGTCAAGCTAACTCAGGGAAAGATGCGGAGGAGGGGTCGGAGGATTGCGATAAGATCCATCTCGAACTGATTTTCATGACCTGAGGCCGACATCCTTGGCCACTTGCCATCTTGAGCCCAGCGATCGTCCAAGAACCTCGATTTCCGTTGCCTTCATGCAGTCGCTGGATGATCTGATGACGGAACCGGAATCGGCATAAGACCGTCAAGATTCCATATCCTCGATGAGCCATCCGATGAACCTGAAGGCTATCCCGTAGGCCTCCTCAACTTCCCGGAGCATCGTGATATCCGCCTCCACCTCGGAGACGAGATGCTCCTTCAAAACCTCCAGGTCGAGCCCTTCGAGATCCTCGCCGTAGCCGCCGTTCTCAACCTCGTAGGCGATCCGACCGAATGCCGGGGCCAGCCACCGGAAGAGACGCCCCTCGTCTCCGACCCAGTCCTCTGCTAGAATCTCCTTCATCCTTCCGGTCAGAACGGCATCTTCGAAGGCCGTCAGTTGGCTGCCTGGCGACATCCGATCCTCTAGGGAGATCCCCTTCTTCAATACCTCAATAAGTCGTTCTCTCTTTTTTGGCTTCATCCTGACACCCAGCATTCCCCTCCGCGAGAGCAATAGAATATGGTGTCGCTAGAGCATAAATCTCCATCGATCGCCGCTGGCGGTAAATCCTCTTCTCCCTAGTTCAGCCGCATTAGCCCCCCAGCTTCGAACTGGCACTGCGGAATATCGCCTTACGAGAATGATATCAGTCTCAACATATCGAATAGCTATGTAGATAACGATAACTCAGTCATAGCTTTCATAGAGGAACCCATAACCAAGATCCACGAGCGGGGTAAACTTCTTACGGCTGAAACGGCAGGCATGATCTACGACTATCTACTGGAAAGTGAGGCCGAAGAAAAGCATCATCCCCGTAATAAGAGCGATTCTAGCTGACAATGAAATGACGCGGCCTAAGTAGCAATGACTCTTATGAAATACTATTCCATTAACGAACATGTATATCGATAAAAGAAATGTCGTCAGATCTATCCAGGCATGGAATGTGAAGAGATCTAAGGGGAAAAAACGAATGCGTCCTTCGTATATGTAGCCAATAAGGTCGATAATTCCAAAGATGATTATGGCGAAGCTGATAAATCTGTGATTCTTTTTAGAAAATTTGAAATATAATAACAAAATTAAAACTCCGGCAATGAAGGACGGGACGCAATGGACCAATACGAACACCATGCTATATATCCTAAGTTTATGTCATATAATGCCTCGTTGTTCTCCCGCAAGTTATTTATATCATCGAACAGATAAATAACTGAAGAGGTGATACAAGATGAAGAGGACGTTCTTGTTGGCACTGGTCCTACTGGGACTCGTCGCCGCAGCAGCATCAGTCCAGGCGGTAGCTGAGAATGAGGAGATGGCAGAAGACGAATACTTGACCAAGGCCGACGCTTTCTTAAAGAGCCTTATTGATAACGAGCTGTTCTTGATGGAAATGCAGGAACTGATCGATGCCGTCGACGCTGGTGATGAAGGCCTGATAATCCTGGATGTTAGACCCGTAGGCTACGATGAGGCCCACATCCCAGGCTCGATTAACGTGCCGTTCACAGAGCTAGTCCCAGATATGGAAATGGTGCCCGCTGACAAGAAGATCGCCGTCGTATGTACTTTCGACGCCAGCTCTGTCTTTTCAGTATCTGTATTGAGGATCTTTGGGGACCGTGATGCCTGGGTCGTGGTGAACGGGATTCCGGGATGGTTGGAGGCTGGAAGGGAACTAGTAGCTTCAGAGATGTAGACCTGGTCAAAGCCAGCCAGGAGATCATAATCCTCGATTATTTTTTTTACTAAATGAAGATGAAATTTGTATGAGCCTAACAAGTACGAGAAATATAAATCGCCAGGGATGGATATGGAACATAAAATGGATGGCTCCCAAGAGATGAACGAAGCAGGCAGCGAACATGAGCTAAACAAGATGGGTACACATCCGGGCAAACCCCATCAGGCACATCGCGGGAGACATGAAGGCCACAATACAGAAGATTTTAAAAATAGATTTTTTATATGTCTGTTCTTGACCGTACCGATCCTCGCGCTATCTCCATTTATCCAGGATATATTTCAGTTTGAATTGGTGTTTACAGGTGACACCATTGTATTATTTCTGTTATCCACATTCGTATATTTCTATGGTGGGTATCCCTTTCTAAAGGGCTTTTTCTACGAGATCAAGGACAATAACGTGGGCATGATGACTCTGATATCCGTAGCCATCAGTGCAGCTTATTTTTACAGTTCGGCGGTGGTCATTGGACTTGAGGGAATGGACTTCTTCTGGGAGCTTGCTACGCTGATAGACATCATGCTTCTAGGCCACTGGATCGAGATGCGTTCCGTCGTTGGAGCTTCTAGGGCTCTTGAAGAACTGGTCAAGATAATGCCATCTGAAGCCCATTTGATAAAAGACGGTCAGACTTTCGATGTTAAAGTCGATGCCTTAAAACCTGGAGACAAAGTCCTGGTCAAGCCTGGTGAGAAGATACCCGTTGATGGTGCTGTGATTGAAGGAGAGACGAACGTCAATGAGTCGATGCTCACAGGCGAATCCAAACCGGTTTCGAAAAGAGTCGGGGACGACGTCATAGGAGGATCCATTAACGGTGAAGGATCTATATCTCTTGAGGTTAGAAAAATTGGGTCCGAGACGTACCTGAATCAGGTTGTTGAACTTGTCAGGCAGGCCCAGGAAAGCAAATCAAAGACCCAGGATCTCGCCGATAGAGCCGCCCGCGTGCTTACGATTATCGCACTCAGCATCGGCGCTGTTACCTTTGTGGCATGGCTTTACTTTATCGAGGATTCGGCTTTCGCTGTCGAGAGGGCTGTTACGGTCATGGTCATATCTTGCCCTCATGCCCTGGGACTTGCAGTACCTCTTGTGGTTGCCGTCTCGACCTCTCTGGCTGCGAAAGCAGGTCTGCTGGTCCGGGACAGATCCGCCTTTGAAAAGGGCAAGGACCTTCAAGCTGTCGTATTTGATAAGACTGGAACTCTGACGGAAGGGCGATTTGGAGTCACAGACATAATACCCCTCGCGGATCTGGATGAAAATGAGATCCTCAGAATGACTGCATCCTTGGAAGAGAATTCAGAGCATCCCATCGCGGCAGGAATTTTAAGCAGCTCAAGGGAGAAGGGTGTCGAGCTGGATCATATTCATGAGTTCAAAGCAATTCCTGGGAAAGGAATTGAGGGTCGGGTTCAGGGAAAGAGATGGATGGTAGCGAGCCCTGGATATTTGAGGGAAAGCAAGATCGATATCAATGATGAGAAACTGGATAGATTGGCTCGGCAGGGAAAAACGGTTGTTTTCTTGCTGGAAGAAAACAAGCCTGTCGGGGCCGTAGCCTTGGCAGATATAATTAGAAATGAATCTAGGGAGGCGATCGACGAGCTGAAGTCGATGAACATAAAGTGCATAATGCTTACGGGAGATAACAGGTTCGTGGCCGAGTGGGTGGCCAAGGACCTGGGTTTGGACGATTTTTTCGCAGAGGTATTGCCTCATCAGAAGGCAGAAGTTATAAAGAAAATTCAGAATAATTATATTGTGGCCATGGTGGGTGATGGCGTCAACGATGCTCCCGCACTGGTACAGGCTGATCTGGGTATTGCGATCGGTGCAGGCACAGATGTGGCCGTCGAGTCCGCGGGAATAGTTCTCGTTAGAAACGACCCAAGGGATGTAACAAGCATAGTCCGTCTATCAAAGAAAACTTCCACTAAGATGTTCCAGAACCTGATCTGGGCAACTGGCTACAACGCATTTGCCATACCCCTCGCAGCTGGCATACTCTACAGCTACGGCATTCTTCTCAGTCCTGCGATTGGTGCGATCTTCATGAGTGCCAGCACAGTGATAGTATCCATAAACGCAAAGCTGTTGAAGATGTAAATAGTTCCGTAGAGGAGAGGATAATGATCGTTGTATATTGGTTGGGGTATTCGCGACCCTCCACGCCCCCCAAGTAATGATTTCCCCTCTATATCACACTATCAACCCTCGCGCATCAGCGCAGGCTTATCGAATAAGTCGGTCCTGAGGACGGATATCCTCTTTCCGATCAACTCATCAGCGAGCTGGTCCTTTATCGCATTCGCTTCATCAGAGCCGAGGACCACCCGGAACTTTCCAAAATCGAGCGTAATACAAGGATAGTCTTCGTGTTTGTCCTGGAGAGTCCCGCGGGCCTCCTCCCAGAGTTTTAATCTAATAGTCCCATTCATCGGACTATTGATAATGGGTTGTGTTTTATATAAAATTAATTCTGGCTCGATAGAAGCCGAATACGGGTATAAAGTTTTTATATAAATACCTTTATATGGTTCTAAAAAGAAGATCGAGACCCTAAAATGACTCCTATGGATAAGAG
>Ga0334887_1000697_pt1 | contig 50899 bp, 45 predicted proteins | sample GraSluR1_MG_10_FD_207217 | JGI IMG/M metagenome (GOLD analysis project Ga0334887, IMG submission 207217) | Sludge microbial communities from methane-producing bioreactor in Wageningen University, Netherlands - Granular Sludge_18_07-R1 | ecosystem: Engineered > Bioreactor > Anaerobic >...
GTGTACGCCCGGCATGGGCGTGAACTTATGGGGTGAAAGTCCCCTGTACGGTGAATCCAATCCCGTCTTGAGACGGGGTCACGAAAGTACTAGCCGACGGCAAGGGCGTCTCCGTGAGGAGGGGTCCGAAGGAAGCCCGAGCGCAAAGCTATGAGCCGACGAATAGAAACAGCATGCAAGGCCGGTTCTCTGGGCCAGTCAGCACAACATGACGAAGCCCACGGATTCAGGCGTCCAGGTAAATGCTGCGGTTGTGTAGCGACAGTTCACGTTCTTATCCGGGGAGACCTGTCCGGCTTGCCGCTTTCGATCCTTGGAAGCTGCGCCCGGCATGGCAACATGCCGGGTGACCGGACGGGAGTCAGCAGAGGCCATAGTACGCGCAGGACGTTGCTGTCAGCGATCCGGCAACTGGCAACAAGCCGGGGAAGAACCCCGGAAGCCTTACCCCGCCGAAGGGCCGAACACAGAACAGGGCAGAAGCCCCAAGCCATGAAGTACCGGTTGCACAAACTGTCGACTTACCTCCGGGGCTGGATGGGTTACTTCGGTATCTCCGAACCGTACCGCGACATCCCGGAAATAGACGGTTTGATCAGGCGGCGGGTGCGGATGTGCTACTGGAAACAGTGGCGACGGTGCCGCACCAAGATTCGGGAGTTACTCAAACTCGGTACCCTCCTGGGTACCGCCATCCGCGCGGGCCTGAATAGAAGCGGCCCGTGGGCGATGGCCCGAAGCCTGGCCTCCCAGTCCGGTATTACCAACCGATGGCTGAAGGAACAAGGTCTCATCTCTGTCAAAGAACTGTGGGTGAAGATCCATTACCCGGCTACGGCCCGGTAATTCTGTGAACCGCCCGGTGCGGACCCGCATGCCGGGTGGTGTGGGGGCTGGGGGTTAAAAACCCCCGGCTACCCGATTAGGCCACCGATACATGCGGCTTCGGCATGGTGCCGTTTACTTCCGGGGCTGCCGTAGTACTTCTTGGGGAAAGGAATATTGTCGTGCATCATGCGTCACTAGATCCTGGAGTATTGCCAACAGCACGGCGAATGCCTCATCGATTGGCGCCAAGTAGCACTGGAAGTATTTCGCTACGGCTTCGTTTTCATCGTGTGTATAGTCGCGTGGCCTAAAAACAGGGGCAGAGCCGTGAGCAATTCTGCTCCGTCGTTCGTAGAATTTATTGAACCAATTGCTGTGCGTGGCGGGGGCACCTAGCACTAACTCCAGCCGCTTGCGAAGCACGGAACCGACCCCCTGCTTACCGTCAGAGAAAAAGGCTTCCAGCACCTGCGCGATCAAAAGGAGCATATCTGCTTCGCGATAGCCAGGAGTGGAAAGGTACAGTAGCGAAAGCAACGCCCGATGGTGTGGATGTTCTGCCACCTCTAGGGTGTAGGGAAGTTCCTCTTCCAGCCACTGCCATGTCTGCCCAAATGATAGGCGAGATAACGGAGGCCACGCTCTTTGTACGGCATGTTGAAACGCCGATTCCAGGAGGTCACTTGTGAGGGAGGGGGGCGCTGGCGTGATCTCCAGTTCGCCAACGAATCGCCCCGCCAAATGCATGGAACCAGGCAACGCCACGTTCATACCTAAAAACAACTGCTGCAGGAATTTACCAGCAGCAGATGCTGGGCCAAGCCGGTAGTCACCCTCTGGGCCTGTGAGGTGGAGGATCAGAGCCGAGCTTAAGAAATGACGACCGAGGCATCGCTGGGAGGATACCCTCTCGTCAAACACTTCCGGACTTTCTTCAAGCATTTCTATGGCTTCAAGGAATGCGATGGCATCGCTAGCATCCACCGAGACCTCCCACTCAAGATCGGACGCGGTGTCGGGCCGAACCAAAGCACGCTGGTGGGCGAAGTGGTTTGCCATCTCTACCCAGAATTCGCGGCGGGAGCGGGTATCTGTTTTACCGTCGATTGGCCCTATGTTTCCGAGATCCACGCGAAATATCATGCGACTCCAGTACAACTGCTAAACAGCATAACGGGTTTGCATAACCGGCTGCGTCGTGAGGGTTCAAATAGGTAGAGGCCTTTTCGAGAACCGCCGCTGATCAAACAGTCCGCGTTCATGCTTGGGTTAGCTGGAATTTTCTAATATTTCAATGAAGTCTTGTACTTTCCCGAATAGCTCATCATAAGTCACTACCTCAACATTCTTTAAGCCATTTCTATATAGCTCAAATGATTTCCTTTTTTTATCGTCAATCAATTCAGCAGTAGCGTTTCCAATAATTACAACCTTATGTGGACTGAAATTTTGAAAGTTATTTTCAGCTGAGGAGGTTAAGCTATTGAACTCTTTATTTAGTGAATGTGCATAATTTTCAACCTGAATGATTGAGCCCGAAAGATCATCAGAAATATTGTAAACATTATTTCTGTAAAGACGACCGAGTAACGGAGTCATTGGAGTTTTTATTTCAACCAAGGCTGCATTGTCCGTTAGTGAATTTTTTAGCAAAAAATCGACTATGTTTCCGTCCTTATTAAAAACAGTCTTGCCGCCAACATATGCTTTTCCATGCACAAGCATTACTGGATATGAAAATAGTTGAGAGAGGATGAATGAGTTACTAGAAAGCTCTTTTTGCCAGAATTCTTCATCTGGGTTTGTTTTAAATGTTTCCCACGTATCAACAGATTTCTTTAAATTGCTTAGACCTATTAATACATTTAGTTGTTTAAGGTTTTTCTGTGGTAAGGCTTCAAGATTCTTCAAAATAACATCTTGATCAGCTAATCCAGACAGCCATTTAACGAGGCGGATGAAAATGTCAGAACCTGCTTGGTGATTAAGGTCTAAAAAACTTGTTAAATCTTCCTCGGTTATGGAGGAAAGTGCCAGTACTTGATCAGAAACTTTGAGATATGTATTTTTGCCAATAGGCAGGCCTTCTTCACTATGAATTCGATAAAGGTCTGCTAAATGTTTTAATAGGTGGAAAAGTTCACCAGACTTTATCCCTAATTTAACCCCTTCACCTGTTTTGAGGGAGTTCAGATTGATGTCTTTTATGTCTTCCCATTCGTCTTTTTTGGATTTTTTTTGGTAAATAAAATAACCATTTACACATGCCTTGGGGTCTTTTTGGTTTTCTACGATTGTTGGCACAAATACCAAACGAACAGTTCCCTTTTGCCTAATTACTATCTCATCAGCCTGGGCAGTATGTAATGAGGTTGATTGTATGGATATTTTTTCCATTTAAACACCTTCTTGCCAGCTAACGGATGAATTTAAGCGGCAGCGTAGAGGCCTTGGCAGCCCACTGAATCTTTCGAAAACCACTGCTGTTGAACTGTCCGCTTGAAATTTTTGTTAAGATCCCTATATTCTGTCTTCTGGACCCATAGTAATTACTGCTACCGGACCAAAATCTGTTGACTCAAAAAGATCATAAAAGTATTCGAAACATTTTTCAAAAATGAATTCGCAGTACTCCCTTTCAATAACTATACTTCCACTTTCCCCTTTTGATATTCCAGATTGGTTGATTGTCAAATTATTTAAATGGGTTTTATCTCTAGAAAGGTTGATATTGCCATTGCAATGAACTATACAATCTCTTATTTTCTGAAGATCTTTAAGGAAGGTGTTTTGCTTGGGAGGATTTATTTTTAAGACTTTTGTTATAAAAATTTCGGCTCTTTCAATCGATGCCCCACGAAAGTCTTTCTCTTTAATATTAAATTTTTTTCGTCTTGCGATTTCATCGCAGGCGGATTTTAATTTTACTTCAAAAACAATTTGGAGAAGAGTAATAAAAGAATATCTTAGTTTTGAAGGAAAAAATTTTTCGAATCTTTCTTCATAAAAATTTATTTCCGATTGCCAATCACTATATTCCTCTTCGGACAATCCACTCGGCCTGTTAGGTAAAGTATTTTTTGCAGCTTCCTTTACCTTGGAAAATTGTTCTTCCATTAATCTTAAATATTCACCTAAATTTTCCAATTCATAGCAAGTTTCCCAACGGTGCATATCCCATTGAATTTTTGCCATTTTGATTTCCGTTGTTTTGAAATGTTATTAAATTTTTTGCGCTTAACGTTTGGGCTCAGCGCGTTTGCGGAACGCGAAGCGTGTAGCAAATCCGCTGGAGCCCTTGGTTCGGCTCAAACTTTCTGTTTGAGTTCTAGGTACTTCTGATTCCACCACCGGACCAATTTCTGGTGGCTTTCCATGTCTACCCAGGTCATGTTGCCTTCGGATTCGGGATCCCCTCCGAAGACCAGCGGCTTGATATACCACTTGATCTTGCCAGCCAAATCAGGACTCGATTCGAGCCTCAATGTGTCAGACGGAAGCTGAAAGTCCGACAACTGGCACACATCAAGAGGTACCGTCGGTATCATGAAATAGTGCTCGGTATTGTCGCACAAAATGAAATCATCCCAACCCTTGAGCCCAACGATGAAGTGCCCCGGGAGATACTGGGAGATACCGTACTGTCTCGTGATTCGTTCCGCCTCGCTCTGGTCCTCGCAGAGAATCCAGTAGTCGTCGTTGAACCATCCTTCTTTCATCGTCTCCTGCCGAACGCCGCATTCAGCGGCTTGTCCGGTGCAATGACTTGTTAAGCCCCAATTCCGTTTCCAAGACATTACCTATAGACTTTGACAGCTCCTTACCTCTTGGCGAAGAGATGAACTTAACTTTCATATTCTTATCGTAGGTTTTGACTTCATTCAAGAAATTCTCAGGGATCTTCGAGTCCAAAATCATTATCAATTCATCAATACCACTGCTTTCCTTGAAATAGCTTGATATCCACTTTGCTTTAAATCTATCAGCATTAGACTTAGCTTCAATTCCAATTCTTCTACCATTGCTAAATAAAAGAAAGTCCACTTGTTTCCCATTGGACAGTTTGAGATCATATTTCTCATGGGAACGAATAAACCTCTCAAGATTCTTTTTTACCTCCGCCTCAAACTCAATCTCAGACTCAAATATATCCCTTAACTCTTCGCTTGACGCTCCAGAATCAAGGAGCAACTTGAATTCCTTTCCGTCTTTGCCCCTGATCGAAATTTCGCTCTCGCGACCTTCAAAGATTCTGTCTACAATAAGCTTTTTAACGATAAGTGAAATAGCGGGAATTAGTGCTCCTGCAGCGATAACAGCAAGCAATTCATTCATCACACTTTCTCCTTAATAGCGGTCAATATTAGACTAATGCTATACAACGACCCGCCGATAACGAGATGGCTATCAAATCCCAGTGTTTTGTCCCGCGGGAACACTAAAGACATATAGCAAGACCATGTCCAGCAGAAAAGGAAGGCAAACACAAATAGCCATAGAAATGGCATGAAGGCGGCTTCAGCCTTTGATATTGCAATAACGTTGTCATGGCCTGGTATTAATTTTTGCTTAGGTTTGATCAAAGGCATAAGGAAGGACAGTCCAGCGGCCGCAAGAGTCGGGCCAGCAAAGCCTGTAGAGTCAACTGACAGCATAGTTCTAAGCCCCCACTCAAATCCTAGCAGGGTCAAAGGAAAACCATATATCAATACCGCATACATTTCTTATGATATTCCGTTGTCTAATTACTTAACAGATTGGATCAGTGGAAATTTTTCCGCCATATCAGCCCTATAGCAGGCAAAAACTTCCACACATCACGATATTAAAGGGGTAAAAGTGGAAAACGGCTTTCAGCATTTTCCACCCTTTGATCGCAAAGAAAATTCTCAGAAAACCCCTGTCTCTTCCATGACATATCCGCAAAGGAACCATCCGCGCCAAATTCGACTGGGTTCAGAGATGGCGCCCAAATCCCCGGCAAAACAGCATCCGGTATTCCGAAAAACTATGCGAGCAGGAACAATCCCGCCGCATTCCTTTCCAACCAAAACCCAATTTTGCGCCGATAGAAAAATTAGTCAATCATTTTAATGTCCATGGTTTTAATGTTTACACCAGCGCCTCCTAAACCTTGCCTTCCCCGCCGAATTCCCGTATAGAAAACAGAGCCGTTTTGCCCGCCCCGAGGAGCCCGTTGTTACCCATGTTTGCCACCCCCCTGGAAACCCTCCGGAAAGTTTTCGGCTACAGCGCTTTCCGTCCCTATCAGCAGGAGATTATCGAGGGTCTGATTGCCGGGGAGGATGCTTTTGTGCTCATGCCGACGGGCGGCGGCAAATCCCTCTGCTACCAGATTCCCGCCCTGCACCGGCCCGGTACCGGCATCGTCGTTTCGCCTCTTATCTCCCTGATGAAAGATCAGGTGGATGCCCTGCTGGCCAACGGCGTGCGCGCCGCCTGCTACAACTCCTCCTTGGGCGCAGTGGAGGCGCGGCGGGTGCTGGCGCGGTTGCATGCCGGCGATCTGGACTTGCTGTATATCGCGCCCGAGCGCCTGATGAGCGAGGAGTTCCGGGCGCGTCTGGACGATTTGGACATCGCCCTGTTCGCCATCGACGAGGCCCATTGCGTCAGCCAGTGGGGGCATGACTTCCGGCCCGAATATATCCAGCTCGGCCGCTTGCGGGAGCTGTATCCCGACGTGCCCATGATCGCCCTGACCGCCACGGCCGATCCCCAGACCCGCGACGATATCCGCCTGCGCCTCGGTCTGCAGGGGGCGGCCTGCTACGTGGCCGGCTTCGACCGGCCCAACATCCGCTACCTGGTGGTGGAAAAGCAGAAGCCCTTCGCCCAGCTGACGGCCTTTCTGGAGGGACACGCCGGGGAGGCCGGCATCGTCTATGCCCTGAGCCGCAAGCGGGTGGAGGAGATCGCCGGTCGTCTGGCGGCCCAGGGGGTGCCGGCGGCGGCCTATCATGCCGGTCTGGCGGATGGCGAACGGCGCCGGGTGCAGGAGGCCTTTCTGCGCGACGACGTGCAGGTGGTGGTGGCGACGGTGGCCTTCGGCATGGGCATCGACAAGCCCAATGTCCGCTTCGTGGTGCACTATGATCTGCCGAAAAACATCGAGAGCTACTACCAGGAGACGGGCCGCGCCGGCCGCGACGGTTTGCCGGCCGAGGCTTTGCTGCTGTTCGGCTACGGGGATATCGCCATCTCCCGGGGGCTCATCGAAAAGGGCGGCAACGAGGAGCAGAACCGCATCGAGCTGCACAAGCTCAACGCCATGGTCGGCTTTGCCGAACCTTTGACCTGCCGGCGGCGGGTGCTGCTCGGCTATTTCGGCGAAAGCCTGGAGCAGGATTGCGGCAACTGCGATATCTGCCTCAATCCGCCGCAGCGTTACGATGCCACGGTGGCCGCCCAGAAGGCTTTGTCCTGCGTGTTCCGGGTCGGCCAGCGCTTCGGCATGGGCCATGTCATCGAGGTGTTGCGCGGTTCGCGCAGCGAGCGGATTCAGAAGCTCGGCCACGACCGGCTGTCCACTTACGGCATCGGCGCCGACCTGAGCGGCGAGGCCTGGGGGCATCTGATCCGGCAGCTGGTGCATCTCGGCTACCTGCGCCAGGATGTGGGCAACTACTCGGTGTTGCAACTGACAGAAGCCGCCCGCCCGCTGCTGCGGGGCGAGCAGCGGCTGGAACTGATCCAGCCCCGGGTCAAGGCCCGGCCGGTGAAGGGGCGGGGGCCGCGCCGTGCCGGGGATATCCCCTGTGACGAGGGGCTGTTCCAGGCCCTGCGCGCCCTGCGCAAGCGGCTGGCCGAGGAGGAAGGGGTACCGCCCTTCGTGATCTTCGGCGACCAGACCTTGGCCGAGATGGCGGCCGTCAAGCCTGCCGACGAAGGGGCGCTGCTGGCCGTCAACGGCGTCGGGCAGCACAAACTGCGGCGCTATGGCGCTGACTTTCTGGCGGCTATCGCCGCCTACGAGGAATCCTGATTGCGCGTCGCAAAGCTGACCCTGGTCTCTATCCATCTCGAACCGTCCCCCCGCGCCGTGCCCCTGGCCGCCGGCCTGCTGAGCGCCGTGTTGAGGGAAGCCCATCCGGGCCGCATCGAAACCTGCCTGGTGGACGGTTTTCTGCAGCAGTCGGAGGGTGAGCTGGTGGCGGCCATCCTGGCCGAGGAGCCCGATTGGGTGGGGTTTTCCATGTATGTCTGGAACCGCCACCGCATGCAGGCCGTGGCCCGGCGGCTGAAACGGCAGCGACCGGAGCTGATTCTGTTTGCCGGCGGCCCGGAGCCGACGGCGGCGCCGGACGGCTTGGTGGCTCCGGACGGGTTCGATTTCATCCTGCCGGGGGAAGGGGAGCGGGTTATCGCCGAGGCCCTGGGCATCCTGCTGGAGGGCGGTTCGCCGGCGACCATCGCCGGGCGCATCACGCCCGGTCCGATTCCGGATCTGAGCGTGCTGCCGTCGCCCTACCTGGACGGCAGCCTGCCGCCGGAGCAGCTGCCCGGCATCGTCTGGGAACTGTCCCGCGGCTGCCCCTTCCGGTGCGATTTCTGCTATGAATCGCGCGGCAGTCGGGGCGTGCGGCGCTTTCCCCGCCAACGCCTGGAGGCGGAACTGCGCCGCTTCGTATCCGCCGGCATCGAGGAGATTTTCGTCCTCGATCCGACCTTCAACTTTGAGCCGGAACAGGCCAAGGAGCTGCTGCGCCTGTTCCGGGATCTGGCGCCCGGCATCCGCTTCAGCATCGAAATTCGCGCCGAGTATGTGGACCGGGACATGGCGGAGCTGTTCGCGGCCGTCCACTGCTCCCTGCAGATCGGCCTGCAGAGCGCCGATCCGGCGGTTTTGGCCAACATCCACCGCAGCTTCAACCGGGAGGATTTCGAGAACCGCCTCCTGCTGCTGCACGAGGCCGGCGTCAGCTACGGCCTGGACCTGATTTACGGCCTGCCCGGCGACACCTTGGGCGGCTTTCTGGACAGCCTGGATTTCGCCCTGGCGCTGCTGCCCAACCATCTGGACATTTTTCCCCTGGCGGTCCTGCCGGGGACCCGGCTGGCGGAAACGGCAGCCGGCTTCGGCCTGGAATACGAGCCCCAACAGCCGTATCGGCTGCTCGCCTCGTCGACCTTCAGCGCCGCCGACCTGGCCGAGGCCGACCGGCTGGCCCGGGCCTGCGACCTGTTCTACAACCGGGGCCGCGCCGTGCCCTGGTTCGGGCTGGTGCTGGAGAACCTGGCCGTGGCGCCGTCCGTCCTGCTGCGTCGCCTGGCGGACTGGCTGGATGCCGCCGGCGCCTGGGCGGACACGGACCTGACGGCCCTGCAGCAGCGGTTCGTCAGCGACCGGTTCCTGGCCGAGGAACGCCCCGCCGTGGCTGCCGTGGCCGCCGATGTCATCGCTTATTTCGGCCACTCCGCCGCCCTGCTCAGCGGCGATTGCGGTTTGGATGGGGAGCCGCCGGCGCCGAGCGGCCTGCGCCTCCATCCCGACAGCCGCTGGGTGGACTTCAACCATGACCCTTCGCTGTTGTTGGAGAACCTCGAAATCGGCGTCACGGATTTCCAGATTCTGACCTGCCTGCTGCCGCCGGAGCCCTGCCGGGCCCTGCTGTACCTGTGCCGGGGCGAGGTGTCCCTGGGGGTGTTCGCCGACGAGGAAAGGGAACTGCTGGAAGCCATCGCCGAAGGGCGCTGCCAGGGGGCGCCGACGGGGCCGCTGGGCGAGTTTTTCGAGGCCGCGGTCGCGGAAGGGATTATTGATGATAACTATTCAGCATCGTGGAGCAGGGGCTCGCGCCGCCCACCCCGAGGGCCGCATGAACCCATCCCTGGGGCTTGACGGTTGCCATCCGGGCGCCAGACACCCTCGGGGAGGGCGCCCCGAGCCCCTGTGCTGAATGGTTACTATTATTGTAGACTGAACGGGAGGATCAAAGGCTGCAGCCGGGATGATGGTGCATCATGGCCGGGGCGGCAGGCCGGCGCGGCCAATGGGTGGCCGGACGGTGCTGTGTATTGGGGAAGACGGGGAAAGGAGCGAGGTATGTTTGCAGTGGTGGTCAAGGTACAGATCAAACCTGAAAATCGAACCGAATTTCTGGAAGCCATGTTCGACGATGCCCGCGGCTCGGTGGCCAAAGAGCCCGACTGTCTGCAGTTCAACATCGTCCAGGATCAGAACGACATCAATCGGCTGTACCTGTATGAAGTCTACCGGGATGCGCAGGCCTTCGAGACCCACAAGCAGACCCCCCATTTCACCCGCTGGCTGGAGACCACCGCCGACTGGCTGGCCCAGCCCCTGGAAATCGCCACCGGCAGCCACCTGTTCCCGGCGGATGCGGTCTGGCAGAAACAGGGCTAGGAGGCTGTCGGACTATCCGAATTTGCAGCCAGCGCATGGATAGTCCGATAGCCTCCTGAGTTCCGAATTGTCACGGATTTGACGAAAAAAGGGCCGTACCCAGGGGGTGCGGCCCTTTTTCGATGTGCCTTAACGGTTCAACGCAGCAGGTCGGGCCCCTGCGCCACCGATGCTCAACAGGTGCGATGGGCCTGCTTCAGGCGCTCTTGACCCGGACCAGGTAATCCCGGGTTTCCCGGGGCAGGCGCTCCATGCCGTGGCGGTCGACGTTGCCCATGCCCCAGTTGTAGGCCGCCAGGGAACGATCCAGATCGCCCTGATAGCGGTCCAGCAACTGGCGCAGGTAGCGGGTGCCGGCCATGACGTTCTGCTCCGGGTCGAAGGGGTTGCTCACCCCGAGATCCCGCGCGGTGCCGGGCATGAGCTGCATCAGGCCCTGGGCGCCGGCGGGGGACACGGCGCGCGGATTGAAGGCGCTCTCGGTGCGGATCACGGAGCGGATCAGGCCTTCCTCGACGCCGTGGGCGCGGGCTGCGCGGCTGATGATGGCATCCAGATCGGCGGGGGCGTCGGCCCGGGTCGGTCGTGAAGCCGCGGAAACGTTGCGCTCCGCATCGGCCCCGTCGCGGCCGCCAATGTCAAAGTTCTGACCGATGGGGGCCAGGGAGGGCAGGCCGGGCAGCGCGAAGCCGGCATCCTCCTGCTCGCTCTCGGCGGTCATGGCAAACAGTTTGCGGGCCGCCTCGAGTTGCCGCAACTGCACCTGGAGCCCGGCCAGACGGGCGGCTCGGGCCTGTTCTTCTACGGGCTGTTCCGCCTGGTCGAGGTGGTCGGCAAAGGCGGGGGCGGACCCCGCCCTGGCCGGGGCCGAGGCGGCGCTCGGCCGGATGGTGTGGGCCGGGCCGCTGATCTTGATGCTCATCGGTGCCTCCGGAGCTCGAATGCTCGTCCTGCGAAACTATTCAGCATCGTAGAGCAGGGGCTCGCGCCGCCCACCCCGAGGACCGCATGAACCCATCCCTGGGGCTTGACGGTTGCCATCCGGGCGCCAGACACCCTCGGGGAGGGTGCCCCGATCCCCTGTGCTGAACAGTTACCTTCCCGCAAGGTTTTGCAGGGACCGTGCCGAACTATTCACCGGCCGCCGGCCGGATTTCGATCAGGGTGATTTCCGGCGGGGCGCCCAGGCGCATGGGCGGTCCCCAGCTGCCGGTGCCGCGACTGGTATAGAGCCAGCCGCCGCCGGCCAGGGGGTAGAGGCCGTTCTGCAGGGGATAGACCAGGCGGGTGACGAGGTTGAAGGGGAAGATCTGGCCGCGATGGGTGTGGCCGGACAGCTGCAGGTCGAAGCGACCGGCGGCGGCCGCATCGATGTGCGGGCGATGCTTGAGCAGGATGATGAACCGCTCCCGGGGCAGCCCGGCGAGGAGGGGGGCTTCTGCCTGGCCGGCGCCGCCGGCGGGATCGTCCACTCCGACCAGGATCAGGTCGGCTCCGACAGCGGCGGACTGGCCGCGCAGCACCGTAAAGCCGCTGGCTTCCAGGTAGGCCAGGGACGGCTTGAGTCCCGCATAGTATTCGTGGTTGCCGGTGACGGCAAACTTGCCCAGGGGCGGCTGGATCTCGTGCCAGAGGGAATGCAGACCGTCCAGATGATCGAGCTGGGCATCCACCACGTCGCCGGTGGCCACCAGCACATCGGGCTGCAGTTCCCGAATGCGGCTGACCACGGGCGCCAGGGTCTCGTCGCGGTGGAGCAGGCCGAGATGCAGGTCGGAAACCTGGACGATGCGCAGGGGCGGGCGGCCCGGCGCAAGTTTGTCGGAAATCAGGACGACCCGTTCCAGGCGCAGGTCGGTGGCTTCGAAGAACCCGTACAGGGCGCCGCCGAGGGCCAGCAGCAGCACCACGGCGGCACAGACCGGGCCATGCACGCTCAACAGGGGCATTCCGGGCCGCACGGCCCGCAGGCCCAAAGCCAGCAGGTGCCAGGCGGCCACCACGCTCAGCAGGCTGAAGGCCAGGAAGATCAGACCCATCCAGCTATAGCCTAGCCAGGCCAGGCCCCGCGCCATGGCCGGATAGCCGTTGCGATCCAGCAGCCGTATCAGGATTGGGGCGAGGATCATGACGCCCATGCAGACCTTGACCAGGCCCGGCAGCAGGGCGTGGCCGGCCAGCAGGGGCTGAATACCCCAATAAACCAGGGCGTGCATGGCGGTGTAGAGGATCAAAAACGTCAGCACGAACAACATGGTCCCCCCTTGCTTCCGGCGGTTTGGCCCCGCTCTCCGTTTCAGAGGGCTTCGAGGCCGGATACGAAGGCTTTGAACAGGTCTTTCCAGCTTAGAATGCCGGCCACGGTGCCGTCAACCGTCACCACCGGCAGGCAGGATACGCGGTTTTGCACCAGCAGCCGCGCGGCATCCTCGATGGAGGTCTCCGGGGTGACGGTGACCAGGGCGCGGGTCATGATCTGGTGGGCCTTGCGGTTCATGAGGGCCAGGTCGCGGGCCTGTTCGTTGACCGTATTCAGAAACGGGCTGCTGGCCTTGAGCAGGTCCCGGTCCGAGATGATCCCGCACAATTGTTTGCCTTCCACCACCAGCAGATGATGAAACCGGGCATTCTCGAAGATTTCGGCGATGATGCGCAGGGAGTCGTCCATATGGACGGTTGCCACCCGCGTCGTCATGATGGTTGCAATGGTTGGAGGCATGTGCTTTCCTTCCTTTGCGGAGAGTCACTATTCAACATCGGTGGAGCAGGCGCCCCGAGACCCTGCGATGAGCAGTGGCTGCGAATGAACGGTTGCCGGCGTCGTCCCCGGGCAGGAATGCAAGGCATGTTCCGGATTTTCCGGAGTTGGAGGTGGAATGCTGTCTGAACTGTTGCAGATAGTGCTGCGGGTAGTGCTGGTCCTGGTCGGGCTGCTGTCGGCCCTGCATGCCCTGCTCAACAAACGGGATCCGCGCTCCGGGCTGGGCTGGATCGTGACCATCCTGGCCCTGCCCGGTTTCGGAGCCCTGCTGTACTGGCTGCTGGGGGTCAACCGCATCCGTTCCACCGGCCGCGGCTGGCAGGAGCGCGGTCTCGGTCTGACCTGGCGCAATGCGCCGGTGTGCTCCTGGTCGGCCGAATTGGCGGCCACGGATCTGCCCTTTCGCCGTCACGGCTTTGCCAGTCACCTGGCCCTGGCCGATGCCGTGACGCGCCGACCGCTGGTGGGCGGCAACCGGGTGCGGCCCCTGATCAACGGCGAAGAGGCCTATCCCCCCATGCTGGCGGCCATCGAGGCGGCCCGGCACAGCGTTTACCTCTCGACCTATATTTTCGAAAGCAACGTCACCGGGCGGCGCTTCGTGCAGGCCCTGGCCGACGCCCGGCGTCGCGGCGTCGCGGTGCGGGTGCTGGTGGATGCCCTCGGCGCCCTCTATTCCTGGCCGCTCAGCCATCGCCTGCTGCGCCGGGCCGGGGTGCCGACGGCGCGCTTCCTGCCCCTCAGCCTGAGCGGCCGGGGCGCCTATTTCAACCTGCGCAACCACCGCAAGCTGCTGGTGGTCGATGGCCGCCTCGGCTTCACCGGCGGCATGAACATCGGCGACCGGCATCTGCTCTCCGGCAGCAATCCGCGCCGGGCCCGGGATCTGCATTTTGAGTTGGCAGGGCCGGCGGTGGCCCAATTGCACGCTTCCTTCTGCGAGGACTGGCAGTTCACCACCGGCGAGGTATTGCCGGAACCGTTCGGGGCGGAGGCCGTCGGCAGCGCTTTCTGCCGGGGCGTCAGTGCCGGACCCAATGAGGATTTTGAAAAGCTGCACTGGCTGATCCTGGGCGCCCTGGCGGCGGCCCGCAACCAGGTACGCATCATGACCCCCTATTTCATCCCCGATCGCAGTCTGATTGCAGCCCTCAACACCGCAGCTTTGCGCGGCGTCAATATTGAACTGTTGCTGCCGGGCTGCAACAACCTGCCCTACGTGGCCTGGGCGAGCCGGGCCTACTTCTGGGAACTGCTCCAGTACGGGGTGCGCATCGGCCTGCAGCCGGCGCCCTTCGATCACAGCAAGCTGCTGCTGGTCGACGAGGAGTACGTCATGGTCGGTTCGGCCAATCTCGACCCGCGCAGCCTGCGGCTCAATTTCGAATTCAACCTGGAAATCTATGATGCCGAACTGAACCGGAGTTTGAGCCTGCATTTCGACCGCTGTCAGCAGGCGGCGCATCCGGTCACCCTGGCGGAGGTGGACGGCCGGCCGTTGCCCGAGCGGTTGCGGGATTCCTTTGCCAAGCTGTTTTCGCCCTTTTTGTGAGCCGGCGGGTTCAGTCGCGCAACAGGGCGATGCGCAGACCGAGGGCCACCATCAGGCTGCCGAACAGGCGTTCCAACAGCAGGTGGCCGCGGGCCAGGGCCCGGCGCACCAGGCCGTTCTGAACCAGGAGCACGAACAGGGACCAGCCCAGCAGGGAGGTCAGGACAATCACCAGGCCGAAGCCCCCTTTGCGCCAGAGGGAGTCGCTGGGCGCGATGAACTGGGTGAAGACGCTGAAGATGTAGAGGGTCACCTTGGGGTTGAGCAGGTTGCAGAGAAACCCGTCCCGCAGCCCCTGGCGGCCGGTCCGGCCGGCGGCGGCCGACAGTGGGGACAGTTCCAGGCTGCCGCGGCAGCGCAGGGAGCGGATGCCGATATAGATCAGGTACAGGGCGCCGAGCAGGCGCAGGGCATGGTAGACGTAGTGGTTGCCGGTGAGCAGCCAGGCCAGGCCGGCCACGGACAGGGAGACATGGATCAGCAAACCGCCGACGATGCCCAGGACCGTGGCCAGTCCCGCCCGCCGGCCGCCGGTGAGGCTGTTGCGAAGCAGCAGCAGCATGTCCGGACCCGGGCTGGCCATGGCCACCAGGGTGATGCCGGACAGAAGCAGATAGGTTTGCATGGTTACCTTCCCGTTTGGAACGTGGCCTGTCTTGCAGCAGAGGTCGCGGGTGGGCCGTCAGTCCTTGTCGCCGGTGGGTGCCGGTTGCCAGGGCCAGCGGCCTTCGACTTCCAGATGCAGGGTGAAGCTCATGAAAGAGCGGATCAGGATGATGAAGGCCAGGCTGGTGACGCCGGCCAAGTCGCGGGCGACGACTACGGTACGGATAATGTCGCCGGCAATCAGGAACTCCAGGCCGAGAATGATGGAGCGGCCCAGGTTGCGGCGATAATAGCGGAAGGCATGGTTGCCCGGCTGGCGGCGGTGCTGCTGTAGCAGAAAGCGCCAGGTGGCGATGGCCAGCCCGATGAGGACCACCAGTACGCCGACGGCTTCGATGGCGTGAGCCGCGGTCTCGATGCTTTCGCGGAATGCGGTCATGGCTTCCAGCCCCCTGTCGGTCCTACCCGAGCCCCCACGCTGAATCTTGCCCGGTTACAAATCAATAAGGTTTCTGGCCGAGGATATTTCCGGCCGGGTGGTAGTTGCAGACCAGCATCATGCGCCCCTGGCATTGGGCTACGCCGCAGCCCAGTTCCCGGGTGCTGTGCCAGACCAGTTGGGTAAAATGCCCGACCGCCTGATAGTTGCGTTGCGTCAGGGGTTGGCCGTCATAATATTTTTTCTCGCTGTGCCAGAGCTGGACGGCGTCGGCCATGCCATAGTGGCCGAGGGTGCCGGTGTACAGATTTTCGCCGTATTGCTGCTGCCAGGGGCCGGAGGCCGGCCGATGGGCCATGCGGCAACCTCTGTCGGCCAGGCGTTCGGCCCATTGCTGGGCGTAGCGGGCCAGGTCGTCCGACCAGGCCAGGGGGGGGACGCCCACTTCGGCCCGATAGCGGTTATGGGTCTGCAGCAGGGCGGCCACATCCGCCTTGGAGAGCGCGGTGTTTTCCGTCGATGCGGGCGGGCGGGCCGCCGCCAGCGCCATGCCGGCGTTGGCGTCTGCAAGGCAGGTCAGGAACAACGGTTCCGTCCGGGCACCGGAAAGGCTCGGGCGATGGTGCTGCCCTTGGGCAAACTCGCTGCTGCCGGGGATGGCCGCCACGACCATTGAAGCGAGCAGGAACAATCCGGCCAGCATGAATCCCTTTTGCACCATGGATGTCATCCTTATAAATCGGGTTGAAAGAATGGCAAGGGTTAATATCACCCAGAAGCGGCTGGGAAACAAGCCCCCTTTTTTTACCAGGCGGCATGGCTTCCTCTTGGGGGAAAACTCGCATTTGCCGGATTTTGGGGTATATTTCAACCAAACTCCAATCCAGCGAGCGCTGCCAAGCGTCTAGCCAAACCATGGGAGGAACCAGCATGGACAAAATCGTACGCGTGAATATGACGGATCTGACCACCCGCACGGAAGCGGCTCCGGCCGCCTGGACCGGGCTTGGGGGGCGCGGTCTGACCTCGACCATCATCGCCGCCGAGGTACCGCCGCGCTGCCATCCCCTGGGACCCAACAACAAGCTGGTTTTCGCGCCCGGACTGCTCACGGGCACCCTGGCAGCGCAGTCGGGGCGACTCTCGGCCGGGGCGAAAAGCCCCCTGACCAAGACCATCAAGGAAAGCAACTCCGGCGGCACCGCCGCTCAGCAGTTGGCCAAATTGGGCATCAAGGCGCTGATCATCGAAGGACATCCGACCACGGAGCAGTGGCATCGGCTGCATGTGACAGCCGACGGGGTTTCCTTCGAGACGGCTGACGACCTCGCGGGCCGCAACAACCGCGAGGTGATTGCCGCCATGAATGAGGAATACGGCAATAAGGTCGGTGTACTCACCATCGGGGTCGCCGGGGAGATGCGCATGGCGGCGGCCGACATCTCCGTCAAGGATCCCGACCAGAACATCCGCAGTCACGGGCGGGGCGGCCTGGGGGCGGTCATGGGCGCGAAACGCGTCAAGTGCATCACCATCGAGGATCCGGGGGCGGCCAAGGTGCCGGTGGCCGATCCGGAAAAATTTCGCGCCGCCGCCAAGATATTTGCCAAGACCCTGCTCGATCATCCGGTCAGCGGCCAGGGCCTGCCCATTTATGGTACCGATGTGCTGATCAATATCCTCAACGAGGCCGGCGGCCTGCCGACCAAAAACTTCCGCTTCGGACGCTGCCCCCACCATGACGCCATCAGCGGCGAAACCATGCACGACGTGATTGCCGAACGCGGCGGCAAGGTCAAGCATGGCTGCCATGCCGGCTGCATCATCCAGTGTTCCCAGATTTATACCACCGAGTCCGGCGCCTTCCTGACTTCCGGTTTCGAGTACGAAACCATCTGGGGGTTGGGCGCCAATGCCATGATCGAAAATCTGGATGATATCGCCGAATGTGATCGGCTCATGGATGATATCGGCATCGATTCCATCGAAGGGGCGGTGATGCTCGCCGTCGCCATGGAAGCGGGCGTCATTCCCTGGGGCGATGGCAAGGAATGCCAGCGGGTGTTGCGCGATGAAATCGGCAAAGGCACTCCCTTGGGCCGGATTCTCGGTAACGGCACCTCCTCCGTAGGGAGGGCCTACGGTCTGGTCCGGGTACCGGTGGTCAAGGATGAAGGCATTCCGGCCTACGACCCCCGGTCCGTCAAGGGCATCGGCGTCACTTATGCCACTTCGACCATGGGTGCCGACCATACGGCCGGCTATACCGTGGCCACCAACATCCTCAAGGTCGGCGGCTATGTCGATCCCCTGAGCAAAGAAGGGCAGGTGGAACTGTCCCGCAACCTGCAGATCGCCACCGCCGCCGTCGACAGCACCGGCATGTGCATTTTTATCGCGTTTCCCATGCTCGATATTCCCGAAACCTTTACCTCCCTGATCGATATGATCAATGCCCAGTACGGTCTTGAGATGACTGCCGACGATTTTTTGAAAATGGGGAAGACCATTCTCAAAACCGAGCATGCCTTCAACCAGGGTGCCGGATTTTCCAAGGCTCAGGATCGACTGCCGGAATTTTTCAATTACGAGCCGGTGCCGCCGCATAACGCGGTCTGGGATTTCACCGACGAGGAACTGGATGAATTCTGGAATTTCTGAAGCAGGGGCATGGGTGCGATGCCGGTTTGGATCTGCCAAAGGAGGGCAAGATGAGTGAGGAAAATGCTGCTGAAACCCGTCATAAACAAACCTTTGTGGACAAACTCCGGGAAATTCGCCTGCCCTTGTGGGTGAGCCTGGTCTTGCTGGTGCTGCTGCTGGTGGTTTTCGCCTGGCAGCGCATTGCCGTCGGTGCCGCCGAGCGCCGTCTGGCGGTCGAAAAACAGGCCTTGACGGAACAGTCCGCCGCGGCTCAGGCCGCCTTCATGGCTCAGGCTCGCGAGGCCCTCGCCCGCCACAGCGAGGCCAATCACGTGCTGTTCGGCAACGCCCTGGCCTGGGCCGTCCGCGGTGAAATGATTCGCAACAATCGCGACCAGATCGATCAATATTTTACCGAACTGGTGCGCAACGAACGGATCCGTTTGGTGCTGCTGGCGGACGTCAATGGCAAGATCTTGCTGGCCAGCAACCGCAAACTGCAGGAGGGGAATTTTGCCGACGTCTTTCCGGCGGCCCTGCTGCAGGAACCCCAAGTCACGGTGCAGGAGGGCGAGGGCAATGAAAAGCGGCTGGTGCTTCCCATCCAGGGGTTGACCGCCCGGTTGGGCACGGTGGTGGTGGTCTATCTGCCCGAGGCGTTGCCCGAGGGATGAAACTGCAGGTAAAACAGGCATAACCGGCATCGGCCGGCCAGGTCGATGCCGGAATCATGGTGGCAAACAGAGGTCGCCTCAGGGCGTCCATCCTCAACGAAAGGGAGGTTTTCCATGCACATTAATGAAGTACGGTCCAGGGCCAAGGCCATGGGATTGCAGGGGCTCGGCCGCCAGACCAAGGCGGAGATTATTCGGCATATCCAGCGGGCGGAACTCAACACCCCCTGTTTCGGTTCAGAGCAGGCGGCAGATTGCCCTTATCCCGATTGCTGTTGGCGCTCCGATTGTCTGAAAGCATGATGCCTGTCGGTAGGTTGCTGGTCACCGGCCTCCCGGCAGTGAGTCTCGTTCCAGCCCTCCGAAGTTGACGGCTTTTATTGTTTTTCCCCATTCAATTCGGTTATGATGCTGGGCATTCGCGGTTTCTTCGGAAACGGAGGGATGCGTGCGGCCAGCGCCGTTTTGATTGCCCCCCTTGACGGGGGGCGAATTCGGTATGAGCGGACAATCGGGGGACGGAAGTGAAAAAGATACTGTTGGCAGAGGATTCCGGATTTTTTGGCCGCATGCTGACCAAAAAACTCGAAGCCGAAATGGGCCTCGAGGTTTGCTGGACGGAAAGCATGGCGGCGGCGTGGGAGCAGGTCACGACTCCCGGCAATCAGTTCGCCGCCGGTATCGTCAACTTTCATCTGCCTGATGCGCCGGGCGGTGAGATTGTCACCAGGCTGGTGGAGCGCCAGATTCCGGTCATCGTTTTCACCAGCGTCGTCAACAAGGAAGTCCGGGATCGCATCTGGGCCGAAAAGGTGGTGGATTACGTCTACAAGGAGGGCATCCAAAGCCTGGATTACCTGGTCGGTCTGCTGAAACGCCTGGAACGCAATCCGAAAATAAAAATTTTGGTGGTGGACGATTCCGAATTCCAACGTCAGGCCATCGCTGATCTGCTGCGGGTCCATCGCTATCAGGTGCTGGAGGCCGCCGACGGTCTTCAAGCCCTGGCTCTGCTGAACGAGCACCCCGATGTCAGGCTGGTGATCAGCGACTTTCACATGCCGCACATGGACGGCTTTGAGCTGACCCAGACCATCCGCAAATCCCATTCCCGGGATGAAATGGCCATCATCGGCATTTCAGCCCTGGGCGACAATGTCATGGCGGCCCGTTTTCTGAAGTGCGGGGCCAGCGATTTCATTATCAAACAGCATTTTCTGACCGAGGAGTTTTACTGCCGCGTCAGCCAGCATATCGAGAATCTCGAGAACATACAGGCCATCCGCAAGGCCTCGGTGACCGACTTCCTGACCGGGGTATCCAATCGGCGGTTTTTCTTCGACCAGGGCGAAAAGCTCTACCAGCAGATTCTCGACAGCGGCGGCCAGATGTGCTGCGCCATCCTGGACATCGACCACTTCAAACAGGTCAACGATACCTTCGGGCATATCGCCGGTGATGAAACCATCCGCCGGCTGGCGGAGCTGTTGCAGGACAGCCTGCCGGACAACGCCATTCTGACCCGCATCGGCGGCGAGGAGTTCTGTGTTCTGGTTCCCGGTTCCCGGGACGAGGCGGTTCGGCTGTTCGAAGGCATTCTCAGCGAAATCGCCGCCATGGAGGTCTGGGTCCCCTTCATCCGCGCCACCATTCGCATCACCGCCAGTGTCGGCATCTGCGCCGAGCCGGGACGCAACCTGCTGGAGATGCTCAGTCGGGCGGATGCCTTTCTCTACCAGGCCAAGAAAGACGGCCGCAACCGGGTGATCTATTGAGCGGCCAGGTTCCCGTACGGTTTGTCCGCTGATGGATTCCGGCCTTTCCCAACGCCTGACCATTGTTCTCGTCGAGCCCCAACAGCCCGGCAACATCGGCATGGTGGTGCGCGCCATGGCCAATTTCGGTGTCGACGAGCTGCGTCTGGTCAATCCCTGCCCGCATCTGCACCCCGAGGCCCGCAAGTTCGCCGTCGGTGCCGCCCCGCTGCTGGGCCGGGCCCGGATTTATGACAGCCTGCCCGCCGCCTTGGGCGATTTGACCTTTTCCGTGGCCGCCACCCGCCGCACGGGTCGGCTGCGCGGCGAACTGCTCGACGTGGCCGCGGCCGCGCACCAGGTACGGCAGGGCGGCAGCCAGGATCGCATCGGCCTGGTGTTCGGTCGCGAGGACGCCGGTCTGACCAGCGAGGAGGTGGCGCTCTGCAGTTGCAGCGCGACCATCGCCACTGCGCCGGAGGTTGGCTCCCTCAATCTGGCCCAGGCCGTGGTGGTATTCCTTTACGAATTCACGCGCGAATTGGCAGCCGCCGGGGTTGCAGCCGAGGCAGCCTCGGAAAGGCTGCCGCAAGCCGAGCTGGAACCCCTTTTCGCCCAGATCGAGGCTCTTCTTACCCGCATCGCTTTTATCAATCCCAGTTGTCCCGAGGCGGTCCTCAATCGTCTTCGGCGTCTGCTGCATCGGGCCGCGCCGGATGGCGAGGATCTGAATCTGCTGCGGGGACTGTGCAGCCAACTCACCTGGAGCATCAATGATTGGCGGGGCCGCAAGCGGGGTGGGTGACAGTCCCTGACGGCACCAGCGGCGAGGTGCGCAGGGAGGCCGCGATGGGTTCCTGCCGTTTCAGATCCCAATCAAAGACCACCATGGCCGAGTCCGGGGAGCGAAAGGTCAGCAGCCGCTCACCGTCCTTGACCACCACGCTTTCCGCGGCCCGAAAGTCGAGGGTGCGATCCGGGCCGGTGCGATTGCAGACCAGCAGCGGCAGGCCGGTATCAAGGCTGCAGCGCTCCCATTCGCCGTCGGGACCATGGAACCCCGGCGCCCAGGCGGCGGCCGAAACCAGCAGGCGGGCACCCTGTTGCTTCAGGTGGCGGGCGATGCCGGGTGAAAAGGCATCGCCGCAGATCAGGATGCCGACGCTGCCGACGGCGGCCACCGGGACGGGAATGGCGCTGTCACCGGGGCTGGACCAGGCTTCGGAGCCCTGGCGCAGGGCATTGATCTTGCGATGCCGCCCGACTACGACACCCTGCTCGACGACCAGGACCGCATTATGCAGCAGGCCGGTCTGCGGGTCCCGTTCCGGCAGGCCGAGAAACAGGGTGAGATTATGCAGGGCGCTGTCCCGGCAGAGGGACTGCAGCCAGGCATCGGGCTGAACATCGATCCAATCCGTGCCGAGGCCGTCGGCGAAGGTGTAACCGGTGGTGCAGAGTTCCGGGCTGATGATCCACCCGGCGCCGGCTGCAGCCGCAGCCTGGATGGCGGCCTCCAGCTGTTGCCGGTTTTCGTCCAGCGCCCCGGGTCGGGGGGCGAGATGGAGCAGAGCGATGCGCAGTCGTCCGGTGGCGGTTGGATGGGGTCTGGTGGTCATGGTCTGGCCTTTCCTGGCGGCCGGTCCCGGTGTGCCGCTGAAACCGTATCATGGCAAAGCCGGGCGATCCCTGTCAACGGCCGGTCTGGTCGGGGCTGGCCCGTCGGTTGACCTGGGTTGGCGGTTTACGCTAAGATAATCTGTCCATCGGGCCCTTGCGGCCCGTTTTTTCATTTGCAGCCAGAGGTTTATATCGTGAGCAAGCATCATCGCAAGGAAGTCGACCGGCGCCGCACCTTCGGCATCATCAGCCATCCCGATGCCGGCAAGACCACTCTGACGGAAAAGTTGCTGCTGTTCGGCGGCGCCATTCAGATGGCCGGCGCGGTCAAGGCCCGCAAAGCGGCGCGCCACGCCACCAGCGACTGGATGGCCATGGAACAGGAACGCGGCATTTCGGTGACCTCTTCGGTCATGAAGTTCAATTACCGCGATTACGAAGTCAATCTCCTCGACACCCCGGGGCACCAGGATTTTTCCGAGGACACCTACCGGGTGCTGACGGCGGTGGACAGCGCCCTGATGGTCATCGACAGCGCCAAAGGGGTGGAAACCCAGACCCGCAAGCTGATGGAGGTGTGCCGGATGCGCAATACCCCCATCATCACCTTCATCAACAAGCTCGACCGGGAGGGCCGCGAGCCCCTGGAGTTGTTGGCGGATATCGAGGAAACCCTGCAAATCGAGTGTGCGCCCCTGTCCTGGCCCATCGGCATGGGCAAGCGTTTCAAGGGCACCTACAACCTGTACCGCAAACAGCTTTGTCTGTTCACCGCGGGCCAGGCAACCCGGGCTCAGGATCAGCTGCTCATCGAGGATCTGAGCGACCCGCGCCTGGACGAGCTGCTGGGCAGCCAGGCCGATGAGCTGCGGGCCGACATCGAACTGCTGGAGGGGGCGGCCAATCCCTTTGAGCTGGATGAATACCTCAAGGGCAACCAGACGCCGGTGTTTTTCGGCAGCGCCATCAACAACTTCGGCGTCCAGGAGATGCTCGACGCCTTCGTCGAAATCGCTCCCGGACCCCGATCTGCGCCGACCACCACCCGCGAGGTGTCACCCTACGAAGAGGCTTTCTCCGGCTTCGTCTTCAAGATCCAGGCGAACATGGATCCCGCCCATCGCGACCGCATTGCCTTTTTGCGGGTTTGCTCCGGCACCTTCCAACGCGGCATGAAGGTGCGCCACCATCGCATCGGCAAGGAGGTCAACCTCTCCAATGCCACCATCTTCATGGCCCAGGACCGCACCAACGTCGAGGAGGCCTTTCCTGGCGACATTATCGGTCTGCACAACCACGGCACCATCAAGATCGGCGACACCTTCAGCGATCGCGAACCCCTCAAGTTCACCGGCATTCCCAGCTTCGCTCCGGAACATTTCCGACGCGTGCGGCTGAAAAATCCCCTGAAGAGCAAGCAGCTGGAAAAGGGATTGCTGCAACTGGCGGAGGAGGGAGCGGTGCAGCTGTTCCGGCCGCTGATCAGTTCCGACTATATTCTGGGTGCGGTGGGGGTACTGCAGTTCGACGTCATCGTCTCCCGGCTGCAGAACGAATACGGCGTGGAAGCCCTCTACGAGGGGGTGGAATACGCCACCGCCCGCTGGGTGGAATGCGAGGACCGCAAGCTGTTGGCCGAGTTCGAAAAGAAAAACCAGGGCGCCCTCGCCCACGACGCCGAGGGCAACCTGGCCTACCTGGCCTCCAGCGAATGGCGCCTCGGCAACACCATGGAACAATGGCCTCAGGTCACCTTTCACAAGACCCGGGAGCATAACTGACACGGCCCCGTGGCGGCAACCCGCCCTCCGCGTCGGCGGCCTGCAGGCGGTATGAGGTTTTGCCTTTTGAAACGGATGCGGTTATGATGAAAACAGGTCGCAGGCCGGGCCGATCGGTTTTTTAACCATTGACCAGGAGGCGTCATGACCATCTATCGCAAATGGTACTGCACCTGCACCGGGGAACCGGTGGAGTTGACCTGCAACGAGTTCCTCGAGGATGAACCGGTGGAGTTTGTCTGCGAACTGTGTGGCGCCACCCCCTCCTCCGATCCGCGGCGGACCCTCATTTTTCGTGAGTTGGACGACTGGGAAGACTGATGCTCAGTCCTGGTGCGGACGGGTAAAGATGATGAAGGCCATGGCCGGCCGCTTGCTGGCGTCGCGCATGGCAAACTGGATGCCTTCGAACTGCCAGCCCTCGGCGGTCCAGGTGTTGAGGATATCTTCCAGGCTGTCGTCCGTCACCAAGCTGGTTTCCACGACTTTGTAGATCGGCATAGATAGGCTTTTCCCCGGGCCGCCGCGCCCTTGGCGCGGCGGCCCGGCGGGTTTTATATCGTCAGGCTTCGTGATGAGTGTCTTTACAAGCAGCGGTGGAGAAGGGCCTCGCGTCCCCCCCACCGAGGGCCGCATGAACCCATCCCTGGGGCTTGGCCGGCGCCATCCGGGCGCCAGACACCCTCGGTGGGGGGGCCCCGAGACCCTTTGCCGAACGGTTGCAGGTCTTTTCAATAGGCCAGGCCGGTTTTCTTGCGCACCTTGCGCAGGGTCTTGGCGGCGACGTAACGGGCCTTCTGGGCGCCGTCGGCGAGGATGCGGCGCACACCTTCCGGGTCGGCCAGCAATTCCGTGCGGCGGGCGGTGAAGGGCGCGAAATAGTCCCGCACCGTCACGAACAGTTCCTCCTTGACCTCCCCATATCCCAGCCCCCCTGCCACATAGCGGGTGCGCAGGTCCTTTTCCTGCTCCTTGTCGAGAAACAGACGAAAGATGTTGAAGACGTTGCAGCGTTCCGGATCCTTCGGATCCTCCACCGGCGTCGGATCGGTGACGATGCGCATGATCTGTTTGCGCAGGGACTTTTCGTCCTGGAACAGGTCGATGGTATTCTTGTAGCTTTTGCTCATCTTCTGTCCGTCCAGACCGGGGACCGTCGCCACTTCGTCATCGATGTCCGGTTCCGGTATCGCGAAAAGCTCCCCATACTCGTTGTTGACCTTGATGGCGATGTCGCGGGCCACCTCCAGATGCTGCTTCTGATCCTTGCCGACGGGCACCAGTTCGGACTGAAACAGCAGGATGTCCGCCGCCATCAGCACCGGATAGGCGAACAGTCCGTGGTTGGGGGCGATGCCCTTGGCGACCTTGTCCTTGTAACTGTGGCAGCGCTCCAGCAGGCCCATGGGTGTGAAATTGGACAGTACCCAGGCCAATTCCTGCACTTCAGGCACATCGGACTGGACCCAGAACAGGCTCCGTTCCGGGTCGAGGCCCAGGGCCAGGAAATTGGCGGCGGCTTCCAGGGTGCCCTTGGCCAGGGACTTGCCGTCGGGTACGCTGGTCATGGCATGGTAGTTGGCGATGAAACAGAACAACTCCTGGTGCTCCTGGTAGTCGATCATCTTTTTCATCATGCCGAAATAGTTGCCCAGGTGCAGGGCGCCGGAGGGCTGGATGCCGGACAGAACGCGCATGGTCGAATCCTCGTCGTGGAAAATGAAAAAGCCGCGGTCCAGGGGGCCGCGGCTTCGGGTTGTTCAGGTTCCGCGGACCGTCAGGTCCGCGCTGCCCATGAAGAGACACTGGCATGCGAACCGGAGATGGATTCGGACCAGCGCCACCAGCGACGGGCAAGCAGCATGCAGGGGATCATGAAGGTTTCCATAAGCGCCAAACCTAGCAGCTCGACAGCTTTTCGTCAATGGTGAAATCAGTCCCCGGTGCCGGCCGGCTGCAGCAGGCTGGCCATCTGCAGCAGCTGCGAGAGCTGGATGCCGCTGTCCTGAAGAATGCCGAGAAACACGGGGAACAGTTGCAGCAAAAAGCCGCTGTCCTGCATGGCCTCCCGGGCCAGGCCGGGCAGGGTTTCGATGATGAAGGCCTGCTTCTCCTCGGTGCTGAGGGACTCCAGGGCGGTTTTCAGTTCTTGAACGGTCATGACGGGGGTTGTGCCTCCTTGGGATTTAATGTGTCGGATGCCTTAACAGCAGCCAAGCAACGACCTTTTTCAGGGTTGACCGAAAGCTACCCGGTACACGTCGCGATAGTCGCGGGCAAAATGCACCGCCAGACCCTCGCGCAGATAGTCGGGGAGTTCCTCGAAATCCTTGCGGTTGGCTTCCGGCAGGATGACGGTCTGCAGGCCGGTGCGGCGCACGGCGATGATCTTCTCCTTGACGCCGCCAATGGGCAGCACCCGTCCGGTCAGGGTCAGCTCCCCGGTCATGCCCAGCTTTCGGATCACCGGCCGGCCGGTGATCATGGACAGCAGGGCGGTGGCCATGGTGACCCCGGCGGAGGGGCCGTCCTTGGGCGTGGCTCCCGCCGGCACGTGCAGATGCACGAAGTGCTTGTCGAAGAATTCCGGGTCGGCGCCGTATTCGGCCAGGTGCGCCATGACATAGGAGTAGGCGATATCGGAACTCTCCACCATCACCGCGCCGAGTTGGCCGGTCTGTTTGAAACCCTTGCTCTTGCTGGGCATGGCCGCGGCTTCGATCTGCAGGGTGGCGCCGCCCATGCTGGTCCAAGCAAGGCCGGTGACCACGCCGGCCACGTTCTCGAACACCTCCTCGGCGGTGAACACGGGCTTGCCGAGGTAGCCTTCGATATCCTTGCGGGTGATGGCGATCTTGTCCGTGCGCCCCTGGGAGAATTCCATGGCCGCGCGCCGCATGATCTTCTTGATGCGGTTTTCCAGGTTGCGGACCCCGGCTTCCCGGGCATAACCGTCGATGATGGCCTCCAGGGCATCCTTGCGGATGGTGACCTGGCCCTTTTCCAGGCCGTGGCTTTCGAGGGCCTTCGGAATCAGGTAGCGGCGGGCGATCTCCAGCTTCTCCTCAAGGATATAGCCCGCCAACCTGATGACCTCCATGCGGTCCAGCAGGGGTGCCGGGATGGTGTCGAGCTGGTTGGCGGTGGCCACGAACAGCACGTTGGACAGATCGAAGGGCACGTCCAGGTAATGGTCGCGGAAGGTGGCGTTCTGTTCGGGATCCAGCACCTCCAGCAGGGCCGAAGCCGGGTCGCCCTGGAAGGAGGCGCCGATCTTGTCGATTTCATCCAGCATCAGCACCGGATTGGCGGTGGCGGCGCTCTTCATGGCCTGAATAAAGCGGCCGGGCAGGGCGCCGATGTAGGTGCGGCGGTGGCCCTTGATTTCCGCCTCGTCGCGCATGCCGCCCAGAGAGAAACGGTAGAAGGTGCGGTTCAGGGCGCTGGCGATGCTTTTACCGATGGAGGTCTTGCCGACCCCCGGTGGACCGACCAGGCAGAGGATGGAGCCGGAGATGTCGCCCTTGAGTTTGCCGACGGCGATGAATTCGAGGATCCGCTCCTTGACGTCCTTGAGGCCGTAGTGGTCGCGGTCCAGCACCCGCCGCGCTTTCTCCAGGTTGTAGTTGTCCCGGCTGAATTTGCCCCAGGGCAGAATGGTCAGCCAGTCCAGGTAGTTGCGGGATACATTGTACTCCGGCGACGAGGGCTCGATGAGCTTGAGCTTTTCGATTTCCTCGTCGATGGTTTTGCGGGCCTCCTCGGTCAGGGTCAGGTCCGCCAGGCGCTGCTGGAATTTTTCGATTTCGCTGACCTTGCCTTCTTTTTCCAGACCCAGTTCCTTCTTGATAGCCTTGAGTTGCTCGCGCAGGAAGAATTCCCGCTGGTGGGCGCTGACCTTCTCCTCGATCTGTTTGCTGATGCGGGTCTGCAGGCGCGAGACCTCCAACTCCTTTTTCAGTAGCACCAGCACCTTGTCGATGCGCTTGCGGACGTCGAGGGTTTCCAGGATCTCCTGCAACTGCTGGCCGTCACTGGAGGTGAGGTTGGCGGCAAAGTCCGACAGGCGGGCCGGATCGTTCATGCTCTGCCGGTTGAGGAACATCTTGATTTCCTCGGAATAGAGCGGGTTGATCTGCACCAGTTCCTTGAGGGCGGAAATGATGGCCATGGAATAGGCCTGCAGTTCCGGATTGACGGACAGTTCGGCGGCATAATGGTATTCGACCAGCCCGAACATGCCTTCGGCGGTTTTGCTGATCTCCTTCACGGAGAACCGCTCCTGGCAGCTGACCAATAGGTGGATGCTGTCGTCGTCCGACTGGAATACTTTCATGATGCGTCCGGCCACGCCGATGCGATGCAGGTTGCCGGGATCGTCGGGGCCTTCGACGTCCCGCACCAGCACCAGTCCCAGGGTTTTGGACGGGCTGTCCACCGCCTTTTGAGCCATGGCCACGTGGGGACGACCGGTGAAAATCATCGGCGTCAGGATGCCGGGAAAGGCCGGCCTGGGCCGCAGTGGGATGATGGGCAGATTGACGGGCAGCAGATCCGCGGCCAACACCAGACCTTCCGCCTGGATTTCCGGGCGGGTCGATTCCGCATCGGCTGCTTCGTTGTCCTGATCCGTCAGGTTCTCCTCGGGGAGTTCCTGTATGTCCCGATCGTCACTCATGGAGTATCTCCTTGGATTGCGGTAGTTGGTCAGTCAACCTAATCACTGGCCGGCCGGTTGTCAACCGGGCCGGATGGCACCTTGCGCAGTCGCGGGTTGGCCGGAGACCCCGTGAGGCTGAGGTAGAACCGGCCATCCGGTGCCGGAGGGAACAGTCGGGCGAGGAGCTGCCGCAGGGGTGGCGGCAGCATGGGCGTGGGTTGCAGGCTGAGGAGCAGTTCGAGTCGCCCGTCGAGCCAGGGGCGGGTCAGCTGCAGGCTGCCGGAACCCTCCCCCTGCAGGGCGCCGCCGTTGAGAGTCAGCCGGGTGAGACGCAGTTCCGGCCCCAGTCCTTCGGCAGCCAGGATGATCTCGCCAAGGGGCAGGCCGCGGCTCAACCCCAGTCCCTGCAGTCCGGTCAGAGAGGCGCCGGTCACGGCCAGTTCCAGGGTTCGCGCACTGTGCACGGTTGCGGCGGCGCCGGACAGGGGGCCCCGGTAGCGTCCTTCCGACAGAATCCCGTCCAGACCCAGGCCGGTGGAGGCCGGCAGCAGGCTGCTCAGGGGCAGGTCGACGGCCCGGATTTCGCCGAATCCGCTGCGCCGCAGATACCCACGCAAGCGACCGCCCTGATAGCGGGCGCTGACCCTCAGGCCCGGGTCACGGCTGAACAGGGAGCGCCAGTAGGGCGCCACACGCACCTGTTCGAACTGCAGTTCGTTCCAGGGCGGCCGGCCTCCGCGCAGGATGGCCCGTTTGAAATGCAGTGCCGCCGGCAGCCGCAGGGACGGATCCTCGAGGCTGACCTGCAAACCGGTCCGCCGGCTCAGTGCCTGCTCCAGTTCAGCCGCAATGCGACCTCGAGGTATGGCCAGGAACAGGACGGCAACCAGGCCCAATAGCACCCATATCGTCCAACCGATCCGGCGTCGACGGCCGGATGGGCGTCGGCTGGAAGTTTCTGCAAGGCGGGATGTCATGGCCGGTGCTCCCTGGCGCGGAAAGGGTTTGGCGGGACGTGCCGGAATCCCGCGATCCGTTAGAGAATATTTGCAACCGCTCGAAAATGCAAGGTTCGAAAGCTGCGGCAGGTTTGCTTTTTGCGACGGCGTGGGATAATGTTAGCAGGCCGACTTTGCCATCGGCGGCAATTCCAAAATGACCCGGAACCCCGGTTCCATACCCACTTTTTTCATGAGGCACGTCTGCATGAACGATGCTCAACCCCAACGTCTGTTTCTCATCGACGGTTCATCCTATATCTACCGGGCTTATTACGCCATTCGCCACCTCTCCAATTCCCGGGGCGAGGCCACCAACGCCGTGTACGGGTTCACCAACATGCTGCTCAAGGTGATGCGCGATTACCAACCGGATCATCTGGCCGTGGTCTTCGACGCGCCGGGCCCTTCCTTTCGCAAGGAACTCTATCCGGAATACAAGGCCAACCGGGCGGCCATGCCGGAGGATCTGCGGCCGCAGATCCCCATCATCAAGGAGGTGGTTCGGGCCTTCAACCTGCCGGCCCTGGAACTGGCCGGCTACGAGGCCGACGACATCATCGCCACCCTGGCGCGCCGTTTTGCCGAGCGGGGCCTGGCCATCACCGTGGTCACCGGCGACAAGGACCTGATGCAGATTGTCGATGAGCGCATCGGTCTGCTCGACACCATGAAGGAGCTGCACATCGGCCCGGCTGAGGTCGCCGAGCGCTTCGGTTCTCCGCAGCAGGTGGTGGAGGTGCAGGCCCTGGCGGGAGACAGTTCGGACAACGTGCCGGGGGTGCCGGGCATCGGCGAAAAAACCGCCCGGGAACTGATTCGGGAGTTCGGCACGGTGGACAATCTGCTGGCCCACATCGACCGGGTCAGCGGCAAAAAACGTCAGGAAAACCTGCGTGCCTATGCCGAGCAGGCGCGCCTGTCGCGGGAACTGGTGCGGCTGCGCGACGATCTGGCCCTGGAGGTGGATTACGGACAGTTCGCCCTCGGCGAGCCCGACCGGGAGGCGTTGACAACTCTATTCAAGAGCCTCGAATTCCACAAGCTGTTGCAGGAGTTCTCCAGCGACGAGCGCACCAGCGATGCCGGCTATCTGGCGGTTCTGAACCAGAACCAGCTCGATGAACTGCTCGCCGAACTCGGGCGCGCGCCGCGCTTCGCCTTCGATACGGAAACCACCAGCCTCGACGCCACCCGGGCCGATCTGGTCGGGCTGTCCTTTGCCGTGCAGGCCGGCCGGGCCTGGTATCTGCCCGTCGGACATCGCTATCTGGGAGCGCCGGAGCAGCTGGATCGAGCCCTGGTGCTGGAGCAGCTGCGGCCGCTGCTGGCCGATGCGGCCCGGCCCAAAATCGCCCAGAATGCCAAGTACGATGTGCTGGTGCTGCGCCGGGCCGGAATCGACGTGGCGGGCCTGGAGTGCGATACCATGATCGCCTCCTACCTGGCCAATCCCGCCGGCAAATCCCACGGCCTCGACAGCTTGGCGGCGGAGTTGCTCGGGTACCGCACCATCAGCTACGGCGAGGTGGCCGGCCAGGGCAAAAACCAGGTCTGCTTTTCCGCCGTGGCCGTCGAGACGGCGACCCGCTATGCCGCCGAGGATGCGGATATCACCCTGCGTCTGGCCGATAAACTGCTGCCGCAGGTGATCGCCACGGGGCAGGAACGGCTGTTCCGGGAGGTGGAGCTGCCCCTGGTCACGGTGCTGGCGGACATGGAATGGCACGGGGTCGGCATCGACCGCGAGCTGCTCGGCGAAATATCCGCCGAAATGGCCGGCCGCCTGCGGGTCCTGGAAGAGGAGATTTACCAGCTGGCCGGGTGCCAGTTCAACGTCGGTTCGCCCAAGCAGCTCGGCGAAGTGCTGTTCGAACACCTCAAGCTGCCACGGGGCAAAAAGACCAAAACCGGCTGGTCGACGGATGTCGAGGTGCTCAACGCCCTGGCCGAGGAGCATCCCATTGCCGAGCGCATTCTCGATTACCGCACCCTGGCCAAGCTCAAGAGCACCTATTGCGACGCCCTGCCGAAGCTGGTGCATCCGGAGACCGGCCGTATCCATACCTCCTTCAACCAGGCGGTGACCGCCACCGGCCGGCTGTCGTCCAGCGACCCCAACCTGCAGAATATCCCCATCCGCACCGAGGAGGGGCGTCGCATCCGGGCCGCCTTCGTGCCGGCACCGGGCAACATACTGCTGGCCGCCGACTATTCCCAGGTCGAACTGCGGATTCTCGCCCACCTCGCCGACGAACCGGCCCTCAAGGACAGTTTCGCCCGCAGGGAGGACATCCATGCCCGCACCGCCAGCGAGATTTTCAATGTGCCCCTGGGCATGGTGCCGCCGGAGTTGCGTCGCCAGGCCAAGACCATCAACTTCGGTGTGCTGTATGGCATGAGCGCTTTCGGTCTGGCCAAATCCCTGGGCATCGGCCGGGCCGAGGCCCAGGAATATATCGATCACTATTTTGCCCGTTATCCGCAGGTGCGGGAGTTCATGGCCGCCAAGGTCGAGGAGGCGCGCCGGCAGCGCTACGTCACCACCCTCCTCGGTCGGCGCTGCGCGGTGCCGGAAATCGACAGCAGGAATGCCGCGGTGCGCGGCTTTGCCGAACGCAACGCCATCAATTATCCCATCCAGGGCTCGGCCGCGGACATCATCAAGGTGGCCATGGTCAACATCCATCGCCGCCTGCAGGAAAAGTCGTTCCAGTCCCGGATGGTGCTGCAGGTTCACGACGAATTGGTGTTCGACGTTCCGCCGGCCGAACTGCCGGCCATGACCGAACTGGTGCGCCGGGAGATGGAGGGCGCGGTGACTCTTGATGTACCGCTGCTGGTGGAGATGGGCAGCGGCGCCAACTGGCGGGATGCCCACTGATGCTCTGTAAGCCTTGACGGACCCGTGGTATTCCATGGCCGATCCGGAGGAGCCGTGAAAAGGTTGCCCATCCGCACGCTGATCTGGCTGCTGGTGCTGGTGCCGCTGGTAATGGCGGCATTGCTGGTGGCCGGTTTGCGCTCGGAACGGGTACTCAACTCGGTACTGGTGCCCCGCTTGGAGCGCATGGCCGGAGCGCGCCTGCAGGCGGAGCTGAACATCGGTCGATTGCGCTGGCAGGGGTCGACCCTGGTGGTGGAGGAACTGCGCCTGGTCCGCAACGGCCGTTATGCCGTGGCTTTGCCGCAAACCCGCCTGACCCTGGGCCTGGCCGATCTTCTCGCACGGCAACTCACCGCCTTGGAACTGGACACCCCCGAAATCAGCTTCTGGCCCACTGCCGAAAAAGCCCCGCCTCCGCAGTGGCCCGAACGCCTGCCCGTGACCGCCCGCCGGATCCGCGTCAACAACGGTGCTCTGAGCCTGGCCATGGGTGAAACGCCGCTGGTGGTGCGGAATTTTCAGGCCGAACTCCGTGGCGGCGAGGTATTCATCTTCGAGATTCGTGCCGAGGTCGGGCAGGGGCAGCCGCTGGCCATCCGCGCCGCCGGTCATGGTGCCTGGCAGCGGGGTCTGGAACTGGTGTGTGATGTCCTCGACTGGGAGGAGCGCGCCTTGCTGCGCCGTCCTCTCAGGGTCAGCCTGCCTTCCGGCCAGGGCGTCGAAATCCGGGTCGGGTTGGGGATGGAACTGCTGGATCGGGGTGATGTCGAGCGGATGATGGTCGTGTTGCCCGAGCCGGTGGCCCTGCCGGAGAATTGGGATTTTGTGCTGCGCGACCTGCGACTCGATGTGCTCTGGTCGCCGGACGGCCTGTCCATGCAGGTCGTTCTTGACCAGGGCCGGGTGCGGGGGCCCGGCCTGACCCTGCCTTTGGAACGAACTGCCATGTCCCTTAAGAGTACCGCCGCCGGTTGGGCTGGAGAGGGACGCTTTGCCTTGGTCGGGGCGCCGAAGGGCACCCTGGAGTTCCGCAGTTCCGCCGAGGTCCTCAGCGGACAGCTGGCCATGGACGTGCCGGACCCCAACCTGTTGCAGCGGTCGGTATTGGGCGAGGTGCCCCTGCCCGTGGCGGGAGCGGCAGGGGTGCGCCTGTCGGCGACCCGGCAAGCCGGCACGACCACCGCGCAGGTGGCGCTGAGCGGCCGGCCGGGGGGGACTCCCACCGCCGCCCGGTTGGATCTTTCGGCCCTGGCTTTGCAGGCGGAGCTGCGGCAGCAGGCTTCCGGCTGGGGCGGGCAGGCGAATCTGCAGTTGGCCGGACAGCGTTTGGGTCGGGTCCGTTTCGATGCCCGGCAGTTTCAGGCCGAGGTGCCGCCCATCTGCTGGCAGCGACTGCGCCGGCTACTGCCGGCATCCCGTCGTCCGGCCGCCCTGCAGGGCGGCGAAGGAATGGCCGGAACCTTGACCATGCAGCGCCGAGGCGCCGGTTGGGGCGGTCGTTTCCAGGCCCGCGCCGGCCGCCTGCAATGGCTCCAGGGCGAGGTTAGCGAGGCCACGGTATCCGGCGGGGTGAATCTCGCCGCCGGCCGCCTGTCCCTGGATCAGGGCGTTCTGGCGGCCAAGGTGGCGGCCCATGACGGGCAGGGGCGGCTGCAGGTCCGGACCACGGGCCATTGGCAGGAGGGCCGCTGGCAAGCTCGGATTGCCGACCTGCAGCTCCAGGAAGTGGAGTGGATGTCCCCCGACGGTCAGGGCGGTCTGGTGGATGGGCGATTGCAGCTGGCAGGCACCCTGGCCACGGACCAAGCCGGCAGCATGACCTTCGATCTCGACGGCCGGCTCGGTGCCGGGGAGGCGCTGTGGGGAGCCTGGTACGCGGAACTGGCCGATTGGCAGGGGCAATGGTCGGTGCGCGGTCGCTGGCAGCCGGAACCGGCCGCTCTGCAGGTGGATGCCGCGACCCTGGCGGTTCCGGAGGCCCTGCAGCTGTCAGGGCGGGGGCGTTGGGGCCAAAACCCGGAATGGATTGGGAGGCTCGAGCTGACGGATCTGGACCGGCTCTGGCAGGGGCTGGCGCGGGATCTGCTGGCCGCGCTGCGTCCCGGCTTTGCCGGGCTGCAGCTGGCCGGCAGGATGACGGCGGACCTGCAACTGGAGGCCGCACCGGACGGTTGGCGACTGACCGGTGAACTGGCCCCGCAGGATATGGACCTGGTTTGGCCCGAACTGCAGTTGGAGGGTCTGAACGGCACCGGCCGGCTGCCCTTGGCCCTGACCCTGCCGACCACGGCCGCCGCCGGTTGGCAGCCGGCGGCCCGGTCGGGCCGGCTGCGTTTCGACCTGCTGCGCATGGGACCGGTACAACTGGGCAACGAGACCTTGCCGGTACTCGTCACCCGCAATCGTTTCCGGTTTGAGGAACCGCTGGTGCTGTTGGCCGGCGGCGGGCAAATTACCGTTGCCGATCTGCAGCTCGGTCGGGATGCCGCCGGTCCGGAATTCGGGGCCCGTATCGGCATTACTGAAATCGATCTGGAGAGATTGACACGGGAACTCGAGCTGACGCCCATGGCCGGCACCCTGAACGCCGACCTCGGTCAGATCCGGTTTGGCGACGGGGTCTTGAGTTCCGATGGCGAGGCGCTGTTCGAGGTGTTCGGCGGCCGCATCCGGCTGCGCAATCTGAGGTTTCGCCCCGGTGGCCTGGGCCGTCCGCAAACCTTCGCCGACATCGATTTTCAGGGCATCGACCTGTTTCAGCTGACCCAGACCTTCGAATTCGGCGCCATCAACGGCGTGGTGGACGGCGCCGTGCAGAACTTGCGGCTGTTCGGCGCCACCCCGTCGGCCTTCAGCGCCTGGCTGGAAACCCGCCTTTCGGGCCGCCGCAATATCAGCGTCAAGGCTTTGAACAACCTGGCGATTATCAGCCAGGGGGGTTTTTCCGGCATCCTCTCCCGAGGCCTCTACCGGTTTATCGATTTTTATCGCTATCGCCGCATCGGAATTCGCTGCGACCTGGAAAACGACGTTTTCCGTCTGCGCGGGAGCGCCCGCAAGGGCAGCGACCGCTACCTGGTTTATGGCGGATGGCTGCCGCCCCGCATCGACATCCTGGCACCGCAGCAGCCGATTTCCTTCCGCGAGATGCTCAAACGCCTGGAGCGCATCGACCGGACCGGGGGCGGCAGCGGCGGCAAGGCCGATTGATTTTCGCCGCCGGGAACGGTATAGTGTCCCTGACAGACAGAAAAGTCCACGAAATTGCATGGAAAATCAACCTGGAGGATGGCATGAGAAAGAATCTTCTGCTTGCTTCGCTGACCACCTTGATGATGTTGGCGGCCTGTGTCACCATCAATATCTATTTCCCGGCCGAGGAGGTGCGCAGCGCCGCCGACCGCATCGTGCAGGAGGTCTGGAGCGAGCGCAATGGAGCACCGGCGCCGCAGCCGGTCGCGCCTCCCGCAGCCCCGGCGGCACCGGCGGCTCCCGCCGAGAAGCAGGGACCGACCAGCCTGTTGCGGCAGTTCTGGGGAGCGTCCACGGTCCATGCCGCTCAGGATATCAACGTCACTACCCCGGAAATTCGCGCCATCAAAGAGGCCATGAAGGCGCGGACTACCGAACTGCGGCCGTTTTTGGACGGCGGGCAGGTCGGCATCGGCCGCGACGGCCTGCTCAAGGTCCGCACCCTGGATGGGTTGGACCTGCGCGCCCGCAGCCAGGTCAACCGGCTGGTGACCGTCGAGAACCAGGATCGCCTGCGCCTCTACAAGGAGATCGCCAATGCCAACAAGTTCCCTGACCGGGCCCATGAAGTGCAGGCGATTTTTGCCGACTCTTGGCGGGAACAGGCCGCTTCCGGCTGGTATATCGAGGATGCCGCCGGCGCCTGGAGCCGACGCTGACGCCTCCGGTCGATCTCTGCTGGCCGACCAGCGCGGGGCCACCCTGCTGGCGGTACTGGTCGCCGTGACCGTCATGGGGTTGGCGGCCGGCATCGCCGGCAGCACCTGGCGTACCATCCTGCAGCGGGAACGGGAGGAGGAACTGCTGTTTCGGGGCGAGCAGTATCGCCGCGCCATTGCCGGCTATTTCGCCGTCGGCGGCGGCTATCCCCGGCGGCTCGAGGAACTGCTGAAGGATACCCGGACGCCGCTGCCGTCCCGTCATCTGCGGCGGTTGTATCCCGACCCCATGACCGGCGGTCCGTGGCAGTTGGTACGCGATAATGCCGGTAATATCCTTGGGGTGCGCAGCGACAGTGCTCTGCGGCCCTTCAAGAGTGACGGTTTCCCCGAAGGGTACGAAGGCTTCGAACAGGCGGAAAGCTATCGCGAATGGGAGTTTGTTTTTCAGCGACCCCAGGTCGCGCCTGAAACCTGAATCCCGGTTTGAATCTGACAGCAGCGGCCGCATACGCGGCCGTTGCTGTTTGACGCGGGTCGTGTGCCTGTTGACAGTGACGGCCCGGCGTTGGTAGCATGCTCTGTTTCCAATTCGCCTTTGCCCGCGGGATGTTGTCATGGATCAGAAACTGCAGCTTCTGTTGGACACCGTCAAGCGGCTGATGCGCCGGGGCGCCACGCCCAACCTGGCCAAGGTGCTGACTAAATCCCACCCCGCCGATATCGCCCACCTGTTTCCCTTTTTGTCCCGCAAAGAACAGCACACCCTGTTTCGGCTCATCGAGGATAATGAGGTGGCGGCCGGCGTCCTGTCCGAGCTGGACCATGCCACGGGGGCACAACTGCTCGAGGAAATCGGCCATGAGGCCATGACCGAGGTGTTGCAGGAAATGCCCTACGACGACGCCGTCGAGCTGATCCGCAACATGCCCGAGGAACTCGCGGAAGAGATTCTCAACACCATGAAGGATGAGCACTCCGACGAGATCGAGCAGTTGCTGCAGTACGCCGAAGATACTGCCGGCGGCATCATGTCCACGGAGATCTTTTCCCTGACCGAGGACCAGACCGTGCAGCAGGCCATTGTCGCTCTGCAGCAGGCCTGTGACGTGGAAATGGTCTTCTATATCTATGTGACCGACCGCCACAACCATCTGGTCGGAGTCCTGTCCCTGCGGCAGCTGCTGACGGTGCCGCCGGAAACCCGCCTGAAGGAGATCATGGCCACGGACGTGATCAGCGTGCGGACCGACAAGGACCAGGAAGAGGTGGCCCATCTGGTGTCCCGCTACAATCTTCTGGCCTTGCCGGTGGTCGACGAAACCAACAAGCTGGTCGGCATCATTACCGTCGACGATGTCATCGACGTGTTGCACGAGGAGGCCACCGAGGACATTTACAAGATGGTCGGTACCAGCGAGGAAGAGCTTCTGTACGGCTATCGGGCGGTCCGCATCGCCCGCTTGCGGCTGCCCTGGCTGATCACCAATCTGTTCGGCGGCATTATCACCGGCTACCTGATGTGGCTGTTCAAGGTGACCCTCAAGGAGGTCATCGCCCTGATTTCCTTCATCCCGGTCATCACCGGCATGGGCGGCAACGTCGGCGGCCAGTCGGCGACCATCGTGGTGCGCGGATTCGCCACCGGCAACATCGATTTTTCGAGCATGCGGCAGGTGTTTTTCAAGGAACTGCGGGTCGGCATGTTCATGGGGGCCGTCTGCGGCATGACCGTCGGCCTGGTGGCCATCGCCTGGCATCATAACGGTTACCTGGGGCTGGTGGTGGGTCTGGCCATGGTTTCCGCCATGACCGTGGCGGCGACCATGGGGGTGCTGGCGCCGGCGTTTTTCAAACACATCGGCATCGATCCCGCCATCGCCTCCAGTCCCTTTGTGCAGACCGCCAACGATATCACCGGCATTCTGATCTACTTTGGCACCGCAACCATATTCCTGCAATATCTGCGCTAAACGGATGTCATTGCCTGCGACATGTCAGGGAACGGGGTGCGAACATGAGCAACTGCGCTTCGGAGGCCATAATCCTGCGGCGCTGCGATTACGGCGAGGCGGATCGGATCGTCACTTTCTTCTCCCTCGAGCAGGGCCTGGTCAAAGGCTTTGCCCGCCGGGCCCGCAACAGCCGCCGTCGTTTCGGAACGGCCCTGGAGCCCTTTGCCAGGGTGTGCCTGCACTGGACGACGGTGCGCGGCGGTGAACTGGTCAGTCTGTGCGATGCCGAATTGCTGGACCTGCGCACGGCCCTGCGCAGGGATGTGACGACCCTGGCTTTGGCCGCCACGGGGGGCGAGCTGGTGGAGGCTCTGTTGGCTGAACGCCAGCCGCAGGCGGAGGTGTTCGGGCTGCTGGAAGCTTTTCTGGACCACCTGGCGCGCCGGGGATTCAGTGCCGAAGCCCGCCTGCTGTTTGAATTGCGGCTGCTGAACCTGGCCGGCTATGCTCCGCACCTGGCCCACTGCGCCCTTTGCAGCCGGGGGCTGAGTGGCAGCATGGTGGCCTTCGATATCCGCCAGGGTGGGGCCCTCTGCCTGGGTTGCGCCGAGCCGGAGCAGGGGCTGCGCCTGTCGCCCCTGACCCTGGGCACCCTGGCGCGTCTGCAGCGATCGCCTCTGACCGCCTTCGACGGCCTGCGGCTCTCTTCTCAGACCCTGCAGGAGGGCGGCCGCCTGCTGGCCGCGGCTCTGCGGCCGCAGCTCGGACGGCCGTTGCGCAGCGCGGCATTCCTGCAGCAGGTGCTGGCCGCCCGCACCGATGGCGGCGCGGCTTGCCGGCCGGCGGAAACCGGTTGACAGGGTAGGACAAAAGATCTACCCTTGGCTGCCCTACGCAGCGCAGAGCCCTGATTCCGGCTGGGGCGTTGCTCGACAAGCAAAGTGGCGCCCGGCGCCTGGAGGCATTGTGACTTTTCAAGAATTGATCCTCGGATTGCAGAACTACTGGGCCCGGCAGGGGTGCATCATCCAGCAGCCCTATGACCTGGAAAAAGGCGCCGGAACCTTCAATCCCGCCACCTTTCTGCGCGTACTCGGGCCGGAGCCCTGGAATGTGGCCTACGTCGAGCCCTCCCGTCGGCCCACGGACGGTCGGTACGGGGAAAACCCCAATCGCCTGCAGCACTATTATCAGTTTCAGGCGATCATGAAACCGTCCCCCATGAATATCCAGGAACTGTACCTCGATTCCCTCAAGGAGTTCGGTATCAGCCCTTCCCGGCACGATATCCGGTTTGTCGAGGACGACTGGGAATCGCCGACCCTGGGCGCCTGGGGACTCGGTTGGGAAGTCTGGCTGGACGGCATGGAAATCACCCAGTTTACCTATTTTCAGCAGGTCGGCGGCATCGATCTGAAACCGGTTTCGGCGGAAATCACCTATGGCTGCGAGCGCATCGCCATGTACCTGCAGGGCGTGGACAACGTCTATGATCTGGAGTGGGTCAAGGGAATTCGTTACGGCGACGTGCACCATCAGACCGAAGTGGAATTCTCGACCTACAATTTCGAGGAAGCCGATGTGACCATGCTGTTCCAGCTGTTCGATATGTACGAAAAGGAATGCACTCGCCTGACCGGGAAAGAACTGGTGTTCCCGGCCTATGATTTTGTTCTCAAGGCCTCCCACGCTTTCAATCTGCTGGACGCGCGCGGCGCCATTTCGGTCACGGAGCGCGCCAATTACATCGGTCGCGTCCGCAATCTGGCGCGCCTGTGCGCCGAGGGCTATGTCGCACAACGGGAAAAGATGGGATTTCCGCTCCTCAAGGGGCGGTGAATCGAGCTTTTCGGTAACCGCGCCACGGAATCAAGGATTTCCGTGGCTTTTACATTTTATGGAGAAGGACGGAGCGCCGCCATGTCTGCAGAACTGTTCCTGGAAATAGGCACCGAAGAAATCCCGGCCGGCTTTTTGCCCACCGCCATGGCCGATCTGGAGCGGCTGGTGCGCAAGGAACTGGACGATGCCCGTATCGGCTTCACCGAGATTCGAAGCTTTGCGACGCCGCGCCGCCTGGTGCTGGCCGTCTCCGCCGTGGCTCGTCATCAGGAGCGCCGAGAAATTTCCGCTCTCGGTCCATCGGTCAAGGTTGCTTTCGATGCCGACGGCAATCCGACCAAAGCGGCTCAGGGTTTTGCCCGCAGCAACGGTATCGAGGTCGCGGATCTGCAGCGGCGTCAGACCGACAAGGGAGAATATCTCTATTTCTCCAAGGTCGAGGAAGGCCGCGACACCGCCGCTCTGTTGCCGGAAATGCTGCCGCGTGTCATTGCCGCCATCCCGTTTCGCAAGTCCATGCGCTGGCAGGATCTCGACGTGCGTTTCGCGCGGCCCATGCATTGGATCGTAGCCCTCTTCGATGGCACCGTGGTGCCTTTCAGCTTTGGCAATCTGACCAGCGGCAACCTGTCCCGGGGGCATCGCTTCATGGCCCCGGAGCCCTTTGCGGTGGAGAATCTGGCCCAGTATCTGGCCGCCGCCGAGGCCCGCTATGTGGTGGCCGATCCCGCTCGGCGTCGGGCCATGATCGCCGAAATGGCCGCCGCGGCGGCGGTCCGGGCCGGCGGTCGGCTCAACGACGACGAGGCCCTGCTGGATGAAGTGACCTTTCTGGTCGAGCATCCCACAGCCATCGTCGGCGGTTTCGAGGACAACTACCTGCAGTTGCCCCCGGAACTGCTCATTACCACCATGCGGGAGCACCAGCGCTACTTCACCGTGGTCGACGAGCAGGGGCGGTTGCTGCCCCGTTTCGTCACCATCTCCAATACGCCGGTTACGGATCCGTCCGTGGTCCAGCGGGGCAACGAGCGCGTATTGCGGGCCCGTCTGGCCGATGCCATGTTCTTTTGGAACGAGGATCGCAAGGTCAAGCTGGAAAATCGCCTCGAAGCTCTGAAAAACGTGGTGTACCAGGCTCGCCTGGGCACCAGCTACGAAAAAGTCATGCGCTTTCGGGAACTGGCCCTGCACCTGGCGCAGCAGTTGGCCTCCGACCTGGCGCCGCTGGTGGACCGGGCCGCGCTGCTGGCCAAGTGCGACCTGGAAACGGGCATGGTTTTCGAGTTTCCTGAATTGCAGGGCATCATGGGGCGCGAATACGCCCTGCTCGAGGGCGAGAACCCGCGCGTGGCCCGCGCCATCCACGAGCATTATCTGCCGACCCAGGCCGGCGGCCGTCTGCCCGGCGACGATGTCGGGGCCCTGGTCTCCATCGCCGACAAAATCGATACCCTTTGCGGCTGCTTCGGGGTCGGCCTGATTCCCACCGGGACAGCCGATCCCTTCGCCCTGCGGCGCAGCGCCCTCGGCATTTTGCAGATTATGCTGGATCGGGAGTACCGGTTTTCCCTGCGGGACCTGGTGGGCCGCAGCGTCGCCCTGCTGGCCGGCAAATTGAACCGCTCGACGGAGGAAGTCGCCGCCGATGTGCTGGAATTCATCCGCCTGCGCTTTTTGCATCTGCTGACCGGCCAGGGCTTCCCCCAGGACGTGGTGGATGCGGTGCTGGCGGTTTCCGCCGACGATCCGGTGGATGCGCTGCGGCGCATCCAGGCACTGGATGCGCTGCGCCAGCAGGCGGACTTCGAACCACTGGCCGTGGCCTTTAAGCGGGTGGTCAACATCATCAAGGGCGGCCTGGACCGGGCCGTTGAGGCAACCCTGTTCGAAGCGCCCTGCGAGCAGGCCTTGCTGACGGCCCTGCAGGACGTGGAGCAGGGTTTCCGACAGGCGGTGGCGGTCGGTGATTATGCGCGGGCGCTGCGAACCGTTGCGACCCTGCGCGGTCCGGTGGACGCCCTGTTCGACGGGGTCATGGTCATGGCTCCGGAGCAGCGGGTGCGCGACAACCGTCTGGCCCTGCTCACCTCCGTGGCACGGCTGTTTCAGGGCATCGCCGATTTTGCCCGCATCGCGGCCTGAGTCGAGCCTGCGAGGAAGGTTTTTCTTGTTATAATCTGCCCGAACGGCATCCGGACCCGGTCCGGTCCGGCATGGCGGGCAACGGGGTAATTGGGAGACAACAGGGGACCGGTGGCCGCGCAACCGGCACGGCATCGTTCCGTGGGGCACACGATAGAAAGCGTCCGGGCATGGAGCCGACGCAAATCCTTCAGGAGGAAGAGTTAATGGCTGTAAAATATGTCTATTTCTTCGGTGCCGGCCAGACCGAGGGCAACGGCGGGATGCGGAATCTGCTTGGCGGCAAGGGCGCCAACCTGGCGGAGATGACGGCTATCGGGCTGCCCGTTCCGCCCGGCTTTACTCTTACCACCGAACTCTGCACCGAGTTCTACCGCAACAATCGGCATTATCCCGAGGGCCTGCAACAAGAGGTCGCCGATCATCTGGCCCGGCTTGAACAGGCCATGGAGAAAAAGTTCGGTGACCCGGACAATCCCCTACTGTTGTCGGTGCGCTCCGGCAGCCGCGCTTCCATGCCCGGCATGATGGATACGGTGCTCAACCTGGGTCTCAACGACGTGACGGTTCAGGGGCTCATCGCAGGCAGCGGCAATCCCCGTTTCGCCTGGGATTCCTATCGTCGCTTCATCCAGATGTACTCGGACGTGGTCATGGGCATGGACAGTGACCTGCTCGAGGATATTCTGGAGCAGACCAAGGAACTGCGCGGGGTCAAACTCGACACCGAATTGACCGCCGAAGATCTCCGGCAGTTGGTGATCCGTTTCAAAAACAAGGTCCAGGAGACCCTCGGTCGGCAATTCCCCAGCGATCCGGAAGAGCAGCTGTGGGGCGCCATCAATGCGGTGTTCGGATCCTGGATGAATCCCCGTGCCGTCACCTACCGCAAGCTCAACAACATCCCGGCCGATTGGGGCACGGCGGTCAATGTGCAGGCCATGGTGTTCGGCAACATGGGCAACGATTGCGCCACCGGGGTCGCCTTTACCCGCAATCCTTCCACCGGGGAAAACCGCTTCTTCGGCGAATTTCTGCTCAATGCCCAGGGCGAGGACGTGGTGGCCGGCATCCGTACTCCGCAACCCATCGACAAGGCCAGCAACGACGGCCATCTGCCGTCCCTGGAAGAAGTGATGCCCGCCTGCTATGAGCAGCTGCTGCAGATTCGCAGTACTCTGGAGCAACACTACCGGGACATGCAGGATATTGAATTCACCATCGAAAAAGACCACCTTTACATGCTGCAGACCCGCAACGGCAAGCGGACCGCCAAGGCGGCCGTGAAGATTGCCGTCGACATGGTCCTGGAGGGCTTGATCAGCAAGCAGGAAGCCGTGTTGCGCGTGGCCCCCGAGCAACTCGACCAGCTGCTGCATCCCTCCCTGGATCCCAAGGCCGACAAGGACGTAGTGGCCACCGGCCTGCCGGCTTCCCCCGGGGCGGCCAGCGGTGAAATTGTTTTCTCCGCCGAGGATGCCGAGGAAGCGGCCAAGCTGGGTCTGAAGGTGGTCCTGGTGCGCATCGAAACCAGTCCCGAGGACATCCACGGCATGCATGCCGCCCAGGGTATTCTGACTGCTCGAGGCGGCATGACTTCCCATGCCGCGGTGGTGGCGCGGGGTATGGGTAAATGTTGCGTCGCCGGCTGTGGCGGCATCAAGGTCGACTACAAAGCCCAACAGTTCACCGACGAATCCGGGCAGGTGTTCAAAAGGGGGGATGTCATTACCCTGGATGGCTCCACCGGCGAGGTCATGAAGGGGTTGGTGCCCACGGTCGAACCGGAATTGACCGGCGATTTCGGTCAATTGATGGAATGGGTCGATGAGTTCCGGCGGCTGCGGGTGCGGGCCAACGCCGATACCCCCAACGATGCGGCGGTAGCGCGCCAGTTCGGCGCCGAGGGCATCGGCCTGTGCCGCACCGAGCATATGTTTTTCGAAGCGGATCGCATCATGGCGGTGCGGGAGATGATCCTGGCCGACGATGTGGAGGGCCGTAAACGGGCGCTGAGTAAAATTCTGCCCATGCAGAAGGGCGATTTCCTGGGGCTGTTCCAGGAGATGAAGGGCCTGCCCGTCACCATCCGGCTGCTGGATCCGCCCCTGCACGAGTTCCTGCCCCATACCCGGAGGGAAATCGACGAACTGGCCGCGGTCATGAATGTGTCGGCCGAGGTGCTGCAGCAGAAAGTGGATCATCTCCACGAAGTCAATCCCATGCTCGGCCATCGCGGCTGCCGCCTCGGCATCACCTTCCCGGAGATCTACGACATGCAGGTGCAGGCCATCATGGAGGCGGCCTGCACTCTGGTCCGGGAGGAAAATTACGAAATCGTTCCGGAGATCATGATCCCTCTGGTCGGCCACGTCAATGAGCTGAAGCTGCTGCGCAATCGCGCCAGTCGGGTGGCGGACGAGGTTGTCCTGCGCAGCGGCGCCAAGATCGACTATCTCATCGGCACCATGATCGAACTGCCGCGGGCCGCCCTGACCGCCCACGAGATAGCCGAGGAAGCGGAATTCTTCTCTTTCGGTACCAACGATTTGACTCAGACCACCTTCGGCCTGTCGCGGGACGATGCCGGCAAGTTCCTGCCGTTCTATGTGCAGCGCGAACTGCTGCCCTGCGATCCCTTCGTCATGCTCGACCAGAGCGGCGTCGGCGAGTTGGTGCGCATCGGCTGCGAAAAGGGCCGTCAAACCCGGCCCAACATCAAGCTGGGCATTTGCGGCGAGCACGGCGGTGAGCCGTCCAGCATCATCTTCTGCCACCGTCTCGGACTCGACTACGTGTCCTGCTCGCCCTACCGGGTGCCCATTGCCCGTCTGGCCGCGGCGCATGCCGCCCTGCTGGAAAAAAAGGCCTAGCAACCGTCCTTCGGGGCCGCAGCTGGTTTTGATAATGGCGTAAAGGCATTTAAAAACAAGTGATTATAGTAGGTTTGGAACGGCAGCGGCCCCCGGATGGTTCCGGGGGCCGCTGCCGTTCCTGTCTGGATACAGGCTCCTGTTCGGTCCTGGATCCGATTCTTGACAGTGCCGGCGGGTCGATGGTACAACTCCCTCCCCTATGGACTTCATCGCCGCAGCAGGGTTTTGCCTGTGGCTTTTTCGTTATCTTTGAGGAATTATGGCTCACAAGCAATTAAGCGCCGGCGATTACGTCGAAAGCCGCTGCACCCGTTGTCGGACGGTAACCAACCATACCATTATTGCCATGGTCGGCGACACGCCGGCCCGAGTGCGCTGCAATACCTGCGCCAGCGATCATAAATATTATCCGGTGCGGCCGGCGGCGCCGGCGAAGACGGCGAAGACCGGCGGGGAGCGGGCCAAGCGGGTCGGCGAACCGCGTTCAACCTCCCGCTCCTCGGCCGGCGCCGATCAGGAGCAGTGGCTCAGGTGGTCCCAGGAAGGCGTTGCAGATCAAGCGATTCCCTACAGCATGGAACGTGCCTATGCCTTTCGCCAGGCCGTGAACCATCCCCTCTTCGGTCTAGGCATGGTCACCGCGGTGCTGCCTCCCAACAAAGTGGAAATTCTTTTTGCCGGCGGAAAAAAGCTGCTGCGCTGCAAGACCTGACCTCGGACTTGAGATCCGGCCGGCCTGTTGCGCCCACGGCGCTGGTGGCCCCGGGACCTCAAGGGGGGAATGGGATCCGGCGGAAGGGACGGCAATGGAGGCAAAATGGACTTTGCCGAACTGCATGGTTGGGATTTGACGCCAACCGAGGCCATCGCTCTGCAGAAACGACTGGCGCGCCGGGTCCGCCCCGAATCGGCCGGGGGCGGTGCCGGTGCCGTGCGACGGGTCGCTGCCGTGGATGTATCCTGCCGACGCGGGGACGCCCTGTTGTTCGGTGCGGTTGTAGTGCTGGAATTGCCGGAAATGGTGGTTCGGGAGGAGATCGGGGTCTGTCGGCAGGAAACTTTTCCCTATGTGCCGGGTCTGTTGTCCTTTCGTGAACTGCCGGTGCTGCTGACGGCCTTTCGTTACCTCTCCTGCCTGCCGGATGCGGTGCTGGTCGATGGTCAGGGCATTGCCCATCCACGTCGACTGGGATTGGCCAGTCATCTCGGTCTATGGCTGAATCTGCCAACGGTGGGTTGTGCAAAAAGCCGGCTTTGCGGCGAATACGCCGAGCCGGATGGTCGGCGCGGCGCGCGTTCGCCCCTGCTGCTGGACGGACAACCCGTCGGTGCGGTGCTGCGCAGCCGGCATCATGTCCGTCCCCTGTTTGTCTCTCCCGGTCATCTCATGGACACCGAACAGGCGGTCGCCCTGGTGGAACGCTGCCTGACCCGCTATCGATTACCCGAGCCGCTGCGTCAGGCCCATCAGCTGGCCAACTTCTGCCGTCAGGCCGGCCTGGTACCAGGCCAGGTGCATATCAGCGGATCCTGATATGCACCGCGCCGACGCCCTTGATGCTGGCGGTAACCTGGTCTCCCGGTCGGACCGGGCCGACCCCGGCCGGGGTGCCGGTCAGCAGAATGTCGCCTCTTTCCAGGGCAAAGATACGCGAGGCGGCGCTGATCAGGGTCGCCGGGGGATATATCATGTCCGCGCTGTTGCCGCTTTGGCGCAGTTCCCCATTCACCATCAGGGTCAGGTGCAGGGCTGACGGATCGGCCACCGCCGCCGCCGGCATGAAGTCGGACAGGGGACAGGAGGTGTCGAAGCCCTTGGCCTTGTCCCATGGCAGGCCCTCGGCCTTGAGCTGCTCCTGGACGTCGCGCAGGGTCAGGTCGATGGCCACCCCATAGCCGGCGATATGCTGCATGGCTTCTTCCTCGCGAATGTTTCGGCCCCACTTGCCGATGAGCATGGCCAGTTCGACTTCATGATGACAATTTTGGGAGTAGGGCGGAATGACCGCCGTTTCCCCTGAGCGGATGATGCTGCTGGCCGGTTTCAGGAAGAATACCGGTTCATTGGCCGGCCGGTTATGCAGTTCTCGCACATGTTCGCCGTAGTTGCGGGCCACACAGACGATTTTGCCGACCTGGAAAAGTCGTGAGCTGTGATGCAATCGGACGGTGTGCATGGTTGCCTCCTTGCGCCGGGACGGAGGGTCGGCTGCGGCCTTTTGGCTGGGGGTGAAGAATGAAAATTATGTTAACATGTTACCAGCAATCAGCGGCTGCAGCGAGCCATTATCCCCATCCTTTCTCGTGAGGAGCCTGCATGTTCCTGCCTTATGGCGACACACCCAATCCGCCCGGCTTCGCGGTGGTCAACTGGCTGCTCATCGGCGCGAATGTCGCGATTTTTCTGTTTCTTTCCGTGCCGTTGATGGCCGGTCGCCCGGATCTGGCCGATCCCCTGCTGGAGGAATATCTGCGCACCCTTGGGGTTCGAACCATTCCCGCGGCCCAGGAAGTGCTGGCGCGGACCAGTGCCTACGACCTGTTCGTGTTCCGCTACGGATTCCGACCCGTGGCACCTTCCCTGTCCACCCTGTTCAGCTGCATGTTCCTGCACGGCGGATGGTTTCACCTCGCCGGCAACATGCTGTTCCTGTGGATTTTCGGCAACAACGTCGAGCATCGCCTCGGGGCGGTGCGCTATCTCCTGGTCTACCTGGTCTGCGGCATCCTGGCCACGGTGTTCTTTGCCCTGTTCGTACCCGGTTCCGGCATCCCTCTGGTTGGTGCGTCGGGGGCCATTTCCGGCATCCTGGGCTGTTATTTTGTGTGGTTTCCCCGCAACCAGGTCAAAGCCTTGGTTTTTCTGTTTCCCTTTCTGGTCACCACGGTGCTGGTCTCGGCCCGCCTGGTGCTGGGATTTTATCTGATCATCGACAACCTGCTGCCCTTTCTCCTGGACGGCGGACGCGGCTCGGGTGTGGCTCATGGCGCCCACATCGGCGGTTTCCTGGCGGGGCTGGGGCTGGCGTGGTTGTTTGATCGAGGGAAAGGAGGGCCACGGCGCTCGCAACGGGCCTGGTAGTTGCTCTCTGCCCTGCTTTACAGAGCGGCCAGCAGGGCGCGGGTCGCCTGTTGCGGGTCCGGTGCCGCCAGGATGGCTGAAATCAGCGCGACTCCGTCGGCACCGCAGGCCAGCACGGCCGGAACGCGTTCCAGGTGGATGCCGCCCAAGGCAAACACCGGCAAGGGGCTGGCGGCGCACACGGCCTGCAGGGGCGCCAATCCCTGGGGCGGGCCAAAAGGGGCTTTGGAGGGGGTAAAGTAGACCGGGCTGAAGGTGATGAAGTCAGCGCCGCCGACCGCGGCCTGTTGCGCATCGGCCAGGCTGTGGCAGGAACAGCCGATCAGTCGATTTGGTCCCAGGATGCGGCGCGCGGCTGCCGTCGGCAGGGATTTGCCGCCGAGTTGGACGCCGTCAGCTTCTACCGCCAGGGCCACATCGAGGCGATCATTGATCAACAGTCTGGCCCCATAGCGACGGGTCATGTCCCGCAGTTGCTCGGCCAGGCGAAACAGGTCGCGGGCCGGCAGATCCTTTTCCCGTAGCTGTATCGCCGGGAGTCCGCCATTCAGGGCCTGCTCCACGCTGTTGAGCAGGCTGAGTCCGGGGGGCAACAGGTTCCGGTCGCTGATGAGGAGGAGTCGGAAATCGACACAGCGGTTCGGTTCCATTCAGCAGCCCGCTTCCCGTTCCAGAAACGCCCGGTCCCAGTCCTTCCAGACCGGGTCATAGCCCTGAGCCTGCAGCATGGCGCAGATCTGGTCGGCGTCGCGATCGTCGTCGATGGCAAACTGGGCGCCGCCCTCGCAGGCGTGGCCGTAGCCCCCCGGCGCGGTGCAGGAGCCGGCGCTGAGCTGGGTGATGCCCAAGGGCAGCAGGTGGTCCCGCAGCCGGGCGCTTTCCCGGGTCGACAGGGTCAGCCCGGAATCGGGCAGCAGCAACCGCAGGGCGCACAGCAGCTGCACCAGGGCGGCGTCGGAGACCGGCGCCAGGGGCGCGAAGCCCCCGTCCGCCGGGCGGAGGCGCGGAAAGGACACGTTCACCCGGCTGCGCCACCAGGTGCGGGCCAGATGCCGGGCATGCAGCCCGACGAAAAACCCCTCCACCCGCCAGTCGCTCAACCCCAGCAGGGCACCGATGCCGATGCTGCGCAGCCCCGCCGCCCCGGCCCGGTCCGGAGTGCCCAGCCGCCAGTCGAAATCCTTCTTCGGCCCAAAGGGATGCAGATCGTCGTACAGGGCGCGGTCGTAGGTTTCCTGGTATACCGTCAGGCTGTCCACCCCGGCGGCCGCCAGCTGCCGGTAGCCGGCTTCATCCATGGGATAGACCTCCAGGCCGATGGAGCTGAACCAGGGCCGTACCCGCCGCACCGCAGCCGCCAGCAGATCGTTGTCCACCGCGCCGGCCGCCTCCCCGGTGAGCAGCAGCAGATGCCGGAAACCCCGCTGGTGCAGAATGCGCGCCTCGTTTTCCACCTCGTCCAGACTCAGGGTACGCCGGGCGATGCGGTTGGCGGCATTGAAGCCGCAATAGCGGCAGCCGTTGCCGCACTCGTTGGAGATGTACAGAGGTGCATAGAGCTGGATGGTGTTGCCGAATCGCTGCCGGGTCAGGCGGTGGGAACGCTGCGCCAGTTCTTCCAGACAGGTCCCGGCGGCCGGCGACAGCAGGGCCAGAAAATCGGCCTCGCTCAGGTGCTCGGCGGCCAGGGCCCGCTCCACGTCGGCGGCTCGGCAGGCCGCCAGCCGACGGGCGATGTCCGCCCTCTCATAGTTGCGAAACAGGTCCGAAAAGCTCATGCGTCGTCCCTCAAAAAGCCGGTCAGGGGGCTGGAGGCCTCGGCCCGCTGCTGTACCGCCGGCAGGCCCGCCCGATAGGCCAGGCGGCCGGCTTCCACGCCGAGACGGAAGGCGCGGGCCATGGCCGCCGGATCGGGGGTCACGGCCAGGGCGGTGTTGACCAGCACCGCATCGGCGCCCAGTTCCATGGCCTCGGCGGCGTGGGACGGAGCCCCCAGGCCGGCGTCCACCACCACCGGCACGATGGCCTGTTCGATGATGATGGCGATGCTGTCACGGGTACGCAGCCCCTTGTTGCTGCCGATGGGCGCGCCCAGGGGCATGATCGTAGCGGTACCGACCTCCTGCAGACGTTTGGCCAGCACCGGGTCGGCGTTGATATAGGGCAGCACCACGAAACCGTCCTTGACCAGGAGCTCGGCGGCTTTGAGGGTCTCGATGGGATCCGGCAGCAGGTAATAGGGATCCGGCGTCACCTCCAGCTTGACCCAGGGCTCGCAGCCGGCGGCCCGCGCCAGGCGCGCCAGACGCACCGCCTCCTCGGCGTCGCGGGCGCCGCTGGTGTTGGGCAACAGCAGGTATTTGTCGCGGTCGATGTGGCGCAGCAGGTCGTCGTCCGGGCGATCGATATCGACCCGGCGCAGGGCAACGGTGACGATCTCGGCGCCGGAGGCGTCCAGGGCCGCGGCCATCAGGGCGTGGGAGGCGAATTTGCCGGT